>Ga0194058_10000626_pt1 | contig 17475 bp, 12 predicted proteins | sample SepL4417m_MetaG_FD_155490 | JGI IMG/M metagenome (GOLD analysis project Ga0194058, IMG submission 155490) | Anoxic zone freshwater microbial communities from boreal shield lake in IISD Experimental Lakes Area, Ontario, Canada - Sep2016-L442-17m | ecosystem: Environmental > Aquatic > Freshwater... | reverse complement strand
ACCGTGAAGGCCGAGTGGAAAATCTCAGCTCCCGAGGTGGCTGGAAATTTTCCGGGAGTCCCGTTTTTCTTTGCGCGCGAGCTGCAAAAAAAGCTGGGCGTGCCGGTCGGGATCGTCCATGTCGGGGTTCCCGGGGCGGAGATCGAACTGTTTCTGAGCGGAGACTTATTAAAGGCGAACATGCCGCAAACCGTGGAGATGTGGGAGCGGCGCCGCCGGCTTTATGAGGAAGACAAGGCGAAGCTGGAGGTTGCCATGAAGGATTGGCAGGCGCGCGCAGACGAGGCCAAGAAGAGCCAGCAAACCGAACCGGAGAAACCTCCGGGGTTGCCAGATCCGGCCAACGCCCCGACCCCGGAAAACTTTTTCAACGGGATGCTCCTGCCGGCGGCGCCCTTCGCGGCGCGCGGATTCCTCTGGTGGCAGGGCGAAGCCAACGCCTCCAATTGGATGCAATACCGGGTTCTTTTCCCCGCCCTCATCGAGGAATGGCGGGAATTGTGGGGCATGAACAACGCCCCATTTATCTTCTGCGAATTGCACGGCTGGCTGAACCTGCAAAAAAAGCCGGTCGAGGAGGATGGGTGGCCGAACCTGCGCGATGCCCAGCGCGCGGCGCTTGCCCTGCCTGGCACATTTGAGGTTTCGACCCTGGACATCCTCACCCCGAAAGAGAGTCTTTTTACGATTCATCCCGCCAACAAACAGCAGGCCGCGCATCGACTGTTTCTGGCCGCAATGGCGAATGTCTATGGAGAAAATGAGACCGTCTGGTCAGGGCCGGTCCTCAAGTCGGCCTCATTCGCCAATGGCGCGGCAACGGTCACATTTGATCATGTAGGTGGCGGGCTTGCCGCCAGGGATGGCGCCGAACTGAAGGGCTTTGCCCTGGCTGGCTTGGATCACAAATGGTATTGGGCGGATGCCAAAATCACCGGGAAAACCATCAAGCTCAAGAGCAAGGAAGTGCCGCAGCCTGTTGCGGCCCGCTACGCCTGGGCGAATAACCCGACCGGCAACCTGATCAGCAAGGCCGGGCTCCCTGCATTCCCGTTCCGCACCGACAGCTGGATATTAGGAAAACACGGGAAAGCTGAGTGAAAACGCTCTAGGTGCCTGCGAGGAGGGCTTGGGCGTGGGCGAGCGCAGAGTCGGCTTTGCCGCCGAGCATGCGGGCGATCTCCTTCTCGCGCGCCGGGCCTGCGGCATGGAGCAGGGTGGTGGTGGTCCTCTTGCCGGAGGTGTCCTTGTCCACGATGAACTGCGATCCGGCAAGGGCGGCGACCTGCGGGAGGTGGGTGATGCAGAAGACCTGGTGCGAGGAGCCGAGCTCCTTCATTTTAGCCCCGACTTTTGCGCCGATCTCGCCGCCGACGTTGGCGTCAATCTCATCGAAGATCAGGACCGGCACGCTGTCCTGCCCGATCAGCGCGGTCTTGATGGCGAGCATGACGCGCGAGATTTCTCCGCTCGAGGCGATCTCGCGCAGCGGGCGCTCCGGCTCGCCGGGGTTTGGCGAGAAGAGAAACTCGGCGAGCTCGGCCCCGTGCGGGCCAGGATCGGGGAGGGGATCCAGCGAGATCGAGAAGCCGGATTTTGCGAAGCCAAGGTCCGCGAGGTGGCGCCTGACGAGCGCCTGGAGCTTTGGCGCGGCGGCGCGGCGTGCTTTGGTGAGGGCGCTGGCGGCGGATTTCATCGCGCTGGCGGCGCGGGCGATTTCGCTGTCGAGCCCGGCGCCGCGCTCCTCTCGCCCGCGAAGCTCGGCGAGCCGGCCTGCTGCCTGCTGCCCGAAGGCAAGCACCTCGCCTACCGAAGACCCGTATTTCCGCTTGAGCGATTGGATGGCATCGAGGCGGGCTTCGATCTCCGCGAGCCGGGAGGGGTCGCACTCGAGCGCGGCGGCGTAGCGGTCGACGGTGCGGGACAAATCCTGGAGGCCCTCGAAGATCCCTCCTGCCGCCTGCTCGATCGCGGCAGCCTGCGGGTCAAGCCGGCCGAGCTCCTTCGCGAGCCTTGTGGCATCGGTCATGTGCGAAGTGAGCGAGGTGTCCGAGTCGTCGAGGAGGGCGCCGAGCTGGCTGCAGAGCGTCGAAAGCCGGCGGCTGTTGGCCGCCGCCTTCTGCCGGGCGAGCAGGGGCTCCTCCTCGCCCGGCTGCAGCCCAGCCCCCGCGATCTCATCCGTCTGGTGCGCCAGAAGGTCGATCTCTCGCGCCATCGCCGCAGCGCCCTCAAGAAGAAATCTCTGCTCGTCCCAGAGCCGCATCGAATCCCTCCGCGCCTCGGAAAATATTTTGACATCCGCCCCGCCGAAGCTGTCGAGCAGGGCGAGCTGCTGGTCGCGCGAGAACAGGCTTTGATGGTCGTGCGGGCCGTGGAGGTCGAGCAGGAGGTCGCCCGCCTGGCGGAGAAGGGCCAGCGTGCAGGGAGATCCGTTGGCGAACTGCTTGCCTCCCCCGCCGGCGCTGATCGTCCGGCGGACGATCAGGCGCCCGTCCTCGCACGGCTCGACGCCGCTCGATTCAAGCAGTGCGTGGAGCGGAGAGGTGGGGCCGAGCGCGAAGACCCCTTCAACCGTGCATGCGTCCGCACCCGAGCGGATCAGGGATTTGTCCGCCCGCTCGCCCAGCAGCAGCTTGACCGCCCCGAGGATGATCGATTTTCCCGCGCCGGTTTCTCCGGTGATTGCGATGAACCCGCCGCCGGGTTCCCAGAGGAGATCCTCAACCAGGGCAAGATTCCTGATTCGCAATGAGGCCAGCGTTGCAGACATCCGCCGACTATGGCACCCTTGCCGTCAAAAGCAAAGCGATGGACGGTTTGGACATTACATTTTTGGGGACGGGGACATCGCACGGGATCCCGGTTATCGGCTGCTCGTGCGCGGTCTGCCGGTCTCCTGACCCGCGCGACAGGCGCCTGCGCACCGCGATCCATGTGAAGTCTCCCGAGCTTTCGTTCTGCGTGGATACCCCGCCGGATTTCCGTCAGCAATGCCTGCGCGAGGGGATCATCGAGCTGGACGCCGTCGTCTATACCCACTCGCACTCCGACCACGTGCTCGGGTTTGACGACCTCCGGAGGTTCTGCGAGATCGAGGATAAGACGATCCCGGTTTACGGCTCCCCGGCGACGCTCAAGGATCTCGCAAGGGTCTTCCAATATGCGTTCGAGGACGGCCCGAAGCTCAGGAACTACGTCCGCCCGGAAGCCCGCCCGCTGGAGGGGGACTTCAGCCTGGGAGAGACAAAGATCGTTCCTGTCGCGCTCCCACACGGACGCACCACGACGACCGGGCTCATCTTCTGGCGCGGCGGAAACAAACGGTTTGCCTACATGACCGACTGCCAGGCGGTGCCGCCCGATGCGATCGAGGCCGCGAAGGGGGTGGACGTGCTCGTCATTGACGCCCTCCGCCATGCCGCCCACTCGACCCACCTCACGGTCGAGATGGCGGTCGAGATCTCAGAGAAAATCCAGCCGGGAAAAACGTTTTTCATCCACATGTGCCACGATCTCGGGCACGAGGCGACCGAGTCCTTGCTGCCGGATAGCATCCGGCTTTCTTATGACGGGCTGAGGATCACGGTTTAGCCTGGCTTTCCGATCCGCGATTTGGGCGGGGCCAAATCCGCATTGACATGTTGCTCTCAATGACGGAGGATATCGACCCCGTTCCCCTCCGGAAATGAGAGGCTTTTATGGTGGCCGTAGCTCAATGGTAGAGCTCCAGATTGTGGTTCTGGATGTTGCGGGTTCGAGTCCCGTCGGTCACCCCAGCTCCAGGCGGGACGACAACGCAGCTCTGTGGTGGCTTTCACATTTTCGCCCCCCAGTCGAACGTCCGCCACCGCCGCGTTGACATCGGCCAGGTCGCCCGCGATTGACTCTGAGACTCTAGCCGTCTGGGCAATTCGCACGTTGGCATCGTTCACGCCGAGCGAGGCCTCAGTAATATATTTCCCGCAACTGAAGGGAGCCTCAGAACACCACGACCGATTTCCCTGCGCTCCGGCGGTTCCGGATTTCCACAAGCCGGGCTCCTGCCTCGGCCAAGGCGATCGCATCCAGCACGGGGGCTGCCAGGCGGCCTTCTTCCAGCATTCGGCAGCAGGCCAACCCCGCCCGGACAAGCCGATCTTCCCCTCCGGAACGGTGCGCCGATCCAAGCGAGAGCTGGTGGAAGCTCAGCCCCCTGAGAAACACATCGCGGTATTCCTGTGGTCGGACAACATCGACCAGTTCGACCATCTCCCCCTCAAAGGCCAGGGATTCCGCAACCGCAAGGTCCTCGTCCGGCCCGACGGCGTCGAGCGCGCGATCCACTCCCCTCCCGCCAGTAAGCTCCTTCACGCGCGCCGCCACATCCCCGGCGCGATAGTCGATGGCGTCGGTCGCGCCCAGCGAGAGCGCATAGGCGAGGTTCTTCTCCGAGCACGTCACGATGATCTTCTCCAGCCCGAGATCCCTCGCCATCTGGATCGCGAACCCCCCGACCGCACCGGAGCCGCCCGCTATAAAAAACGAGTGCTCCCGTGCCAGGCGGAGCTTGTCATGGATCGCCCGCCATGCCGTCCACCCGGCGCAGGGGGTCGCTGCGGCGATCTCGGACGATACCTGCGGATGCGGGATCAGTGTGTCCGCCTTGTGGATCGCATGCTCCGCCAGCCCGCCGTGCGGCAGAAGCATGTTCCCGTGGTACAGAACCCGGTCGCCGGGCTTCCACCCGGTCACGGCCGCACCCGTCGCAACAATCTCGCCCGAGACATCAAGCCCTGGAGTCCAGCAGGCATCCATATCGGGCACCATCGACTTCCATCGCGTGATCTTCGCGTCGACCGGGTTGAGCCCGCACGCGGCCACCCGGACAAGAACATCGGATGGGCCGGGGGAGGGGACGGGCAGCTCACGGAGGACAAATGTGTCGCTCGTCGGATCAAATGTCAGGGCGTTCATCGCGTTTGAGGTTTTCATCTGAGGCTCAGCATTTCAACCGCAGGCTGGCAACTGCCAACCGACGGCCTTTCCAAAATGCCCCGTAACGGCGGCGAGAAGAAAATAGTAGTTGTCGGCCAGATAGTTGTATCCGCAGGGATGCCCATCCTTCATGCGCCAGTCCAGGCTCTTCATGTATCCTGGCATGAGTCCGGAATGGGTTGGTTCCTTCTCGAACGTGCTAAGCATCACAAAAAGGATCTTGTCGGCCTGCCTGCGCAATCCGCAGCTGTAGAGGGCTTGGATGAAATGGTAAGCGTTCTGGCCGCAGAGTCCGCCGTTCTCGTAGCGCGGCCATTTGCCCATGAAGTCCCAATTGATGGTGTCCTTTGCGGCAACCGGGATGGCAGGGCCCGGAACCCCGTATTGGAATGAGCTGAAGCCGGAAGCATCCAGTTGTTCGAGGAGTTTTCCAAGGATGCCTACAGCCTTCCGCTTCGGTACAAGGCCCTCGTTGATCGCCATCGCGCTCGCGAAGGTGAACATGTAGTCGTGGACTTTTCCGTCACGGCTGATCCAGCCCGCATAGACTCCGGTCTTCGGATTGAAGAATGTCCTGTCGAAACAGGAATCGAATTTCCCGAGGAATATCTGTAGTTCCGCCGCATCGGTGTCGAGTCCGAGTTCTGCCGCCAGTTCCCGCAGCAGCCTCAATGCGCGGTGGCAGAGCAGGTTGAAATAGATGTCCTTGTGTCCAAATGCGAAGTTATCCCACCAGTTGCGGTTCCGTCCGTGTATCTCCTCGAAGAAGTTGCCGTGGAAAGGCACTTCTATTATTCCGTCGCCATCCTCGTCCAGGCCCATCAGGAATTTTGCGGCATTCAGCGCGTTGGACACATATTTGTTTGCGAACTTCGCATCCCTGTCGTGGAGGAAATTGTTGCAGAACGCGATCAGGATGCTCGGTGTCGAGTCTATGAACGTCGCCATCTTCTGCTTTTTCTCCGGATTGTTGCGGTATTCCCAGTTGATTTCTCCGGAGATGGACTGGCATTCCTCGAAGCTCGTGATGAGCGCCCTCTTCAGGAAGTCCTGCACCCGGATGCCGTTTGGCAGCTGGGGAGTATGCAGGAGAAGATCAGATTTGAAATGCATCGCGAGATGCGCCACCCCGCCGAGCGCGATGTTGTCTCCCATCGTCAGCGAACGCTTGTCCAGAGTGAAGGAGTTCATCCAGCATCTCTTCAGGCCGTTCCACTTGGAATCGTGAAAGTCGCAGTCTTTGATATTCGGAAAGTTCTCCTTCTCTACAGTGAGCTTCAGGGTCCCTTTCTTGATCTTCGACAATGCGTGGAACTTTAGGGTTACGGTTCCGTGATGATAAGCGAACATCGCATTGTGATATCCGTTGTTTTTGTAGCCGAGGCCGAGGCCAGTCATCTCCTTGAGCCCGACAAGTTCCTCGACGCAGATGACATCCTTGCTGTCGCATTCTATCTTGAGCAGGCCATAGTCTGGAAAGTGAAGGACGAGCGGCAGACGGTAGCTGTTGATGATTTTGCCCTTGGCATCTGGCTTCCGGCCGGTTCCTTCCGCGGAGACGATAGATATTTCTGAGGGCATCGCCCATGTTGTGAGAGGTGCCACGTCGTTCCCGAATGAGAATTCGAAGAAGTCGCCTGAGAAATGTTTTTCCGTCTCGAAGAGGATGTTCACGGATCTTTCATTGACGAACGTCATGTCCGTCCTGCCGGAGTTGGCCTTGTCAATGCAGGAGTAGGAGACTTTTTTCGGAGTGCTGAGGACAGTGAATGATTCCTTTCCGAGCCTTTTCCATTTTGATGGGACGGCGGCGAGGCCGGGTTTGAGGAGATTGCAGTCCATGTGCCTGCGGGTTCTGGCGCCCGACTCGATGCCCAGATGTCCTATCCGTGGTGCTGTGGAGCACAGGCTGAATGCGTAGAAGGCGCTGCAGAAGCATTTGTAATCTCCGATGTCGGAATACTCGATTTTCATCGCAAGAGGAATCCTGTGTTGGTTTTTACTTTCCGCTGGGTCAGATTGCCGAAGGTGCCCCCTGAGGATCGCCAAGGTGGTTCAGCCCAGGCCGGGCAGCCCATCCAGCACGATCTGGGACCAGGTCTCCAGCGAATCCCTGCGCAGAAGGAGCTCCTCCCGCGTCGCGAAGCCAAGCTCTGCTATCGCCTTTTCTCCCGCTCGGACATCTGCGCTATCAAGGTCCACAAGGTGGACGACTCCGAGGTGGACCCGCCCGACGTCTGTCGAGTCATCGTTGATCAGCGCCACCGCACGCTCGGCGAACCCGCCCGCCAGCCGGAGCTCCTCGGAAATCTCGCGGCGCACCGCGCTGTGGTAGGCCGATTGGTCGAAAGAAAACAGGCTCTCGTCAGAATCGTTAATGTGCCCGCCAATGCCGATCGAGCCTTTGGCAACCAAACGCTTTTCCCCCGACTTTGCGCCGCGCGTGTAGTGCAAAATCTTCCCCCCGTGCCGGAAAACCGCATAGGGGATCAGCTGCTTGAGCGAGGGGTCGTCCTCGGCGGCAGAGCGCGGGACGAAAAAGTTGTTTTGTTTCAAGAGAAAAGTTTCGAGGTAGCGGGCGACCTCAGGACAAAGCCCTTGAAAGCTTCCCATCTGATCGAAAAGTTTCCGCCTGATAACCAAGATCTGCTCTTCGGGTTTTGCCATTGCCAAGGCACATTGCACCGCTGGCTTCGATGTTTAAAGCGAAAAGCGCGATCTCCGGGCGCACGCTATGCAACGACATGCAACGACATGCTTGCAGAGGGCCGGTAAAAGATATAGACGCAATGGGATCGGGAAACCTATGAAGCTCCAAAGAATCTCCTTGGAATACATCGCCCGGCTGGCCGGGGTGCATAAGGCCACCGTCTCGCGGGCGCTCAGGAACCACGCGGCAATTCCTGCGCCTACGAGGGAGCGCATCCAGGCGATCGCGAAGCGCGAGGGCTATCGCCCGAACCCCCTGGTGGCCATGTATCAGGCCCAGGCGAGGTCGAGCCGGCCGACCGCTATGCAGTCGTCTCTCGCCTGGCTCAACGACTACCCGAACCCCGACTGCTGGCAGGAGTTTCCCTGGCTGAGTGGGTATCTGAACGGGGCCAGGGAGCGCTGCGAGGCGAGGGGGTTTCGCCTCGAGGAGATCTCCATCGGAGGACATGCGCGCGCCAGCGGCGACGAGGTCGTCAGGGTTTCCGAAATCCTGCGGCACAAGGGGATTTTCGGGGTCGTGCTTCCCCTCATGCTCCACCAGCAATTCTTGCTTGAGGAGTGGTCGAGTTGCGTGGTTGCGCTGATCGGCAGCGGAAACAAGATCGCCCCCGGGCACTCGCCCGCCGCGGCCTCGCGGTATTACCCGCAGGGATTTCCCATCGCCGACCGGGATTTTCATTACAACCTCCGCCTCGCATTCCAGACGGTTCTGAAGCGCGGCTATCAGCGCGTGGGATTCATCTACAGCCGGTATCTGGACAGGGAATCCGAAGGCCGTTCGCATGCTGCGTTCCTCGTCGAGCAAGCCCAGCTTCCGGAGTCCCAGCACGTCCCGATCCTCTTCCTCGAACGGTTCAAAGAGGGGCGCCCTCCCACATTTGACCGGTGGTTGGACACCTACCATCCCGACGTGATCCTTTCGAGCAACCCCGTGGTTCGGGAGTGGCTCCAGGAAACCGGGCGCTCTGTCCCAGGCGACTGCGGGCTTGCGAACCTGAACGTTGTGGGCGATGTCGAAAGCTGGAGCGGGATCCGCGAGAACCATGAGCTGATCGGCGCGGCGGCGGTCGACCTGATCATCGGCCAGCTCAGCCGGAACGAGATCGGGGTGTCGCGCCATCCGCGCAAGCTCCTCATACCCGGGCAATGGCACGAGGGGGGGACGCTCCGCCCGGGCTGACCGCGATATCTTCTTTTCCGGCAGACCACTATCGCGCATGATCCGCTGCATGAATGAAGCGCGCATAAGAGTGCCGGCGACAACGGCGAATCTGGGGCCCGGATTCGATTGCCTCGGCATCGCCCTCCGGATTTATAACACGACAACCGTCCGGCGCGGGCGCGGCCCGGCGAAGGGCGAGATGGCAGCGGAAGCTTCCGAACTTTTTTTCCGGGAGGCGAAGCGCCGTCCGTTCGCATTTCACTGGGGGGTGGAGGGGTCCGTCCCGCGCTCGCGCGGGCTTGGCAGCAGCGTCACCGTGCGCCTGGGCGTCCTGCACGGGCTCAATGAGCTCGCCGGGCGGCCGCTTTCCCGCGCGGATCTCTTTCGCCTCTGCGCGGCGCTTGAAGGCCACCCGGACAACGCCGCGCCGGCCGCCTTCGGAGGGTTCACGATCACTCCGCCGATGGGCCGGCTGCAGAGATACCGTGTCGGGCAGGAGCTGTGCTTCGTCCTCCTCATTCCGGATTTTGAAATTTCGACCCCGGCAGCGAGGCAGGTCCTCCCTCGCACGCTGGCCTTCCCAGATGCGGCCTTCAGCGCGGGCAATGCGGCCGCGGTCGCGGCGGCCTTCGCCACGGGAAACTATCCGGCGCTTCAGGGGGCGTTCCATGACCGTCTGCACCAGCCGTATCGCGAGCCGCTGATCCCATGCCTCACCCCGGTCATCCATGCCGCGTGCGCAGCCGGGGCGCTCGGCGGATGGCTTAGCGGATCCGGCTCGACGATCTCGTGCGTGACGCTCCGCAAGCCCGAGAAAATTGCAAATGCCATGATCGTGGCCTCCGGGCTTGATGAGGCGGTAGCCATCGTGATCCGCGCGGATAATGCCGGAGTGAAGATCCTCGCATGAGACGTTGGATCGAGGGGCTTGAGACCTTTGCGATTGACGTCATCCTCGGCCGGAGATACGGCCGCAGGGCCGACTCGCTTCGCGGGCTGCTCTGGGTTCTCTCGCTCGTTTACCGGCTTCTCGTCCAGTCCCGGCTGGCGCTTTACAGGAACCGGGTTTTTCGGAGCCATTCTCACGGCTGCCTGGTCATCAGCGTCGGCAACCTCACGGTTGGAGGGACGGGGAAGACCCCTGTCGTCGAGCTCCTGGCACGCGCCCTGCAGCAGGGCGGCCGCCGGGTTGCGATCCTGAGCCGCGGGTACAAGAGCATCCCCCGGCCGTTCCTGCTTCGCCAGCTCGACAGGATCGCCAAGAAAAAGGCGGGTTTTATCCCGCGGGTTGTATCCGACGGGCAGTCGCTCCTTCTGGATTCGCGCACGGCCGGCGATGAGCCGTTCATGCTGGCCAACAACCTGCGCGGCGTCGTGGTGCTTGTGGATCGCGACCGGGTGAAGAGCGGGACGTATGCCGTGCGGGAGTTCGGCTCCGACGCCCTCATCCTCGATGACGGGCTGCAATACATCCGCATGCGCCACGGGCTCGACATCGTTCTCGTGGACCGCCAGGCCCCGTTTGGGAACGAGTTCATGCTCCCGCGCGGCACGCTTCGCGAGCCTCCGCAGAACCTCCGGCGCGCGACGCATATCTTCCTTACCAAATGCGACGGATCGGACAACTCGGCGATTATCGCGCGGATTCGCAGGTACAACCGGACGGCCGACATCATCGAATGCGCGCACCGCCCGAAGCACCTCAAGGATTTCGTGACCGGAGAAATCCGGCCGCTCGAGCTCCTTCGCGGGCTGCGCATCGGAACGATCAGCGGCATCGCCGTCCCGGAAAGCTTTGAGAACGCCCTGCGCGCGCTCGATGCGGAGATCGAGCTTTCCAAATCCTACACCGACCACCACCGCTACACCGCGCCGGAGATCGAGGAGTTCATCCGCCGCTGTGCGCGGCGCGAGATCGAGGCGATCGTCACCACGGAAAAAGACGCCGTCCGGATCCCTCGGATCCTCGATCCCGAAATTCCGATCTACTACCTGCGGGTCGAAATTGAGATCCTCGCCGGGCAGGCGGCCTGGGATCGATTTGTGGACCGCCTCACCCGGCCACAGCCGATCATCCCGCCGCAGAGATTTTACTGAGGATGCGCAGCGCGAGCGCGCCGCTGATTCCCGGGATCGTGGCGATGTCTTCTGCCGAGGCCTTTTTTAGTCGCTCCACCGAACCGAACCTCTGCAAGAGGGCCTGCTTGCGGGCCATGCTGATGCCGGGAATCTCATCGAGCAGGCTTTCCCGGACGCGGCGTTTGAGCAGGAGGGAGTGGTAGCTGTTGGCCGTCCGGTGGGCCTCGTCGCGGATCCTCTGCAGCAGGCGGAGCGCGCCGCTCTCCTCGGGCAGGCGCAGCGGCAGGGGGCGGCCCGGACGGTAGATCTCCTCAAACTCCTTGGCCAGCCCGATGATCTGGGCGCTATGGAGCCCGAGCCGCTGGAGCTCCTGGCACGCGCTCGAGAGCTGGCCTTTTCCTCCATCCACGATGATGAGATCCGGGAGCAGCGTTTCGCGGCGCGGCGCTGCCGCGAGCCTTGCCACGGCCTCGCCGGCAGCCTCCTGGCTGAGCTCCGCATCCGGGGAAATCTCCGACGCCTCGCGAAGGGCGCGCCCATACCGCCGCCGCACGACTTCCGCCATGCTGGCAAAGTCATTCTGGCGGACCGTCCCGTGGATCCGGTATTTCCTGTATCCGGCCCGGTCGGGAACCCCGTCGCGGAACCGGACCATCGAGGCGACGATGTGGGTCGAGGAGATGTTCGAAATGTCGAAGCATTCCATGACGCGGGGCGGACGGGCAAGCCCGAGCGCGTCCTGCAGCGCGGAGATATCGGCTTCGGGGTGGATCGTCGTCGGAAGGGATTTGCGCGTAAACCTGACCATCGGCTTGGTCGTCGTCTTCAAATCGTCGAGCAGGTTGCGCAGCAGCGCTGCCTTTTCAAAATCGAGCCGCGCCGCAGCCGCCTTCATATCCGCCTCGACCTGTGCGATCCACTCGTGGCTTTTGCCGTCTAAAAACTCGCACGCCTCCAGGACCCGCTCGAGGTAGGCGTCGCGCGTGATCCTGCCCACGCAGGGGGCGCTGCAGTTTTTGATCGCATGGTCCAGGCAGTGCTTGAAGGTCCGCTCGTCAGGAACCGCCGCCCGGCACGAGCGGAGCCCGAATTTTTTGTGCATGGTATTGAGCGTCGAGCGCAGCGCGCCCGAGTGAGCGAACGGCCCGAAATACCTTGCGCCGTCGTCCCTGCGTAGCCGGGTCAGAGCAAACCTCGGGAGCGGATCGCCGACGTTCACCCGCACGAGCAGGAACCGCTTGTCGTCCTTGAAGCTCACGTTGTATTTCGGCCGGAATTCCTTGATCAGCTTCCCCTCGAAGAGAACCGCCTCGGCATCGCTGCGCACGACGTGGCATTCCAAATCCCAGACGCTCTCGATCAGCGCCCGTGTTTTGGCGTCGGCAGTCAGCCTCCGCGACGGCATGAAGTAGCTTCCCACCCGCTTCTTGAGGTCGCCGGCCTTCCCGACGTAGATCACATGCTTCAGGCGGTCGCGCATCACATACACGCCTGGCTTGTGCGGCATATCCCGCAGAATCTCCTGAAAGTCCGCCCTCCCGCCCATGCCATGGCCCTGCGACATTGTGGTCTTCGGGGTTAGCGGCTGCCTCCTGGAGGCCGGTTCGTTCCTGCCGATGTCACCTCCTCGACGGGGAGCTTCAGGTCGGGCATCGGTGCGGACATCATCGCGCGGTTCGCGGCGGCTTTTTCCGGGAACACATCGTCTTCGCTGGCCGCACGCGCGGACGGAGGCGAAGGCCGGAGGTTTATGGAGTCAACCCACCCGGTGCGCCCGTCCGACAGCCGGACGATGCTGTAGCCCGACTCCCGGCGCAGGACAGACACGAACTCCTGCGGAGGAAGCTCGACCGGAGGGGCGGGCTGGGAAGGGCCGTGGACAAAGAAATCGGCTTTTTGTATCGTGAGGAATTCCGGGGAGGAGCCCTGCGGGAATGTCTCTCCGCCCGAGCACCCCGCGAACGCAAGAGCTCCCGCCAGCAAGCCCGTCCATTTCATCGGCTTCAAGAGGGCAATCGGCCGGGCTGTTTCTGGGATCATGTGAAAGCGGAGTATTGAGATGTGCGGGAAGCCGCAGCCCCATGCGTTAGGATTCAGGAAAAGTGCATCGTTTTTGCCCGGTGAGGTCAAGCGCGAGCTGCCACAACAGCGCGCCTGGAAGGCCGAGTATTTATTTTGTACAGCAGTGCAAAAGTCTATATGAACAGGCGTGTGAGCTTTTCAAAAATCCAGGAGCCGATGGGCTGGCGAGCAACCTGCCTGCGGACAGGTTGAAACCATGACCAAGCTCATCTATCCCTACCAGCAGGTTCGCCGGTTTGTGCAAGACCAGATTGACATGGGGATCTGGAAGGTGGGGAAATTGATCCCCTCCGAGATCAAGCTGGCCGAACAGCTGGCGGTCCACCGGCTCACAGTGAACCGCGTTCTGACCGAGTTCGCGCGCGACGGCGTGTTTGTGCGGAGGCGGGGGGTTGGGACCATGCTGGTCGATCGGAAGAAGCCTCCGCTCAAGCCCCGCGCGGGCCAGGGGCTTGTCGGCCTGATCACCGGCCACCACTTCGACCCGATCACCAATCCGTTTTACGGGGCAATCTTTGAACGGTTGCGCAAGCTTTTGAAGGCGCAGGGGATCTATCTGATCCCGCTCGGTGACGCCACCGAGTATTTTGAGAACAAAGCCAGCCCGGCGAGCCGGGGGGAGGACCTTTCCGCGCTCGCGATGCTGGGGGTTCCGGACAGCGAGCGCACGATGAGCCTGCTCGAGGGGGGCGAGGTCCCGACCGTGATTATCGGCGTGTCCGAGTACCATGGCCCGCTCCCGCACATCGCTGCGGATGACGAGGCGGATGCCGAGCTGATCGCGCGGAGGATCCTTGGCTTGGGCCACCGCCAGATCGTCCATCTGAACGCCATCCCGCCCAAGCGAATGCGCTCCCGCCTCCACGGGTTTTTGCGAGGATGCGAGCAGGAGGGGCACGCGCTGCCCTTCCGCTATATCGTGGAGGCGCGCGGCCTCGAGATGCGCGACGGCAAGGAGGCGATGCTGGAATTCTTAAAGCTCGGCCTGCCATTTACTGCGGTGTTTGGGGGGATTGACAACCTGGCGCTCGGCGCGATGTCTGCTCTTGCGGAGAGCGGGATTGCCATTCCTGAGCAGGTGAGCGTCGTGGGCTTTGACGGCATCGACGCAGCCCTCCATAGCGTGCCGCCGCTTGCAACGATGCGTGTTTCCCGGAGCTGCCTGGCCGATCGTGCGGCAGACTGCCTGGTGTCGCTTTGCTCCGGCCGGGCGATGGGGCCGGAAAAAAAGCCGCTGCGTTCGCGCTGGCTTGAGGGCGGCACGCTCGGGCCTCCGCCGGCCCAGGCATTCCCATTGACAGAAAGATCGGCGGCAGCCAAAGAATCGACGTGATACGCGATCCGGGTTGCTTCCCAGGGGGATCTCCGGGCGGCGGCTACGTGTCCAGCCCGGCTAGGAACCCGAAAATCTCATCCGGGGCGAGCGATGCGATCGAGGTTCTCCGCCAGTCGCAGCAGCCAAGCTCGGCCGGCCCGACGCCCAGCGTCTTCATTCCCGCCCGGCGGCCGGCCTCGATGCCGGCAGGGGCATCCTCCACGCAAAGGCACCGTCCCGGCTTGACCCCCAGCCGCCGGGCGGCCAGCAGGAACACTTCAGGGTGAGGCTTGCTTTTCCGGATGTCGTTGCCGTCGGCAACGGCATCGAAATAAAACTCGTTCAGCCCCGCCTGGCGGAGCAGAGCCGGGGTATTTTTGCTGCTCGATCCCACGGCCAGCTTTACCCCGGCCGTTCGCAAACGGCTCAGGAACGGCCTCACCCCCGGCAGCAGAAGTTCCTCGCCAGCCTCGTCAACCATCTGCTTGTAGAGCTCGTTTTTCTCGTGCATGCAGGCCTCGATCTGCTCATCCCCCAGCTCGGCCTGACCCTCCAATAGGATCATCAAGGATTCGCGGCGCGAGACCCCGCGCAGGCGGTCGTTCATCCTTTCGTCGAACCTCACGCCCAGGCGATCAGCAATTTGTTTCCAGGCCCGGTAGTGGCAGACCGCGCTATCCACGAGCACGCCATCCAGATCGAACACCACGGCGACAGGATCGGTAGGAACGAGGACGTCCTGGGCCTTCCCTGAAATCCGCACCTGACGGCCGGCCACGATCATGTTGATCGGACGGCCGCCGGAGCAGCGGATAGCTGCCGTCTTCCTCGCGATGCGGAAGCCCAGGCTGCGGCCCCTGTAAACGATGCCGAAGTTCAGGGACTTCCACCCATCGAGCATCTGCGGCGTGCAGCACAGGCTGTCGTCAGTCCAGCGGATGCCTGCCGCGCCCATGATTGTGGACGTCCATGCGTTTCCTGCGTTGGCCGCGTGCAGCCCGTCCACCACGTTGTAGGATTCCCCGCCGATATCGAGGTTGAGAACCTTGTCGTAATACTTCTGGAGCTCCGCGCGGCGGCCCAGCAGGGCGGCCACCACGGCGTGGCTGCCGGCGCTGAGGTTCGAGTCGTGCAGCGTCCGCGGCTCGTAGTAGTCCCAGCACCGCTGCATCAGAGCGTAGTCGTAGGCGAATGGCAGCTGGTGGAACAGGGCCAGCACATCGGCCTGCTTGATCGCCTGCAGCTTTCCGATCTCCTCCATCGAGATCTGCCGGAACAGAGGGATGACCGGCTGAAGCTTTGAGCGGTCCAGCTCGGGAAGGCTCAGGAATGTCCGATCCTGCGCCAGGATCCCCCTCTGGGAGTCGAGCCCGAGCTCGAGGCCGGCCGCAATCTTTTTCCATGATGCAATTTCCTTTGCCGAAACTCCCAAGGCACCTGCGAGCTCAGGGGCGTCCACTAGGGAGATCGCCTTCAGGAGGCTCCATCCCGCGGTGTGGTTGGTGTAGGCGTTGTCGTCCACGTGCTCGTGATACTCATCCGGCCCGATGACATTCTTTATCGAGAACTTCCCGTCCTCCCAGACCCCGCGGCTTGCCCAGAAGCGGGCGATCTCGACAAGCATGCGGCGGATCTGCGATCGCTCCGGCTTGCTGCGCCCGGAGACGTTCATGTAGTTCGAGGCGGACATGGCCACCGCCGAATTGATGTGGACCTCGATATTGCCGCAGGGGATGTAGATCGGCTTCGTCGCGGCCTTGTCCTGCCACCACTCGGGGCAGTTTTCCCGGCCATCCACCGGGCACGCCTCCCACGGGAAAAAGGCTCCCTTGAACTTTTTCGAACGGGCCTTGTGCCGGGCGCCCGGCAGGTTGCTCACGCGATACTCCACGAGATTCTGCGCCGCCTGCGGCATGGTCATCAGGTAGAACGGGGTCAGAAAATTGTCCGTGTCCCAGAAGTAGTGTCCGGAGTAATGATCCCCGCTCAGAAACTTGGCCCCGATGCTCAGCCGGGAATCCCCGGGCCGGTACGCCTGCAGCATCTGGAAAATCGAGTAGCGCAGCTTGAACTCCCTCGCTGGGTCGCCCTCGATGCGGACGTCTGCCTGGTCCCACAGTTTTTTCCATGCGGCATTTTGCTCCTGCCGGAGCCCATCCCACCCACGGCTTACCGCCTGGCGGAGGTAGCCCAGCGTGCGCGTGCGGATCGGCAGCTTCCCCGCATCGAGGTCGAAATCCGTAGCGACGGCGGCGTAGCGGCGCAGGCGCGCCTGCTGGCCGCGGCGAACCTTGAAGGCCATCCGCTTGGAAACAACCTGCCCGTCGAGCACCGACGGGCTCTGCTGCAGCTCGGGGAGAGACGCCTCATAAACGCAGGCCAGAACACCCCGGAGCTTCGATGTCCGCGTGCGGATCTCACAAAAATGCCCGTTCTGCCAATCCCCATGCCCTGTCACCTCATAGTGCTTTTGATGGAGGGTCAAGCCGGTCCCGTCGAAGCGGTCGTCCACGACGACCTCGCCTTCCCAATTGATTGGCCGCACGGAAATCTCCGTCAGGTGGAGGTGGCGGCGGGGGTAGCTCAGGTAGGAGGTGAAACAAATTTTTGTTATGCGCCCGCGCGGGGATGTCCAGGCAAAGGATCGTTCGCTCACGGCGCAGCGCAGGTCGAGGGATCTGAGATACCCCTCGATGCTCCCGGTCGCCAGATCCAGCTTCTCCCCGTCCAGAACCAGGCCGATGCGCCTGAGCGTCGGGATGTTGACCATGGTGTTGCGGGTGACCGGCGAGCGGTCGAAATAGCCGGCGACGAACTGCATGGGGTCGCTGGACGCGCCGGATACGCCTTCCTCCTCGTATCCGCGGATGCCCAGGTATCCATTTGACTGAGTGAAGACGGACTCGAGGTTGTGGCAGTCGCCAGCTTGGAACCGGCATACTGCGTGGATCCATGTGCTCATTGATTTCATATTCTATGACAAATTTCTCCGGGCTGGCACCCCTGCGCGTAGCCTGCCTCTTCCTCCCGTGGGGATCAAACTTCAGAGATCCTGATCTCACCCATTGAAGTCCCAGAAGCCACGTAGGGGAGGCGGGAAAATCATTTGGCACATTTTGGCCTGACAGAATGGGCGGCCCTGGCGCAAGGT
>Ga0194058_10000625_pt1 | contig 17482 bp, 20 predicted proteins | sample SepL4417m_MetaG_FD_155490 | JGI IMG/M metagenome (GOLD analysis project Ga0194058, IMG submission 155490) | Anoxic zone freshwater microbial communities from boreal shield lake in IISD Experimental Lakes Area, Ontario, Canada - Sep2016-L442-17m | ecosystem: Environmental > Aquatic > Freshwater... | reverse complement strand
TTTATTAGCCTTGCCGGCTACCAACGCAAGTGCAACAGCCTGGAACTTTACCGCAAATCGATGGCCTATCTGCTCGACAATCCAAACTGCTATGTCCGCGACGACAAGCATGGCGAGAACTTCATGGGATCGAACCACAGCGGCGATGGCAAAGGGTACGGAAACGGTTTCTGCTACTATGCCATGTACGGCAATTCGTTCACCATGGCTGCCTTCCATCAGTATGCACGATCGCTAGGCGAGTCGGCGGCGGAAAACGCCCGCTTGAAAGGGCCGAGTCAATTCTTATTGAAATCGTCCGTTCAGAACCCGGATGGCAGCTACTGGAGCATGTTACCTCTGGACGACAAGACCGGCTATGTGGACCAAGCGTACCGCAAGTGGATCGAGACGCACGCCACGGGCTGGATCGCGTATTATCTGTTGACGGCCTATGAGATTAGCGACGACAAGGAGTGCCTGGCCTCGGCCCGGAAAGCTCTGAAATGGCTCGCCGCGATCCAAAAGGACGACGGCGGTTATCCAAAGTATTTTGAGAATGGCAAGCCCAGCACGGCGCTGCAGGGCGATTGCGCGTGGAACGCACTGGCGATGTTCAAGGCCAGCCAACTGAAAATCGACGTTGAGAAGATCGACTTCAAAGCCCGCGGACTGAAGACGGTCGATTGGATTTGCCGCGGGCCGCTCAAAGAGTGCCGATTCCAGGGGAGCTTCGAGGACGTGGGCGGCGTGGTGGACAGTTACTGCTCCTCAGTCTCCGCCAAGGCGGCCATTGCCGCTTTTGAGCAAACCAAGGAGGAGAAATACCTAACTGCGGCCGAACAGATGCTCAGCGTTTCGCTGGCCTGGGTGACCTGCGATTATGCCTCTCGCCGAGACCAGCAGTCTTGGAATGCAAAACTTGCTTGGCAGCCGGCCTACGGCCATGTGGAAAGCACGACCTGCTGGTATCCCTGCTCCTACACGCTGCCGATGGCATACCTCGTGGCGTCCGATCTGGGCCGCTATCGGCAAGGGGAACGGGCCGAATTATGGACGCAAGTCGCGCGCTGTCTGCCCCTGTTGGAAAGCTACCTGCGCGAGGACGACAAAACCAAGTGCAAGTGGGGCATGGAATGGCGAATCTTTCCCTTTCTCGTTTTCTCCGAATGGGGAAATAGCCAGACCTGCTGGGCCACGCTGGAGATCTACAAGAACCGTGCCGAGCGGGCCGTTCCCGGCCTGAGGTTTGATGCCCAGCTCCGCGCCAGAATCGACGGCCAAACCGCGACCATCTTCGCGCCCAAATGGGGTAAGCCTGGCCCCGGACCGCTGTTGGAAATCGACGCCAACGTCGATCCCCTCGTGCTCAAGGCCGAGAGTGGCGACCTGTTCGTTATTCTGTTGGCTGAGGGCCATGCGATTAACGATCAATTGAAATTTACCGCGCTCGCCGAACGGTTGCCCGCAAGTAAATGCACCGTGACCAATGTTCTCGATAAATCCTTGCTCGGTTCGTTTAGCAAAGAGCAGCTTCGCGCAGGCATCCCCATGATCTTCAAAAACGTCCAAGCCCTTAAAATCAACGGTGAGCGATGAGATGTTCATCATGAAACGCATTGGGTTGGTTATCTTGGCTGCGCTGTTCGCGTGGCTCGATGGCGCGCTGCGTCTGGGCTTCGTGCTGCACGACGAGCCCCTCCTGAAAAAGATCAAGGCAAGACTCGACCCGATCGTCGAGGGCGTGAATCGGGGCACGAAAAGCTTCATCTACTGGAAGAAGGCCCTCGACCCCAAGGGTTCAACAGTTGAGCACATTCGCATCTCGGGCTTCATTTGATATCGTGCCAGATTTTGTGCATGGTGAATGGGGTTTTGATCTTGGATGACAATGACGACGAACCGACGATTTCCTGTCCGTATTGCCGTCGCCAGATTCACGAGGAGTCGCAGCGTTGCCCATATTGCGAAAACTACATCTCGGAAGAGGACGCGGTTTCTGCCCGCAAGCCGTGGTGGATCATCATCGGAGCGTCACTCACTCTCTACGTGGTTTACCGCTGGATAGCTTAAACTCATGGCGAAATGAGCGTTTTTATTGAGTTTGCAGCCAAAGAAGACTTTGCCGTTGCAATTGACCTGGTCAAAGCCATCGGAGAGACATGCCGATAAGATTTCTGCCAATGCAACCAGGAGGATACGCCCATGATTAGCACTTCCCAGACTATTCAAGATCAGCCAGCCAATCTTATGGCCCTTCACCAAAAATTGCAGGAAATGGCCACCAGAACGAAATCGTCGGTTCCCAGGCCGGTCGTCGCTCAAGGGTTGGTGATGGTGATAAAGGGGAAATAAAAACCCCCGCTTGGCAAAAAGTAGGGCTATTGGGACAGCAGGGACACCAAATGCTCCTTGTCGAGAAGCCCGATGTGCTTAGCGACTACTTTTCCGCTCTTGAACAGATTGAGATTGGGAATGCTGTTGATCTCGTAGCGGGATGCCAGTCCAGGACTCTCATCCACGTTCACCCTGACAAACTTAGTGTTCGGGTTCTCGCTTGCGATCTCCTCCAGCAGTGGAGCCAGTTCCTTACACGACCCGCACCAATCGGCATAGAAGTCCACCAACACGGGAACCTGTGAGTTCAGCACCTTCTCCTCGAAGTTGGCCTCATTGACGTGTTCCATATGCTCCGTCAGGGGTATTGAGGATGGTTCTCGTGTACATCCAAGACAAACAGCCAGACTCAGAACCAGCGGCAAACTAAAAGTTCTCATCTTCATTCTCCTTCAGGCTAACGCCTCGGAAACAGCTTGTATTTCAGCAAAACCAGAACGCACAGAAAACTAAACGAATAGTTGAAAAGCAGCCAAGGAACTACCCCCACGTCCAAAATAGAGCCTACGGTACAGAGGATTGCTCCCGCCAGCCACATCCAGAGAAAAAGTGAACTTAGATTCCTAGCATGACCTTCTCTTAAAGTTTGAATTACCTGCGGCACTGCACAAAAGGCAAAAAAGCCTGCTCCAGTCCACCCGAGCATTTTTCCGCCAAGCAGAAAACCGAAGTACATTATGGCAAAGCTCATAGTCGTCATCAATTCATCTCTAAATTCTTAGTTGTCTTCGCCACCAGCAGCATTATCTGTGCATCAGAACGCCCACTCTTCAGGCCCTCCCAAACGAATCCTAGACCATCGAGAATGAGGATTATGTCCTCAGCAAGTTTGCCACGTTTCTTCCGTTGCCGCATTTTGGCCACCCAATGACCCAGTGCAGGGTTTGGTTGGTACTTTTGCGGAACATTGCAGTGGCCGTATTCTTTCTTGAATAATTTCAGATCGTTGATGCGTTGCTTCCAAGGAATGTTGATGCCTTGCCGTTTTATTATCCAAGAAAAGCCGAGAGCATCGAGAATGAGGAATTTATCTTCTGCAAGTGTGTCGAACTTCTTCGCATGGCGGATGTTGGCTACCCAATGCCCCAGTGTAGGGTTTGGTTGGTATCTGAACGGGACGTCGCAGTGACCATGTTTCTTCTTGAACTCTTTCAGATCGTTGATGCGTTGTTTCCATGAAGACTGGTAATTGAGTGTACTGGGTTGCTTCGTTTTCTGTTTCATTCTGTCAACTGTTCTCTTTTCAGTCACGGAACTAGACCCTACCTGTTTTGTTGCCATTCCACTTCCCCTGCATTGTACCCAGTTATCCAATACGGGCTGCTACTATACTCGCAACGGGCTTCCCGATGACCTTCTGGGCCGCATTATCTGTGCTTAGATGGTCCCCTCTTCAAACCCTCCCAAACGAATCCGAGAGCATCGAGCATGAGGATTCTGTCCTCTGCAAGTTTGCCACGCTTTTTGCGTTGCCGCATTTTGAAAACCCAATTACCCAGTGAGGTGTTTGTCTGATATACGGATGGGACAAAGCAGTGGCCGTACTCCTTCTTGAATAACATCAGATCGTGAATATGTTCTTTCCATGTCGTCAGCCTCACCCAAACGAACCCAAGAGCATTGAGGCAACTGACTCTTTCCTCAGCAAGTTCGCCAAGCTTCTTGCTTTGCCGCAGGTTGGACACCCAGTTGCCCAGTGCGGGGTTTGGTTGGTATCTGCGAGGAACATTGCAATGTCCGTATTTATTCTTGAACGCTTTTAGATCGATGATGCGTTGTTCCCAAGTCGTCCGCCGTTCCCAACAAAAGCCGAGGGCATCAAGGCAACAGACCCTTTTCTCAGCAAGCATGCCATGCCTCTTCGCTTTGCGGACGCCGCTCACCCACTGACCCAGAGCAGGATTTAGCGAATACCGCTTCGGAACATTGCAGTGCCCATGTTTCTTCTTGAACTCTTTCAGTTCCTTGAATCGCTGCTCCCATGAAGACTGGCGGCGAGTCGAACTAATTGGGACTTTCATTTCGCCTCCAATTCGTTGCCCATCGCCGCCAACTGGTCAGCAGAAGGAAAACCATCCACTCGGTAGCGTTCAGGATAGATGCCCATCGGCGTCATTAGGTCGCCAGCAATCTCAACAACCTTCTCCCACGGGGCCATGAAGGGTGCTTGATCTGGCCCGCCAAGAACGATTCGCTCGGCCACGGGGAGTAGCGAAATCGTGTTCTTGGACCAAACGCAGTAACTTCTAAGATTCCCAGTGTCCTTATGCTCCATCGCAGAGAACGAAGCGACGAATAAATCTTCCCCGGTTTGCTTGTTGAGAGTGTCCAGCAGATCCTTCTGCTCGGCATAGTTCTGGCCCATCGACTGCATGTGAATCTTCCGAAACTCGTCATAAAGAGGGTGGTCAGCTTCCGGCATCCACGATTCCCATCCATCCCCAACCAGCCTAAGTGCGGTTCCTGAAACTGCCCGCGGCTGCTCAAATGACTTCTTGGCTAGAGCGATCATTGCTTCCAGCCCTGGCGTGTCTTCTGAGCCGGCGACAATCAGCATCTCCCGACCAGGAACCATCGCAATGTAGTCGCCCTTAACCTGGAATTGCCGGATTAAATCGAGAATAATCAGCCGTGAGCAGTCGTAGCCATCGTTCGTGGTGAAAATGTAGATGCCTTCACCTTCTTCGGGACCGACGATCATGGGGTGTAATTGACGCAGATTATCTCGGGCTGATTCTAGGGCTTCATAGAAGGTCACGCCCCAAAGGTCGATTTCCTTATTGGAAATGGGCCTCATGGAATCGGGCATGTCATAAACCAGCCCCAAGCCCAAGTCATCGCCAAGGGTCTGGTATTGCAGGTAAGTGTCCTCGTTGCCATCGACAATCATTCTCAATCGGGCCGACTCAAAGAAACTGCGGGATCTGACTGCCGGGAGTATATCGGACTGAATGTCGGCATACTCCTCGGGAGCGGACTTGTGGGCCTGAATCCATGCCCGCACGTATTGACGGAGCGATTGGGGTCGGTCTTCTTGGGGGAGGGAGCAGTATTCCTGGTAGGCGTTATGCAGGAATAGGATCGATTGTTTCTCACCCGCCTCGGAAATCATAAACTTTTCGGGATCGTAGGTGATTTCGCCGATAACTCCCGCTTCCTGAAGGCGAGTAATTACGAGTTGGGCGAATTCATTCTTGTCGGGGATGTTCATAATCGTTGTTGACGGGCTTTGTTGTCGGCAGAGCTACTTTATTCCATCTTGTCCAGGAATTCCCGAACCAGCCACGCCCTGCCAAACGGACATTCGGTATCCGAGATGAAATCGTCGGCAATCAGCCCCAGAGCAGTGGTGGTCTCGGCTTCAGTGGCTCGTCTTGCCATGCTATCTTCCACGGACTGGATGGCTGGGGCGTAATCAGAGAATGCTTCGGACCAGTAGGCAGATTTATCAGAGTTCATATTCGGTGTCATACTGCACAACCCCCGCCAACCGTAAGCATTCCCACCAAGCCTTACCTTGCGAATCGGCCGTAGCCAGGATCACCTGCCCGTCCTTGGACGCATCGACTTGCCAGTAGCGGGAGCCGTTCGGTAACTTAAATCCCGCCTCACCGACAGACCAACCAAGGCGATGTAGCAGGCCGTGAGCGAGATCGATGGCTTCGGTAGGTTTCATGGTTATGCCCATTCATTTCACGGACGCAGGGGCAGGAAGCCGCTTGAAATCCACGGCAAAGCTGAATTCGCTCTTTGGCCTATTCTTGTACTCCTTGAGCGTCGGTGAATAAGTCTGGACATCGACCTTGTTCTGCTCCGGGCGGAACGTGAATATCCGCAGCCAGCCATTGCCGCCGTTAGGCTCGTCCTGGTAATCCTGTAAAACCACATGCACGGGTTGGATCGCCTGGGTCTTCTTCGTGATATAGGCTTCACCTTCGTAGTGGCCGCAGAGAACCATAAAAATCTGCGATGAAGGCTCGATAAGCTGCTCCCATACGTGCGAAGGTGTTTGCCGATCTGGGCCACTGGCGGCTGTACCCTTGCCTATCTCGGCTTTGGGCGTGAGCATCTGGTGCGTCGTCAGGATGACCGGCAAGCCTGGATTATCGGCCATGACCTTCTTGGCCCACTCGATCTCGACCTTCGGTGCGGCAACGGCCAGTTCGAGCATCATGAACTTGTATCCGCCAGCAGAGATTGTCTGATAGGAACTGAATCCTGAAGGAGAAGCACCGCCATACCAAGGATATTTCTTGAATCGCTGAGGGCCGTAGTAATCGACGAACTTGCGACCGGTATAGCTGCCCTTCTTGCCGTCCATCAGATCGTGGTTGCCACAGGCTACCCCGTAGGGAACCACGTTATTGAGTTTATCCATGAAGCTGGTGGAATTCTTGAACTGCTTGTCGATGTGGCCGTCGTCCACGTTGTCGCCCACCGTCACCACGAATTTGATCTGGAGCTTCTCGACGTTCTGGCAAATCCATTCGGTCTGAGCCATGCCCACCTTCGTATACTTGGCAGCGTAGAGTTGGGGATCGGGCAGCACGACAATGGAGAAATCCGTGGATTCTGCATGGATGCGACCCACAAACAGGGCCAGTAATGCCAGAAGCATCAGCCCAAATTGCCAGGCTTGTTTCGTACCATGAATTGTCGGCATCAGTCATCTCCTTGAGTGGATCGGTCAGTTTTTCACTTTTCCGCGATTGTACGCCACTAAAGTCGTTTTGTAAAACTATCGAGTGGTCACGGCCCGCACTCCGCACACGGTTTCTTCCCGGCCTGGACCGCCTCATCCCGACTATTATATTGGACGAGATTTTTCGCCAAAATCTTGGCCGCCGATTTGCAGCCAGCCTTGTGGAACACCTGCGAGTTCTTCGAGGCAACGTAGCCAACTGAGATCGAATCGACTGCTGACGGCAATTTGGTGTTCATGGTCGGGCGCACGGCTTCCGAGCCGCCTTTCTCCTTGCCCTTATGTTCTCCTAAATGCGATACATGGACTTTCCAAGTCTTGCCGTCGCTCTCGATGGTAATCGTGCCGTCCACGTCCGTGCGTTTCACAGGCACCTCCAGGCGTTGCAGCAAATTCAACGTGTTTATGTGCGGATGCCCGTAGGAGTTGCCCTCGCCGCAACTGACGACGACCAGCTTTGGCCTTGTCGCCTTCAGCCAGCCTTCGTCCGCGCCATTGCGGCTCCCGTGGTGAGCAGCTTTCATTATCGTCACATGGCGGTAGAGGCTCTCTTCCGCATGCTCAAGCCACCAAGCCCGCTCCACTTGCTCGGAGTCACCGGTAAGCAGGACGGAGAACTCATCGTAGTCCAGACGAATCCCGATGCTGTTGTTGTTCTCGTTCTTTTTGTCTTCTCCGGGCTGCGGAAATAGCCGAAGCATCACGGAACCCAGTTGAATCTTCCGCTCCGAATCCTTCTTGGGTTCGACCAGCTTGCAGCCCGCTCTATCGACCGCTTCCAGAAGACGCTGGTAGGCCGTACTTGTATGCGACGAATTGGAGTCAGCGTAGAACTTGGGCTTGTACTTCTCGATGACGGCAGCCATGCCGTTGATATGATCCGCATGGTGGTGGGAGACGACCACAAGGTCAATGCTCTCAACGCCCTTCTTCTTCAGAAGGTTCATAATGCCGTTCGTCGGGCCTGCATCGACCAGAGCGGTCTTCCCTTCCGGGGAACGAATGAGTATTGCGTCACCCTGCCCAACGTCGAGGAAAGATACGGTGACATCCCCAGCCCGTGCCGTTGCGGTCAGGACAACAGCCAAAGAAACACCTGCCGCCAGCAGTGCTCGTTTCATAGCTTGATGTCCTCCCCCGAGTCGGTCTTCCGCAACTTGTCCTGCAACGCCTGAGTTCCTCTCTTCAGCGATTCGGTTGCCTCTCGGTCAACCTCGATACTGAACGAGAGCATATCGCCTGGCTTGGCTCCCTTTGGTAGCAGCTCCTTGGGGAAATCGACCTGCCGCCCGTCGTCGGTCAGGAGGACGGCGATTTTACCTTCATAACGGTCAAACGACAAACTAAGTTTCATAGCATACCTCGAAAGCAGGGTATCATGGTATCAGTTCCTTTCCTAAGCCCGCAAGCGGCGGTTTGAGCCCTTCTATTTTCCGGCAAAAGCCAAGTTATGCCCAGTCTTCCAATGCGGACCTTCGGTATTGCTTTCCTCCGCCGCCTTCGTGAAGTTGAAACTGCCTGACGACCACATGGCCGTTGGTCTGCACGTCCTGCCAACGAGAAACTGGAAGCAGAGCAGTCTGAAAGATGCGGGCAATAACCGTCGTGGACCGGGGACGCGACAGGGGGGTGTCAAGAAAAATTGAAATACTGAGCGGCTAATTTGCCACGCAAGAGTTAGACGGTGTTTGATATAAGGGGGAAAAGCGGTGAATTTCCTTGCCTGCGGAGAGTGCCAGACCTCCGCAGACCAGCGGTCGCGAAACGCTCTGGATGCGATAAGGCCTCTATCAGAAGTCGTCGATGTCGGCCTGCCCGACTTCCGCGGTCCCGAGGTTGGCATGGCATATTGAAGAATCAGCAGTGCATTAGGGCGGCTTTGCCCATCGATCATAGCGGTGATTATCGCGACGGCTGCAACCGCGCAAATGAGCTTGCGGCGTAGGCTTGGCACGCGGCGGCCAGCCTCGCGTGCCATCGCCCTCCCAACGTATAATGATGGTTGATGCCTGACCCAACCCTTGGAAAAGGAGGATCGCCTTGACACCCCCCTCAGCGCATAGGTCGCCGCAACTGCTCGCACTCGTCGTCTGTGGCTGCCTCCTGACGGAAGCCGGATTCGTGCCGGCTGCCCAGGGGGCGCCATGGAAGGCCCTTTTCGTAACGGGGTACGATCCGCACGGTCATCCGTGGCAGGATACCACGCCGATTCTGGAACGGCTTCTCGCGGAAAGCAAGAAGTTCGATGTCCGGATTGCCAAGTTGACCTCGGCCGCAGAGGCCCATGCCTTTGCGTCGGACTTCGCCAAGTGCCACGTCGTTGTCCTGTATGCCCACGGCTTGGAATGGCCCAAAACAACCCGGGACGAATTCGTCAAATACATGGACGGTGGCGGCGGCCTAGTCGTGATCCACAATGCCGTAGGACAATTCGCGGGTTGGGACGCGTACCGGGCCATGATCGGAATCGGGACGGGAGACCAGCATGACGGGGTTCGGCTCGCGTTCGACGAGGCTAGGCAAAGGGTGGTGAGGGTCCCGCCCGGTGACGGCATCAAGTGCAACGGGCACGGCCATCTCCACGAGTGGGTGGTGAAGGTCCGCGAACCGGAACATCCCATCATGGCGGGCCTGCCGGGCGCATGGAAGCACACGGGGGACGAGCTCTATCATGGCTTGCGCGGCAAAGCCGAACACATTGAGGATCTGAAGGTGCTAGCAACCGCGTTCAGCGCCAAGGAAACCGGCGGCACCGGAGAACACGAGCCGGTCATGCTTGTCAACCGATTCGGAAAGGGACGGATCTTTCATGCCACCCTCGGGCATAACACGGTGAGCATGTCTTGCGCCGGTTTCCAAACGCTCTTCCTCCGGGGGATGGAATGGGCGGCCACGGGAAAGGTGGCCCCTAGCGAGGTCCCCGCCGATTTCCCCACGGAAGCCAAGGCGAGCGTGAGGCCCGCGGCCCGTAAAGCATACGTCCGCAAGATCGTCTTTATCGGCGGACGACATAACCACGGGCCGGGCGCTCACGAAAACAACGCCGGCACCGCGCTGCTCAAGAGCCTGATCGATTCTTCGGACAACGTCCGCAGCGTGGCGACGGCCCTGTATCCGGACCGGCCGCCGGACGATCTTGCACAACTCGACGAGGCATCCGCCCTGGTTGTCCTATGCGAGGGTTGGAACGAGCACTGGCTGAACCATCGGAACCTCGAAGTGATGAAGAAGTTCCGCCAAATAATGCAGAAAGGCACGGGCCTCGTGTGTCTCCATGCGGCCACTGCCGTTGAGGACGACGTCGAGAAGGAATTCATGACCTGGTGCGGCGGCAATAAAAAGCAGGGCTATTCGACCCACCCGATGACGGACGACCTGGAACTGCTTGTAGCCGCCCCCGGTCATCCGATTAGCCGGGACGTCAAGCCGATGCGGTTCGACAGAGAGGAATTCTATCGCCGGATCTTGTTCGACGAATCGGCCGGCAAGATCACCCCGATCCTGACGGTTGGCTCTAAGACGGAAAAACCGGCGGAACAGGTGGTTGCATGGGCGTTTGAACGCCCGGGAGGCGGTCGCGCATTCTGCTGTACCGGCCCGCACTTCTATGCCTCTTTCAAAAACGACAACTTTCGCAAGTTGATCCTCAATGCGGTCCTCTGGGCGGCGAGACACGAGGTGCCGCAGGACGGCGTACGCGGATCGACCCCGATGGAGAGTCTGTTCCAAGATCTCGCCTCTCCACGACCTGCTACGAGGAAGACTCCATGAAAGTCGGTCTGGGTTCATTCACGATCCGGGAACTCAAGCTAGACGCATTTGCACAATAGTTAGACGTCCCATCCCTTGCGCAGTTCGACGCGCAGGTACTTGTCCGCTTCCGGCTCGTTGGGGAACCGCATGTTCGTGGCGTCCCACTGGAGCCTCTTGCCGTGGCGCACGGCGATGCTGCCCAACAGCGCGACTTCGGTGACCGCGGCCGCGAAGTCGAAGTTTGATGCCGTCGGCGTGCCCTCCTTGCATGCCTGGAGCCAGCTCCCGAGGTGGTCGCCGTAGCTTTCGACCGTCCAGGGAATCTTGCCCACTTCCTTCATCTTCTTCTCCGGAATGATCCTGGCCCCATCGCAATGCGGCAAGGCCATGATGCTGCACTCAGAGCCAATGATCACCTGCCCGTCGCCTACCGGCTTGCGGTCCTCTTCCAGGTGCTTGGGACGCGGCGCCTCGGCCGCCTTCGTCCCCGTGTGGAAATACATGGTCACTTCCGGCCGCGCGCCGCGAGCCGGAAAGACGTACTTCAGGACGAAACCCACGGGATACGACTCCTTCACGGGCCACTCGTCTTGCACGACGACCTCGATACTGCTGGGCGCGCCGAGGTGCAATGCCCACCACGCCGCCGAAATGTGGTGCGTGCCCCAGTTGCCCATCAGGCCGTTGCAAATGTCGCTGAACGCGTGCCAACCGCAGCGGATCGTTCCGGTGGTGAATGGCCGCGGGGGGATTGGACCGAGCCAAAGGTCCCAGTCCACTCCGGGCGGGACTTGTGCAGGCGCCCGTGGCTTGCGCGCCTCCATGGAAGGGAAATTGTGCCAGTGGTGAATCTCCCGCACTTCGCCCAGCACCCCCGACTTGATCCACTGGCGGATCAGCCGCGTGCTCTCCATGGAATTGCCCTGGTTACCCATCTGGGTCGCCAGCTTCTTCTCGCGGGCCACTTTGGCCAGCAGCCGCGCCTGCTCGATCGTGTAGGTCAACGGCTTCTCGCAGTAGACGTGCTTGCCGCGCTTCAGGGCCATCATGGAGGCGGGATAGTGATGATGGTCCGGCGTGGCAACGATCACTCCATCGATCTTCTTCTCCAACTCGTCGAACATCTTGCGGTAGTCGGTGTAGCGTCGCACCGTAGGATGCGTCTTGAAGCACGCGGCCGAGTAGGATTCGTCCACGTCGACCAGCGCGACCAGATTGGCCCGGTCGCCCAGCGGGGCGTCGCTGCGCTCCGAACACTCGAAAAGACCTTTGGCCGAATTCAGGCACTTTGGAAGCCGGTCGCCACGGAGGAGGCTTTTGAGATTGTGCGGCGGCGGCTGTTCGAGCCGGTACGCGACGGCAAGGAGCGCGACGCGGTTTGTCGAGCCTTTGCCGATGCCTATATTGCCGAAGGGGCCAAACTCCCGGCCGAGACCCAGGAAGGCCGATATTACGACCGGCTTGTACAGGCCTACCCGATCCACCCCGAGGTGTTCGATCGTCTCTATGAAGATTGGACAACCATCGACGGTTTTCAGCGGACTCGCGGCGTACTGAAGTTGATGGCTAAGGTCATCTATCGGCTTTGGAAGGATGACAACAAGGATTTGATGATTCTGCCCGGAAGTTTGCCGTTGCATGACGGCAGTTCACGGAACGAACTGACCTACTATTTGCCTGCGGGTTGGGATGCGGTGGTCGAAAAGGACATTGACGGCGACCGTGCGGAAACGACGGAATTGGAGAACAAGGAACCGCGTTTCGGCCAGGTCAACGCCGCCCGCCGCGTGGCACGCACACTGTTTCTCGGCAGCGCACCGTCGTCGGTTGCCGGAAGGGCGGGCATTCGAGGCGTGGACCGCGCTCGGGTGCTGCTGGGTTGTCTGCAACCTGGCCAAACGTCTGCGATCTATTCTGACGCGCTGAATCGACTGTCGGATCGCCTTCATTACCTGAACAGCTCTGGCGACAAGGCACAAGACACCACTCGCTTCTGGTTCGACACACGCGCCAACCTGCGCCGTGAAATGGAGGATCGGAAGCGACGCTTCGACGACGGAACCGATGTTCGCGGCAAGATTGCCGAGGCACTCAAGAAAATGGTAGGCAATGCCACTTTCTTTGATGGGGTCCATATTTTTACCCCGCATGGCGATGTACCCGACGACAGTGCGCTGAGGCTTGTCGTCCTCTCGCCCGACCATTGGTACTCTCGCGATGAAGGACGGCAGGCCACCGATGCGGTGCTGGATTACGTCCGCAACAATGGCACCAAGCCCCGATACCGCGGCAATCGACTCATCTTTCTGGCTCCGGACATGGCCATTCTGAGCCGCCTGCGGGATGTGGCACGCACGGCACTGGCGTGGAACTCGATTGTCGAGGACGTGAAAGAGGGTCGGCTCAATATCGACCTTTTGCAGAAGCGGCAGGCCGAGAAGGAATTGCAGAGCGCCGTTGAAGTGGTGCCTCGGGCGGCACGCGAGTGCTACAAGTGGCTTTTGTGCCCCGTTCAGAACACGCCAACCGATCCAAAGCCCACGGTCGAAGCGTTCCCGCTCTCCACTAGCGGCGGCTCGGCCAGTAGTGAGACCGAACGTGTTTGCATTGACAACGAGCTGGTCATTACCACATGGTCGCCGATTCACCTGCGGACCAAGCTCAAAGAGCTGTACTGGAAGGATGGCAAGAGCGCGGCGGGCGCGATGGTCTTCTGGGAAGACACGCTCCGGTATCTTTATTTGTCACGACTCAAGAATCGCGAATCGCTCTTCCAAGCAATCCGCACGGGCGCAGCCTCCAAGGACTTCTTTGGCACTGCCTATGGGCAGAGCGGGGAGACTTACGAAGGATTCCACTTAGGCGACGGCAGTATCCAGGTTGACGACACCTTGTTGCTGATCGAACCGGAGGCCGCACTGGCCTACGAGAAGAAAATCAAGGACGATCAGAAGAAAGACGACAAGGACAAGGACAACAATCAGAAAGATGACGACAAGGGCAAGGGTAAAGACAAGGACGACCAGAAGGAAGACGATAAGGACAAAGTTGACATGCAGAAGGAAGGTCAAAAGGCCAAACCTCGCTCATTCCACGGCTCCATCCAGATTGCTCCTTTGACCGCCAAAATGCGTCTGGTTCAGGTTGCTGAGGAGATCATCGCCATTCTCGCTTCCGACCCGAACACCGAGGTCAAAGTCCGCGTCGAGATACAAGCGAACTTCCCCAACGGTGCCCAAGATCAAACCAAACGTGCCGTCTCCGAGAACGCAAAGACGCTTGGTTACAACAACGCCGAGTGGGAGTAACGATTTTTCAAGTCGCCGGCTGTCGTGCTCGACTTGCAGGAGGAGGCGACGCGGACAGTGCTGGAGCAGCAGAACTCATGTGTGCGGATTGGGCGGGCTAGGACAACCGCCATCAGGCTACCGATACCCGACACCCCCCATCCTTGCACTAAGTCGAGGCTTCCTGCACAATGGTGAGCATGCTATCGCTCGATCGCCAACGTGGAACCCTTTTCGGTTTAGCCATCGGCGATGCCCCCGGTGCCGCCGTTGAGTTCAAGCGGCCGGGCAGCTTCCCCGAGGTGACTGGCTACCGTGGCGGCGGCCCACACCATTTGGCCCCAGGAGATTGGACCGACGACACGAGTATGGCCCTCGCCCTGGCCGACAGTATGCGATCACCTGTCTGACGAGGAAGTTACGGTGGACGAAGACGACCTCGACGACATCATCAACCCCCGCGAGAAGCAAAGGATCTTCCTAGTCGCCGCCGACTACCAGGAAGACGTGACATCCGCGTGCGCCTGGCTGCGGGAGTACGAGATCGACATCTCCTGCTTCCGGCTCCGCCCCTACAAGATCGGCGACCAGTACGTCCTTCAGCGAGAGAGATTGATTCCGCCGCAAGAGTTGGACGATTTCATGGTTGATACCAAGCTGCATTTGGCGAAGAACACGGGGGGGCGTGGGGGCATCACACGTGCCAAGTCGGTGAAGCCCGTAAGAATGACTTGGGGACTGGGGGACGAGCAGATCGTTCTTGATGTCCGCAGTTGGACGGCGTTTCTCGAAACGTGTGTGAGCAAAGGTCTTGGGATGGGGCTGCCTATCGGTAAGCTTCCGATGAAGAAGCGGACCGCCAACGGCGAATACCATGACCTTGGAGAGGAGTACGTTAGAACCATCTATATCGAGGCTTCGCAGCTCTACATCGACTGCAACGCTTCAGCCGAGCTTATCAAAAAATGGGTCGCGGCGATTCGCGGGGAACTGGGGAAGCCGGCGGGCTTCATCACCGTAGAGACCGCTGATGGCGAAAGGATTGAACTATAGGATCAGATATTGAATTATCTGGCCGACCACACGGAGTTGTTCAAACAGTTCAGCGACAAAGCGGTGTTCAAGAAGTGGCTTGCGAACACGAATTTTTCGGCGACGTATTCGCCGCCGGCGGCGTAGTAAACACCTAAATTACTCGAGCTTTTACTTGAAGTGGCAGCGGAGCTATTGACACGATTAGTTTTCGTAATAGACGGTGTCACTTAACCAAATAGGAGACTGGAAAATGAGCGAATTGTCGTCACCGCAAGCATCGTCACTAATGAGGTCTTTCGAGTCTGCTCTTGAGAAGCTCAAGTTGGAGTTGCAAAACAATCTCGGCCAAGTCGACTTGCTTGATCGGCGGAAGATCGAACAGTTGCTTGAACTCTTCAACCAACGGTTTGTAATCGCTCAGCATGAGTTTTTGGATTACATCTCTCGCACGATTGGAGAGCCTACAAATCGGATCGCAGGTTTTGAATTGCGATCAATCGGTTCCGATGCAATTCCCGAGCTTGCGATGGCTGCGATTGCTGGAGGTGGGGCCGCAATCCTTTTGAATGTTGTTACCTTCTCTGCCGCGCATTGGATTTTCTGGACGACGACCACCACCGCAGCAGCCACGGTCGGCACAATCCTCGGGGTTTCAGCAGGAATTGCCACCGCGGGTATAGGTTTCCTTGTGGCGTTGGGTGCAGGCTATGGAGCCTCTAGGATGCTGAAAGGCAGCCGGCGAGACCGCGTCCGTTCTGGTATCCTGAAGCAATTCGATAGTGAAGCTGCACCAAAACTGCGGGCATGGGCAAGAGAACGCATTGCCGATGCAGCAGGAGATCAGCCGTGAGTCTTTTCGACAATTCATTATTCGGGCAAGCAGATCCGATGTTAAGATTGGGAGGAGCGATCAGCCCTGCCTTGGTCAAGGCCATCTATCCGATAGAGGCCATCACAGATTGGCATTATGCCCACCATCTCAAAGGGTTGACCGGACGGTGGATGGACGGTGGTGCTCATTACCTGACCGGCGTTACCCGAGGGTCTTATCACCGACTGGAACATGGCCATCACCTGCTTGAAGACAGCTTCAGGATTCTTAGTACCAAAGACTTGAGCTTTGGCCAATTCCTCCACCATCTTGGCTTGGATTCTTTAACAACGCGAGGAATTCCTAACCCCCTCTTGCCCACTGCACTGGCTCAACCATTACAAAAGCTGGGCTTGTCAAAGGCCGTAGTGAACGAGTTGATGACGGTAAATGTTCCCAAGATTATGGGGGGCGGACTTTCGCTCGTTTGTGCAGGTTCCGACGTGTATCTTGCCTTTTCCGACGCAATACCGCATACGTTTTATGCCGCCGGTTTGCATCTTCTTTACGGCACCGCGGATATTGCTCTTGGACTTTATCCGCCCAATGCGTTGTTGTTGCTGTCCGGCGCTACGGAAATCAGTGTCAGTGTCACGACGGCCTATCGCACTCTAGTAGATCCCGTGCTACCCGTAGTCAACGTACCAGCCAGCGTATACTTTCCTTTGCTTGAGCACTCGGTTGCCCTGGGATGCCTTTTCGGTGCCTGTGCCGGATTCTGGACGGGCCAAGGATGGGAAAAGACCACGGAAATGGCTCTCGTTACGGGGGCTGCATCGGCAGCTTCGGTATCAGCGGGTCTTGCGGCTGCGGGTGGTGGTTTTCTTGCCCCCTTTGCCGGCCCATTTGCAGGGATTGCAACAGCCTTGCTTCTTCGTAAGATGCTCGGTTCAAACTACAACAACCAGGTTCGTTACGAGACCTACGGAACCACGGGCAATTTGAACCTCTTTCCTCGGGCTGCTGGTATTCCACTTTTCGGTTGTCCGTCCGAGCCTATCGGTCGGATTAAGAATGACGAAGTTACATTCGATGAGAGGGCCATTGCCAGGCAGATGCTGACAGTTGCGGTTTGAACTTCCCTGAGAAGCCATCGAGGTAATCGGCCACAATATGAGGTCGGGAAAAACGCGTCCACTGCGTCCACGCGTCCAACCCCAGCTCTTTTTGGACGCATTGGACGGGTTGGACGCGTTTTTCGGGACTTCGTACATCGGTTGCAAACTATATACCCGACATCACTTCTCGGCCTTCACCTTGCCCTCAAGTTCCTTTATCTCTTCCTTGACCTTCTGCTTCGCTTCCCTGACATCTGACTTCACCTTGCCTTTGTCGACCGACAGGTTGACGTTGACTTTGTCGCCCTCAGCGTCGCGGTTGTGGCTCGTCAGGCTGAACCATCCTCGGTAAAAACCGAATCCAGCCAAGCTGATCAAAAGCACGACCACCACTTTAATC
>Ga0194058_10000622_pt1 | contig 17586 bp, 15 predicted proteins | sample SepL4417m_MetaG_FD_155490 | JGI IMG/M metagenome (GOLD analysis project Ga0194058, IMG submission 155490) | Anoxic zone freshwater microbial communities from boreal shield lake in IISD Experimental Lakes Area, Ontario, Canada - Sep2016-L442-17m | ecosystem: Environmental > Aquatic > Freshwater... | reverse complement strand
CCAACGCGAACTTCCGCCACCCGGAGACCGGCCATCGATTTATCTACCAACTCGTCTGATCTCCTAAAATAAACCGCAAACGTCACAAACGTGCCAAATCACTTTCCGGCGAGATCAGGACCTCTGAGCTTATCCATGACCGCGGGAGCCGGGTCGCATGGATTTATGCGCGCACCGGACCAGCTCCCTCCGGAGCGGAGCTCCTCCGCTGGCTCTATTCGAACGGGCGGGGAGGAGATCTCGGGAGCCTCTGCGACGACTGGGAAGTTTTTTTCCGGGATCTCGGCCAGTCGAGGAGCTTCCTTCCGATCCTGTGCGTCGTTCGGCCGCTGAACCCATCGGAGTCCTGGGTCTGCGCTTTCGGGGCCTTTTTGGATGCGCTCGCGCTATTGAACTCGACGGTCGCCGGAGCTGGTGAGAGCGCGAGAATCTGTTTCGGGCTGGGGGTGACGGCCGTGAAGAATACCCATGCAGCCATGCGCGGGACGCCGATCAGCCCGGCCCGAAGCCCGTCGCTCATGCACGTCCGCCGCGATGACTACGATGCCGCCTGCGAACTGCTTGCCAAAGCGGGAGTCGAGCTCCATGCCGACCGCGAAGCGGCTTGGAAAAACTTCATCGGCGCCCACATGCTTTACGAGCAGGAAATCGCATGGCTCGCTGCCGCGCTCGACGACCCGACGCCCTTCTGGCCGCACCCTGGCGGCCCAAGCAGCATGGAAGGAAGAGCGAGTCAGAGCTCGGCGCGCTGACATATTCTGAAAAGCAGATTCGCCGGGATCAGCGCGATCGAGCGGTCGGAGAAGTTCGGGTTGAGCCATAACTACGGGATGGTCTGGCCGCTCGGCAGCGTCGCTTGCTCGGTGATCGCGAGCTTCCTGTTCCGCCCCGCCCCGCAAAATAGCTCTCCCTACCGCGTCTGGCCGTTCCCCCGGATCTGGTATTTGTACGAGGTGAGCTCCTCGAGAGCCATCGGGCCCCGGGCGTGCAGCTTGTCGGTGCTGATCCCGATCTCCGCGCCGAATCCGAATTCCCCGCCGTCGGTGAACCGGGTGGACGCGTTCCAATAGACCGTCGCCGAGTCGACCTCGCGCAGAAAAACTTCTGCAGCCGACGGGTTTTCCGTCACGATGGCATCGCTGTGGTGGGAGCCGAACTTTTCGATATGGGCGACCGCATCGCCAAGGGAGTCCACCACGCGGACCGACAGGATGAGGCCGAGGTATTCGGTGCGCCAGGATTGTTCGTCTGCCTCGCGGAGCGGGTTGTAGCCGAGGTCCGCGAGCAGGCGGAACGCGCCCGGGTCGGCGCGCATCTCGACCGGGAACTTCTGGAATGCCGGGGCTGCGGCGGAAAAAAACCTTGGGGCGATGTCGCGATGGACGAGCAATGTCTCCATGGCATTGCAGACTCCCGGGCGCTGGCATTTCGCGTTGATTGCGATATCCCGGGCCATGTTGCAATCCGCATCCTTGTCCACATACACATGGCAGATCCCATCGTAATGTTTGATGACCGGCATCCGGGCGTTGGCGACGACGTTTTCGATTAGCGAGTGGCCGCCGCGCGGGATGATCACATCCAGGAAGCGGTCCATTCGGGCCATGATCTTCACCGCCTCGCGGTCGGTTGTGCGGATGAGCTGGACGGCGCCGTCGGGGAGTCCGGCGCGCGCGCCTCCCGCCTGCAACGCCTCCGCGATCGCGAGGTTCGAGGAGATCGCCTCCGATCCCCCGCGCAGAATGACGGAGTTTCCGGCCTTCAGGCAGAGGACCGCCGCGTCGCTCGTCACGTTTGGACGCGACTCGTAGATGATCCCGACCACCCCGATCGGAGTCCGGATCTTTGTGATGCGGATCCCGTTCGGACGGGTCCATTCGCGAAGGATCTCGCCGACCGGATCCTTCAGAGCAGAGACTTGGAGGATCCCCTCCGCCATCTCGGCAATCCGGCTATCCGTGAGCCGGAGCCGGTCCATTGCGGCATTCGGCAGCGCGTTCGCCTCCGCGCGGGAGAGGTCCTCCGCATTCGCCTGGAGGAGCGCCGGGGTGCGCGCGACGAGCTCGCCGGCCATCCCGCAGAGGATGTCCGACTTTTGCGTGCTGGCCAGGACCGCCAGCTTGCGCGAAGCGGCCCGCGCGCGCGCGCCGATCGCGTGGATTTCTTCCTCAAGTGTTGTTGGCATGCGGCGAGTATTGCAGAGGACGGGGAAAGGGTCAAACCGGGGACCGTTCCCGTGATTCGCGCGTCAGCGCAATGAATGGAGGGCGGTCGCCCCCGGCCGCCTTGCTGAGCAGACCGAGGGCGGCCTCCCTTGATCTACCGTTCGGCGCGCATGCCCTCAGGGGGAGGACGGCAGCCGGCGGTATCTTCGGATCGCGTAGCCCTCGCCGCTTTGGATCACTTCCCCCGCGTCAAATTCCGTTTCAAACTCCGGAAACCACGTGTCCCCGGCCGCCTGCCTGTCCACATGCGTCAGAAAGATCTCCCCGCACTGGGGGAGCAGCGCGGCATAGACCTCCGCTCCGCCGATCACAAAAACCTCGCGCCCGTCAGCAGGCGGAACAATCTCCGCAGGGCTTCGAAAAACCCGCGCGCCTTCAAAGGAAGCCATGCGCGAAACCACCCAGTTCTCGCGTCCGGGCAGCGGCCGCCCGAGAGATTCAAACGTCTTCCGTCCCATCACGACGACCTGGCCAAGAGTCGTCCGCTTGAAAAATTTCAGGTCTTCAGAAATGTGCCAGGGGATCTTCCCCCCGGCCCCGATGATCCGTTCAGGCGACATGGCTGCGATGGCGATCATAGGCGGTGCGGGACGGCTGGAACCTTCATCTGCCTTAGATGGAGATAGGGGCCTTGATAGCGGGGTGCGGGTGGTAGCCTTCGAGCGTGAAGTCCTCGAGGCGGAAGCCTTCGAGGCTTGAGACCTCGGGGTTGAGGAGCATGCGCGGGAGGGGGCGGCATTCGCGATCGAGCTGCTTGCGGGCCTGCTCGAAGTGGTTGGAGTAAATGTGGATGTCTCCGAACGTGTGGATGAAATCTCCCGGCTTCAAGCCGGTGACCTGGGCAACCATCATGGTCAGCAGCGCGTAGGAGGCGATGTTGAAGGGAACTCCCAGAAACAGATCCGCGCTGCGCTGGTAAAGCTGGCAGCTCAGCTCGCCGTCCTGCACGTAAAATTGGAAGAGCGCATGGCATGGGGCGAGCGCCATCAGCGGGATCTCTCCGGGGTTCCAGGCGGAGACGACGAGGCGGCGGCTGTCCGGGTTCGCGCGGATCTGCTCGACGACCTCCCGGATCTGGTCGAGCGACGAGCCGTCCGGCCTCCGCCAATCGCGCCATTGCGCGCCATAGATCCGGCCGAGGTCTCCAGCCTCGTCTGCCCATTCATCCCAGATGGAGACCCTATTTTCCCGGAGGTAGGAGACATTTGTGTCCCCCTTGAGGAACCAGAGCAGCTCGTGGATGATCGAGCGAAGGTGAAGCTTTTTTGTCGTGAGAAGAGGGAATGCCTCTCGCAAGTCAAACCGTTCCTGAGCGCCGAAAACTGAAATCGTCCCCGTGCCGGTGCGGTCGGACTTCGGGCGTCCCCTTTCCAGGACGAGGCGGAGCAGACGGTGATATTGTTCCATCGGTTAGCCTGGAGAAATCAAAGGGGAGGGGATCAGGCCGAGAGCCCCAGGTAGCGATGGATGCCGAGTGCGGCCTTGCGGGCGTCGCGCACGGCATGGACGACCAGCGAGGGGCCTCGGACCGAGTCGCCGCCAGCGAAAACCCCGGGCACGCTGGTCATCTGGTTGTCGTCGACGACCACCCCCCCCCATTCGTTTGTCTTGACCGCCGCCAGATCGCTCCCCGGAGGGAACGGCACGGGATCAAAGCCGTATGCGCCGATCACCCAGTCCGTCTCCACCACGTATTCGGAGTTGGGCACCGCCTGTGGCTTTCGCCGGCCGCTGGCATCGGGCGCGCCCAGCTCCATGCGCTCGCACCGCACGCGGGCCACCGCCCCATCCCCCTCGATCGCAGTGGGATTGGTGAGGAATCGGAACTCGGCCCCCTCTTCCAGCGCGTTGCCATATTCCTTGCGGCTTCCGGGCATGTTGGCCAAGTCGCGCCGATACAGGCAGAACGCGGCGCTGGCGCCGGCGCGCAATGCCGTGCGCAGGCAGTCCATCGCCGTGTCGCCGCCTCCCAGCACGGCCACCCGTTTGCCCGCGACGTCAATCGGCGGGATGTCGAGCACCGGAAAATCCACGTTTTTCTGGATGAGAAACGGCAGCGCCTGCACGACTCCGGAAAGGTGTTCGCCCGGGATGCCGAGCGGCTTGGCCTGCTGGGCTCCGAAGCCGAGGAAGACTGCGGCATGATCCTTGAGCAGCCCTCCCAGAGAAAGCTCCTTGCCCAAGGATACGCTCAGCCGGAACTCCACCCCGCGATGCTTCAGGATCTCAATGCGGCGCGCCACGATCGAATTCTCCAGCTTGAATGCGGGAATCCCGTTGACCAGCAGGCCGCCAGGCAAGTTCTGAGCCTCGAACACGGTCACCGCATATCCCAGCCCTGCCAAGTGATCCGCAGCGGATAGGCCGCCCGGCCCGGAGCCAATCACCGCGACCCGAAAGCCGTTGGGGGGGGCTTTCTCCACATCCGTCCCAAGCACCTGAAACGCATGCTCATTGATGAACCGCTCAATCGCGCCGATCGTCACCGGCTCGGCCTTGCCGTTGAGGATGCACGACCCTTCGCACAGGCGCTCTTGCGGGCATACCCGCGAACAGATTTCCGGCATGTTGCTTGTCGAGCGCGACAGCATCGCCGCATCAAGGAAACGACCTTCCGCAGTGGCCGCCAACCATTCGGGGATCCGGTTGTGCAACGGGCAGCCGACGACGCAGGCAGGCTCAGGACATTGGATGCACCTGCTCGCCTGCTCGCTCGCTGTCTTCTCCTCATAGATCGAGTAAATCTCGCGGAAATCCGCGACGCGATCAGCCGCTGACCGCTTCGGAGGATCCGCCCGGTCAATGTTCGTCCACGTGTGGTTGGACTGCCAGCAATTCCCGTCGTCCTTTTCCATGTCGCGCACCCGCTCTAGCCAAATTCTGTTTGCTGATTGTTTAGCTGATCATCAAAATACTGGCAATCACCAAATCATCGCCAAACTCACGACAGGAGCGGGAAAATTGTCCGGACATGTCAGAAGCATCTCTCGATGGCGGCGGCGAGATCGCACGATTTGGCAGGCTTGGAGACGTAGTCGTTCATCCCGGCTTCGAGGCAGATATCGCGATCTCCCTTCATCGCATAAGCGGTTAGCGCGACGATCGGAACGTGCGGGTTCTGGACCCCCGAGCCCGGCGAGCGGATGATCCTGGTGGCCTCGAAGCCATCCAGAACCCGCATCTGGCAGTCCATAAAGACCAGGTCGTATGGCAGGCGGCGGAGCGCCTCGATGGCCGTGGCCCCGTTGCTGGCGGAGTCGGCGACATGGCCGAGCTTCTCAAGCATTTTGACGGCGATGAGGCAGTTTGTCGCGTTGTCTTCGACGACGAGGATGCGGAGATTCCTAGTGGCGGGGCGGTTCTCTCCCGGGAGTGGCGCCGCCGGGGAGATCGGTTTGACAGCTCCGGCCGGAGGCTTTTGGAAAATGGCAGTGAACGTGAATGTGGAGCCCTTTCCCGCTTCGCTTTCCACTCCGATTTCTCCCTGAAAGAGGTGGATGATCTGCCGGCAAATCGCCAGCCCGAGGCCGGTGCCGCCGAATTCCCGCGTCGTAGACTGGCCGCCCTGATTGAATTTTGAAAAAATCGAATCCTGGACGTTCTGCGGGATTCCGACGCCTGAATCAGTGACTTTGAAGCGCAGGGTTGCTGAAGTTTCCGTCTCGGCGAGGAGCCCGACATCAATCGTGACCTCCCCGCTCCCGGTGAACTTGATCGCGTTGTCGACCAGGTTGAACAAAACCTGGCGGAGCCGGCCCGGGTCACCGCGCAGGAAGCTCGGCACATCGTCCGCAACCAGGCAGGCGACCGTGAGGCCTTTTGCCTGAGCCCTCCTGGCCAGGATTTTCACCGACTCCTCAACGGGAGTCCGGATGTCGAAGTCAATGTTTTCGAGGGTGAGCTGCCCCGCCTCGACCTTCGAGAAATCGAGGATGTCGTTGATGAGTGCCAGGAGGGAATCCACGCACGAGCGGATCGCCTCGGTATACTCATGTTGCTCCGGGGTCTGCTCGGTATCGAGGAGGAGATCCGCCATCCCGGCGATGCCATTCATCGGCGTGCGGATCTCGTGGCTCATATTCGCAAGGAACTCGCTCTTGGCGTGGCTGGCCGCCTCGGCCTGAGCCATGGAATCGCGCAGCCTGGACTCCAGGGTTGCATGCTCGGTGATGTCGTTGGCCACCGAGATCAGCACGTCTTGACCGAAATATTTGCCCCGGACGGTCCACACGTCTTTCGGGAAAATCGTCCCGTCCTTCCTCCTCCCCCAAAACTCAAATTGCTGCGGCTGCCCGAGGAATGCGAGATCCACAATTTCTGCGACCCGTGCCAAATTGTTTTTTCCTGGGGCCGACAGGAACTCGGGGGTTTTCCCGAGGAATTCCTCCCGTTCATATCCATACATCTCAATGGCTCCCTGGTTGACATTGAGGAATGTCGAGTCCGGCTTTTGGATGTAGATGGCCTGCTTGACGGTGTTAAAAAGGTCGAAGTAGTTGCTTTCCCGTTCCAGCAGGGCCGCCCCCATCTGCTGGTGGGCTTGGAGCAGGTTCCACTCGCGCAGCGCGCGCTCGACGGCGCGCGGCATGTTGGCGAAGACCTCGGGCGACTTGACGAGGTAGTCGAGCGCCCCGGCTTTCATCGCCGTCACAGCCACCGCCTCGCTGCCGCAGCTGGTCATGACCAAAACCGGGAACGGGTTGTTCTCCGAGAGCAGGGTCAGCGCCTCATGCGCGTTGCCGTCCGGCAGGTTGAGGTCCATGAGGACGATATCCGGCGTGCTGGCAGACGCCCGCTCAAAGTATTCCTGCAGGCTCGACACCCACTGGATATCGACCGGAGGGATCGCGTGCTCGAAGGCCCGCTGGATCGCCTCGGCATGCGCCGGCTCGTCTTCGAGAAGGAGAAGGTTGATTCTTTTCATAAGGGGTGATCTTTGTTGATAGAAATAGCTATCTGAGCTGGGAATTTGCCAGCGTGAATCGGAACGTTGTGCCCTTGCCCAAACCGTCGGATATCACCAGGATTTCCCCGCCATGTTCCTCGACGATCCGCTTCGTGAGCGCCAGACCGATCCCGGAGCCGTGCGTGCCGGGGTCGAGCTTTTCAAACAGGCCGAAGAGTTTGCTCTGCTGGCTTGGTTCTATCCCCTTGCCGTTGTCGCGGACGAAAAGGACGATCTCCGAACCTTCCAGCTCCATCCCGATCTCCACCCGGGGCGCAGGCTGGTCGCCTAGAAACTTCACGGCGTTATCCACCAAGTTCTGGAAAGCCTGCACCAGGCGAGGGCGACTTCCTGTGAGCCAAACGGGCTCCTGCGTGACCTTCACCTCGACCCGGCGCGAGGCAATTTGCCCGGCCACAAGATCCAGCGCCTCCTGCACGATCTCCTGGAGCGGCACGGCCTCGGAGGAATTCTTTTTGTGACCGATCCGGGCGAGCTCCAGCAGCTCGTGCAGCATTTTTCCCATTTTGTCCGCCGCGCGGTGGATGTGGTTCAAGTCCTTCGCTGCTGCTTCCGCATCCATAGCTCGGATGTCTTTTTCCAGGTAGCCGAGGAATGTCTGGATCGTCACCAGCGGACTTTTCAGGTCGTGCGAGACGGCGTAGGTGAACCGCTCCATCTCGGCGCACTTTTCCTGCAAGGCCTCCTCCGCCCGCTTGCGATCGGTGATGTCTCTCGCCGCCGCAAACACGCCCAGGACATTCCCCGCCGTATCCCGGTAAACCGAAGCGTTGTATAGCACGGGAGTGGTGGTGCCTGAGGTGTGCTGGATCACCAGAGGATAATCGATGGCCTTGCCATCAGAAAACGCCTTCATGAGGCCGGCGCGAGCCATTTTCGGCTCGGTGAAATAATCGACGAAATCGCTGCCGATCAGCCGCTTTCGGTCCAGGCCGGTGATTTTCTCCGTGGCCGTGTTGACGTCGGTAATTTTCCCTTCTGCGCTGATGGTGACAAGAGGGTCGAGGCTGACCTCGATGAGGTTGCGCGAATAAACGGATGCCGCCCGCACCGCCTCCTCCGCACGCTTGCGCTCGGTGAGGTCGCTGATTGCGATCCGGCACAAGGGGGTCTCCCCATCGGCGAGCGTCGCGGAGGCCTCCATCCGCGCCCACAGGCTCGTGCCATCGGATTTCACCATCCGCAGTTCGCAGTCCTGCGGCTGTCCGGTCTCCAGGAGCCGCTTCTGCATCAGGTAATAGGTATCGCTATCTTCCGTGTGGATGAATCGGGTCATTTGCCCTCTGGCTAGCTGGCTCCTCGGCAGGCCCAACAGGGCGGATGCGGCGAGGTTGGCCTCCAGAACCTGCCCCGCTTCGCCGAGGATGAGATACCCGACCGGGGCGAGGTCATAGAGATCGAAGTAGCGCGCCCGCGAAGCCTCCAAATCGGCGTGCGCGTGAAGGAGCTCCTCGTTCTGCATCTCCAGCTCGATCTGGTGCACCCGCAGCTCATGAATCGTCTGCCCCTGCCCGCTGGGCCCAGCCTGCGCGCATTGCTCCGGCGATCCGGACGCCTTTCCTGAGGGGAGCTTTGCAAGGGCTGCCTCTGCCACCCGACGCATTTCAGCCGCTTGTTCGGTTGGTGTCGCCTTGCTGGTCATGTGGTCGTGGAAACCCTTCTCTTCTCTCCTCATCGCACGATATCCCCGAGGGACGATTTTTGCAATGGCAGTTTCTTCGGCTATGGCAGATTTGCTAATTTTCCCAACTCTGGCGGATTTTGCATGCCATCTGGCAGATTTTCCTCTTAAGCTGGATTGCTCTCATGGAAGAACACATTCTCACAGTCGGGCTGCCCTCGGGCAGCCTGATGGAACCGACCATTTCCCTTTTTGCCAAAGCCGGCTTTTCCATCAGCGGATCGAGCCGCTCCTACCGCCCCTCGGTGGACGATCCGGAAATGCGGATCCGCATCTTGCGCGCGCAAGAAATCAGCCGATATGTCGAGCACGGCTACCTGGACTGCGGGATCACCGGGCACGACTGGGTCGAAGAAAACGAATCTGACGTGCATGAGGTCGCCGGCCTCGCCTACAGTAAAGTGAGCTCCAGCCCGACCCGCTGGGTTCTCGTCGTGCCGGAAGATTCTCCGATCCGAACCATCCACGACCTCGAAGGCAAACGCATCGCCACCGAGGCGATGGGGATCACGAAAAGGTTCTTCGAGCGCGCCGGAGTCAAGGCCGAGATCGAATTTTCCTGGGGAGCGACAGAGGTCAAAGTCCCCGACCTTGTGGACGCGATCGTGGATATCACGGAGACAGGCTCCTCCCTCCGCGCCAACAAGCTCCGCATCGTGGACACCCTCATGGAGTCCTACCCGGCACTCTTCGCAGCACACGGCGCCTGGAAGGATCCCTGGAAGCGAGAAAAGATCGAAAAGCTCTCGCTCCTCCTCAAAGGCGCGCTTGCCGCCCGCGACCTTGTCGGGCTGAAAATGAACCTTTCGGAAAAAAGTCTGAAGAATTTGCTTGAGGCACTGCCCGCATTGAGGAATCCTACAGTTTCGCCTTTGGCTCAACCCGGATGGGTCGCCATCGACACGGTGATCGAAGAGAAAGTCGTCCGCGAAATCATTCCGCAGCTGAAAATGCTCGGAGCCGAGGGGATCATCGAGTATCCGCTCAACAAAGTAGTTTACTAGCAATCTCATGGGTTCCTTAAAGAAGACAAGAAAAGCAAAGATCGCGAAGCACAAGCGCCGCAAGCGGATGAAAGAAAATCGCCACAAGAAGCGCTTGCGCTACAAGTCGTAGGGCTGCGCCGCCGCCAATGCCGCATGGCGGCGGGGAGATTTATCGCGATTGCGGCGGGGATAGTTTCGGTGTAATTTATTGCGCTCCATTCCGTTGTTGCATTTTTTAATGCTTTGGTCGGGCCTCGGAGGAAAATAAATTCAGGCTGTTGGCACGATGTCTGCTTGATTGGGGAGCCAACCAGCCGAAACCGGCGGGTGCAACTCGGGATTTTCGCCGAAACCGGCGGGACTCCCTCAAACCAAAACAAAACAAAAAACATGAAAATCGTAGCAAAAACCATCCAGTTAGTAAGCCTTGCGGTTGTCCTTGCGGGCGGTCAGCTCCACGCCGGAGAGGCCAAGACATTCAAGGACAAGGTCATCGTCGAAGCTCCTGCGAAGTGGTATGGGGTCGCCCTCAGCACCGGCTGGGACAGCCTTTATATGTTCCGCGGCGTAAACGTGCTCTCGCATGGGGTCTACGGTGACACGAACAACTATGGATCCGGCATCCAGTGGACGAATGTGGATCTCACTTGGAACATCACGGACCACGACTCGATCACGGTCGGCGGCTGGCTGGCCTTCGGCACGCAGAACACGTCCTACAAGGAGTTCGATTTCAACTCGAGCTACACGCACACGATCGGAAAACTTGCCCTGAGCGCCGGGTATAGCTTCTACTACGTGTTCCCGCCAGGCTTTCAGCTCTACTCGCATGAGCTCAACGTGAAGGCGGCTTACGCCTTCGATCTCGGGTTCATGTCGGTGACGCCGTCGCTCGGCTACTACTTCAATATCGGCCCGGATATTGCCAGCGGAAACGGCACGGCAAAGGCGGCATCGAGCTACATGCTCCTGCGAGTGGACAGCAACGTGCCGGTTTACAAGGACATCGTCGCTGTGGCCCCGTGGATCGCTTACGGCACGAACTTCCAATACAACCCGCGGCTCACGTCCGACGGCACGTATGACTTCTACAACGGTGCAAACACCCTCGAGCTCGGGTTCGGAGTGCCGGTCAAGATCAATGACCTGATCAGCGTTTATGGGTATGTGGCCTACAGCTACGCATTCTCCAATCTCTGGGGCACCACGGAGCCCAGCACGGTGTGGGGCGGAGCAAAAGTCACGGTCTCCTTCTAGCCCGGATCAGCCGCCAGGGGGCGCGGTTCAGATTGACCAACCCCTTTGGCTGCTAGTTTTGAATGGCACGAAGTTAAGCCACCGTAGAAGCGGCGTCCCGCCGTTTTCCCCAGGGAAAACCAAGCGGCAAGATGCCGCTTCTACATCCCCAAACCTCCTTAGCTTCCTGGCATTCGCTGCATAGTTTTCTTTCCGGGCGGCCCCGGTTGCGGTTAAGTGTCTGATCTGACATGACAGATCGCCTGGTTTATCTTTTGGCTTCCTGCGCGGTTGGCGTCATCCGCCAGCTGCCGCTGCCGGTCTGCTTCGTCCTTGGGCAGGCGGTGGGGGCAATGCTCTGGGCGGTCCTGCCCGGCTACAGGCGGCTCGCGAGGGCAAACCTCTCGAAGGCCTTTGGGGGTGGGGGAGCGGAGATCCGGGCGCTGACATTCCGGCACTTCACCACGCTCGGAGCGAACGCGGTCTGCGCCTTTAAGCTCCCGGCGGTCCCTCAGGAGGTGGTTGCGAAGATCGCGAGGATCGATGGCCTGGACAGGATCCGGACGAACCTCGCGAACGGGCGTCCTGTCGTCCTGGCGATCAACCATATCGGGAACTGGGAGCTCTATGCCCAGCTCGTCTTCCAGATCCCCGGGGCGAGGTTTGGAACGGTTTACCAATCCCTGCGAAACCGGCTTGTGGACGACCTGGTGAACCGTGACCGGCGGAGGCTGGGGGTCCAGACGTTTGATCGGAAGAAAGGGTTTTCCTCCGCGATTGCGCTCCTTCGCGAGCCCGGGATTGTCGGCGTGCTGGTGGATCAAAATGCGGGCGACTCCGGGATTTGGACGCCGTTTTTCAACCGGCTGTCCTCGACGTCCCCGCTGGCTGCGACGCTGGCGATCCGGACGGGTGCGGCGGTGATCCCGGTGGCGATCTACACCAACGGGTTTGCGAGGTGGCGGGTCGTTCTCAGCGAGGAGATCTCCTGGGTGGCCGACCGGCCGGAAATGCTCACCGCCGACATCAATGCCGCCCTCGAGCGCCAGATCCGCGCTTCGCCGCAGGATTGGTTCTGGGTCCACAACCGGTGGAAAATGCCGTGGCCGAATTTCCTCACCACCTCGGCGAAGCGGGGCACATTCCTCCCGCCTGGCGCCGCTGCGCTCCAGCCGTTCCGGATCGTCCTGCGCTCGCCGAACTGGCTCGGAGATGCCGTGATGTGCCTGCAGGCCGCGCGCGCATTCCGGGCCGGACGCCCGGACGCCCGGGTCTCGGTCCTTGCGCCCGCCAAGCTTGCCGGGCTCTGGCGGCGGGTTCCAGAGGTCGATGAGGTCATCGAGTTTCCCCGGGGGGAATCCCTCCTTTCCATCGCCAAAAACCTTCGCGGGAGGTTTGACGTGGCGGTTCTTTTTCCCAACTCCCTCCGGTCGGCGCTTGAGGTCTGGCTGGCGGGGATCCCGCGGCGGGCGGGGTTCGCCGGCCACCATCGCCGTGCGCTGCTCAACCAGATCATTCCCCCGCCAAAAAAAAAGCTGCGGCACCCCGAGCACCATGCCGACAGGTATTGGCGGATTGCAGCCCGGTGCGGTGCCGTGCCTCCGCCTCCGATGCCATCCCTGTGGAAGCCCTCGGCCGGCGAGGCCGTCATCGGCCTCTGCCCGGGCGCGGAATTTGGTCCGGCCAAGCGCTGGCCTGCGAAACGTTTCCGCGAGGTCATCGAGAGCCTCAGCGCGCGGGCGCGATGCCGATGGGTGATCGTGGGGACCGCCGACGATGCCCCGATCGCCCGGGCGATCTCCGAAGGGTTCGGAAACGTTTCCGACCTCACGGGAAAAACCTCGCTGGAGGGGCTGATGGATGCGCTCTGCGGGCTCACCGCCCTGCTGTCGAACGATACCGGGACGATGCACCTCGCCGATTTTCTCGGGGTTCCGCTGGTCGCGATCTTCGGGTCCACCGAGCCCTCGCTCACCGGACCGCGCGGCCCGGCCAGCACGGTGATCCGCCGCCAGGTCGAGTGCAGCCCGTGCTTCCGGCGCGATTGCCCGACCGACTTCCGCTGCATGAATGAGATCGCGACCGGGGACGTCGTCTCCGCACTGCTACAGAAAATCTCCCCGCATGCTTGAAGATACCTCCGCAGATATTTTGGGGAAAGCGTGTGCCGGGCTCGGGATTTCTCCTGGCCGTTTTCCGAATGCGTTCCTTGAGGTGCCCGAGGAGTCCGCGCTCCGGTCGGCGGCTGCGGAGCTCGGGCTCGGGGGGGACGCGCTCTGCGCCATCGCCCGCGGCGAGTATCGCCCGAAGCCTGGCGCGCTGCCGTATGGCTTCGTGATGTTCACGACGTCCTTTGGCGAGATGACGGTGAATTCCTTCGCGATCTGGGACGATGCGAGCGGGCTGGCGGCCGCGTTCGATACCGGATCCGACTGCGATGGCATCCTCGATCTCGTCGCGAACCGCGGCCTCCGGCTGGAGGCGGTCTTCATCACCCACGCCCATGGAGATCACATTTATGACCTCGACCGGCTGTTGGAAAAAACCGGGGCGAAGGCGTGGTCGGCCGAGCCGGTGGCCGGAGCGGAGGAATTTGTCCCTGGGAGGACCTTTGCGGTCGGCTGCCTGAAAATTTCCACGCGGCTGACGTGCGGGCACTCGCCTCGCGGGGCAACCTACCTGGTGGGCGGGCTCGAGCGCGGGATTGCGATCACTGGCGACGCGCTTTTTGCCGGCTCGATGGGCGGCGCGAAATCCTCCTATGCGGACGCCCTCCGCACGACCCGCGATGAGGTCCTCTCCCTGCCTCCAGAGACCCTTGTCTGCCCCGGACACGGCCCGCTGACCACCGTCGGACAGGAGGTCCTGCACAACCCGTTTTTTTCCGCGAGGAGGCCAGCCGCCCGATGAGCGCGCTTCAGAGGTGGGCTGAGCTGCGCTTCGCGCTCGTCGCCTGGGCCGCTGCGCTCCTGCTTTTCTGGCGTTCGCTCGCGTGGCTGACCGCTGCCGCATTCGTCCGCGAGCAGATCGCGGCCGCCGCCATCGTCCTGGTTTTCGGCCTCGTTTTCCTCATCCGCGATCGCCCCGGCGGCAACCCTCTCATCCTCCGGTTCGGATCCCGCGCCAGGATCTTCTATCTCGGCGCCTGCCTTTGCGCCGGGGCGGCCGGGCTTTTCCACCAGCCGATCTTTATGCTGTGCGGCCTCGGATTTCTCTCGGGCACCGTCCTGCTTTTTGTTTTTGGAGAAACGATTTTCCGTCCGGCCCTCGGCTTCGGGCTCGCCTTTGCAATCTTCACTTTTCTCTCCGTCCTGTTCCCGCTTGCCGATTGGCCGCTGAGGATCCTTGCGGGAAAAGTAGCCGCCTGGTTTCTCGGCGTTTTCGGGCATTCTGTGCAGCTGGGTTTTTCCGGCTCGCCCGCCCGGCTGGTGCTTGTGGCCGACGGGCATCCGTTCGAAGTCGCGTCCGAGTGCAACGGCTTTGGAATTATCAGCAGCTGCCTGCTGCTTGCGCTGCTGCTGGTTTTCAGCCGCCGCCTGCGGTTGGCCGACAAGCTGGCGATGCTTGCGCTGGCACCTATGCTCGGGCTTTTTTCCAACGCGCTGCGGATCCTTCTCATCGTCCTCCTCGCCCCGGCGGCCGGGAAGCACTACTATGTGATGCACGAGGCCGTCGGCATCGCGCTCTTCTTTGGAACCCTCGCATTTCTCTGGTGGCTGGTCGCCGGGCTGCCCGAGCGGGCGCGCATCGCCGCGACATAATAGTCCTCACGCGAAAGCTCGCGATGCCGCTCCCGTCGAGGAATGGGTGGTTCTTTACGATGCCTTCGGCTATGCCGTAGCATTCCAGGCTTGTGTCGGGCTCTGCTCGACCGGGTTTCCGGTCTTATCGGAGAAACAATGCCGTTGCCGGAATCGCGCGCACGTTTTTTGAAAGCGCCTGGTAATCCTTGCCGGCGTAGAGGACAACCCCGGGACCGTGCCGGGGGTTGAGGGCGATCCAGCGTTCCATGGGCGTCGCGTCCGAGGCCGTGACCGTTCGCGAGGCCTTGATCTCGAAGGGAAGATGCCGGTTTCCGACGGCCAGCAAGCCGTCCACTTCCAAGCCGTCGTGCGTGCGCACATGGAAGAGATGCGCCGGCTCATCCGCCAGGGGGAGGAGGGCTTGGATTTCCATCATGAGGAGCGTTTCCACCATGCGCCCGAGCAGGGGAGAATCCGCGCCCAGCCGCTCGGCGGTCGGGATCCCGCAGAGGTGTGCGGCCAGACCGGTGTCATTCCAAAACAGCTTCGGGGCTTTGACCATCCGCTTGCCGATATTTGCAAAAAACGGCGGGAGTCGGGTGATGAGAAAACTGGCTTCAAGAATCGAAAGGTATCTCCCGGCCGTTGCGGGGCTCATTCCGGCGTCGCGGGCCAGGTTCGCCTGGTTGAGAAGTCCGCCGGTGGAGGCGGCGCTCAGCTGCATGAGACGCGCAAATTCCGCAAGGTTTCCGATGTCGGAAATCCTGCGCAGATCCCGCTCGAGATATGTGGCGCGGAAGGAGTCCATCCAAAGCCTTCGACTCCGGTCGGTTTTCGCCAGCAGGCTGTCCGGATATCCTCCCGTCACGATCCTTTCCAACGGCAGCGGCGGATAGCGATGTCCAGCGAAGACCTCATCCAGCCGTTTCGTATTCGCGGCTTCCATCCAATGCCGCCACCCCGTCGCCCGGTGTTCCTCCGAAAGGGTAATGGGAGGAAGCCGCAGAATGCCGACCCGTCCGGCGAGAGCCGAAGAGATGTCCGCCCCATGGTCGAGATCGGACGATCCGGTCAGAAGAAACCTTCCCGCCCGGCGATCCCCATCCACAAGAAGTTTGATTTCGCGCAGGAGGGAAGGAACCAGCTGAACCTCATCAATAGTGAGCGGAACATCCGCATCCAGGAAGCTCTTGGGGTCGGACTGCGCGACAGAAAATGCCGCGATGTCGTCCAGCGTCCGGTATCGGCGGGAGGCGCCCACGATCGGCTGCCGCACCAGCGTGGACTTCCCGACCTGCCGCGACCCGACCACGGCCACAACCGGAAAAGTCTCCAGATACTCCAGTAGCAAATGTGTGAAAAGACGGCTGATCATGCCATAAAGTCTATCACACCGTGATACGATCTCAATAAAAAACCATCGCCCGGCGATCCGGCGCTCGCTCAAGTGCCGGCTTCGATTGACCTTTGATCGCATCATCTGAAGCAACTGCCGACATCAGTCCCCCGCGTTTTGTCTTTCCCTGTCGTATGCCGACAGGCTTAAGTGAGCAAATGAGCAGTCCAGCCATGGCGATCAAACGGTTTTCTCTTGTCTCGCGGGTTGCTGAGACAGTTAAAACATGCATTTCGGAAGGCAAGTGGTGCGGGAGCCTTCCGCCTAGCAGGCAATTGGCGGCCGAAGGTCCAATTGGCAGGTGAGCGTCAGATCACCCGCGCCTTCCTTTTGGAAAACCAAACGGTTCGTATCCCCCACCTTTGCGGGGGTGCCGAGGATCTGTCCGGCATAAGTCGTGTTGCCCGATTGATTCACAAGGAGCGTGTGGATGCTTGGCTCGGCTGAGCTTCCCACCGTTTGGATTGTGGCGGTTGGGTCGCCGCCTTCCAGGCGGGTTGTGCTGATGGTTAAAGTGCTGTCGGCCGTGCCAAAACGACCGAGCAGGAAGGAGCCGGTATTGAGTGTCAGCGAGCCCATGTCGGCGCTCGATCGCTCCATCAAAACCTCGCCTCCAGTGATGATCAAGTTGGAATCGGATCCGATTTGATTAGCGGGATAATGGTAGTGGATTTTCCCGGCTTGCACGGTAGCTGTACCCGCATAGGCTTGGCTGGCCGAGCTGTTCAGGCGGAGCCAGCCATTCGTATCGAATGTGTAGTTCCCTTGGATAACGACATTGGGTCCGATCAACACACCGCCAAGAAGGTTGGTCACGGAAAGCCTGCCGCCGGACATCTGCAGAACTCTCGGGGATTGGGAGCCTTGCAAGATGAGAGAGCCGGAGCCGCCCAATGCCAGGTTGGCAACATCGGTGCTGTCGGCCAGGTTGACCGTGATGTTCGTAGAGGTCTCGATGACCGCCGAAGAACCCGAAACCCAGGTGGTGGAGTCCCCGGTCCAGGCACCGGCCGCGAACCATCCGGGATTGGCTGCCGCATCGTAGGTCAGATCAGCCGCCTGTGCCGGAGCGGATCCGAAAAGTGCGAAAATGAGACTTGCGGCCAGCGAGCAACGGAGGGAAGGCATGGTCAAAAAAATCTCACATTTCCAGACCCGGAGCAACCCAGCGTTTTACGGTCAGGCAACTTGACCAGTCCGCCCCGTGATCGCCTCATGAAGAGCGATCACAGCCATCCCATAGAGGAGATGAAAAAAGATGAAGGTTTGATGGACGGGGACATTTAAACCTGCCACTTGGCAGGGTGTGAAAAAACAACCCCGCCCATCGGCATCCAAGTTCAGCGTTCTGCG
>Ga0194058_10000621_pt1 | contig 17590 bp, 14 predicted proteins | sample SepL4417m_MetaG_FD_155490 | JGI IMG/M metagenome (GOLD analysis project Ga0194058, IMG submission 155490) | Anoxic zone freshwater microbial communities from boreal shield lake in IISD Experimental Lakes Area, Ontario, Canada - Sep2016-L442-17m | ecosystem: Environmental > Aquatic > Freshwater... | reverse complement strand
CCTTCGGCGGCGGGCAGCACGATTTACCAATCCTCCTATCAGTTTGCCAACGGCTCAGACTGGGTGCAGGTGAAGCTCTCGTTCCGAACGCCCGCGACCGCTGCCAGCGGATGGGGCGTCCGCATTTGTCCGCTGCTCTCCGCCGGAGAAACCGTCTGGGTGGACGATATCGCTCTCGCGCCGCTCGTATCAAACGTTGCGCCAACAGACATGACCCTCTCCGCTTCCACGGCAAACGAAAATGCGGCGGCCGGCACCGCCATCGGAACACTCTCCGCGACCGACGACGACTCGAACGATTCTCACACGTTCACGCTCGTGGCCGGGGCAGGAGATACGGACAACTCCCTGTTTGCCATCGCGGGCAACGCGCTCACGGTCGCCGGGGGACTAGATTTCGAAGCCAAGCCCTCCTGCTCTGTACGCATCCGCACGTCCGACGCCGCCGGCGCGACGTTTGAAAAAAACTTCGCGATCACGATCAACAACCTGCCGGAGACTCCCTATGAGCACTGGGCGCAGACAAAATTTGGAACCGGCTGGACAAACACGGCGGTTGCCGGCGCTTCGGTCCCCGGCACCGACGGCATCCCGAATCTCCTCCGCTACGCGCTCAACCTGCCGGACGTTGTCACTGGCCAGCAGGGGATGCCGGCCGTCACAGCGGAAGGCGGAAATGTCACTTTCACCTACGAGGTGGATACTGCGAAATCCGACATCACCTGCACTCCCGAGTCCAGCACCGACTTGGTCTCATGGTCGCCTGCCGACACGCGAGCGAAACTCTCGGCCTCTGGAACCCTCGAAACCTGGAAGGCATCGATCGCACTCGGGGCAAACAACCGCGCGTTCTTCCGTCTCAAGGTCGCCCGCTGAACACGCGGGCACAACAAATTGACAAGGGAGTCGGGTCGCCTCCGGCCCGATCTGGAAACCGTTCGCGGTTCCGCTGCCGCTTCCAGGGGACGAGGGCGTCCCCTCTCCATTGGTAGCGTTCCCGTCACACGCCGATGGAAATTCCGCTCGCTTCTTCCCAAGGGAGTCGGGTCGCCTCCGGCCCGATCTGGAAACCGTTCGCGGTTCCGCTGCCGCTTCCAGGGGACGAGGGCGTCCCAACCAATCCCGCCTCGCGGACCCGCGTGGCAGCGCCTTCCGAAATCCGGATGTTTCCCGCAGTGCTGTTCAGAACCTTCGAGGCCACCCCCATGGAAACGCCCGCTGCCATGGCCACATCCGCCAAGGATCCCCCGCGTTTCTGCCGGCTTCCCATGGAGTCACAGGGTGGCGAGCTGCTCCATATCGAACTTCTCCGAAAAGGGGTCGAGGATTTGGAGCGAGTCGATGACCAGGCCATCCTGAATGTCCTCACTGAGAAGGACGGTTGTTCCGCAGTCCAGAGCCGAGGCCGCGATGAGGCTGTCCCACCAGGACAGCTTCCAGCGGTCTTCGATTTCCCAAGCGCTTTCCAGGATCCCCGCGCTGACCGGGCGGGGGTTCCATTCCAGAAGGTCGCGGACATCCTGCCGGGCCTCGGCCCGGGAAAGTCCGGGCTTCAGTTTCCGGGTTACCGTCACGTAGTATTCCTGCAAAACTTGGGCGCTCAGCCTGCCTGTGCGGCTGCGCCAAAGGACGCCCAGAATTTCCTCCGCCCGCGCCTGTTTTCCCGGATCGCTTTTGTCCCGTGCGTAAACCAGGATGTTTGTGTCAACGAAGGGCATGCCGGTCGTGGAGCGAGTCGCGGGAAGGGTAGGGAGCGGGCTTGGCCTGGAGTGAACGGGTGCCCCTGCGCAGGAATCTGGTCATGGCCGCCTGATATTTCGTCTCTCCTGCAATCTTCTCCGTCACCAATCGGCAGAGATACTGCGACACGCTCGTTTCGGCCTCGGCAGCAAGGACGCGGGTCTTGCGGCTGATTTCATCAGGAAGTGCAATCGTGATGTTTTTCATAACACGAGAATAGTGTTACACGGATCTCGTGTCAATGCCACATATTTGCCGAGTAGTTATCCATCCCATTCCGCTCGCTTCCCCCAAGGGAGTCGGGTCGCCCCCGGCCCGATCTGGAAACCGTTCGCGGGGCCGCTTCCAGGGGACGAGGGCCTCCCCTCTCCATTGGAAGCGTTCAGCGGGGCTCATGGATTTATGGAAACAGTGTCCGGGGCAAGCTGCTCGGAGCGGACCGCTTGTGCGCGGGCAGCCGCAATTTTGTCAATCGGGGCATTTTCCTCTCCGCTCCAGAACGCGAAGGCGACGGAACGGAGGGGGGTGTTGGCCTGTGCGGAGAAGTAGCGGTTGTCGTCGTCCTCCGGAAGCTCGAGAGGTTTCGGCCCGGGCAAGAGGAGCCCGATGCCGGCATCGCCGATGAATTCATCCTGGTGAAACCGGTGCATAAATGTCGCTGTAGCGGGATCGTCCATCCGGATAAGATCCTTTTCTTTGCGGAGCCCGACGCCGAGGTTCGCCTTGTCAGGAGGGGAGACCGAGTCCTCGAGGCGCGTTCCGAACTGACCAGCCGCAATCGAAGCCCGGCGGGTGAACGTGAGGTCTCCCCATGGGCTTTTCCACGGCCCGAGCTTCATCTCGACGACGGCGCGCACGGGGCCGTTGGCAAGGATCCGGCTGGTCATCGGGACATCCGTGGGAATAGCCACGGTTTTCCCGTCGCTCGCAAAGACGCCGGCGAGCCCGAGGGTTTTATTGATATGGAGAATGTCCATGCCGAGTGGCCCTGGCTTATGGTAGTCGCCTACGGGCTGGTTGTCCTTGTTGAAGAATGTGGACAAGCGCAGCCCGTAATTGCCACCCTGCCGCGCGAAAAGGTCCACGAGCAGCGGCCCGTAGGATCGGAAGCCGAACATTTCCGACTCCCAAGCCGGGAGGACGCTGGCAGCGACTCGAGAGGGGAATGGTTCCGTCCGGGATTCGAGGGTGAACTTTGCGGTTTCGCCCGGCCGCATATCCACGAGGAAGACGAGGTTCTCGGCCACGCCGTCCCCATCGAGATCCTCGAGCTGCGCGGGCAGCGCCTTATCGCCGCAGACGACAGCCACAGCCGAGTCTGGGGAGAGCTTGAGTTTCTCCACCGGGACGACAGCCACGCTGCCGCGAAGCGTTTCTGCATGGCGGTTGGCGAGCTCGATTTGCGCGATCGGCTTGGCGGAGATGGGCTGCAGGAAAAGCCCGCTGATGGCGAAAACAAGGGCAGGGATGACCTTGCTGGTATGGGGTATCTGCTTCATTGGGGCTTATCTAATGCGTGGAGGGTTTCGAGAACTTTTTTGTTGTTGGCAAGGATCGCCGCGACATCCGGCTTGCCCGGCCAATCGGTGAATCTTTCGATCCCGAGGAAGGCATCCTCCGCCCTTTCGATCTCGGTTTGGATCGCAGGGTTTTTTGCTGCGGCCGTGCGGAGGCGGGCGACGAGAAATTCGTAATCGACAATCTGGCGGTTGAGGTCGCCGAGGTGGCGAGGGCTGCCGGGGTCGGGCGGCGGGCTGACGAAGGCTTCGGCAAGAATCCGGCCCGAGCCACCATCGGGATTCGGCGGCTGTTTCCCCATGAGGAAGCAGATCGTGGGGATCAGGTCGATGGATTCGACAGATGGGATGACCGCTCCTGGCCTGATTCCAGGGCCCGCGATGGCGAGCGGGCAGAGGCGGCTTTCCTCTTCGGTGATCGGGTGGGCTCCCGTGCGGGCATTCCCGTGGTCAGAGGTCACAACCAGGAGCGTACCGTCCCATTTTCCCATGGCCTTGAGGCCAGAGATCAGGTCTCCGAGAAGCTGATCCGCGTGCCGTGCGGCCGCGACATAGGGAGACCCCTCGCCCCAGATGTTCTGCCGCCAGGGAACCGCCTTCTCTTCCAGATGGCATTTCCAGCCAGCGCTGCCGGTCTCCTGAAGGTGGATCCGCATGAAACGGATATCGTTGCGCTGGAAAAGAGCGAGCGCCTCGGCAATGGCCGCATCGTCCGTCGTATCGCGCACCATCGAATACGTGTTTCCCGGGTTGAGCGACGTGTAAGCCCGGCAGTTTGTGACGTGGGCGGTCGGGTCAGCCGGGCCAAAGACATCCTGAACAAGCTGCTGCTTCGGACGAATGAAAACCGTGCCCGCGAGCATGACCGGGTTCGGGATCGAGCCGTTGTGCATCGCCGCGTATTCGCTCGACTTCGGATGGTAGGCGACGATCGTCTCCATCTTTTCGGCACGGGCCCCCGACTTGGCCACCGCCAGGAAGTTTTTCAGCCCGAGACGTTCCGGCGCCTGCCAGTGGAGCCCGTCAACAATAAGGAGGATGGCGCGGGCCGGCCGGTTCTCCGGCTCCACAGCAAGCGCGTTGGCGGCCATCGCAGCGGAGGCAAGAATCGTCATCGTTTTGCATGGGGCCTTCATCGTGCCGGGCGGACTCCTTCCTCCTGCCAGATCCGCCACGCCAGCTCGTAACGCTCGAGGGGCAAGCCGGTGTAAATGCAGTTGCTGGAGCTGAAAATATAGCCGTCGGCCATCATGCCGCTCCGCAGGGCATACCGTGCGGACTCCTCCACCTGCGCTACCGTCCCGGTATCCATCAGCCCGCAATCCACGTTGCCGCACAGGCAAACCTGGGAGCCGGCCCGGCGGATGATATCGGCGATGTCAATGCCCGCCTGGGGATCCAGCGAGTGGATCGCGTGCGGCCTGGCCTGAACCAGCTGGTCCAGGATGGGCAGGATGTTGCCGTCGGTGTGCTTGATCACGTAATAGCCCATATCGCGGAACGCCTGCACCTGGCGCGCGAGGTAGGGGGCGATGAATTCGGAGAATTGAAGCGGGCTGAGAAACGGCCCGGTGTTGAAGCAGTAATCCGAGCAGAGCACCATGCCATCAATGCTTGTGCTTTTGTGCAGGCGCTCGGCCCGCCGGGTGAAAAAGCGCAGCTTTTCCTCGGCTTCCGCATGGAGCTTTTCCGGCTCGTCGGCCATCCGGTAGGAAAATTCGACGATCCCGTCGCCGTCCGGGATGGCAAATGTCGCGTCTCCGGTGCAAAGCAGGCAATACCTGTCGCCGACCCGGTTCCGGATCTCGTTGATCACACCGAACAACTCGGATTCATCGCTTGAAACCTGGATGACCAGAATCGCGCTGTGCTGGAATTTCTCGGCGATCTGGATATAGAGATCCGCCATGTCCCGGATGTGAAGCCGGCGCTCCCCGGGCTTCATCTGATCCCATTGCGCGTAGTTCCGGTGCAGCGGATGCACCCGGCCAAATGCCTCCATCGTCGGCGAAAAGATGATTTCGAAATGCGGGACCAAGCCCGGCAGCGGACGGCGGTCAAGCGCGGATAGGAAGGCTTCGCGAGGGGTCGTCATGTTGGGAGGGGACTTATTTGGCGGCTCCCGGCAGAATCGAGACCTGCCGCGAATAGCTGCGGCTGTAATGGTTGGTACCGCTCGTCGCATTTGTCATTTTAATGGCCCCGTCGGAAAGCAACTTGGCCCCTTTGGGAGTAAGCACGGTCACCGTCACCTCCGCGCGGGAGAACCCACCCGGCACCTCGATCCCGTTCGTCTTCGCAAAATCCCGATCAATCGTCACAGTGCTCATGGGGTCGGTCCAATTTGTCGTGCCGGAACAAAGAAACCGGGTGTTAAACGCGACGACATTGCCGACCAAGAAGTTTTTCGGCTCGGTGGAGTTGGTCGCATCCCAATATCCTGCGACGAGATTTGTCTTCCCGACCGCATTGCTAAACGTATCGCCCGGCTCGGCGAGCGTCCGATAAAGCCCATAGATTGCTGAGCTTGCGGAGCCGTCCACCGGGTTCTGACAGGCCATTTTATAAGAAACCGCGCGCATGGCCCGCGGATAATTGGTGTCCTTGTCGAACGTGCCAGCCAGCAGCGTCAGCCATTGGGCATTGGTCGCCTCATTGACGGTAGCATTCGTTCCCCGGAGCCCCTCGCCCCGGTTCGGAATGCTGAGCGCCGCCAGGTCCGAGGCGATCAGGTCGAGGGCAAAATCCGCGTCCCCCTCCATGCGCGTGCGCCCCTGGATCATGTCGTAGTCGCCCAGCATCTCGCCAGCCACAGTGAGAAGCATCCCCACGATCATCATCGAGATCGTCATCGCAACAAGCAGCTCAAGAATGGTGAAGCCAGCGGAATGGCGTGCGCTGAGAGCGCCCATGCGAACACGCGTGAACCTTGCTAAAAAAATTCTGACCGCCCGATGGAAGCCGATCCCGCAGGCTGTGGAATCCTGCCCATGTCTTGCGAGCGTGCCTTTCATCGGAGGACAGTCTGGTGGGCCGTCAGCACAAAGTTATTCGAGGAAGCCGCCTGCCCCGGATCGCCCACGGCAAAGTAGTCCACACGGAGGATCAGCCGGGCGTAGGGGTAGGATGCCAAGTCGTTGGTCAGACTGGGCACGGGATTATTATTGGTCGAAAGGGAAATCTTCGCCTTGATCCACCGCCCCGAGTGAGCGGCCTCGTAATCAGCCGTTGCGCTGTCCGCAGGCAACCATTTCATAGCCATCTGCGATCCATTTGTGGCGGGGCTCCCGGACGCATCCGCCCGATACCTCACAAACGTGAGCTCGTTCGTCGCATTGGCCCTCATCAGCCCAAAAACATTTGAAAACCCGAACGCATTTGTGTCGGTGTTCAGGCTGGCCGTGAGCGAGTCCATCGCCTGCATCACCTCCCGCCGGTCGCTGATGCCTCGCGACCAGGAGAAAAGCGCCTGAAAAAGCCCAACCATCGTCACCAGGGCGAAGACCGCAATGCCCAAAGTGAGCACCACCTCGATGAGGGTGAATCCCCGACGCATGCCAGCCGATACGGTTCGCGCCTTCATGTCCCGGGCTGCTTGATCTGGTCCGCGTTCTGGAAATAGGTCGCCCGGCCGGCCTTCCGCAAAAGGATCCCGTCGCGCGATGCCTCCCAGTTTGTCCCCGCGAAGCTGCCATCCGCACCCAGCACGCCAGCGACAAAGACGAGTTGCGCCTCTCCCGCGCCGGGGGTGACCTGGTCGGGGGTGAAAAAGCGCCCGCGCTCGTCAAACTCGTAAAAGAAGCAGCCTGTTTCACCGCCGGTCTGGCTCCCGCTCCTGTTTGAAAAATCGAAATTTGTCGTCCCCGTCCCCTGCGAGTACTTGGTCGAGAAAAAGACACCTTGCGGAAGCGCGACCGGCGGGCCCGCCATCTGCCAACTTTTCGCACCGATATTGGTGCTCACATTGCGCATCACAACCAATCGTTGCAGCGCCCCCTTATTCGTGCCCGCCGTCGAATCCACAACCAGCAGCGCACCTCCCACTCCTCCCCCAACCCGCTTCACCGCCTCCATCCGGGCGCTCAGGGCCAGGCTCGACGCGACGTTCACCGCGCCAGCGACCCCCCGGCCGCGCATCCCTCCGCCGAGCGCCGAAGAGGATGCCGCCGCCAAGATCCCGATGATCGCGATGACAACAAGCAACTCGACCAAAGAAAACCCGCCACGGGCACCGCCAAACCGGCCCTGCTCAGCGCCCGTCACATGGGGGATCTTCTTCATGTTTCCTTATCTACCAAATCCCGCTGACAAATGCAATATGAATTTGTTTCAATTTTTTTATATTCCTACCGGGAATAATTTTGCCCTGAAAGCCGCAGATTTCATTTTGAGAGAAAGCAAGCGATGACAAATGCGTCCGTCACTCCGGCGGCGAATGCTTTTGGGGCGTTGTTTTGTCCACACGGAGAAAATCCATTTCCAGGCCTTTTTCCGAAGGGAGGCAGGTCGCCCTCGGCCTGCTCAGCGGGGTATGCGGCAAACGCCCAACCCAGGTGGCCGGAGGCGACCACCCTCCATTCTTTACGCAGACTCGACGCCATGCCAACGCAGCAGGGTGCGGGCTATTTTTTTTCAAGCGTGACGTGATCGAAGACGGCTTCGATGATGCCGAATTCGGAGTCGGCGACAGCGAGGAGGCCGGCATAAGCACCGGAACCGATCGGGACTTGAATTTTATCGCCTTGGGGCTCCCAATCCTTGCCGTTTTTCGAGATGGAGAACTGGAGGGAATCTCCGTCGCGCTCGACGCGAAGCCACTCGAAGATCTCTCCGCCCTTCCCTTGGATGGCCTGATAATTGGCTCCGGCCTGCACGCGATAGTTCACGCGGTCGGTCTTTTGTCTTGGCTGGAGGAAGAAGGCGGCGAGCGGGGCAGCCGGGTCGAGGCTCTCGGCGACAAGGATGCCGGCGCTGCCGTACGGCCCGGCACCCAGCACGGAGCGGACGTGAGCGGTGAGAGTGAAGCCGGCATCCCCGATTTGGGTGCCTGCGAAGGTGCCTGCGCTGGGCATCTTGTGCCATGCGGTTCCCGAAGCATTGATCACCCAGGAGTCGTCAAACGGGAAGAACCGGGCGGAGCCGGCGATTTGCGGGTCGCCGATATCCTGGACCTTCCAGCCATCCGGGAGCGGGGCATCGAAGCCGCCGTTGAAGATGCCGTCGTTCGGGCGGGGTGCATCGGCGGTATTGTACGAGCGCACGCCATCGTGATCGAGCGTGGTGAGGGTCTTCCCATCGGCGGAGGCCACGAGATTGCCCATCCAGGGCGAGGCCCGCCAGGGCCCCTCGAATCGGGCGGTGCGCTTGCCGGTTTTGTCCAGGATGTCGGTGGAATCGCGGTAGCGCCAGCCTTCCGAAACATCGTAGGAGAAGAGCTCATGCATGACCGCAAAGCTGGAAGGACCGATCGGGATGATGCCAGAGACAATCGCGCCCGGAACCCGGTCGGTGAAAAGTTTTGCGCCCATGGCGTCGTAGATGCTCAGGACCCCATCGGCCGTGCCGGCGGCGACTGCGCTGCCGTCCGCCGAGAAGGCGACGGCGCGGACGGTGCGGCCGATGTAATCGTCGGCAAGCTTATTGCCATCGCCGTCGTAGAGGTAGAATCGGTAGCCGCCCCGGGCGATGCGGGCGCCATCCGGGCTGGCGGCGAGGCAGAGGTTCGGCTCCCAGGGGGTCGCAGCCGGCTCGCGCCACTTGCGGACTTCGATGCCGCTGGAATTGACGATGTGATGCAGGCCCTGGTCGCTGAAGTAGGTGTTGCCACTTTTATCGGTCGAGATGTCCTTGGCGCGGAAGTTGGCAGGGACTGACCACGAGGGCTCGCCGGCAGCAGAGAGCTTTTCGAGCAACGACCAGGTGCCGTAGGCGACCCCGCCATCGGCGTAGTTGGTTTGGAGATCGAAGACCGTGCCGCCGGCAGGAGTGCCGCCGACAGGGTGCTTCCAGATTTCTGAACCGTCGGGGTTGAGCGCGAGGATGTTGGTATTCGTCCAATTCCAGCTTTCATCGGGATTGAGATTGGCCGCAACGTAGATCCGACCCTTGGCTCCGAACCGGACCTTGAGGACCTCACCTGGAAAATCTTTTGTCCAAAGGATTTTTCCGGCGGCATCGAAGCAGAGGAGCCGCGGGCCGCGGGCGACGAGGACAGCAGAGCCATCCGGGGAGGCATCAAGGTCGCGGGTCAGCTCGTCAATCGGCCATGAAGCCTTCCATTTCGGGTAGGTGACAGGCCCGGGAGCGACAGCGCCGTTGCCTGGAGCATCGGCAAAGTTGGCAAATGGCGCGCTGTGCTCTTTCCATGCTGCGGCCAGCTTGGACGCATCGGCTTCGGTGCCGAGGACGATGATCGTGCCGACACGGAATTTTGGAATCGTGGTCTGGAAGGTATTTCCGGTGCGGGCGAAGGGGATCGGCTGCACCCCCTCGTAGGGGTCAACAAGGTAGGCGGACTTCGCTTTCAGATAGGACGGGATGCGGGCTTCGAGCTTGAGGTTCGTGAACTCCTTGAGCTTTTCTTTGGTGCGCCCGTTGGACTTGTAAAAAGCCGAGTGGTTCGTGGCCCCATCGATGGCGACAATCACGGCGTTTTCCGCAGTCGGGGTGACGAGGGTGCTGACGACGATCTCATCGGCGGTTTTTCCGCGAAACGCAGGGGTCGAGTCGGCGAGGTAGCCGGAGAGCGCAGCCATCACCCCGTTCATGCGTCCGGTGCGGTCCCATAGCGCGGGGTTGGAAAGGGCGCCGGGAAAGTAAATGGGCGCCTCCGTCCGGGCGAGGTCGGTGCCGCCTTCCCGCTTTTTGTCCTGCCACCAGAGGGTCATCATGGAAAACCACTGGATATTTTTTGCGCCGTACGAGAGCCCTTGGTAGGCCTCGCGGTCGAGGTCGGCAAGCGTGCCAAAGAATTCCCGGTAGTGGCGGGTCACCGACTCCGCCCGGCCCCAGGCGTTTTGCGGAAGATACCAGAACGGGCGGGGAGCCGTGAGCGGGACGGCAACCTCCGCCTGCGGATTCACAACCTGGTTTTTGTTGGAGTGGGTCATGACGATGTCCGGCATGTCAGAGAAGACTTGCAGCTCCTGGGAGGATGTCAGCTGGAGCATGCGGGGAATGGCAGGCGCGGCGTCGAATGCCTTGGTGAGCTTTTGTGCCAAATCGATGGAAGGGCCTCTGTGGCCGGGCTCGTCAGCGAAGGCGGCAAATCCGGGAATGTCGGTTCGGATGTGATGGGCGGCGAGGTCCACGGGGTCGAAGTCGCGGACCTGAAACCAGTAGGTGGCGCCGAACGTGTTGGGAAGCGCGCGAAGGGACGCCGCCGCAGATTTGCCGCCGGCTTCGGCTTGGACGACCACCAGGCTGCCCGGAACGACTGCCGGAAGGGAGACGCTGAGCGGCACAACCCCACCTGGCTCGATCTCGGTGGCAGGAGAGGTCGCATTGATCGCCTGACCGTTGATTTTCAGAAAGCTGTCCGCTTTGAATGGGACCGCTGCGGAACCAGAGTTTCCAACATACACGGTGGCTTTCGAGAGGTCCTCAGAAAAATAAACAAAGGAAATCGCAAGCGACGACGGGGTGGCTTGGAAGGGAATCGTGACCTCTCCCGCAGAGGTCTTCAGCACCAGCGAGTGCGTCGCATTCTCATCGGCCAGGGTCGCAGGGCCATCCGCAAGACGGATTTTTAAGGAAGTCATTTCGCCTGCGGCAACCGGGTTCGGCCATGCCGCCCACCAGCGGCCATCGACGATCGAAATGACTTTGACCGCCGGCAATTGCTCGGAAGCAACGCCGTCGATAGAAAAATCCTCAATTTTGACCTCTGCCGCGCTCGTGTTCTTGAGAACAAAATTCAGGTGGCAGCCGGTCTTGGGGACAGTCGCTTGCTCAAGATCCTTTTCCCAAATAACCCGCTGCCCGACCGGAACCAACTGCGACCATGCCGGGGAGGAGAGAAAAATAAGCGCTCCAAGAACAAGCTGAACGATGAGGGAAGGCGACGTCATAAAACAGACATTTGAACATGATTCAGTTTTTGTCAATCCCTCTTTTGAGCACTTTTCGGCCCCGGATTCACGCAAACGTAAAGAACCACGGGGCAAGCCCCGAGGCATTTGGAGGGAGCTCCGTCCGGTCCGTTGCTATCCACGTACGACACGGAGATCGTCCCTCCAGCAGCAAAGCCGAAGCAAGCTTCGGGGGATCAGCCCCAATGGGAATGAACACGTGCGCTAGAGCGTAATCACCGCAAGAACTTCAGCCGTGCCTTCGACAGGTTTCAAGACAAAGCCTGCCCCTTTGGCGACCGCCTGCATCTCGTGGTTGTCGGCGAGCATACGGGCGCTGATCCGCGAGAGCTTTTCCGCACGGCCGATTTCGACCAGGCGCTGGAGCATCTGGGTGCCGAGACCCTGGCCCTGCCAAGAATCGCTGATGAGGGTCGCAAATTCCGCTTCGTTGTGGCCGTGGAGCTTGCTGAGACGGCCAACTCCGAGCACTTCCTTCTTTTTGGTTTCCGGGTGGCAGGATTCGATGACGAGGGCAATTTCGCGGTCGTAGTCGTTGAAGCAGATCCGGGTGAGGCGTTCGTGAGCGATGCGCTTGCTCAGCTCGACCTGGGTGAACCACCGATGATGGATGCTCCGCTCCGAGAGCGTCTGGTGGAAGTCAACCAGGAGAGGCTCGTCCTCGGGGCGGATCGGGCGGAAGATCATTGGCGTGCCATTTTTGGCCGAGAACGGCGTGATATGGTTGGTGGGATACGGCCGGATGGCCAGCTTCGGAAGGTCGGCTTCGGCGACATCTGGATCATGCAGAACGACGCGCGCATCCAAAGCGATGATGCGGTCGGCGGATACCAGGAGGGGGTTGATGTCAATTTCCTTGATCCACGGCTGTTCAGCGACGAGGTAGCTGAAGTGGACGAGCAGGTGCTCGAGGGCTGTCAGGTCTACGCTCTTGCGTCCGCGCACGCCTTTCAGAGCCGTATAAATGCGGGTTTGCTCCATCATGCGGCGGGCGAGGGTGGCGTTGAGCGGAGGCAGGCCGAGCGCCCGATCCTTGTAGACCTCGACCAGCTGGCCGCCGGACCCGAACAGGAGCACCGGTCCGAACTGGCTGTCAAGGCTGCTGCCAAGAATGATTTCGTAGCCGTCGCTGAGCGAGATCATCTGCTGCACGGTCACGCCTTGGAAGTGGCCGGGACCGGCCTTCTCAAAAACCGAGGACTCAATTGACTGCCAGGCCGCTCGCACGGCGGACTCATCGGCGAGGTTCAGCTTGACGCCTCCGACGTCGGTCTTGTGGGTGATTGTTTCGGAGAAGAGCTTGAGGACGACTGGGAAGCCGAGGTCGACGGCAGTCTTCGCCGCCTCATCGACCGTGCGGGCGACGATGGTTTTGACGGTAGGGATGCCGTAGGCGTCGAGGATGCGCTTGGAATCGAATTCGTTCAGGAGCGTCTGCCCTTGACTCCGGGCTTCGAGGAGGATTCTCCTGGCTTCCTCGCGGCCGGCCTTGCTCTTGGCCAGATCATCTACGAGGGCGGGGGTTTCGTAGATCCCTCGCAGGTTGTAGCTGTAGCGCCACATGTAGCTGAACGCCTTCGCCGCGCTGTCGGGGTAGTTGAACGCCGGAATGTTGGCCTTGTTAAGCACCTCCTCCCCGGCCGCCACGTCGGCTCCGCCCATCCAGCTTGCGAGGACTGGCTTGCCTTCGATGTGGGCGAACGGCTTGAGCAGCTCGGCCGTCGCGGTAGCCTCAGTCATCGCCTGCGGGGTCAAAATCACAAGTATGCCATCGTTGTTGGGATCTTTTGCGACGATCTCGACGGCCTCGGCGTAGCGCTTGGCGCCGGCATCGCCCAGCACGTCCACCGGGTTGTTATGGCTCCAGTGAGCAGGCAACATTTCGTTGTAAGCGGCCAGGGATTCTGCGGAAAGCTCCGCGAGCTGCCCGCCGGTCGATACAAGCATGTCGGTCGCCAGGGCACCAGGACCGCCAGCGTTGGTGACGATTGCCAGGCGGGGCCCTGCCGGGTGCGGCTGCTTGGCGAGCACGTCAGCCATGGCGAAGAGCTCGGAAATCGAGTTCACTCGCAGGACGCCGGCACGGCGGAACGCGGCGTCGAGCACCTCGTCGCTGCCGGTGAGAGAGCCGGTATGGGAGGCGGCCGCTTTGGCTGCCTGTTCGGTGCGCCCGACCTTGATGACGATGATCGGCTTGGTCAGAGCGACTTCGCGAGCGGCGGAGAGAAACGATCGGGCATCGCCGATTGACTCCATGTAGATGACGATGCTCTTGGTGTCGGGATCATCACCGAGATAGTAGATGAGGTCGCCCCAGCCGACGTCGAGCATTGAGCCGAGCGATGCAAACGCGCTGAACCCGACGTTCTCCCGGAGGCTCCAATCGAGAATCGCCGTGCAGAGGGCACCGCTCTGGCTGAGGAAGCCCACCGATCCCGGCTGGGCCATGTCGGCGGCAAACGTCGCATTCAGGCCGCGTTTCGGGGCCATCACGCCAAGGCAATTCGGGCCGATGATCCGCATTTTTCCACGGGCGATCTGAAGGATTTCCTGTTCGAGAGCAATCCCCGGCGCGCCTGTTTCCTTGAATCCAGCAGAGATGATGACGGCGCCCTTGACCCCGGCTGCCACGCATTGGCCGATCAGCCCCGGAACGCTTAAGGAAGGGGTGCAGATGACGGCGAGGTCGGGGCACTCAGGCAGCGAAGCCACATTGGGATAGGCTTTGATGCCGAGGACGGCATCCCGCTTGGGGTTCACCGGGTAGACTGCCCCGCCAAATGTTTGAGCGGTCAGATTTTCCAGAATCGTCCGGCCCACGCTTGATGGGGTTTCGGTCGCGCCGATCAGAGCCACGCTCCTGGGAGCGAAAATAGACGTCAGCGGGTGCCGGGTGGATCGCCGAAGGATGTCGTGGGAGGGTTCAGGCTGAGTCGATGGGGATGGTTGTCTGGTGGTGCTCATGGAGTTCTTAAGAAGCTTTTTGACTATTGGCGGGGTGGCAGTCTTGCGAGCAGGCTGCAGCTGTGCCCGCACATTCGGAATGAGTGCATTCAAAACAGATTCACGGGGTTGTGTGAAGCGGAAACTGGGCGCTCCACCAGATTCTCAGGGCTCGGAAGGCAGTGAAGGCGGCTCAGGTGACGGAGAATACGAGGGTTTGGGTGCTGGAACCGTGAGGACAGCAAATCCAGCGGAAGCTTCGTGGCCGGTTCCATCTACGGAGGGATGATTTTCTATTTTCAGGACGGCAAAGTGCGGGAGATCTTTCTGGGGGCGGCGGCCGAGCGTGAGGATCCCCTCGTCAGCCCCACTCAATTTGGCTTCCCGGTGGATTAAACGAGTGGACGGCGTCGATTGCGCAACATCCAACAAAACCCGCACAGGCTCAAGAGCACAACAGTTGAAGGCTCCGGCACTGCTCCAACAATTTGCAGGCCATACACATTATTGCTAATAATGCCATCTATCGAGCCGCCAGCATCGAGCGTGAAGGTCGTGCCGGTCATATTCTGGAAAAGGACATACCTTCCATTGATGGTTGGGCTGCCCACATCGGCGCTTGTGGTTTGCAACAAAGGAAGATCAGTTACGTTCCCATGCCAAGTGCTGTTATCCCCTGAACTGTTATAATAAAATGTCGATGTGCCGGACGATGATGTGCCAGTGATGCTAAGAGTGCTTTGGTCTGTTGTTTCCGCATCTGCATAAACATAAACGTCATAACTGTCGAACGGGATGTTGGTCAAGGTGATGATGGGATCACTGATCCCACCACAACAAATCCCGCAGGAATAAAGCAAATTCGTTGCAGCGTTACTTGTCGCTAACGATCCATATTCATTGTAAAGGCCGTTGCCGCCAGTTATCGAGAGGCGGGCTGCCGTTGAATTTCCCGTCGAATCATTCAACGCCGCATTAGAAACCGAGAAGTTTAGCCCATTTGTTCCCACAATATTGTTCCAATTCGAGCCAGAAACAATGCCGGGGTCAGAGGCGCTCGCAAGCTGGGATCCACTGTCGCAAAAATTGATTCCGATACTCACAGCCGCTTGCGCTGTCATCACCATCAAAAAAATGCTGCATCCACCGCCGAGGGCGAGTAAGTTCCTCACGAGCAAATTCATGCTTGGGATTTATCGTTCCCGTTCGCAGGCAGTCAAGCGTTTTTCAATTGATCTTCAACGGCAAAGTGCGGGAAATTTTTCTGTGGGCGGCAGCAGAGTGAGAGGATTCCCTTGTCAGCGAGTCTTGCCTCCGAGATACTGTTCCAGATTTCACCGCACCACGACGATGAGCAATATGAAAAAAACCCTTCGCCGGCTGAATCTTGATTTTGAAACTCTGAAGACTGAAAGCCTCCTGGAGGCCCTGCCCGACGGCGCATATATCACTGATCAGACGAGACAGATTCTTTATTGGAACGCCGCTGCGGAGCGGATCACGCGATGGCAGAGCGCTGATGTGGTGGGCAGGAGCTGCAGCGACAACATCCTGGTGCATGTGGACAAGGATCAGCATCCACTTTGCGGCCAAGAATACTGTCCCTTGCACCGCGCAATGGTGACCGGGTGCACCAGCACGACACCGGTGCTCGTCTTTGCAAAGTCAAAAGCCGGGCATCGCATCCCCGTCGAGGTGACGGTCGCACCGCTTCGCAACAGCGAGGGCGAGGTTGTCGGCGGGATTGAGTTGTTCCGTGATATGAGCGCGACGATTGACGATCTGAATCGTGCGCGGGTGATCCAAAGCTTAAGCGTTGCCACCCGGCTTCCTCCCGACGACCGATTGCACATTCGCACCCGATACATCCCGCACGACCTTGTTGGCGGGGATTTCCTTCGGGTGGAGCAGGTTGACAGGGATCATTATGCCATCCTGGTGGCGGATGTCATGGGCCACGGCATGGCTGCTGCCCTTTACACCATGCAACTGCGCTCTCTATGGGAGGAAAATCGTCACCTTCTCAGTTCGCCAACGGACTTTCTCACTGTATTGAACCGACATTTGCACGAACTCTCCAAAGGAGACGACTACTTCGCCACCGCCGTCCACCTGGTGGCGAACGCTGCAGATGGAACTGTGAAATATGCGATGGCCGGTCATGATCACCCGTTGTTGCTGCGGGCGGGCGGGAAGGAATTTGACACCCAGAAACTTCATGGCCCATGCCTTGGACTTCTGCCCGAAGCGGACTTCCCAAGCAACCAGGCAAGCATGGGACGAGGCGACAGTTTATTGCTGTTTACAGACGGCGCGGTCGAGGTGGACGGAGAGGACGGGAAAGAACTTGGCCGTGCGGGACTCGCTCGGATGCTGGCAGCCTGTGATTGCAAGCCCGACGGGAACGCGCTCGCGCAGATTGAAGAAATGCTGGTCCGCTTCAATAGAAACATCCGGCTCGAAGACGATCTCACCCTTGTCCTGCTCACCCGCAGGTAAGGAGCCGTCAACCTCACCCAATCCAACCAACCCGCCCTCGCCGGAGGATATTCCCCGGCAGAAATCGACTCCGAGGTGAGCAAGGTCGCGGAATTTGCCGTCAAAACCCAGGCTGAGGCCACCGGGCGGCCAATCCAGCTCGTCAAAATCCTGAAAGCCGAGCGTCAGGTGGTCGCCGGATTGAATTTCCGGCTGGGGATCGAAGGGGCTGACGGCAGCAAGCACATCAATGCCCGTGCCGTCGTCTGGAAAAAGCTGGACGGCACGCTGGTGCTGACCTCTTGGGACGCGATCTAATCGTTTCAGGTTTCTCTCTCCCTGACCCCGTGGGAAACTCGACTTCGTTCACCGGCATATCGAGGCCGCACGGCAGGGTGGAGCACTGCTCCCTCTGGTGCCCACCTTCGAGAAGATTTGACCTTTTCAAGCCGGGGCACTCCTGAATTTTGGAACCTCTATCGCGGTTTGCCGATTGAACCCCGCATCCTCGCGTAGGAAACCGAGAGCCTGACACGGGCTCCAGCAGGTAAAACAGAACGGGAATGCTTCCCTGTCGGTCGGGAGTGCTGGTGGCCTTGTCCTGATTTTCCTCACAGCTCGTCGCTGCGTCATGACCCAGTCTCTGGACGTGGGCGAGGAAATAGAATACATGGGACGGATGGTCTTGAAACTCTCGGTTCTTCCGCAGAATTTGTGAGGATTTGAGGAAGTTGGAGGCTCTTGTTGAGTAGCCGGGGCACGGCGGCGGCATCCAGATCCAATCCGGCATAACTCGCTTCGCTCGGCCTACGGCACTTATTC
>Ga0194058_10000619_pt1 | contig 17609 bp, 17 predicted proteins | sample SepL4417m_MetaG_FD_155490 | JGI IMG/M metagenome (GOLD analysis project Ga0194058, IMG submission 155490) | Anoxic zone freshwater microbial communities from boreal shield lake in IISD Experimental Lakes Area, Ontario, Canada - Sep2016-L442-17m | ecosystem: Environmental > Aquatic > Freshwater... | reverse complement strand
TTTTCCGGAACCCACTGCCTCATATCTGGGGGCAAGAGAAGCTGCGTTTCACGATCTACGGTGACGAATCGGGCGGCCATGCTCCCGATTACTTTGTTCCTCGGTTTTTTTCAAGCCGCAGGCTTGGTAAAGTCCGACAGGCTGCTAGAAAAGGAGACCAACCTGCGGCGGCTCAGCCATCGGCCTGCTTCGCGGCATGGCCGAGCTGCGAGGGCTCGAGATCGGGATCATCCGCAGCGAATCCTGCTTCAAAGGATAGCCCGCCGGGCGGGACAGGCAGCCAGGCGGGACATCCCCGGAATTTTTCGAGTTAGTTCTTGTTATTTCTCCGTGAGCTCGCAAATGATTCCGCCCTTATGTCCTCATCCGATTCATCCAGTGCTGTTCAGCAGGTCCTCGATCAAGTCCGCCGCCGCAACCCTGGAGAACCGGAATTTTTTCAGGCGGTTCAGGAGGTTCTTGAGAGCCTGGAGCCGGCGCTTGCTCGCCATCCGGAATACTCGGCGGCGGGGATCCTTGAGCGGATCGTCGAGCCGGAGCGCCAGATTTTTTTCCGTGTGCCGTGGGTGGACGATGCCGGGCGCGTGCAGGTCAACCGGGGGATTCGGATCCAGTTCAACAGCGCGCTCGGGCCATACAAGGGCGGCCTGCGGTTCCACCCGAGCGTGAATGCCGGGGTGCTGAAGTTTCTCGGATTCGAGCAGATTTTCAAAAACTCGCTCACGTCGCTCCCCATGGGCGGAGGCAAGGGCGGATCGGATTTTGATCCGAAGGGAAAATCCGATGGCGAGGTCATGCGGTTCTGCCAGAGCTTCATGTCCGAGCTGGCGCGCCACATCGGGCCGGACACCGACGTGCCGGCCGGCGACATCGGAGTCGGCGGGAGGGAGATCGGATATCTGTTCGGCCAATACAAGCGGGTGCGCAACGAGTTCACCGGGGTGCTCACCGGGAAAAAGCTAGGTTGGGGAGGATCGCTCATCCGCCCGGAAGCGACCGGCTACGGTGCGGTTTACTTCGCGCAGGATATGCTGGCCACGCGGGACGAATCCCTTGAGGGCAGGCGCTGCGCCATCTCGGGCTCAGGAAACGTCGCGCAATACACCGCCGAAAAGCTTCTCGATCTCGGAGCTGTCCCGGTGAGCTTTTCCGATTCCGGCGGCACGATCTATGATGCCCGCGGGATCGACCGCGAGAAGCTGGAGTTCGTGATGCATCTGAAGAATATCCGTCGCGGACGCATCAGCGAATACGCCGCAAAGTTTGGGGCGGAATTCCGCGAAGGGGCGTCGCCGTGGGCGATCCCCTGCGATTGCGCATTTCCTTCGGCGACGCAGAACGAGGTGGACGAGGACGATGCGACGGCCCTGCTCAAGAGCGGGTGCAAGGTGGTCTCCGAGGGGGCCAACATGCCCTGCACGCCCGAGGCGGTCGAAGCGTTCCTGGCGGCTAAGATTCTTTATGGTCCTGGCAAGGCGGCGAATGCGGGTGGAGTTTCCACATCGGGCCTCGAGATGTCTCAGAATTCGATGCGCCTGAGCTGGGGCCGCGAGGAGGTTGATTCCCGGCTGCGGGAGATCATGCGTAACATCCATGAGAACTGCCGCCGCACGGCAGAAGAGTATGGCGCTCCTGGCAACTATGTGGTCGGGGCGAACATTGCGGGATTCGTAAAAGTTGCCGACGCCATGTTGGATCAAGGCGTGGTTTAAGCCGCGATGCGCTCTTCGCCCGGGCAGCCAGCAGCCGCCCTGCTCTCTCCTCCGGTTCGTTTCACGACGACCGGATGGAAGGGGTTGGATGAGGTGCTTGGCGGCCTGGCTCCAGGCGATAACGTCGTCTGGAGCGTCGAGAATATTGACGACTACCGGGGGGTCGTCGTCCCCTACGACCGGGCGGCAGCCGATGCCGGACTCCAGCGGATTTACTTTCGCTTCGGCAACCATCCCCCGCTGCTGGACGAATCTCCGGGATTAACGATCCGCCCGATTGATCCCTCCGGCGGGTTCGAGCCGTTTGTCCGCAGCATCCACCGGATCATCGAAGCCGCCGGACCCGGCGCAGCTTACATCTTCGACTCGCTGAGCGATCTCGCCGGAGCCTGGACCTCGGATCTCGCCCTCGGCAACTTTTTTGTCCTCACGTGTCCGCGCCTCTTCCAGCTCCACACCTTCACGTATTTTGGAATCCTGCGCGATGCGCACTCCGCCTCCGCTGCGGAGCCGATCCGGGAAACCACCCAGTTTTTGCTCGATGTCTTTTCGCTCGACGGACGGCTGTACATCCGCCCGCTAAAGGTGCAGGACCGCTCGGGCGGGCGAATGAACACATTGCACGTGCAGGTCGGGGAGCGCCTGCTGCCGGTGGAGGAAAGCGTGATTCTCGCGCGCATCCTTGGGCGGACACGCGGCCCCCGGCTGAATCAGGACCCGGATCCGGGGTTCTGGAACCGGCTGACGCGTGAGGTTGAGCGCGCCCTTGCCTTGAAGCGCGAAGGGGCGCTCGCGGAGTCCGAGGAACGTGCGCTGCTCGTAAAAGTCCGCGCTCACTTCCGCGTGCATCGCTCCGGGATTTCCGCGCTTGCGGAGGAATTCCTGACCCTGGAGGACTTCTACGAAATCCGCAAGCGCCAGATCGGCGTGGGCTCGATCGGGGGCAAGGCGCTCGGCATGCTTGTCGCCCGCGCCATCCTGCGACGCGAGGCGCCCGATATCGTCGAGCGCCTCGAGACGCACGATTCCTTCTTCGTGGGGGCCGAAGTTTTTGTGTCCTACCTGGTGCGAAACGGGATCTGGTGGATCCGGGAACGGCAGCGCGAACCTGGCAGGCTGTTCGAGGGGATTGAGGAGGGAAAAAAGCGGACCCTCGAAGGAGAGTTTTCCGCCTCCACAGTGCGCCAGTTTGAAGACATGCTCGATTACTTCGGAGAGGCCCCGTGCATCGTGCGATCCAGCTCGATCCTGGAGGATGCCAGGGGGAACGCATTTTCCGGAAAATACGAGAGCTTTTTTTTAAGCAATGTCGGGTCGCGCGAGGAGCGGCTGAACGCCCTGCTGGACGCGATCCGGAAGGTCTATGCCAGCATTTTCAACCGGGAGACCTTGCTCTACCGCAAGGCCCGCAACCTGCTGGAAAGCGAGGAGCGCATGGCGCTGCTCATCATGCGCGTGTCCGGAAGCCGCCGCGGACGATACTTTTTCCCCCAGGCGGCCGGGGTCGGGCTTTCCTACAACCCCTACCGGTGGCATCCGGAGATCGATCCAGCCGCCGGAGTCATCCGGCTGGTCTTCGGCCTTGGCACCCGTGCGGTGGACCGCTCAGACGACGACTACACCCGGCTTGTCGCGCTCAACAGCCCGCACCGCCGCACCGAGACCTCGTTCGACGAGCAGCTCGACCACTGCCAGCGGCGCATTGACGTCCTCGACCTTGAGGGCCGCTCGCTCGTGGCCGTCCCAATCGAAAATCTTATTTCCGAGTGCAACGATTTTCCGCTCGATCTCTACGTGCAGCGCCTCGCGGGCGACATGCCGTGGGTCACCTTCCGCGATTTGCTCGGACACCTCCCCGTCATCGACGACTTCCGGCGCATTCTCGCCGTTCTCGAAAATGCCTACCACCACCCGGTGGACATCGAGTTCGCGCTCAATTTCCTGCCCGACGGCACCTATCGCATCCATCTGCTCCAGTGCCGCACGTTCCAGATCCAGAAGAACGAAATCCGAGGAGAGATTGATCCCAAAACCGTTCCGGGCCGCCGGATCCTTGCAGCCCGGGGCGCGGTCATTGGCATCGGGCGCGAAATTCCGATCCACGACCTTCTCTACGTCTCGGCAGGCGATTATTCCGCATTGCGGGAGCGCGACCGCTACCTTGTTGGAAAGATCATCGAGAAGCTCGCGCAGCAGCACTCGCCGGAGCGCAACCTCCTGCTGGTGGGCCCAGGGCGCTGGGGGACCAGCAGCCCGTCGCTCGGCATCCCCGTGCGCGCGGGGCGCATCGCTCTCGCCTGCGCCGTCTGCGAGGTCGTCGCCATGCACAGCGGGCTCGTGCCAGACGTCTCCCTCGGAACCCATTTCTTTAACGACCTCGTCGAGCACGACCTCCTCTACTTCGCCTGCTTCGCGGGCAAAGGCGGAAATTCTCTCGATGAGGAATGGCTCCTCAGCCGCCCGAGCCGCACGGAGCAGCTGCTGGGCAAGCCCCATCAGCTTGCTCGCATCGTGCGCTGGATTGACGCGTCCTCAGAGGGGCTGACGCTCCACGCTGACCCGTTTTATCAAACCGCCGCGCTCCGGCTTCCGGAGTGATGCCCTGCCGCAACCTTCCGCTGGCCTGGCGGGCCGACCGGCATTCAGTTTTTTCCGCAGCGCTGGCCGACGGCGGGAGCGGCAAGCCAAGGCCCGATCGGCAGGCCATGCGATGGCACCAATAAAATCGAAAATTCCAGCCTTGATCGCCGGCATATCGCCGTTCAATCTGCCCACTCACACCCTGCCCTTGTCCACAAATCACAAACCAAAAGATGAGTGCGGTGTCTTCGCCGTTTTCGGCCATCCGGATTCCGCCCTGCTGACATATTACGGGCTTTTTGCGCTGCAGCACCGGGGGCAGGAAAGCGCGGGGATCGCCTCGGCAAAAGGATCCGAGCGCGCGTTTCAATTTCATAAGGGCATGGGGCTCGTCTCGCAGGTGTTTCCGATGGACGAGCTCGACCGACTCGTCGGCACGCGCGCGATCGGGCATGTCCGGTATTCCACGACCGGGTCGAGCAACATCAAAAACGCGCAGCCATTTGTGGTGGACACGGCTCGTGGGCAACTCGCGGTCGCGCACAATGGAAACCTGGTCAACGCCGCCGCGCTGCGCACCGAGCTCGAAGCCTGCGGATCCATTTTTCAAACGACCGTGGACAGCGAAATCGTCCTGCACCTTCTGGCGCAGCCGCGCGGGGCCGGCGGCGGGCTTGCGGCGCTCCGGCGGCTCGAAGGCGCGTTCTCGATCGTCCTCATGGGCGAGCGCGAAATCATCGGGTTCCGCGACCCCCACGGGTTCCGCCCGCTCTGCATCGGAAAGCTGGACGGCGCGTATGTCCTGGCTTCCGAGAGCTGCGCGTTCGACCTGATCCACGCCGAGTTCATCCGCGACGTGCAGCCGGGCGAGGTCGTGATCATCGATGCCAGCGGGCTCCGGAGCGAGTGGCCGTTCAAGTCCGGCAAGAGCGCGTTCTGCATGTTCGAGTATGTGTATTTCGCCAGGCCCGACAGCAACGTCGGCGGGGTCAACGTCAGCAAGGTCCGCGTGGAGATGGGCCGCGAGCTCGCCCGCAGGCATCCGGTCGAGGCCGATATCGTTGTCCCCGTGCCGGATTCCGGGATCTTTGCCGCCATCGGCTTTGCCGATGAGCTCGGAATACCGTATTTTCCAGCGTTCGTCCGCAACCACTACATCGGGCGCACATTCATCCAGCCGACCCAGATCATCCGGGACTTCAACGTCCGCGTGAAGCTCAACCTGATCCGCGAGGCAGTCGAGGGGAAGCGGGTCGTGGTCGTGGACGATTCGATCGTGCGCGGAACGACCGCACGCACCAGGGTCATCAACCTCCGGGAAAACGGGGCGAAGGAGGTCCACATGCGGATCAGCTGCCCGCCGCACAAGCACGCATGCTACTACGGGATCGATTTTCCTGATCCGGAAAAGCTCATTGCCAACCAGTGCAGCCCGGAGGAGATTTGCAATTACCTCGGGGCCGACTCGATCGGCTACCTGGAGGTCGAGGGGATGGTGCGCGCGACCGAGCGACCGTTCAATGAGTTCTGCCTGGCCTGCTTCAACGGGCAATACCCCGTGCCGTTCGACGCCAGCTTCGATAAGCTTATTATGGAAAAACGCCGCGAAAACGCCCGCCTCCTCGAGCCTGAGGAAAACCGCCTTCTCTGACATGCCACGCAAACAAAAAGCCTATGCGGCAGCCGGGGTGGATGTGGACCTCGGGAACCGGGTCAAAAAAGGAATCCATGAGCTCGTGCGCTCGACTCACGGCCCCGAGGTGCTCGGGAAAGTTGGCGGGTTCGGCGGACTTTTCCGACCGGATTTTCATGGCCTGCGCGAGCCGGTGCTGGTGTCGAGCGTGGACGGGGTCGGCACGAAGCTGAAGGTGGCATTTGCCACCGGCGAGCACGGCACGATCGGCCAGGACCTCGTCAACCACTGCATCAACGACATCGCCGTCATCGGCGCGCGCCCGCTGTTTTTCCTCGATTATATTGCGGGCGGAAAGCTGGATGCTGCAGTTTTTCGGCAGATTCTTAAGGGGTTCGCAAAAGCTTGTCGGGCGGGCGGCTGCGCGCTCATCGGCGGAGAGACCGCGCAGATGCCGGGGATCTATCGCCCGGCTGAATACGATATTGCCGGAACGATTGTCGGGGTCGTGGATCGCCCGAAGCTCCTCGACGGCTCGAAGATCCGCGTGGGCGATGTGCTCATCGGCCTCAAAGGCAACGGGCTTCATACGAACGGCTACTCGCTCGCCCGCCACGTCCTCTTGGAGAAGCTGCGCCTCCCGCTCGACCGTCCGGCGCCGGGAATGAAGTCCACGCTGGCGGCGGAGCTCCTGCGCGTCCACCCGAACTACCAGCCGCTCATGGCCTCGCTGCCGGCAGGAATGCTTCGCGGGGCAGCCCATATCACGGGGGGCGGCCTCCTCGACAACCTCCCCCGCGTCCTTCCGGAGGGGTGCCGGGCATGGATTGACAGCCGATCGTGGAAGGTTCCGATCCTCTTCGATCTGATCCAGCATGGCGGCCACGTCCCCCCGAAGGAGATGTATCAGGTCTTCAACATGGGCATCGGCATGGTCCTCGTCGTCCCGTCGTCCCGTGCCGCCGAGGCGGTCCGCATCACGCATGGCATCGCCATCGGCCGCGTGGTCGCTGGCCCGCAGGACGTCGTGATCGAATGAACCCGTGAAAACCTGGAGGCGCAAACCGGCACTCGGAGTGGGCATCGGAGTGGGCGTCCTCGGAGCGCTCGCGCTCGCGATCCGCTACGGGCTCGGGCACGCAGCGCGCGAGCCGATCCCCGACGCCATCTCGCCTGCTATTTTTTCCACCCGTGTCGTCCGGACCGGATTTGGGGAGATGATCTACCATGCGAGCGGAAGCGGGGAGCCGCTCGTGTTCCTTCACGGCGTGTTTCTCGGAGCCTCCTCCTACGAGTGGTCTAAGGTCTATCCGCAGTTCGTCAGCGACCATGAGGTCATCGCCCCCGACCTCATCGGGTTCGGCGAATCCGAGCGTCCCGCAACGCCGATGGACGCTGCGGATTATGCGGAGGCACTCGCCGAGTTCCTGCGCGAAGTCTCGCCAGGCAGGAGGCCTGTCGTGGTCGCCAGCGGGCTCAGCGCCGGAATTTCCCTCCTGCTCGCGGCGCGCCATCCCGAGGCCGTTTCGAAGCTCGTGCTTTTCCTTCCCACCGGGCTGAAGGAATTCAGGAATTGGCGCGCGATGGGGATGCTCGCTCTGCGTGGGATTCCCGGGGTAAGCCGGTTCGTTTACAGGAGCTATCTCGCAAGGAAGCCGTTCATCCGGAACTGGCTCACCCGGAGCGCGCTCGTGGATCCTTCGTCCGCCACCGACGAGATGGTGGAGATCTTCGCCACCTGCGCGCAGCAATATGGCGCCGAGCATGCGATCCTCGGATTCCTCCGCGGCCACCTCGCTTTCGCTATCGAACGCGGGCTCCAGGAGGTCGCCGTCCCCGTGCATATCCTCTGGCCCGACCGGGCGACCGGGTTCCCGTCCGACGGAGGGGCTTCGATCTGCCGGAGAATCCCCGGCGCCTCGCTCGAGTCGCTTCCGGGCTGCGGAATCCTTGCTGCGCTGGAAAATCCCGCCCTCCTGTCCGAGGCGGTGGACCGGTCCCTTCGCGGCGTCCCGCCTGCAGCCGCCCCCCTGTGATTTCTCCGGACCGCCCCGGCCAGGCGTGAGGGCTCAAAAACGTTGCAGGCTGCCAGAAACCGCTCGCGCCCTGCTGCTCACGGAGCGAAAAATGCGGGCAGGAGGTAAACCCGACCGGGCTCGAGGCGCATCGTCTTCGGGAGCAGGTCGAGCTCGATTTTTGCCGCAGCACGCGACTCGCCAAACATCCGGAAAAACTTGTCGAAGCTGTAATTCCGCTCGTATTTGACAACCTCAGCCTGGGGGGCACCGCCGAGTTCGGCGGCCTTGTTGTAGGCGTCCTCGATGTAGCCGAGCTCATCCACGAGCTTCGAGGCGTAGGCGTCAGTCCCGCTGAGAATCCGCCCGTCGGCCACCCCCTCGCGGAGAAATTTCTCGTCCAGCTTGCGCGAGCGGGCGACGATCCCGACGAACCGGTCGTAGCTTTGCATGACCAAGCCCTGCACGTAGGCCTTCTCCTCGGGGGTCATCTCTCTTGCGCCGTTCAGCATGTCCTTAAACTTCCCGCTTTTGAAGACGACCGACTGCAGGCCGATTTTCCCGAAGAGGTCGCGGTAGTTCAGCGTGGAAATAATCACCCCGATGCTGCCGGTGAACGTCGTGCTGTTGCACATGATCCAGTTTGAGCCGCAGGCCGCATAATACGCGCCCGAAGCCCCGATCGAATTGAAGTACACGACGACCGGCTTGTGCCGGGCCAGCCGGCAGATCGCGTCGTAGAGGACGTCGGAGGCGGTGATCTCCCCGCCAGGGGAATCCACCTGCAGCACGACCGCCTTGATTTGCTTGTCGGCCTCGGCCTGCTCGAGCGCCGCCTTGAAGTCCTCCACCATCGAGTCCCCCAGGCTGCCCGCCCCTCCAAACGCAATCACTCCATCCAGGGGGATCACGGCAACCTTCGACGAGGAATCCGTGCCGTTCACGAGCACCCTCTCTTCAAATGCCTTCGGCCGGAGGATCTTGACTCCGCCAAGCGCAGCGCCCGCCTTCGCACCCAGCGCGGCCAGAAGAATCAAGTTCAGCAGCATGCTCGCGCAGACGCAGGAGAACAGGAAAAGCATTAAGCACCCGGACTTTTTCATGCGGAGAAAGTGGCCGAATCCCACGCTTCCCACAAGCCGGGAATCTGGAATCTTTGGCGATGGCCCCCCTGCTTGCGGATCCCTATTTCCTGGCAGGCACGGACTTGAGCCCGAGCATCAGCATCGAGAACCCGCTGAAAACCGATTGGATGCCATAGAGCAGGCCGATGAGCCATGCGGAATCCGCCGGCCACCGGGCATAGACCATGGCGCCGAGCACCAGCGCAACGAGGCCGTTAAGAAGCAGCAAAATCCAAGCCGGATTCTGACGCATGCGGAACGAGGTCGCGATGCACGCGATACCTTCCGTCAAAAATACTGCGGCAAGAATCAATGTCAGGGCCGCCGCCCCTGCGACGGCGTAGAAAAATAGGACCGCCCCGGCAGCGATGCGGATCATCGCCGAGAGGGCCGAAAGAAACCGGTGCGGGCGGCGCGTGCCAAAGATCGCCTGAAACAGGGAGATCAGCCCGCTGACAAGACAGAGTGCCCCGATCACCTGCGTGAGGAAGTCCGAAAAAAACTGTGGGGTCGCGATGGCAAAAAAGCCGACGAAAACCGAGAGGATCCCGCCGACAACCAGCCATCCCCGCCCGGGTGCTGCCGGGACGATTGCTTGAGAGCCCATGCTTTAATCCTCCAAGGTAAACCCAACCTTCACGGTCACCTGCCAGTGGGCGACCCGGCCCTCGTCAATCTGCCCGCGCGTCTCCACCACCTCAAACCACCGGAGGTTGCGCAGCGACTGGGACGCCTTGCCGATCGCATTCTGGACCGCCTCTTCGATGCTGTTGGGGGAGGAACCTACCAGCTCAACTTTTTTGTAGATGTGATTGCTCATCCCCACCAGCTACCAGAGACGAGAGCTTTCCGGAAGCGAAATCCGGCGGCCAAGAAAAAAGAGAAATTTCCGCTTGTTATCAGCATCCCTCCGCGCGGATGTTTAGGCAGATATGAGCACCACCCCATCCGCTCAAGGATACGCGATGCCCGCCGAGTGGGAACCGCACGAAGCCACCTGGATTTCTTGGCCGCAGCCCGAATGCAACAGCTTCCCCGGATCCTATGACCGCGTCATCCCGACCTTTGTGAAAATGGCCTGCGCGCTGGCCGAGTCCGAGATCGTGCGCATCAACGTGCTCGACGGGGAGCAGGAACAGGCTGTCAGGAAGCTTCTGGCTGCAGCCCCTCCAGAGCGCATCGAGTGCTTTCACATCCCGACGAACGAGCCGTGGTGCCGGGATCATGGCCCGATCTTCGTGCGCAGAAAAATTGCACCGAGGCTTGCTGTGCTCGATTTTGAGTTCAACGCTTGGGGGTGGAAGCTGTCCCCGTTCGAGGACGACGATGACGTGCCGCTAAAAGTCGCCAGGCAGCTCGGCCTGCCGGCGTTCGATTATAGCGGGCTCGTTCTTGAGGGCGGGTCTATTGACGTCAATGGCGCCGGCACCGTCCTGACCACGGAAAGCTGCCTGCTCAACCCGAACCGCAACGCAAACCTCTCCCGCCTCCAGATAGAAAAAAAGCTTCGGGAAACCCTTGGCGTCACCCAGGTCCTCTGGCTGGGCGACGGGATCGAGGGGGACGACACCGATGGCCATGTGGACGACCTCACGCGGTTCGTCTCGCGCTCGGTCGTCCTGACCGCGACGGAGGACGATGGAAACGATCCAAATTACGAGCCGCTGCGGAGGAACCTCGACCGCCTTCATGAGATGCGCCTTCCCGATGGGGAGCCCCTCCATGTCCTCACCCTGCCGATGCCAGCCCGCATCGTCAGGGATGGGGTCCGCCTCCCCGCCAGCTACGCAAATTTTTACATCGCCAACGAGGCGGTTCTGCTTCCGGTTTTCGGCGAGAGGAACGACGCGTGGGCGGAATCCGTGCTCCGGGAGGCCTTCCCCTCGCGCAAGGTCGTTGCCATCGACTCCCGCGAGCTGCTCTGGGGCCTCGGATCCTTCCACTGCCTGACCCAGCAGCAGCCGGCCGCTTGATCAGGAAACAGAGCCCATGAAATTTCGCCGCAACGTCGCATTCATTCTCTCCCGCTCCAGCGGAGAGATCCTCCTCTGCGAGCGCAGCGGCTACAAAAATTCCTGGCAGTTCCCCCAGGGCGGCGCGCACGCGTCGGAAAGCAACCTGGAAGCCCTCTACCGCGAGGTCCATGAGGAGATCTCCCTCAGCCCGTCCGCCTACCGCATCGTCGCCGAGCGCGGCCCGTATCTTTACGTCTTCCGCTCCGGATTCCGCAAGGAGGGATGCGACGGCCAGGAGCAACGTTATTTCCTCGCCGAAGCCCTGGGGACACCCGAGATCATCGTGGATGAAAAAGAATTCAGCGCCTTCCGATGGATTCAGCCAGAACACTTTCTGATCGAGTGGGTTCCGCCGATCAAACGCGAGGTCTACCGCCGGGTTTTTCAGGATTTTTTTGACATCCGATTGCCCTGATGCCCGACGATATTTCTGTTTTTTCATTGACTCATGGGAGAAAAAATGAGATTCCCCCCGCGCCGCCTATGCTTACATTCACTGCCTTCACCGTTCTTTCTACCGCGCTCCTCGGTTGCGTCTGGTGGGTAAGCCGCGACGATCAGGATGCGTCCTGATCGTCTCTAGCCCGTCCTTTTCTGATAACGGTTTTTAAAAAATGATCAGCTGGTTATGCTTTGAGTGGCAGACTCATAATTTGCCGAACTTCGATTCGCTTGCGGCCCCTCTTCTCGTGCGCGCCGCGAAAAAGTCCGAGGAGGAAGCTGTGGCCAAGGTCCTGAAAAGCGCTTTTTCCGCAGACCCCGCATGGGGCGATGTCAACCGCGCGGTCGCAACCAGGCTGGCAGCGAGCACGGAGGCAGTCTTTTCGGCAGAGGAAACCCATTGCATGGTGATCGTCCACGGTTCCCGGGTCATCGGAGCCTCGCTGCTCAGCGTGGCAGCAGACGCGCCAAACCACCTCCTCAGCGGTCCGTCCATCCTCCACGAATACCGGAACCGGGGGCTTGCATCCGCCCTTCTCGCCGCCTCGCTCGACCACCTCTCCCAAAACGATATTAAGCTCGCCCGCGGGATCACCAGGGCCAACTCGCTGGCCGCACGGTTCGTCTATTTAAAGTTCGGAGGTTCCGCGCATCCTTTCGATGGCGACCCTTTGGCGGCCGACGGCAACTGAAGCTCAAGCGAGAAATCCACGGCTGGAGCCGAGTGGGTCAGCGCGCCCACCGAGATAAAATCCACCCCGGTCTCGGCGATCCTGCGGATCGTATCGAGAGTCACTCCTCCGCTCGCTTCCAGCCGGATGTGCGCCGGCCTCGCCCGAACGGCCTCCCTCATCACCTCCGGCTCCATGTTGTCCAGGAGGACGACGTCCACCCCACGAAGCTGGAAAAATGAGCGGGCCTGATCGAGGGTGTCGGCTTCGATCTCGATACGGATCGATGGGCGGGCAGCTTTCGTCGCATCGATCGCGGCTTGGATTTCCCAAAGGCTGGTGCCGGCAGCGAGGTGGTTGTCTTTGACCATCACCATGTCGTAGAGCCCGATCCTGTGGTTCGTCGCGCCGCCCGCAGCAGCAGCAGCCTTCTCGAAGGTCCGAAGTCCAGGCGAGGTCTTGCGCGTGTCCAGGATCACCGCTCCCGTCCCGGCAACCGCCTCGACATATTTTCGCGTCAGGGTTGCCACTCCGGACAGGCGCTGGAGGAAATTCAGCGCGGTCCGCTCAGCGGTGAGGATGGATGCGGCCGAACCAGAGGCCTCAAGCACGGCGTCTCCCTGGCGGACTCCTGCCCCATCGCGCAGAAAAACCTCAATGGCCAGCCCCGGGTCAACGCGCCGAAAAACTGAGGCGCAGACATCCCCGCCCGCAAGGCAGGCCTCCTGCTTGGCGATGATCCGGGCGGTTGCTCTCCGGTCGGGGCCAGTGAACCATTGGCAGGTGACATCCCCGCCGCCGATGTCTTCCGACAGCGCAAGGGCGATGATATCCTCAGACATGCGTGACGGCTTCGAGGCCAAGAAGCTGCCGCTGCCAGTTCATCAGGGCCGAGGAGGCAGTGTCCGCCGCCGTCGCCTCCATCGCCCCGCGGGGCGCAACGATCGCCGGATCCAGCCCAAGCTCCGCAGCAACCGCATCCCGGACTTTTTTCAAAGCATCGAAGCGGGCGAGCTGGTCTTTGTGAGCGCGCTTGCGCCGGACCTTCTCAACCCTCGGCCATTCGCTCTCCGGAATCTGAAGCGCAAGGGAAAGAACGACCTCAAAGCTTGTCCGCCGGCGCCCGTTCATCCGGGGGGTCGAGTAGGCATTGCCTTTGCTCACCTGATCGGCCACGCGAAGCATGTCCTCGTTGCCGATAACATGAAAGGGCGGGCGATCCCACGCGCGGGCCTCGGCGTCGCGCCAGAACCACAGAACACGAAGCACGGCCTGGGCACGAGGGGAAAGCGCCGCGCTTCCTGAAATCCTCCAGACCTTGCTGTCATCGCGCTCCTTGGTCTCGCGGGTCGCCGCAATCATCCGGGAACGCGACTCCTCAAACCAGGCCCAGCGGCCAAGCTGCAGCAAATCCGCCTCGATCCGCGCGGAAATCTCGAGCAGGTAGCGCGTGTCATTCAACGCGTAATCAACCATCTGCCCGGAAAGCGGCCGGATCGCCCAGTTCGCTTTCTGCGAAGCTTTCGAAAGCTTGATCCCGTTGAAATCCTCAACGAGCGCCGCGAGCCCAAGCCCAGTCCGCCCGCACAGCCGCGCGGCGATCATCGTATCAAAAAGATCTGAGGGCTCGAAGCTTCCCGCCCGGCGCAGAAGGCGCAGGTCGTAGTCCGCCCCATGAAAAACCAGGCGTCGGGAGCAAACGACATCGAAGAGCGGCTGCAGGTCGAGGCCTGCCAGTGGGTCGACAAGCCAGTGCCCGCCTTCGGCGCTGATCTGGATCAGGCAAAGCTTCTCAAAGTAGCAGTGCAGGCTGTCCGCTTCGGTATCAAGCGCGATCTGGGAGCATCCCTCCAACCGGCCCACAAGCTCCGCCAGACTGGATTGGTCGGTAATCAAGGCGCTCCCAGAATTTTTTCCGAGCGAAAAGCTTCCCCCGCATGGCGCGCGCGCGGTTCGCGTTCCTGCGTGGTGCCATCGGTCGGCACGGTGACAAATGGCCCGCCGGCAAGCGGCGCAACCTCGCTGAACGCAAGCCCCGGCACCTCGCTCGGCTTGCCCTCCAGCGGAAAATCTTTGCGGAGCGGGTGGTAGGGATACCCCTCCCACATCAGAATCCGGCGCAGGTCGGGGTGATCTTTGAATCGGATCCCCATCATGTCGAACACCTCGCGCTCATGCCAGTTCGCCGTCGGCCAGATGTCGGATACCGTCGCCGCCTCACACCTGTCCTCGCTGACTGGAATCTTCAGCCGCAAATGCACCCCGTCCCTCATCGAATACAGCTCGTAGACCACCTCAAACCTCGGCTCGGCACCAAAATGGTCCACGCTGGAAATATCGATCAGGTAGTCAAAACCAAGGCTCTCCTTGGCAAAGGAGCATACCTCATGCAGTGCGTCTGCCAGGAGGACAAGCGTCTTCTCCCCGCGAAATTCTTTCCCCTCAGTGATCGCGGAGGCAAATTTCCCGGCCAGGCTTTCAGCGGCGGAGGAGGCAGTCATAGCGCTTGGAACAGGGCTTTCTTCTGGTCCGCAATCGCATGCTCGCCCATGATTTTTTTCTGAAGCTTCATGAGCCCGTCGAGCAGCGCCTCGGGCCGCGGGGGGCATCCTGAAATATACACGTCCACAGGAATCAGGTGGTCGATCCCCTGCAGCACCGCATAGCTGCGATACATGCCGCCGGACGACGCGCACGCCCCCATCGCGATGCACCACTTCGGCTCGGGCATCTGATCCCAGATCCGCTTCACCGCGAGCGCCATCTTGTAGGTCACCGTCCCAGCCACGATCATCACGTCGCTCTGCCGAGGAGAAAATCGCATCACCTCCGCCCCGAACCTCGAAATATCATACCGCGCCGCCCCCGCCGCCATCAGCTCGATCGCACAGCACGCCAGCCCCATCGGCATCGGCCATAGCGAATTGCTTCTCATCCAGTTGATCGCCGCATCCAACTGCGTGAAAATAATGTTGCCCTCGCTCTTCGAGTCGTAGGGCATCTGGCTCTGGTCGCTCATAAGTTATCCAGCAGGGTATTTTGCATTGCGGCAGCGGCAAGCCAAAACAGCGAAAAACGCGGGCTTCCCCCAGTGCGTTGGCCAAACCGATCAAATCATCCGCCGAATTGCCAGGTTTCGGCATCTCCATGACGGCAAACGAAATGCCTATGCCAACAGAAAAATCCCGCAGAATTTTAAAGAAACATCCGCCAGCCTTGATCTTGGTCAATGAAATCATTTTTCTATTTACACAATATGTCGCCCCTTCCGGGAGATTGACCTACTATATATAGGGGTTCATCCTTCTGGATCTCTCTTTTTCCTCCATACCATGTCGAATCCGAATCCCACCACGATCCAGCCCGCTTCCGTCCTTGAAGAATACATCCAGCGCACGGACTGGCGAGTCAACGCGAATGCGAACCAAGGGTATTCCCTTGGGGGGATGATATTGAATGCGGCCGGGAAGCTGACTGCGAACTACTGGCTGGATCACATTTATCCGCCGCAGATCGGGCAGGCGCACCGCCATGCGGACATCCACCTGCACGATCTCGACATGTTTTCCGGATACTGTGCCGGGTGGTCGTTGAGGCAGCTGCTGGCAGAGGGATTCAACGGGGTGTCGAACAAAATCGAATCCGCCCCCCCACGGCACTACAGGACAGCCCTCGGACAGATGGTCAATTTTCTCGGGACGCTCCAGAACGAGTGGGCCGGCGCGCAGGCGTTCAGCTCGGTGGACACCTACCTGGCACCGTATGTCCGGCACGACAAGCTCTCGGCAGAGGAGGTCGAGCAGGGGATGCAGGAATTCGTTTTTAATCTCAACGTGCCCTCCCGGTGGGGCACGCAGACGCCGTTCACGAACCTGACGTTCGACTGGGTGTGCCCGGAGGATTTGCGGAACACCCCGGCGCTCATCGGCGGGCGCGAGTCGGGGATGTGCTACGGCGAGCTCGAGGCGGAGATGGAGATGATCAACCGCGCCTATCTGCGAGTGATGTCGCGGGGCGACGCCCTCCAGCGCCTGTTTACGTTTCCCATCCCGACCTACAATATCACCGAGGATTTTCCCTGGGAAAGCGACACCGCCCAGCTCCTCTTCGAGGTCACCGCAAAATACGGGCTGCCGTATTTTCAAAATTTCCTGAATTCCGAGCTGCGCCCGAACATGGTCCGCTCGATGTGCTGCCGCCTGCAGCTCGACCTGCGCGAGCTCCTGAAGCGCGGCAACGGGCTCTTCGGATCGGCCGAGCAGACGGGATCGATCGGGGTCGTCACGATCAATGCCGCGCGCCTCGGCTACCTGTTCGCTGGCGACGAGGCCGGGCTCATCGGCCGCCTCGACCACCTTCTCGACCTCACCTGCGAAAGCCTGGAAATCAAGCGCCGCGTGATCCAGGAGAACATGGACCGCGGGCTCTACCCGTTCACCAAGCGCTATCTCGGGACCCTCCGCAACCACTTCTCGACGGTCGGCATCAATGGCATGAACGAGTGCATCCGGAACTTCACCGGAGACAAGGAGAATATCGCAGGACCGTTCGGGCGCAACTTCGCCCTGCGCATCCTCGACCACATGCGCGAGCGCATGGTCGAGTTCCAGGAAAAAACCGGCCACCTCTACAACCTCGAGGCGACACCCGCAGAGGGCACGACCTACCGGTTCGCCCGCATGGACCAAAAAAACCTCGAGGGCATCATCCAGGCCGGCACCCCGGCGGCACCGTATTACACGAACTCCACCCAGCTCCCGGTCGGCTGGACGGACGACCCGTTCGAGGCCCTCCAGCACCAGGACGACCTCCAGAAGCGCTACACCGGCGGCACCGTCCTCCACCTCTACATGAACGAAAGGATGTCTTCAGCCCGCGCCTGCGGCGAGCTGATCCGGCGCGTCTTCACCAGCTTCCGCCTGCCCTACCTCACGATCACCCCGACATTCTCGATCTGCCCGAACCACGGCTACCTCGCCGGGGAACATGAGTTCTGCCCGACCTGCGATGAAGAGATCCTTAAGAAAAAATGCCAAGCCGCCTGAACAAATCCTTTATGAAACCTCCACAATCCATGGAAACCACCCTGCCTGATAACGAACGCACCCGCTGCGAAGTCTGGACCCGCGTGATGGGCTACCATCGCCCGGTCTCCCAATTTAACGCGGGAAAGCAAAGCGAACACCGCGAGCGCACTCCGTTCCTCGAGGAGCGGACCGCCATGCGACAGGCCGCTTAGCCCTCACCCTCAACCGTTTCGTTTCAGGTTCAGTCCTCGGCCGGGCTGAGGGGGTGGACTTTTTCTCGGAGCACGCCGAAATCAGTAAACGCCGAGATGGCCTCGATCCTGAGGCTGCGGGGCGCGGACTCGCCTGGCAGCTCTACCGTCTCGCCTGGCTTGCGCCCCAGCAGGATCTG
>Ga0194058_10000612_pt1 | contig 17713 bp, 27 predicted proteins | sample SepL4417m_MetaG_FD_155490 | JGI IMG/M metagenome (GOLD analysis project Ga0194058, IMG submission 155490) | Anoxic zone freshwater microbial communities from boreal shield lake in IISD Experimental Lakes Area, Ontario, Canada - Sep2016-L442-17m | ecosystem: Environmental > Aquatic > Freshwater... | reverse complement strand
CGTGCGGGGCGTTCGTGGACCGAGCGGGGCGGTCACGAGACGGTCCCCTCGTAGCCCAGCTACGTGGGGATCCGGGGAGGGGCCGCAGCCGCGATGTGTCCACGGGCGCATCCGTGCGTGCAGACCTATTGGGATAGGCCCTAAGTCCGGCCGGCGATTCCGACGGAGGCCAGACGCGTGGCCGCCTTGACCCGGAATGGGTGGCTGGCTTGGCTCGGAACATCCAGCCGCCGCCTGCGAAGTGCCGGCTCGATCTCGCCGTTCGAGCCTGACGCCATGCCGGGCGGGAACTTGAAGTCGCAGGCGAGGCGCTCACGAGCGCCGGGTCTACGGTCTCTGCTACAGGTTCGAGAACCTGACCAAGGGCAGCGGGTTGTCGACCTCGTCGAAAGGCGAGTCCCTCTTGTCCTCCGGTACCGCGGACAGGTCGAGCAGGCCGGGCACCATGTAGGAGCTCCCGGCGCGAATGTCGGGACTTGCCGCGACGTAGTCGTTGAACTGCTTCCTGTCGAGCACGACGACCGGACAGGCAGGGCAGAAGTGGCCGCCGGCGCTGCCCACGAGCCGGCTGTCCAGTGACTTCCCGTGCCGCACGACCAGCAGATACGCACGCTGCTTCGGGACGAGCCTGGCGTGGCAGTCGGGGCAGAGCCTGGTTCCGCGGACGTCGTCAGACCAGTACATCTTCCGCGGGGTCGGTTCAGGTTCGCCTATCATGCATTACCTCCGCCGAATGCTGAAGGAAGCGGCGCCGCAGCGGCGTCCGCTGGAATGGCCGGTCATGCCACAAATGGCATGACGCTGAGCTCCGCCCACGAATGGCACAGCCCGGGTCACGAATGAAAGGCCTGCGCCATGAGGCGCACGCCCAAGGCCGCGCACACCGGGCTGATCGTCTCGAAGCGCGGCTGCGCACCAGGACGCAGCGCCTTGTGCAGGGCTTCGCGGGTGAGCCCGGATGCCTTGGCGATCTCGGTCATGCCGCGCGCCCGGGCGGTGTCGCCCAAAGGCGCCGCCGACAGGGCCGGATCGTGCGCCGCCAGAATGTCCGTGAGGTACGCCGCGAGTGCCGCCTCGTTCTCGAGGTACGGTCCCGCGTCGAGCTCGGGCAGGTCGGCCACATTGATGCGCTCAGTCATGGCCGTCTCCTTTCGTCAAGCCGAGCACCAAACGCTTGACGCGCGCGCCACTGCACGCATCGCCACGTCGGGCGGCCGTCAAGGCATGCGGTGAATGCGGGCAGAGGCCGCATGGGGCGCTTCACCGCTGCACCCACCCAGACTCCGGCCGGCGGGCCCCGCTATCTCCGGCTGAACGACGCGAGCGCACGCCGGTAGTCGGAGAGAAACTGCGCAAGGGAGTCGTCCTGGCGCTCCAGGGCGGACAGATCCATCGACGCAGCGATAGCCGCTGCACACTCCATCCCCCCGATGACGGGCTGCCGTCCGGCATCCCGCACGCATGCCTTGAGCTGCTGCTTGTAGCGGTCGCTCTCGCACTTCTTGTCGGGCGCCGGACACCCTTTGCCGAGAGCGCCTTTGAACGCCTTCCCGTCGAGGAGCATCCACCGCTCCACGTGCGGGTCCGGGATCGCCGCGACGAGCACTCCGTCATAGCCTGTGTCCGCCACCATGTCGTCCATTTCCCGTCTGCGTTGACGCAGCCCCACGCAATTCGCGTCTGTGCCGACGACCACAAGATCGCTTGACCGGTGGCGTCCGCGCACGATATCTCGCAGGAAGCGCCGGGCCTCCACCATCACTGCTCCGTGACCGCCAGTGGCGCTGCGAACGGACACCCTCACCCGAACGCCTTCCTCATCCGCCACCCGCTCGAGAAGTGGACGAATCAGCAGCTCGTGAGCCCCGTCCTCGGCAAACAGCGCGACAGACAGCGCATCAGGCATCAAAATCCCCGCGCAGCACCCTTGAGGAGATGGCGAGCTCACCATCGGCCTCCTCGGCATCCAGAGCGACCTCGACATCGCGCTTGAGCCACAGCCCGCCCATGCCTTCGATGGGTTGGATGGTGGTCTGGCCGTGCTCCTTCTTGCACACGAACAGGGCTTCTTCGGGCAGGTAGTCTGGAAGAATCGGTGAGTGCGTCGTCACGATCAGCTGGGTGCTGCCGCTCTCCGTCAGACCGCTGAGTATCTCGGCCACGAGCCGGATACGTCGGGGGTTGATGCCGTTTTCGGGCTCCTCGAAACCAATGAGTGACGGTCGGTCCCTCATGCCCGAAAGGGACAAGAGGCCGAGAATACGCAGCGTTCCTTCAGAAAGAAGCCGCGCGGGTATAGGCCTCTCTCCTTCCAGCAGCCTGAGCTCCACCTCGCCGAGCTCGGACACGTCCACCTGGATCCCGCTCATCGACGGGATGACGGCCTTGAGAGCTTCCTCAATGGCGGTGAACTGGGCTGCGTCCGTCGCCTTCAATGTGTTGAGAAACGCGGCGAGCTCCTCCCCCATAAGCCCGATATGTCGCACCTCTTTCACGGCGCTCGCGGCGCGCATTCGCTCCCGGGGCTCGAAGTAGAAGAACAGCCAGCCGCGCAACTCCTCCTGCATGGCCACCAGATGAGGGAAGTGCGGAGCGTACAGTGGCCGGGAGAGGATCGTGTACGGAAGACTGAGGTCGTGGTAAGTCGGGTGTGCTTGCTTCTCCATTCTCAAGCGGAGATGGCCTTCCATCCGCTCAAGGAACGGCGCTCTTGTCGCGGGTTGCCACTGCCGGTCGAGGGCGCCAAGGTACTCATCCTTGACGAACAGGATGCCTGAGCGCGGCTCGATGCCCACTTCAACACGGTATCTCAGCCTGCGCTCGCGAACCGGTGACTTCTCCTTCGTCAGCGGCGCGTCTGACTCGCTGCTGGTTCCCAGTCGCTTCATGTCGCGTACCTGTCGGCTGACCCTCTCCACCACGTTGGGAGACAGTTCGACGTCAACCTCGATGACGAACGACGCCTCCTGTTGCTGGAGCAGGTCACGCATGCCGTTCGGCCCGAACGTGAACGACTCCAGCTGCTGGCCGCGGTATGGCGGCGCGAAGGCGTCCTTGAGGGTGGGACTCGTCCCGAGCCGAGACAGGAGCTGCAAGGCGTCGAGGAGATTGCTCTTCCCGGCGCCGTTCGGCCCAAGCAGAGCGGTGAACGAGCGCAGCTCGATGTCGAGGTCGGCGAAGGACTTGTAGCCCCTCAGATGGATGCGCTTGATCATCTTGCTCAACGCCCCCTGAGTGCCGGACGATTGTGGAAACCTGCTGCCGACCTCGTGAGTCTATCCTCTGTTGACGGGCCTCGCTCCAACCTGCTTCAGCCGATCAGCTGCCGGAAGTGCGGCGCCCGGAAGATCTGGGCGACGTACTCCATCTCACCTTTCGTGGTGTCGAGGACGTAGGCGGCGGACATCAGATCCTGCTCGCGACCTTCTCTTCGAGCTTCGCGATGTTGCGCGCTTTGACGCCCAGGTGCTCAGCGAGATCGGCATCACTGATGATCCCGGCGCGGTACTGACAGAAGGCAAGTCGAAGGTACGCGTCACCGAGGTAGGCCGCCTGGTTGTAGTAGTGGTCGCCACCATCGCCACCGCGGCCCGCCTCGCTGTCGGTTGCCCAGCCCTGCACGCAGTCGCGATAAGACACCGGGTCGATCCAGCCTCTGTCGAGGACGCGGCGCAGGATGACCTCGCGGCTCACGTTGAAGGTGGGCGCGACGGCGGAAGCAGAGGCCACGGGATCGTCTCGATCGATTCACCTTGCGAGCTTGCCGCTGTCTTGAGCGCAAGCTCAAAGTCGCGGGCGAGCCGCTCACGAGCGCCGGGTCTGCAGTCTCTACTGCAGGTTCGCGAACATGACCAGGGGCAGCGGGTTGTCGGCCTCGTCGAAAGGCAGGTCCCTCTTGTCCTCAGGCACCGCGGACAGGTCGAGCAGGCCGGGCACCAGGTAGGAGCTTCCGGCGCGGATGGCGGAACCCATCTTGAGGTACTCGTCGAACTGCTTCCTGTCGAGCACGACGACCGGACATGCAGGGCAGAAGAAGCCACCGTCGCTGCCCACGAGCCGGCTGTCCAGGGACTTCCCGTGCCGCACGACCAGCAGATACGTCTGGGGCTCCGGGACGAGCCGGGCGTGGCAGTCGGGGCAGAGCCGGGTCCCGCGGACGGCGTCTGACCAGTACATCTTGCGCGAGGTCGATTCAGGTTCGCTCATCATGCGTCACCTCCGCCGAACGCTGAAGGAAGCGGCGCCGCAACGGCGTCCGCTGGAATGATAGGTCGGCCGCGGATCGCATGACGCTGAGCTCCGCCCCAGAATGGCGCAGGCCGAGTCACGAATGGACGGCCTCCGCCACGAGGCGCACGCCCAAGGCCGCGCACACCCGGCTGATCGTCTCGAAGCGCGGCTGCGCACCAGGACGCAGCGCCTTGTACAGGGCTTCGCGGGTGAGCCCGGATGCCTTGGCGATCTCGGTCATGCCGCGCGCCCGGGCGATGTCGCCCAGGGCCGCCGCCAGCAGGGCCGGATCGTGCGCCTCCAGGATGTCCGTGAGGTAGGCGGCGATCGCCGCCTCGCTCTCGAGATACGGTCCCGCGTCGAACTCGGGCAGGTCGGCCACCTTGATGCGCTCAGTCATGGTCGTCTCCTTCGGTCAAGCCGAGCGCCAGACGCCTGATGCGCGCGGCCACCACCGCACGCACCGCCACATCGGGGAGGCCGTCACAAGCCATGCGGTGAATTCGGGCAGAGGCCTTATCGAGAGCATAGGAGAAGTGTAATCGACCGATTACTTTTCATCAAGCCGAGCTCGCGGCCGGATTCACGGCAGGCTGAGCACCCACCGGGGCGTCCGCACTGGCGGGGCCTGACGCCTTGCGCGGGAGTGCCCGCTCGCGGCGGCCCGCAGTCCGCGATCTCAGGCACCGCCATACCCCCGCTGCGTAGCGGTCCTGATGCCGAGTGCGCCGCTCAGATTCCGTCTGACGTTGTTGCGTTTGACCTGCAATTCAAGGCCAACCGACGGTATCGGTCGAGCATAGCTCGACGAGCCTCGGATCGTCTGGTCGAGACTTTTGTGAGCCCGAGCGGCCCAGCTGTCCGTCGTCAGCCGGTCCCGGTTCACCTTGTCCCTGCATAGCTCGAGGCAGTGGCAAGGATCCGACTCGCCTACGGGAGGGCGCCTCGTTCCAAACGACGTTCATAGGTGTCCTCGCTTCTGCACCTGTTGACGATGGTCGTCTCGTGAAGCGGCGTGTCGGCGCCGCGAGGTACAATGTCGGCGTGAAGCACTCCGTCACTTGTGAGGTGCGATGTGACCGTAGACGAACTGATGCGCGAGGCTTTGAGGCTCAAGGCCACTGATCGCGCCTCCATGGCGCACGAGCTCCTGAACAGCCTGGAGACGCTCTCAGAGGCTGAGCTCGAGCAGCTCTGGGTTGAAGAGGCGCTGCGCCGCAGCGCGGAGATTGACGCCGGAATCGTCGAAGCCATCCCAGCCGACGAGGTAATCGCCCAGGCCAGGGCTCGCCTCAAGTGACTCCACGACTCCGGGTTCACCCGGACGCGCGTCGCGAGTTCGACGACGCTGTCGACTACTACGAACGGGAGAATCCCGGGCTTGGCGCCAAGTTCACGGATGAGGTGGATGCCGGGTTCGCGCGCATTCGCAAGCATCCCGATGCCGCTCCTTTGGTCGCTCCGAATGTAAGGAAGCTGGTGCTCGCCAGGTTTCCCTACACGTTGGTCTATGAGGTCCGCGACGACTTCACGAGGATCCTGGCCATCGCGCATCAACGCAAGCGTCCGTACTACTGGCGTAGGCGTCACTAGCTGCGGCGTGGTTCTAACAAGCGCTTCCAGCTGAAGGGCGCCACGTTAGGCAGACATGGAGGCACGGCGGGCGGATGCCAGGATCAAGCATGAAGACGACGTCGAGCTCACGCGCAGGCCCGGCGCCGCTGGCCCGGTCCAACTCTCACTCGGTAGCCGAGCTTGTGCACTTCCGCGCCGAGACGCAAACGCGATACTCTGCGCGTCGGCTCGGACGGAGTCACGCGCGTGACTGCCCGCGCGGCTTCAGACTGATCCCGGCGCTCCGGTCGATGGTCTATTCGAACCGCAGGCCACTCGTGACGATTTGGTCGAACGGCGCGCCCAATCTATGAGCCTCATGCCGCGGTCCGCCGCCGCCTGACGCGCATCCCCGGCGCGTCAACCGAGACCAGCGCAAACGTCCACCCGCGCGGCCTCGGCTTTGTCTCCTCTTGCGAGTATCCTCGCGCCATGCCACCCGCGTCCCGCAGCGCCCGCTTGCCAGCCATAACTCGTGAGTTATGATTAGGCTACGCCGCATCGGAGTCGGCCAATGGACAGTCCTCGCGATGTGCGACGATCGTGGAGGCTGTCGGGTGCTGGAGCTCGTCGACGGACTCCTGGTCGGCAGCGAGCGTGACTACGACCAGGTCGTGGCGCTGCTGAAACGAACCGCCGCACATGGGCCACCGAGAAGCGAACGGGTCTCGAGAAAGCTGACGGACGACATCTATGAGCTCAAGACGAGGGGCGGCATCCGCATCCCCTACTTCTACGACGAGGGCCGCATGATCATCTGCACCGAAGCGCTCCGCAAACCGAAGAAGACCGAGCTGCGAAGCGTGATCACGCGCGCCCAAGCTGAACGGCAGCGCTACCTCGAGGCGAAGCGCCGCGGTGACATCGAGGTCATCCGGGAGGACTCATGACTATCAGGTCGTTCAAGCACATCTTTGACGAGGCGGAGAGGCATCCCGAGTTCCACAAGGAGCTCGCCATCCTCGAGTTCACCGAGGAGCTTTGGCGCGTGATGCAAGAGAAAGGCGTCTCGGGAACCGAGCTCGGGCGTCGCATCGGCAGCTCGCAGGCCTACATCTCGCGCGTCCTCAACGGCGGCGCCAACTTCACGCTCGGCACCATGACCAAACTGGCGATGGGTCTCGGCATGGAATTGAAGATGCACCTCGCGCCCTCCAATGCCGCCACCGTGTGGCGCGACGTCTTCATCATGCGCTCCCGGGCCTCCGAGGCGGGCCGGAGTGTCATCAAGCGTGAGTTCACCGATGCGCCGCCGAGGGCGCTGCAGTTTGCCGCCGCGCCATCTACGCCACGCGGCAGCGCGGCGATCACAAGCGAGGAGGGGACCGATGGCGCAGCCGCCTCTGCTGCTTGAGGAGTCGTATTTCGACATCGTCAACCTTGAGGCGGTGCCCGAATACGTGCCGGACGCTGAAGGACAGCCCAGGCGTCAAGGCGTCGAGATGCAGCTCGGTCTGGCCACCGTGAACGACAACCCCAATGTATGGCGGGTGTCGCTCGACATCGCGCACAAGGCCCTCGAGGAGGAAACCCCGCGCTACCGCTTTCGCCTGCGTGCCATCGGCTTCTTCCGCTGCGTGGCTGATGAGATTCCGGAGGCTGAAGTGGCACAGCTCATCGCGACCAATGGCGCTTCGATCCTCTACTCGTCGGCGCGCGAGTACTTGCTGATGCTCACCAGCCGCACGCCGTGGGGGCAGCTGAGCCTGCCGACCATGAGCTTCGCGGACGCGGTGCTGACGCCGGATGAGGCATAGCCAGAAGCATGGTCAAGCGTCGGCGGCCGCCGCCATCGCCTCCCGAAGCGTCAGGAACACGCTCTTGAAGTCGTCCAGCTTCTCGTCGAACGCTGAGAGCGGCACGCTCGGCTCCAGGGCAGAGACGTCCTACAACCCCCAGTTCAGGTACAGCCTCAGGCCGTCTCTGCCGTCCACACACTGGAATGCGGCGTTGGGCGACACTGATCCGCAGTGCCCGCGCACGCGCGCGTAGAAGCTGAACGCCGCCGGCACCTCACTGCCGGTGGACTGGAACTGCCCCCTGTAGCTCTCCTGCTTGACGAACAGGAAGAGGTCACGCACCACGGGGTCGTCGCTGCCGAGAAAGACCTCCTCGATCTCCTCCTTGTCCTCGATGAGGAACTCGACGCGGCCGGCGAGTCGCTCCTGCGGACTCTGCCGCCGGCGGGCGACTGATCCAAGTCAGTCCCGGCGCAGCTTCTCAAGCCCAGCCTTGAAGCGCTCCCGGCCAACGTCATCCGGCGTGGCGCTGTCGAACACCCTGAAGCCTTCTTCCTCGTCCAGGCGGCCGCAAATGACCATCTCAAGCGTCAGCCTGGCGGTCGACATCACCTCGAGTCTGTAGGTCCGTCGAGCGAGGCCGCTACCCCAGTCGTCGTCCATGATCACCAGATCACTGCCTCTCTGCTTGGCCATCAAGACGGTGGCGATCTCGCCGGCATGCTCGCGCTCGTGCTCGCCGAGGGCGCGCGTCAGTCCGAGCAGTCGAGCGAACTCGTCCTTGAGGTCATCAGGGAGGTTCTTGGTGAGCTTCGGCCACTTGCCCTCCGTCCGGGCGACCGCGCCATCCTTCGCCAGGTGGTCGGCGAGCTGAGCGAGCTCCGGTCGTGTCGAGAGACGCAGCAACTCCCGCTCAACCTCGCGCGTGATGCGGGCGCGATTCCCGAGGTAGTCACGCAGTTGTTGCAGAAGCTCCTGCTCCGCGAAGCGGCACAGCGTGCTCGCATCGAGCAGCATCCCGGATCCCGACTGCGAGCGCACGATGGATCAGTAGTCCGGCTCGTGGTGGCCCGGTTCGACTCCACGCCGCGCGAACTCCCCGCGCACCGGTGAGGGCTCGATGTCGAGAAGCTGGGCGATCTGGTCGATGGTCAGAAGGCCGCGCTCAAAGGCAGTGGCCGCCTGGTTGAGCGTCGTGCGAGGAAGCCGCGGCAGTCTGGCCTCCGCCCGGCTCAGCGTATCCTCGAAGTCCCCCAAGCCAAGTCGCCGGCAGAGAGCAGTGTGCTCGTGGTCCCGAATCTGCGCCTTGATGGGCTCGTACTTGCCCTTCGTGAGGTGCCGGGCCACCTGAAGTCGGTACAGCGCAGTCTCGGCGCTGACGTGGAAGTGGTCGGCCAGTCGGACGACCGTCTCAAGGTCGTTCGGCGGCTCGCCGACTGCGCCGAGCCATCTCCGCACTCCATCCGCCGGAGCCAAGAACTCGGCCGCGAACCCATCGGCCTGTATCTCGCTCGGAGGCCTCCGTCCATCGCCAAAGACGTCCGACGTGTAGTCGACCGACCCCGCATGCCCAAGCTCGACGTGGCCGAACTCGTGCGCCAGCGTGAACCGCTGGCGGGCCGCCGACTCGAGACCATTGACGAAGATGTAGCTACGGCCGTGCTTGCGGCCCTGCAGACCAGCCAGTCCGGTCGGCAGAGCGAGCACTGTCACGGGCACGCCGGCAACGTCCTCGATCAGCAGCAGGGCGTCAGCCAGAGGAGCCTCCAGGCCGAGCCCCAGCCTCGAGCGGGCCTCCCGTGCTGCTGCGAAGCCGCGTTCTGACTCCGTGACGAAGCTCATCGGCCTACGGCCTCGATCTGGAGCATTCCATCGATGAGCCTCGAGCATCGATCGACGGCGTCCAGCGTCGCGGCGTCGTCGGCGTCGCCGCGCTTCACGAACGCCGGCTGTTCGTCGAAGAGAAGCTCCTCGATGCGGACGCCCAGGTAGTCCGCGATGTCGATGAGCTCCGACATGTTGAAGGCCCTCTCCCCCGCCAAGGCGCGACTGAGCACGGACGGCTGCATGTCGATCGCTTCAGCGAGCTCCCGCTGTGGGCGCTCGCCGAGCAGCCCGCCAATGCGAGCGCCTACTTCGGTGTCAGACCGAACCTTCACCGAGTCCTCCCCTCCGCGTTCAATGTCGTGCCATTATCTCATCAGCAGTGGTATACTCGTCAAGAACCGTGTGGTTTACATACCCCGCAAGGAGGTGAATCATGTCAGCGAAGAAGCCGACGAATCACGGCAAGCCGTGGACGCGACAGGATGACCAGAAGCTCGCACGCCTCGCCAAAGGGAACACGCCGACGGGCCTCATCGCCCACGAGATGGGCCGCACCGAAGACGCAGTGCGTTCGCATGCGTCCGACACCAGCGTCTCTCTGAAGCCGACGAACCAGTCGCCCTACAACCGCCGGAAGACGTGACGTCGAGCTAGCCGATCCCGTACTGGCGGTTCAGCTCGCCGATACGCGCGGACCACTCGTCCTCCCGCGGTCGCCGCCGCGTTGAGGACGCGCTCAAGCGTGTGGGGTCAGGCCTGCGCGCGCTTGAGAAGCACGTCGCGCGCGAGCTCGCGCACTGCGGCCGAGCTCTCGGCGGCCACGTCGGCATCGAGGCCCTGGCGGACGACTTCGACGACGTCGCCGGGGCTGAGCCGCTCGACAAGCTCGCTGGCGGCCACCTACTCGGCCACTCGAGCCGGAGAGGCGGTGTCGCCCAGCCGGCCTTCACCTTGCAGGCGAACGCCGTCCGCTCGCACGGCTTCAGCTTCGCGGTTGAGATCGACAGCCATCAAGCGCCTCCCTGGCGGAGTGGTTCCGCGGTCGCCTCCGTAATGCTACCCAACGCCTCGGACGGACGCTTGTCTGACATGGTGGGGAATTGTTTGACGCTCGGGGTGGGGAATTGCCTGACGTTCGACAACGGAGATGACAAGCCCCCAAAAAGGAAACGGCCGGAAGCCTCCGGCCGTCTCAGGTGGCCCCCTCGGGGGTGCACCGCGATTCCCCCACAGTATACCCGGCGGCGGCCGCGACGTCTACGTGGCTCGCACCCATGCCTCGAGGCGTCTCACTTTGGCGCGGTTGTCGGTGTGGACGATGAGGTCGAACACGCGCGCGGGCACGCAGTTCCTCAGCTCATCTGTCAGGGAGGCGTACGCTGTGGTCGCGCGGTAGACCTCCCGCTTGGGGAAGCCAAGGCCGGCCGACAGATACACGGGTCAACACCAGGTAGTCGGCGATTGTGTCGAAGCCGAGACGCAGCGCGGGTTCGAACCCCATCTCGCGGGCGAGCATTCCTGCGACCTTCTTGCGGATCGTGGCGCTCGCAAAGCGCGTGTCGAACACGACCCCGTTGTGGGCCACCGCGTTGCGCAGGTCGGTGATGGCGAACGCCAGGTGCGGCACGAGATCGGCATTGCCTCTCCGGACGCCCCAACTGTCCGCGATGCGCACCAGTGCGTCAGATGGCAGGCTACGACACCCGCACGGTTCAGGGGTGATCGGGCACAAGAGCGTGACCACGGCGATGATCTACACCCACATGCTGAATCGCGGCGGCCTCGGCGTTCGCAGCCCGGCCGACACCCTTTGGCCGGCCATACGCATTCCGCATGGCCTCGGCCCCAGAGGCTTCAGGGACTCCATACGCAGAACGACGTAGGCTCCTACCGCAGTGCCACACGCACGACATGCTCATTGTTAGCCAAGCAGGCCTATTGTCATCTTGCGGCGACATGCATGGGCGGCGGTACAATCAGCATGTATCAACCGCTCCCAGCGAGGTGCGACCCATGACCGTCGACGAGCTCAAGGCAGCAGCGCTGCAACTGGCCCCCCAGGCCCGCGCCGACCTCGCCCGCGAGCTGCTCAGCAGCCTCGATGAGCTGAGCGAGGCCGAGATCGAGCAGCTCTGGTTCGAGGAGGCGGCGCGGCGCGACCGCGAGCTCGACGCGGGCACGGTGCAATCACTGCCCGCCGACGAGGTCCTCGCCCGGGCCAAGGCCCGCCGGGGATGAGCCGGTCGCTGCGGTTTCATCCCGAGGCCGAGACCGAGCTGGGCGACGCCGCCGACCACTACGCCCTGCAGTGCCCCGGTCTCGACCAGCGCTTCATCGCCGAGATAGAGCTGGCGCTGGCGCAGATCGTCGCGTTCCCTGAGGCGTCGTCGCCCGTCAACGCCCGGACCCGGCGCAAGATCCTGCCGGGCTACCCGTACTCGCTCATGTACTCGGTGACCGAAGCAGAGATCCGCGTCCTTGCCGTGGCCCACCATGCGCGCAGTTCGTTCTACTGGCATGGTCGTGAGTAGGCCCAGACGCGGAGATGTCAAGCGCATCGACCTGACGCGCCGGGCGCTCAGATTGACTGGAATGCCGCGGCCCGGCCTCGGAGCACTCGAAGGCAGGAGGCTGCGGCGCCGCTGCCCGTTCACCTATGCGCCCCGCTCTGATGGTCACGGAGAAGTCGAAAGCTCACTGCAAGAGCATTCAGTGGAGCGTGTGGTCCTGCCTCGCGGCCCGCCATTGTCATCCTTGACGTCCGGTGATGCCCGTAGAATGATCAAGCTCAGGACGACGAAGCACACCGAGGGAGGCGCAGATGACCAACCCGCAGAACCCCGCCGGCGCGGCGCGGCCCACGCCGGAGCAGCTGAATCGCATCAGCTCGCAGCTCCGCGACCTGAACGCGGCCTACAAGGCCGCGGTCGCCGCCAACGGCAAGGCTCAGAGCGGTTCCGCGTCCAGCCCGAAGCCCGGCAAGTAGTTTCATCGCGGGCCGACCCCAATCATGATGCGCGGCAAGCCCGCCGTTCTCGCGGTCGTCTTCGACTTCGACGAGACGCTCGTCCCCGACTCCACCTCGAAGCTGCTCAAGTCCCGCGGCGTCGATCCCCACGAGTTCTGGACGAATCACGTCCGTCGGCGGCTCGAGCAGGGCTTTGACCCTACGCTCGCCTACCTTGGCCTGATCCTCGACTACGTGGGCGCCGGCCGCCCCCTCGGCTGCCTCTCCAATCACGATCTGCGGGAGCTCGGTGCAACTCTCGACGCCGACTTCTTCCGTGGCCTGCCGCAGCTCTTTGACGACCTGCGCGCGGTCGCCGCCGCGTACAGCGACGTGTCGGTCGGGTTCCACATCATCTCCGGTGGGCTGCTCGAGGTCGTGGCCGGCAGCCGGATGGTGAGTGAGCACTTCACCGGCGTGAGCGGCTGCGAGTTCGCCGAGGATCCTGCCACCGGCTGCATCTCCGAGATCAAGCGCGCCATCACCTTCACCGAGAAGACGCGCTACCTCTTCGAGATCAACAAGGGGATCGAGCCACAGGACACGCTCAAGAACCCCTACCTGGTGAATCGCGACGTCCCTGCCGACAGGCGCCCGGTGCCCTTCGAGAACATGATCTACGTCGGCGACGGCCTCACCGACATCCCGTGCTTCTCGCTGCTCAAGAAGGAGCGCGGCACGTCCTTCGGGGTCTTCGACCCGGCGCGCAAGGAGTCGGCGCGCAGGGCCTTCACCGAGTTCCTGCGGACCGACCGCGTGATCAGCATGCACGCGCCCAAGTACGGCCCGAGCGACGAGCTCGGGTCGCTCCTGCGCGTCGCGGTCGCGACGCGGGCGAGTGCGATCACGCTCCAGCGCGCGCAGGCGGAGTCATCGCTCTGAACGAAGAGGGTCAGGTTCATCCAGAGCCAGATAGCCCGAGTGCCGACCACTTGAGGGGCCTGGATAGCCGAGAAACTGACTGCGCATTCCGGTCCACTCCTCGTCCTGGTCTTGTCGAGGAGAGTCCGACTGCATCCAATTGACCTTTCTGGCACTCCCCGCGTGCTCGTCCGGGCTGTAGGTCGGTCGCCAGTCGGTCGCGGTTCACCTGGCCCGGGTACCGCTCTATGGTCGCAGCAATCACCGTCTCGATTCTCGCGAATCAGCGCATGGCGTGGGTCACCCGGTCTGGTCGGAAGCGAGCGAAGCCGACCGGGTCATTCACCAAGTATCTCCAGCTCGGTCAGGCGGCTCTCCAGGGTGGCCCGCCGCGCAGCAAACTCAGCCAGCTGCGACTCAGCCTTGGTCAGGCGCTGACGGACAGGGGTAGCCGCGATTTCTGGGTCGCCCCTCAGAAGAAGCACGTAGCGGCGAGTTCCCTTGAGCGTCTTGAGGTCTCTCTCGTGCCGTTCGACGTCCTGTTGCAGCCTGGATCGCTTGCCTGACAGGGCAGCCAATCGACCAGCTCGCGCCAGGCCCCGTCGAGCGTCCTCGAGGAGACCTTCGAGCTCCTTGATCCTCTTCGGACCCCCGAGAGTAATCACACGGGGCGCTGTTCGGCTTGCGGCGGAATGCGCAAGCCGCTCACCGAAGGACCGGTATGCGTTGTCCCCCAGCGCGTTGGTCGCTGAGGGGGCCCTCGACCGGCTCGTGAGCTCTTCCTCCCACGCACCTGGGGGGGCAAGAGCTACCGGCCCAAGCGGCGGCCGGGACAGGGCGGCAGACTCGCCAGGGGAGGCCGCGCAGAGTAGTAGAAGGAACTTACGAGACCGGGTGGGGAGTTGTTTGACGCTCGAGGTGGGGAATTACTTGACGTTCGACATCGTGACCAACGATCGCCTCGCCTACATCGGCGAGTGCCAGGACTTCTCCCAGCGCTTCAACACCGGCTACGGCCAGATCTCGCCGAAGAACTGCTTCAAGGGTGGGCAAGAGACGAACTGCCGCATCAACCAGCTGATCCTCAAGTGCGCGGAGTCGGGGTGGTCGGTCGACGCCTACTTCATCGAAACGGCTGATCCGGCGGACCGGTTCAAGCTGGAGTCCGCGTACATCGCCGCCTACAGTCCAGCCTGGAACCGCCCGAGGTAGGCTGAGATGACGGCTCCGTCGTCCGGGTCAGCGGCACCAGTGCCGTGCCACGCGGCGTGGGCTGCGGATCGCCGTCGCAAGCATCCTGGGCGATCTGCTGTGCATGGCGCTCGGTCTTTGCATCTGAACGACTGGCCGCAAGAAGAAGTCGGTCTCGTTATCGACCAACTCCACGCGGAAGCTCTCTCGCAAGTCAGACAGCCGATCGTTAACCCACTCCACCGGGGGCATCAAGACCCCAAGCATCGGAGTCATGGGACTACTTGGATGCGCTGATGCGTACTCCCCGCTCAGACGGCAGAGCAGCCTGAGACTGCGGTCGTACTCAGCGGAGCTGGCGCCGCGCCCGCCTTGACCGTAGCCCCGCTCCCGGTCAGTGCGAAGGACGCCAGGACCTCCGCAGAGAGCTTCTTCAACGGACTGGCACCACCGGCTCCGCCGCGACCGTCGGCACGACCAGCATCCCCTCCGTCGCCGCCGATGACGATCGAGCCCTCGCCGCTCGCGTCCCCGCCGCCACCGTCGCCTCCGCGCGCCCCTCCGGGTCCACCAGCCTTGCCGCCTCTGCCTCCGACAACAAGGCTGTTCCTGCCAGCGGCGTTGCCGCCTCCGCCTCTTCCGCCTTGCCCGTCCAGTTGAGCCGTGGCACCGCGGTGTTCCTTGTTGGCGATTGCTCTTTCAAGCTCTGTCTTGTACCGCGAGAGCTCGCGCGGCGTCGTGCCCTTTGCCTGGCTGGTCGTGGCGTCGTACTCAGCGTGATGGTCGAGGCAGAGGAAGGCGAGGTTGCCTTCCGCTGAGTTGGATCGATCTCGATGGATGTGCGCGAGTTGTCCCTGCTTGCGGTCCAAGTCCCCGTTGAGGCCATAGTAGAATGCGCACCTGCGGGCGCAGGAGGTGAGAACTCGCTCCTGAGCCTCACTCGTTGCCTTCTTGCGCCGCTCTGCAGAATCCATGGCTCCTCCCTACTGCCGGCTCGCCTCGCTACGGGGGCGAATTCTGTCCGCTACCATGGTCACCGTAGCACCAGGGCCGGACGGGTCGGCGTGATGGCTTGGGTTACGGCATGCGAGACTGTGCCGCCGCGTCTCGTGAGCAGTCTGTCGGCCGTTTTGCCGAATCGACTGTTGCGCGCGTGGACGCGCACCATCCGAAATCGCCAGGTGCAGGGACAAGGCTTGGAGGCGGCGACCGGAGTCGAACCGGTGATGGAGGTTTTGCAGTCGTCAGGCGGCCGCACTCAGCCGAAATGCCCGAGGGTACGCTCTGCTGACCGCCGCACCCCGGCCTACCGCGACCTGTCCCATTTCTCGATGAAACGGTCGCACCTCGCCTGGCTAAGACCTCGACCCCGCGACTGCATCTGTCGCACGGCCGCAACCGCTTCCCAGGGGGACAGGCAACCCGCGATGACGAGCTGGTCGAGCAGCCACAGCGTGGAGTGCGTCACGACTCCGGCATCGGCCGCGGCACTGGCAAGCTGGGACGACCTCGTCAGCAGCCTGTGGCCGCGGGAGGCGCACAGATACGGTGCCCAGACATCGTGCAGCGTGAGTGCCGGGCACCGCCGCAGGTAGTCCATGGTCTTCTCGACGTCAGCGTCGTCGAGCTCGATGATCGTGAAGTCGTACGTGGCGAGCTGCCGGGCGTCGTGCTTCTGACGCTCACCGTAGGCTTCGAGGAGATCGGGGACCGCCAGGTCGAATCGTCCAGACAGCGGCGCCTCGAGCATCACGTCCGCGACTTCGAGGTCCGTGAGAACGACCGAGTCAACGACGTAGGTGATCAGCAGCGGACCCCTGTAGCGCCGCTCAGTACGTCATTGGGATCGGGGAGAGGCGCACCGTAGAGCTGCTCGGCGCGCTCGCTGGACACGAGGCCCTCGGTCAACGCCCGCATGGCCAAACGAAGCAGTCGCTGCGGCTCCTCGAAGGGCAGCCGCTCGCCCGGTTCCTCGGTCTTGTAGGGGGCCAGCTTCATGTACAGGCCGCGGGCGGCGGCGTGGCTGATGATGCCCAGATCCGCTGCGCGATGCGTCCACGCCTTCATGCTCAGACCGTAGCGGCCCTTCAGCACGGAGAGCTCCCACAGACTGAGGCTGTGCCGCTTCGTGCCCAGCTCCAGAATGGCGGCCGACCTGGGAACGAGAAATGCGCCCGCGAACCGGTTGGCTGCCTCGTCCTCGTCCACGCCTGCCTCGGGGCGCAAGACGAGATGTCCGAGCTCGTGCGCGAGGCTGAACCTTGCGCGGTCGCCGGGTACGCCGCGCTTGAGTGCCACGACCGGCGCGACATCGTTGATCCAGAACGTCAGCGCATCGAACCTCACCGCTCCGCCGATGGCTCCGATCCGTATGCCGCGCGCCTCCAGAACATCGACCAGGTCCTTGATCGGGTCGAGGCCAAGCTGCCAGACCTCGCGCAGCTCGTCTGCGACCCGCTCCGCCTCCTCGGGGGCGCTGATTGAGCGCTCTACTCCCTCCACGGCGAAGGCCGGCGCGGGACCAACGAGATCCTCCAGGGCGAGATAGCGATCCATCCACTCCTCGACCTGAGCCCGCACCACGGCCTCCTCCCTCTTCTTCATGGAGGCGCGACGCCGATAGGCCGGCGTCGACACGGTGATCTGAGCGGGGCGCAAGAAGAAGTCGAGCCGCTGCTCGAGGGCCACGGACAGCATGCCGAGCACGGACGAGCCGGGCATCATCTCGTCGCGCTCGTACTTGCTGATGGCCATGGCGCTGACGCCGACAGCCTCGGCGAGACCGCGTTGGCTGAGACCCGACGCCCTCCGTGCGGTCTTGAGACGCTCACCGATCATCCGCCACCTCCATTGGCCGCTGACTGGTTTACACATCATGACGAAGAGGCGCGCTTTTGTAAACTATTCGCCACGTGGGCGAACACCCCGAACAGGCCAGCAGACGCGAGCGTTCACGATATGCCGGGTCGGCGGGCGAGGCGCGTTCAGCCAGGTTCGGCAGATCAGATTAGTCGTCGCCCTCCAACAGGCTCATGATGAGGCGGATCATGAGGTCCCTCTGCCCCGGCTCGCTCTCGGCGATCAGCAGCGCCAAGGCGACCATCGCGTTGTCGGCGATGCGCTGCGCACCGTCAGCGCGCGCGAGGAGCTGGTTCCGGGCGAGGTACTCGAGGAACAACAGCGACCCGATGCGCTTGTTGCCGTCGGAGAACGGGTGATCCTTGATGACGAAGTAGAGCAGGTT
>Ga0194058_10000609_pt1 | contig 17719 bp, 13 predicted proteins | sample SepL4417m_MetaG_FD_155490 | JGI IMG/M metagenome (GOLD analysis project Ga0194058, IMG submission 155490) | Anoxic zone freshwater microbial communities from boreal shield lake in IISD Experimental Lakes Area, Ontario, Canada - Sep2016-L442-17m | ecosystem: Environmental > Aquatic > Freshwater... | reverse complement strand
ACCAAATCGAAAATAAACAGAAATCCTAACCGAAAGTTATTCCCCCACTCATAATCTCCTCACACGCATCCCCGATAATTGATTCCGTTCCAACCCAATGGGGACCGGTGATTCGGACACGGCAGTCCCAAAGCGAGATTCTGAAAGCAGGAAACAAATGCAAAAGTTACAAGAGGGAAAAAAGACGATTCCTGGGTCAAATTCGCCCCAACGCGGCGCATTTTCCCTCGTTGAATTGCTGGTGGTCATCAGCATTATCGGCGTTCTCGTTGCCATGTTGCTTCCAGCTATCAACTCGGCGCGTGAAGCAGGTCGCCAGGTAGCGTGCAAGAATAACCTCCGGCAATTCGGCGTGGGAATGACTGCCCATAGCAACAAATCGGGAACTTACTGCTCCGGTGCGTTTGACTGGCAGCATGATGGAGCGGTGACCGAGGTCGGATGGGTCGCCGACATGGTGAACGACGGCATCCCTGTAGGGAAGATGCTTTGCAATTCCAACCCATCCCAGATCAGCGCGGCCTACGCGGATCTTCTTAGTTTGGATGCCTCATCCGTACCCGCCTTCAACCAGACGGCGATGCTTGGCACTCCCGCCAGGATGGCACCCGACGGCAGCCCCATCACCAATCCTTGTCGTCTGATCATGGAACAATCGCTGGGGAGCGGGAGTGACCAGCGGGTGCAGTTGGTGCAGAGCCAGATTTTCAACAAGTTCTACAATACGAACTACACCGCCAGTTGGTGGCTGGTACGATCCGGCGTGTTACTGGACGGCAATGGTAATCTGCAAAGTACCGTCGCCGGTGTCCCCGCGTCGCTCGCCTCGCGACAATCGACCTCGGGGCCTTTGAGTGTAACCAGCGCAAGCTTGGGCACCGTATCTGCTAGCTTCCTGCCCCTTTTGGCCTGCGGGGCATCGAGTGGTTCCCTGCCCGCGGGGATGGGGTCCAATCAGGCCGGGTCACCCATGGTCATGTCGTTCACACCAGGACCGGTCGTCAACCCAACCATGAAACCGCTAAGACGATTTTCTGCCCGCACTCCGCGAGAAGGGGTGTCCGGTTGGTGGGCGGCCTGGAACAACACGACGAAGCAAGACTATCGCGGCTTTGCTCCCGTTCACAAGGGAACCTGCAATATCCTAATGTCCGACGGTAGCGTACAGAGCTACTTCGACACCAATAACGACCATCTAATGAATAACGGCTTCTTGGCGACTACAACCAACGGCTTTGCTGACAGCACGCCCGAACTTCCGCCCGAAGAAGTCTACAGTAGTTGGTCTCTGCGGCCGTAACCCATTTATTCACATCAAACAGAAAGAAGGATGGACATCAAACAGAAAGAGGGATGAACAGATTGAAACACTGGCACAGCCAGTCTCATTCCATTAGTGAATGGGAAAAAAGAAGTGTTCTGACAGAATCTTTACTGAGAATCTCAATTTTTAGAAACACATTGGAGAAATTATGAAAAAACGTGGTTTTACCCTGGTTGAACTTTTGGTCGTCATTGCCATCATTGGCACTTTGGCCGCCCTGCTGTTACCTGCCGTGCAGAAAGCACGCGAGGCGGGCCGCCGCACGACTTGCACCAACAACATGAAGCAAATCGGTTTGGCAATCTTGAACTTCGAGTCGATCCATAAGGCCCTGCCCACCGGTGGCGAAGGCACGGTCTTCACTTCCGGGGGGTCAGGCACGACCGTATTCTCGAGGCACTCCCTGTTCACCTACCTCTTGCCGTTCGTCGAAAAGAGTGAAGTGTACGACCAGATGGATCTGTCGAAAGGATACCGCGACTCGTTTCAGAATGTTTCGGCGTCTTCCAACTGGATTCAAACTTACATTTGCCCGTCGAATCCCTTCCAGTCGTACAAAGATACGGCTGGCCTTAAAGATCCGGCATTGCTGGCCGATACCACCTGGGGCAATAAGCTCGGATCGGCCTGGGGTGGTCTGGACTACTTCGCCACGGTCTACACGGACATCAGCGATGGAACCATGCCCGATGGCACACCGAACACAGTGTTGGCCGGGAACCGTGACGCGGCACACTCCCGGGCTGACGGTGCTCTGACGGTTATCGATGGTAAGATTGGATCCGCGGCTTCAGACGCTGGCCCTTCTTGTGTTTCCGTGCCAATTTCCGCGATTCTTGACGGCACAAGCAACACCATTGCTGTGATTGAAGACGCGGGCCGTATCGCGCCGAGTGCCGCTGCGGCGATGAGCGCGCCCTACGCGGGCACCACTTCTAGCCGTACATATTTGGGCACCCCCATTTGTACTGAAGACGCGACCAATACAAAGGACTGCGTGTGGCGTTGGGCAGATGCCGATGGCGGCGGCAGCGGCGTTTCTGGTCCTACCAAGGATGGGTCGGGCACCGCCACTGCATACACTGGCAAAGTGGTCAACCAAAACGCATACCCGATCGGTGGTCCCGGTGGGGCCCCAGTTGTGGGCGTCGTGCCGTCATGGACAAACAATAACATCGGCTTGAACGATGAGCCGTTCTCTTTCCACGGTGGCGGATGCAATTCCGTCTTCGTGGACGGCAGCGTTCACTTCATCGCCGACGGGATCGCTCCGGTGACGCTGCGTTATTTGGTCACCCGCGCCGAAGGCAAGGCGATTCGCAGCGACGAAGAGACTGCGATGTTCAAGTAAATTCCTAATGCTGGAAATCAGCAACAGAACTTTTGTGAAATCGGCCAAGCCGGCACCGGGTTTTCCCGGTGCCGGCCGGTGCCGTTTACTATTGTCAAATGCCCCTCCGGGGCAGAAACACCCAGGAATGATTAAATGTTCGGGAATATTCTCAACTGGATCGTTGACCGATCGTATCAACTGTACGACCGTTTTGGCGCATGGTGGTTGCTGGCAACCGGATCACTCTTGGCCTTGTCATTCGTGCTCGTGATGTACCTCTGCGGCATGTTGTTCGGCTCAGGGGATGCCTTGGGGAACGCCTTGGCGGCCCAATCGCAGCAAGATGACAACGTGGACCCGGATTGTGGACGGCCCAAACCGGCGGCCCAGAAAGCGGTCCAAGCCAAACAGGATGCTCCACTGCCCTTAGTAGTGGCCGCCAAGCCCGCCGAATCCGTGATCAAGATCGCGGTCCCACCTCCCAAACCGGCGCGGCCCGAGAAACTTGCAGACTGGAAAAAGGAAGATTATCTCGCAGCCCGCCGAGAAGGTGATCCGCGACTGACCGAGGCGATCGATCAACTGGCCGGTCGATTCAAAGGGAGCGACCCCGCGGCGCGACTGCTGGTCGGCCTGCTTCAGACAGCACCGGGCGGCAATGCCAGACCCGGTTTGGTGCCCGGCAGCCGCGACTCGACCACGGCGATCGCCGACGCGCTTGTGGCCAACGGCTCAACCACCGCCCGAGAAAGTCTCGCCGGTCTGCTCGGCGGTTCTATCCAGGTGCCGAACGACCGCGGGGTCGTGACAGCTACGCTTCGGGCATTGGCTGGCAGGGCGGAACCCGCCGACGAAGATTTACTTCTGGCAACGGCTGTTGAGAAAAGCTCGCGTTCCAATTCGGTCAGCTTGGCGACTTCGGTCAACTTGGCGACTGGAGGAGACGATGATTTTCCTTCCGTCCCAGTCAGCGGGGCGTCGTCGGCCATGTCGGCGACCGAATTGCAGAAGGCGGCCGGAGCTGTAATTCAGGCGACGGCCTCGGAGAATCTCCGAATCCGCCTGGTAAAGCGAATCCTCCAGCCCAACTTGCCGGCGGCCGACCGGGCAAGGCTGATCGACTGCCTGAAGGAGCCGCGGCCAGAAAACCTAGTTGCTCAATCCCTACTGTTTGTGGGCACCGAATTGGAACCGGAGGTGCTGGAGAAGTTTGAGCAACACTTCGCGCAAACCAGTGGGGCGGCATTGGCCAAACTGGCGGGCATTCCTCAGGCTGCCAATTCACTCCATCCGTCAGACGTCGATCCGGCACGGGTGGCTCGCGTGCTTTGGACCCAACCGTTCTGCGAGGCACTCAACCAGCGTCTGGCACAGATTCATCTGCTGAGCGATTCGCGCGGATTGGTGATGTTGGCCGCAACGATTCCCCTGCCGGCCACACGCGACGCATTGCAGCGCACCCTGGAGCGTCATTGGTACGAGAGTCCTGCCTCGCTTTGGGGAACTGCGTGGCCCCAGAGTTTTTTGCCTGATCCTGGATTGCTCTTCGTGTTGAAATCGCTCCCAAACCGCAGAAATACCACCAACCTATCGAATTCCACGTCCGGCAAGGGCGGCAGGTCGGGCAAGGGCGCACCGCTCCGCACGGCACCCCAACACCGCGACGTGCGAGAGAAGCAAGACCAAATCGCCCTGGCATGGTTGCAAACGAGCGGCATCATGATCCGGGCCACGATCGAGCGACTCCATGCGGCCGCACTGGCGCGTAATATCGACCGCAGCCACCTCGCCGACGAGGCGGCGGATACGCCCGTGAGTTTTGATCGCCAAGCGGAAATTGTGGCTGCGATTGTTGTGGATCTGCCTGGGTCGGCCGAGGCCACCGCCAATCTTCCGGCGGAGCCGTTACGGATTCGCTACGTGCGAGCCGAGAAAAAGTCAACGGCTTCGTTGGTTGTCGCCCTGTACAAGCGGCAACTCAAGAACTGTGAGCAACGGACCGTACCTTTTGGTGTATGGTTCGATGGCTATCAGACCGATCCGGAGTCCGCTCGCAAGGTTTCCTTGGACGTGGTCATTCGCAAGGCCGTGCCGAATGCACCCGTCCCCGCCAATCAAGAACAATACCTGGTTATCGAGATGCTTTCCGTGGAAACCGTTCCAGATCCATCCCAATCACAAAATGCCCAAGTTGTCCCGGATCCTGCGGAACCAACTGAGCACCCACCAGGGTCCTAACCTGCCAATCTCCCACGAATACCCGATGGAATCCACCAAGACAGACAACGCGACCAGCCAAGATTCGCGGACGGTGGTGCATTGCGCCTGCGGGACAGAAAACCCCTCGGGGCGAAAGTTCTGCACGCATTGCGGTGCGAGCCTCGCGGAGCAATGTTTTTATTGTGGCGGAATGACCATGGCCGACGAATCCTTTTGCGGCGGTTGCGGGGCCGAACTGGCTGGTATGGTACAGCAGCAGACCGAGCAGTTCAAAATGGATCTGCTTAAGGCCGACCAGTTGCAGGTTGAGGGGCACCTCGATGAGGCAGCAACCTTGCTCGTACCGATTGCAAAATTGACCCATACCCGCCTGCTACGACATGCCGCCGAGGCGAAGCGGAAGATCCATCAAATCACTCTGCTCCGCGGGCGCGCAATGGCAGAGACCGGCCCCGCTCTCGAAGAGGGGCGCAAGCGCATGGCCGCGCAGGATTATGCCGGCGCGGTCAAGGTAATTCAGGATATCCCGGTGTCGCTTCGCGGTGTCGAAATCACAGCTCTGTTCGATCAGGCGTTCGCCCGCCATGGTGAGATGACCACTCTGGGCAGTACGTTGCGCGAGGCCATCGCCAAAAAACAATACGCCGGACTGCTCAAGGTCGTATCGCGATTGTTGGAACTGCAACCGTGGCATGCCGATGCCTTGACGGTAGGCTCGCAGTTGCAGAAGAAGTACTGCCGCGCCGCGGAAGAGATGTTGGGCCAACACCAGTACGAGCAGGCCCTCAAGGTCACCGAACAAATCCCGCGCCCGCTTTGGACCGCCGACACCGCGGAACTCCTCCAGCGAGTGAGCGACCGGGCGTGGCTGGCCACAACCTTGCGAACTGCCGCGGTGATCGATCCGGTGCTCGTGGCCGCCGGTCGCCGTGCGGCCGAACTCATGCCGGACGATCCTGGAATCGCCAAACTGACCAAGGAGCTTCAGAAGCGAGTCAAGATTAGCGAGAAGGACGGCGGCATCGCTCTGCGGTCGTGGGCCGCCCTGCCGGCCGAATCACCTTTAGGCATCCCCCTGGAATGGAAAGCCGATTTTCAACGGATTGACTTGTCGGAACAGTGCGACCGCCAGACGCTCGTGGAGGGGCGCGGCTGTTACGGCGTGGCCTGCGGCCTGGCCCTGCAAGGGTTGGGGCTGGCGGCCCTTGAAATGGACCTGCGGCCCAAGGCGACGGGCGGCGTGGTCGATTTCGTCTCCAACATCGTCCGTCGTCGCAGAGCACGCGTCACTTGGGGAATCGACGTCGGTTCCAGCAGTCTCAAGGCCGTAAAACTGGTGCCGGGCGAAAAGGGCGGAAAACCGCGTCTGGAAGTCGCGATGCGCATCGAACACCAGAAATCTCTCGGACAGGCCAACAACGATGAGGAAGAACAGGCATTGTTAGGGGAGACACTCACAACTCTGCTGGCCAGGCACGATCTCAAAGGGGACTATGTCGTGGTCGGACTTCCGGGCAAGATCGTTATCACTCGCTTGTTCAAGCTTCCTCCGAGCGATAAGAAAAAGCTCGAAGCCATGGTCCAGCATGAAGTTCAACGACACATCCCCGTGAGTATCGACAAACTGGTATGGGACTACGCAACCCTCGATCCTGAAGGAGCAGGAGAGGGTGTTCCCTCGACGAAGCAAACGAAAGCGACGAACGGGATGGCGATTCCCGAAGGAAAAACGATCAATCGGTCCAAGAATCTTACAGGACACAAAAAATCCTGGAGTGTTCTTGTCACGGCGGCTCGTCGTTCGCTTGTCGAGCGGCGATTGGCGGTTCTGGAAAAATTGGGGTTGAAGCCCAATGGGGTACAGAGCGAAGAAACCGCCCTGTACAACCTGTTTGCCTACGAGTTGGGTGCCGAGGGGCCGGAGCCTGTGCCCCAAGCCGCATCCATCAAGAACGGATCGGTCCAGAAAGATCCACCTGCGGGAGCTGGAACGGCCAACACTAAAAGATGGGGTAATCCGCTGGCCACACCCATTGCCGTGGTCGATCTTGGGCACGAGGGCAGCCGTCTGCTCCTCTGCTCGCCAAACGAGTTGTCGGTGCGAAACCTTGGGTTCGGTGGCCAACTCTTGACCCGGGCCTTGGTCAAAGAACTGAATCTCACGATGACCCAGGCCGAGCGTTATAAGCGAGATCCCCTGTCTGCTCCCAGCGTGGCGCACATCTATCGAACCGCAGGCCCGGTCATGGAAGACTTGCTGCGCGAACTACAACTCGCGTTGAATACTGCCGCCAATACGGAAGGGATTCCGCCCGTTCAGCAGATTTACCTATTGGGCGGTGCCGTACAGTTCCACGGCCTCCTGCGGTTCCTCCAATCGGGCAAGTAGGATAAGGCTCTAGCCCGTCGATCCCTACGCCGAAGGCGTTGTGTCGGCAGTGGATCAATTCTCACCGTGAGAACGCACCTTTAGCCCGTCGATTCCTACGCCAACGGTGTTGTGTCCCCTAGCCCTGACTTTAATACGATCGGCTGAACTACTCTGCCGACCACCATCAGCCAACTGCCCGAGTAAAATACTGCGAGTCCATTCTAGCCGGGGATTATTGAGAGCATGATGAGGATATCGTTAGAAATTCATGAGCGGAGATGGGCATGGGCGTACAAATCGCCGGCGGCTAACAGTAGACCAGGAACTTTTTCTTCAGGTCCGACACGACCTTCGATGTCCATGTGGCTAGAAATGCGGCTCGCAGATCCATGCTCGCCCTTTCTTCCGCCAGCAACAGCCCCTCAAAAAAAGCCTTCTGCTCCGTATCTTCGGACTTGGATAGCCAGTCTTGAAACAGCATCTTCGCCGTGGCGTGGTCGTTCACGGTACCCAACAGGTCTTGAAATAGAGTGACCTGGGGATAGAGCTTCTTGCGAAAGGCGGAATCAAAGGCGAAAGCCACTATTTCCATCGTGTATCGCAACTTCTTCGTGCGGATACGGAGGCGATGGAAAGATTCATCCGCGGTAAGGTCGGACTCGGCGGCACGGAAGAACTTCTTGACGACGGGACGGAGGAAGCGATAAGCCTCTCTTCCAAATTTTTCTCCACCTCGGCAATGGGATTCAAATTCCTGGACCAACTTCTCGATCTTTGTTTCAAAAGCCCCGTCGACGATCTCATGGTAGACTGCAACAATTGGCCCCTGGGCTTCTTTGCGACGGGCTTTGATCTGCTCCACGATCTTGGAGGTGATGCAACTGCCCTGCGAGAACCGCTCGCACAGCACATCCCAATTACGAGCCTCGTCGGCAGCGAGACGGATTCTCCGTAAACGATCCTGTAAAGCAATGACCTCGGCCTCTTCCATAAGACCTGAGAAAATCCTTATCGCTTCAACGGACCGCCGAACCGAGATCCGAAGTTGATGGACATGCTCGACATCTTCGTCGCTTTTCTCCGCCGCGAGTGGCAAAAAACGGCAAACGGCCTTGAGGCGGGCACCAAGAACCCGGCCTGCGACGGCACACACCGGTTCACCCGGAGAGATTCCGGCAATCCACTTACTACCCGTTGGGACTGCGGTTGGATCTGCTTCGGGAAGGTTTTGTTCGGTCACGACGGCTTTTCTCCCGCACTTGGCAATGGGGAAAGTTCCATCTTTGTTCATGGGCCGGTTCCTCCGGCCCGCACTATTAGGAAGTCATTAGTTTTTCATAGGCTATTGTAGGGATTCCCGCACCTCTCGCATAGCTCCCCCCGAAAAGCCACAAGATACCCGCCGGTCAGGGGAAGGCATCTCAATTATGGCTCTTCGCCAAGTTTGCAATCCATAGAGCCAAGGAATCCGCGGGTCGACGTTCTCGGCCTTCAGCTTGTCGAGCAGACTCTCATACCGGCCCCGCACGCAGCAGGTTCGCATTCGGGGCGTTGTGGTACGTGACCACGATCCGATTCATGGTCGAAGGGATTGTGGGTGCCTGCGATTAAAGGGGGTGTTGGACATGCCCTGTCTCCATAACTGGCGGCGGCCCGACTACGAACAACGAAGTCCAGACCAACTGTTGTAAGTTGTTGCGAGACCTTGACTTGCGAAGTGGGGCCGATGGGACTCGAACCCATGACCAACGGATTAAAAGTCCGTTGCTCTACCAACTGAGCTACAGCCCCTAATGTGTATTTCTGTAAGGCCTTATTGACTTTCTTTGACTGGGCCTGAAATTACTTGACACCCGATCCGACACCTTCTTACCCATTTTAACAGCGATTTCCTTGCTCAAAGAAAACCACCAATGTTCAAGCCTACCAAAAAACCTGCGGCTGACAAGCCCGCCAAGTTCTACTCAGACTTCCCGCCCTTTCCGCACACGACTCAACGCTGGGTCAGGAAAATCTGCGGAAAGCTCCCTTTCGGCCGTTGGGATAGTTGGAAGATGCTTAGCAAAAAAATCCTCAACCCCGTGCGCTGTGACAGGACGTAAAGATTGTCGAGCGGATGCCATTCCGGCAAGGTCTTAATCCAGTTCAATTGCGGCCTGCGGGCACTGGTCGGCAGCATCCTTGCAGGCTGCCTGTAGTTCTTCGGGAACCGGGTCCACTTTGGTGTGAGCCTTATCGTCGGTTCCCATCTCAAAGACCGCGGGAGCCACGTCAGTACAAATCCCGCAACCAATGCAAAGGTCTGGGTCGACTCGCACTTTCATCGCCTATTTCTCCCCTGAATTATATGAAGGGTCGTCTTTTCTCGCAATGCAGGCCATCAAGATTTCTGCGCACATGAATGTTCGTATCATAACAATCATATCGGTTTTTTCACCTCATGCTACCCTAATTTTGGCGCATTTCCATGTTATAAATCCTTGGACTGGGCGGGGGAGAGTCGCGAAGTCGTTCCGAGTCTCGATTTTGACAGGTTTCGACATGATGATTTCCACCTAAAGGGATCATACTCGCTCGTCGGCGACTTTCGTCAAGAAAATGTCCTATATTGTTAGAGAAGCGTTAGCTGAACGTGTTTGAGGAAAGGAGGAGTGCCAAACGTGGGTGGTTCCTGCATGGAAAACGGCGCAATTAGCACCGAGGCGCAAATCGCGTTGATCGTGGACGACGAGTTTCGCGTGCGATCGCTCGTTTCCCAATGGCTGGCCGACGTGGGCTTCAAGTGCCTCCAGGCCGAGAACGCCACCGTTGCCTTCGATTATCTAGGTAACGGCCCCGTGCATTTGGTCATCCTCGACATCGCCTTGCCGGGCCGGGCCGGCACCGAATTGCTGGAAGAGATTCTCGCCATCAGCCCCGACGTTGTGGTACTGATGGTCGCCGCAGTGCAGGAAGCTCGCGCAGCGATCAATGTTTTGCGACGTGGGGCTTCCGGTTATCTCGTCAAACCGGTCTCGCGCGAGCAGTTGCTTTTGCAAGCCCGCAAGGCGATCACCCAGCGGAAGGTGTTGACGGATCGCCGACAATATACCGAGCGGTTGGAGCAGCAGATCTCGCGGCAGACGGTGGTCATTCGCCAGGCCCATGAAGAGACGATCCATCGACTGGTGGCAGCCTCTTCGTGCCGCGATGTGGAGACGAGCATGCATATCCTCCGCACGGGATTGCTTGCCGAGCTGCTTGCCAGGGCGAAGGGGTGGTCATCGGCCGAGGCCGAAAAGATTCGCCTTGCAGCTCCGATGCATGATGTAGGCAAGATCGGCATTCCCGACGCGATTCTCCGCAAGCCATCGAAGCTGACTCGCGAAGAGTTCGAGATCATGAAGTCGCACGCGACGATCGGAGCCACGATGCTGGAGGGGTCAAGCGTGCCGATGCTGCAGATGGCGCAGCAGATCGCCTTGAGCCATCACGAGCGTTGGAACGGCGGTGGCTATCCTTGCTGGCTGGCTGGGGATGCCATTCCCGAGGCTGCTCGCATCATGGCCATTGTCGATGTCTACGATTCGCTCACGCATGCCCGCGTTTACCGCCCGGCGATGTCCGAGAAGGCGGCACTAGAGATCATGCGTCATGGCGAGGGCAAGGACTTTGACCCGGCTCTGCTGGCCATCTTCTTTCAGAACCTACCCATCATCCGCAGCATCGCGGATCAGTATCCTGACGAGCCATGCGGGATCGCGAAGTTCGGCTTGAACTACCTGCCCGGCGCGTTGGCTGCATTGGCCGAACCCGCGACGATGGGAATCTGAGTTTTAATAAACTATCTCAAAAAGTCTTTTTCACCGCGGAGGACGCGGAGATACGCAGAGGATGAATCCTAATTGAGGGCCTCGGCGATTCTCTGCGCCCTCTGCGGTGAGTTCTGAGATAAGTTCTAATAGCTCACCCGCCGAGCCACGACGGCAACTCGCCGGCAGGCGGGAGCTTTACGGTCCAGGCCCGCGTGATTTGCGGCATAGCCAGGATGTCGGCCAGGGCTGCCGCCGGCGGGACCGAGTCAAGCGAGAGCACGCCGACGGCCTCGCCGCCCGGCTTGTTCGACGGACGACCGACGGCCATCTGAGCGATGTTGACCTGATGCCGGCCGAAGATATTGCCGACGCTGCCGATCACGCCGGGCAAGTCGCGGTGGATGAAGATCATCAGGGTTCCGTCGAGGAAACTCTCCAGGCGACAGCCATTCTTTTGCACCAGTCGCGGCATGTTGTTTCCGAATAACGTGCCGGCAGCCGACGAGGTATTCTCGTCGCGGACAACTTCCGCCGTAATCAGCGAGCTGAAGTCGCCGATGTCCGTCGACCGCTGCTCGACCAGCTCGATACCCCGTTCGCGGAGCAGAACCTCGGCGTTGACAATGTTCACGCCCTGCACGGCATGAGCCAACAAACCGGCCGCAAAAGCCTGCGACAGTAGCCGTGTGTCTTTCTTCGCTACTTCGCCTTTGTAGCTCATGCGGCAACTGGTCGGCGAGCCATGGTCGCCCTGGGCCAAGAGCAGCCCGAGCCGGTAAGCCACGTTCAGGTATCCGCGGAGGCTCTCGAGGGTTTTGGGATCGAGCGGCGACATGTTCACGGACTGTTTGATCGCGCCCGTGGTGAAGAAGTCGATCAAAAGCTCGGCCGCCTCGACGGCCACGTTGGTCTGGGCTTCTTCCGTACTCGCGCCCAGGTGCGGCGTACAGAGTACATTGGGCATACCGAACAAGGGGCTGTTGGTGCAAGGCTCTTCGCCATAAACATCCATGGCCACGCCGCCAAGATGCCCACTCTTCAGGCCCTCGACCAGGGCCGCCTCGTCGTAGATGCCCCCCCGGGCGCAGTTGATCAGCCGCGCCCCCTTCTTCATCATGAGGATTTCCTTCGTGCCAATGAGATTCTTGGTCTGCTCGTTCAGCGGCGTATGGACCGTGAGGATATCGACCAGCGGCAACAGTTCCTGCGGCGAACTCACCAACTGGACGCCCAACTCCTTGGCCCGAGCGGCCGAGACGAACGGGTCGTAGCCGATCACCCGCATCTCCATGGCTACGGCCCGGCTGGCCACTGCCTGGCCGATCCGCCCCAGGCCGACGATGCCCAGTGTCTTACCGGCCAACTGCGTACCCATGAACTTCTTGCGGTCCCAGCGGCCTTCGACCAGGCTCTGATGGGCGGGGGCGATGTTCCGCACCAAACCGTACATCAGGGCCAAGGTTTGCTCGGCGGTCGAGATTGTGTTGCCACCAGGCGTGTTCATCACCACGATGCCCTGCCGGGTAGCAGCCTTCGTGTCGATGTTATCGACGCCCACGCCCGCCCGGGCGATCGCCTTGAGCCGATGGTTCCCCTGGAGCGACTCGGCTGTGATTTTCACGCCGCTGCGGCATATCGCGCCATCGGATTCCGCCAGGGCTGATTTCAAGGCATCGCCCTTCAGTCCCGTGCGGATTTCAACTTCAATATTGGCGGCCGATCGCAATAGATTCAGGCCGTCTTCGGAAAGGTCGTCCAGAACGATGATTTTTTTGCTGACTTCCATTTTGTTGCCTTTTTCTAACTTGTTTTCCTATTTATACTTACGACCATTTTCTTCACTGCGATTGCTTATGCCTTTTTACTCTATTTTATACCATTTCCAATTCCACCACCGCCCCGATAGGTGAAACAATGGCAAAAGACACAACACTCGTTCGCAACGCACCTCTATGCCAAAAATCCATCGCTGGCGTAAGAAGTGCCACGGCAAAATTCATTATGTCGCCGTAGGTTATTGTAACTAGATTTGACAGGGAGGGATACACCCTCCCTTGCCGTATCAGGGGCAACCGGACAGGGGCATCCAGAAGAACTGCCCTACGTGTACTGTCCGCGGTTGAGATTGTCCCAATCCATACCAGCCCGAAGCGCAAGCGAGGCAACGACTTAGCAACCTCGCTCGCGCTTCGGGCCAGTGTCAGTCTCAACCGCGAGCAGTATAAAACGGAATTCCTGTCTCAAAAATACGGCTCTCTATGCGAAAAAGTTTCTCTTTTCTGGCTCTCCGCCAAGTTTGTGGTGCGGGCGTCTCGCCTGCCCTGGTTCAACCACAACATCTTGGGCAGGCGGGACGCCCGCACCACAATTATCCGCAAACCCGGCGGAGAGCCTCTTATCTTTTTCGTGTGTTTCGTCTGTTTCATGGTTGCTTGCCCTTGTGCCGTAATCGGCTAGAATGCAATGCATGGCAGAAACGTGCGATTACTGAACCATTTCAGAAGATGAACGATGGGCGAAGTGAAAGTCAATGTGGCGTTGGAGAACTACGGTGACCGAGAGTTAGTCATTCGTGGATTTCTCCCTGAAGACCAGGTCCGCTCGCAGCGCGTCGATGTGGTGGTGGACAGCGGGGCCGTGATGCTGATGCTGCCACAGGATCTGGTGGAAGCACTCGGCCTGCGAATGTTGCGCAAAGCCATTGTGACCTACGCGGACGAACGGAAAGAAGAACGCGATGTCGCGGGGGTCGTATCGGTGAAGGTCGCAGGCCGCAGCGTCGAGACCAGTTGTGTGGTTGGGCCGCCCGGGAGCGAGCCGCTGCTCGGCCAAATTGTACTCGAAGAAGCCGACCTGTTGATCGATTGTGCCAACCAGCGACTCATCGTCCGACCGGAATCTCCCTACTTGCCGACGCTGAAATTGAAGTAAAGTCCGCACTTTCCTTTCTTACGGCTTGACCACAACGAGTTCGGAAGCGGCGTGATTGTTGCGCCCGCCGCCCTGGGCACGGAACCCGTAGACAAAAAATGCCGTGGTTCCCTGCGGCAGTCGCGCCTTGGCGATCAGTTCATCCTTGCCGAGGTTGCATTGGATGAATTTCCATTTGCGGTTTTTCCAAGGACCACCGGACGTCGTGCAGTAAATCCAGGCCTCCGTGAAGTTGCCCTTGTATTTCGTATGCACGATGCCGGTAGCGGGATGGATTTCCGGCCGTTCCAGTTTTGGCAGGGGTGGGCTGCCTTTCACGATGCTATCGGCAAAGTCCCAAATTTCAGGGGCATCCTCCCATCCGTTGCCATGACCGTGAGCCAAAAACGGCCGCAAGCACAAGCTACTCGGTCCGCCCGCGGCTTTAGCCGACTTCGCAAAGATATTGATTTGAAAGACGGGGTCCGCCACTCCGGTCACCCACAGCATCGGCATTTTGGCGGAGGGCAAATGAGCCGAGGGATCCCACTTGGTGCGGTAATCCTGGAACTGTTCGGCGGTCATGTTCTTCGGCGGGAACCATTGCGTCAGACCTGGGTTGTCGCTCTCGTGGATAAAGCCGCATCCGTAAACGGGAATGACAAAAGCAAACCGCGAGTCCACGCCAGCTCCGGCGCTCACGATTGTCCCACCCCAGGAAATCCCCGTGAGGCCGATCTTTTTAGGATTGATTTCCTGGAACGAGCACAACAGGGAATTCGCACGGATCACATCGGCCACCGCATGATAGAACCATTGTTCTTTGTCGGGCAGAGCACGATCTCCGAACCAATCCACGCGAGCAGGCCCGGCATTTTCATGGCTGGCCCCAAGCGGGAGATTGCCTTCCATTCCATGATCCTTGCCGCCCGGCAGATGACCTTCGAGATCCATGGCGATGGCCGCATAACCGTGGCTATTCCAGTTCCTGACCCACCCGGGATAGGCGGTGCCGCCACCGCCATGGGCACATACCACTGCGGGCCAGCCGCCCGCCGGGGGAGTCCCTTGCGGAGCCGCGTAGTAGGCAAACACCCAAGTCGGCTTGCCCTTGTAATCCGCCCCCTCGTAGAAAAGCGAGCGCAACCCCTTCGCGGGACGTTCCGTGGTGGCGTGAATCAGAGGCGGCTTCATCAGTGCGGCACCATCCCAAGGCATTGCCTCGTTTCCCGGCTTAGACTCTGCTGACATCGCCGGAACGGCGCATGCCATCATCAGGATCGCCACTAACTTAACACCCGTGACCATCATTCGTGTTTCGTCGATTTTCATTACGGCAGGCCCATGCTGACTGAACGGACAGAAAATTTGAACTTCCCCGATTCTACATTGAACGGAACCCGTAGTCAATGTGCCACACGGTAATGTGCCCTACCCGTCCGCCTCACTGCCAGATCAACCAAGAGTACAACCAACCCTGCGCCAAGCAGCCAAGGCCACAAGAACATCGTCCGTAAACCGGTTATCTCGGTCGGTTCGAGAGTGACATCCACCTTGGCCGCGACCTCGGGCATGTGCAGCACGACCGCGCCACCCCGCACGTTTTCGATCAGCTTCCCATCGCGATGGATCTGCCCTTCAATCCAATAGGTTCCCTGTCCCGCCGCTTGCGACCCGGCATAGCGGCCGGGGGCGACCTGCGTCAAGGGAACTGCGGAGTGACTCTCACCCGCCCCAACTCGACCCTTTTCCGAAGGGAGAGGGGAACTTGAAGTGACGGTTACTTTAGCCTCGGCCCCGTTGATGAAGCGGCCGTCGCGGTCGGCAGCATCGAGCGTGAAGGACAATCGGCCGTCAACCGCCTCGGCATTGAGCTGCAAGGTCTTGGGCACGTCATGCCGCATCGTCTGCCGCACGAGTTGCACCCAGAACTTGCCGAAGCCGGACCAGTTCAGCCAAGGTGCGGCCCAGCGGCTTTGAATATCGGAAGTGAAGGCCGCCGTGGTGCCGCCGCCATAACGCCAGAGGGCCAGGATCGGCTCACCGGTCTTGCTGGTCAACACGACGTGACTCTCCGGCCTGGCCTGCGTTTCCACATAGCCCAGGAGCGTCGGGGCCTGGGACATATCCAGCCCGCGGAGTATCTGTGTGGCGTGAAGCACCTGGGGGAAGAACGGCTCTTCGGTGATGCCGATCTTGGCAGCCACGCCGGTATCGGTCTCAAAAATCCGCGGCACCTTCTCCGCGTCGGCACAGAAATAGGCCCGCCCCTTGGCTTTGTCGGCGATCGATTGCAGGAACGGTTGGGCCGGTTCGCTCCCCACGCCCACGGTCGTCATGGTAATCCCCTCGGCGGCAATCTTTTGCGCCAAGCCGTCGAAGTCGCCCGGCTCGCCCAGTCCATCCGTCATGACGATAATATGCTTCAAGTCGGCGAAGGACTCGCGGAGCGAGAGATAGGCCTGCTCCAGAGGCGGGTACATGTTCGTGCTGCCCTCGGCCTGGATGGTGTCGATCTTGGCGATGATCTTCTGCTTGTCGGTCACAGGCACCAGAGGCCAGATCCAGCGGCTGCGGTCTTCAAAGACGAGCACGCCCACCTGGTCGCGCGGATCGAGCATGTTGACGGCCGTCCGCAGGGCCACCTTGGCCAGATCGATGTTGCGGACCTTCGCGTTGCCGGCAATCGGGTCGTTCATGGAACCGGAGATATCGAGCACCAGGACCATCGCCAGGGTCCGCTTAGGCTTGTTCTCCCGCACTTTGGAAATCACCGGCAGAATTTTTTCCAGCGTCGTATGATGATAACCGCCGGCCGTGGCCGAGAACGAACGGTCGCCGCCGACAACGATCAATCCTCCGCGATCGTCGCGCACGTAGGTTTGCAATGCCTTCATCCGTGGCTCAGGCAGGGCCGCGGCAGGCACGTTGGAGAGAATGATTAGGTCGTAATTGACAAGCGGACCCGCGGGCAGTTCCCGCTGGACTTCGACCTCGACATTCTCGCATGCAAGTGCTTTTTTGAGATGTTCCGCCAGCACCTTCTGGCTTTCGACCAGCAACACGCGCGGCGGCGGATCGACGTAAACGGCACAAGCACTTCCATTTTCATCAGGCCACGTGCCATGCTCGTCTTTGACTCGAATGGAGTAAACCACCCGCGAGGGCTTCAACACGACATCGGAAAAAATCTTGTGGTTCTCTTGAACAACCAGCGACAGGGTCTTCTTTAGCAGCGGTCGTGAGTCACGGAGCAGTTCTACCGTGGCCTGGCCGGCCGTCTTGGACCGCAGGAGAACCTTGAGAGAAAACGGTTCGCCGGCTCGAATGTTGTCCGAGGCAGTAATTTCGACCGTGGGCGGCGCGTCCTGGCCGCGACTTTCCAGCCACTTGGCCTCGATGATCTGCTGACGATCGATCCCGGTTGCTTGCGGTCCGGCCAATCCAGTCGCCACGAGCAACAACAGCAAACTTCGCAGCAGCAGCGACACCATTTTCCGGGCCGGCGAGAACTGCACTAGCGACCGCCACCCGAAAATCAACAGCAGCGGCAGCATAGCCAGCAGTGCAAACCAGACTGGGCGAACGAACTCGATTTGCCAGGAGAATAGCGTCATATTAACTGGTCCAACGTCGTTGATACAGGCACCATTCCAGGATCAAAAGCACCGCTGCCAACACGGCCGGCACAATCCACAGCGGCGGCAAGGGTTTTTGTAGAACCAAGGCCGAAGCATCGGTGCCGATGTCGGATGGGACGCGAAGAT
>Ga0194058_10000605_pt1 | contig 17743 bp, 20 predicted proteins | sample SepL4417m_MetaG_FD_155490 | JGI IMG/M metagenome (GOLD analysis project Ga0194058, IMG submission 155490) | Anoxic zone freshwater microbial communities from boreal shield lake in IISD Experimental Lakes Area, Ontario, Canada - Sep2016-L442-17m | ecosystem: Environmental > Aquatic > Freshwater... | reverse complement strand
CAATAACTGTGCGCTCGGTCCCCATAACTGGCCAGGGTTATAAAATTGAAGTTGTAAATAGTATGCGCCTCTCCGATGAATACCTTTACGGAATAAGTGAAGTCCCATCTTCTTGGCCGATGGCGGCGCTAGAGAGCCAAGCGATAGTTTCAAGAACCTACGCACTTAGCCGGATCAAGAACGTACGCAAAGATTGTGACTGTAATGTTTACAGCTCTAAATATGATCAGGTTTATATTGGCTACAGCAAAGAAGCAGAACCTAAGTACGGAGTCTTGTGGCGCAACGCCGTGCAGGCCACAGTTGTTGAAACTTCCACTGCGCTAGCAATTACTTATAACGGTGTCCCAATCAACGTTTACTTCTTCTCTTCGAGCGCGGGTCAAACGCAGCGCAGTATCGATGTTTGGGGAACTGATATTCCTTATTTGACCAGCGTCCCAGATCCCTGGAGTCTGGACCCAAAGTTAAATCCCAAATATGCCAACTGGGTTCGAGTAATTAGCCAAAAACAAATGGCTGAGGTATTTGGCCTGCCAGATGTGGTTAGTTATTCAATTGCGCTTCGAAGTAAAACGGATAGCGTTATGAAAATTACCGGCACATCGAGTTCTGGAAAGCAGAAAACGATTTCGGTAAGCGCCTTTAAAGTTCCGTTAAAAATACCTTCATCTTGGTTTGATTTGCCAGCGAAGATTGCGCTTCCTGATTCGTCGACGGTTGTTAGTAATTAAATTTAGTTAGCGTGCAGGATGGAATTTAAGCCACCCCAACTACCAGTTTTGGCAAGTGCTTCTAGGCCACCAGTCTGGGAATTTCGTCTAAATAATAAATTATTTGCTCCAGATAGTTCACGAGCTTTAACGCTAGTGCCATCTGGCAACAAAACCTTTGAACCAGCAGTTATATAAACACCGGATTCGACAACACAATCATCACCAAGTGAAATTCCGAGGCCTGCATTTGCGCCTAGTAGAGATCGTTGACCAATAGAAATAACTTCCTTGCCACCACCACTTAGAGTTCCCATTATTGATGCACCACCGCCGATATCACTGCCATCGCCTACGACAACTCCTGCGCTAATGCGTCCTTCAACCATAGATTTACCAAGCGTTCCAGCATTGAAGTTTACGAATCCTTCATGCATAACAGTTGTTCCACTGGCGAGATGTGCGCCTAAACGAACACGGTCGCCGTCAGCAATTCGAACGCCTTCAGGAATTACATAGTCAATCATGCGTGGGAACTTATCTACTGCGAAAATTGAAAGTGATCCATATTTATTACGTAACTTAGGTGCAATCTCATTGAAGGTTGAAACAGCACATGGTCCAACCGATGTCCAAACTACGTTATTCAAAATTCCAAAAATTCCGTCTAAATTTAAACCATGTGGTTTGACTATTCGATGTGAGAGAAGATGCAAGCGTAGGTAGGCATCAGGAACGCTTGAAGGTGGCAGATCTAAATCAATTTCAATTGAAACTTCGCTACGAACTATTTGTCGCAGATCATCAGCGCCAACGTATTCATTTAAGTTAGGCGCGGTTGAACCCTTGAGTGATCCCAAGCCAAGTACGTGAAAATATGTATCGAGAGCGTCACCAGATTTGGTAGCAGTACTTATTCCATGACCAAAGGCGCTTCTCATGTGAGTACGCTATCAAAGTTCGAATAGACTTGCCCTATGCGAATTTCCGTTTACTGCTCATCTGCGCCTGATATCGACCAAAAATTTCTTGATCTTGCATTCGATGTTGGTGTGGCCATTGCAAAAAGCGGGGCTGACTTAGTTTGGGGCGGCGGGCAAATCTCAATGATGGGAGCCGTTGCACGCGGCGCTCGTTCGGGTGGTGCAAAAACTTTTGGCGTAATTCCAGAGAAGTTAGTGAACCGTGAGTTCACTGATCCCGAGAGCACCGAAATATTTTTGGTTTCAGATATGCGAACTCGTAAAGCAAAATTAGAAGAGTTGGCAGATGCCTTCATTGCACTTCCCGGCGGGATTGGAACACTCGAAGAATTCTTTGAAATTTGGGTTGGCAGGTATTTAGGTTTTCATACAAAGCCAATTGCAGTATGCGATCCGTATGGTGCATTTAAACCATTGCAAGGTGCGATTGATCATCTAACTGATATCAAAATGATGAAGGCAGGCCAGAGCCAACTAGTTGAGTGGTGCACGGATATTGAATCGGCTATTCGCGCTTGCACTGCGGCCACTTCACCGAAAGATTAGAGAGCGGTAACCTCTACTCATGACCGCGATCTCAGAGCTTCTTGCGAGCTTGCCTGAAGAGGAGCGGATAATTCTTACTATGCATTACATTCGAGGTTTATCGCCAGAACAGATAGCGAACTCACTTGGTGTTCCAGATCGGGCGGTTGCCTCCGTTATCACGATCGGCAAGGCTCGTCTACTCTCCGCGTTAAAACAGGGGTAGATCCTCGGTTATATTCGATTTCCATAACAGCCTAAAAATGCGAGATACTTCTCCCTAGAAGTTGTTTAAGAGTTTGCTGGTCAAACTAAACGCAAGGGAGCAATAAGCATGGCAGCCATGAAACCCCGCACTGGTGATGGACCCATGGAAGTAACCAAGGAAGCGCGCAGTTTTGTTATGCGAATTCCACTTGAAGGCGGCGGACGCCTCGTTGTTGAATTAAATGTTGAAGAAGCCACCAACCTAGGTAACGCACTTCAGGCAGCAGTCTCACTCGTTAAGAAGTAAGTTAGTTTGGGATAACGCGGTAAACGTGAATTCCTTTCCAGCCCTATCTTGTATTGATTTCGAAAGCACCAATTTTCTTCTAGCCGATTCTGTGGCGATTCCAGTTTTAAGTGGCGAGAGCGTAGAACTTGGAAACCTTAAATTAGTTAAATTGTTAGAGAAGGCTTGCGGCCAAAATATTCAGGGCGCTTTGCAAAGTTGGCCAGATGCGACAGGTAAAGCTGGCGAATTATTTGAATACCCACTTAAAAGTAGCAAAGGCAAACTCTCAAGGATTTTCTTTGTCGGAGTTGGTGCAGGCAGCGCTGATGAGCTACGAAAGTCAGCAAGCGCACTGGCTCGTAAAGTAAAGGCGAGCGGCGCTCTAGTAATCGATGGCTTGAACACAAAGGCAGATACTGCAGTAGTTCATAGCGTCTCACTTATTCTTTCGAGTTATACCTACACTTTGAAATCTGAAAAACCGAAGAAGCCTGCGAGTTTTCAAATAGTTGGCAACTTCGAATCGGAAGTTTCTTATGGAAAAATTCTTGCTAATGGCGTATGGCGAGCCCGCGATTTAATTCATACCCCCTCAAATATTAAAAACCCACTCTGGATGGCCAATCAAGCAAAATCCCTAATTTCAAAGGTCAAATCTCCCGCCTTGTCGATAAAAGTTAAGAGCGGAAAAGAACTTGCCGAGTTTGGCGGACTTCGCGCGGTTGGTAATTCGGTACCAGTTCCTGGCCCACGGTTGATTGAATTAAGTTACGCCCCCAAAGGCTCAAGCCGGTGGCCACACGTTGTACTTGTTGGCAAGGGTATAACTTTTGATACCGGTGGTATTTCTTTAAAGCGTCCTTATGAAAACATGGTTGCGATGAAGAGCGATATGTCGGGTGCCGCAGCAGTATTGTCAACAATTCTCACAATTGCAGATTTAGGAAAGGATGCGCCGAAGGTGCGCATCACCGGGTTAATGATGTGTGCCGAGAACTCGTTGTCAGCAACATCGCAACGACCATCTGATGTAATCAAGCATTACGGTGGAACAACTGTTGAAGTATTAGATACCGATGCTGAAGGGCGTCTTGTTCTTGCCGATGGTTTGGCCTATGCGGATGCCGAGCTGGCTCCAGATTATTTAATAGATATCGCGACGCTTACTGGTTCTGCAACACTTGGCCTAGGTCGGCAATATGCAGCTATGTATACCCGCAACAATAAATTAGCTAAAACGCTAAATGAAATTGGTGAGCGAATTGGCGAACGACTTTGGCATATGCCTCTAATTGATGATTACAAAGTGGCACTCGTAAGTGATATTGCTGATTTTAATCACTTGGCAGAAAATCCTAACCAGCCTGACTTTTCTGCTGGTTCGGTAACAGCGGCGCTCTTCCTTGAACATTTTGCGGGTGCCCGAAATTGGGTTCACTTAGATATCGCAGGCCCAGCACGTTCCGAGAGTGATTCTGGTGAAAATCCAAAAGGCGGTACGGGATTTGGCGTTAGAGTCCTAACGGAATGGTTAACTTCCTTATGAGCAACGGGAGCACCATCAATCCAAACGAGCGCGGCGATATGTCAGCCTTCGCTGAAGGATTTCCTCACGAAGATTTCTTTATGCAACAAGCCAGAAAAAATGGAAGTGAAGTTGGCGCAAGTGATCCAACTGTTGGAAGTGGTGGAGTAATTGCTTTTATCGCTGGACTTATTTCAGCCAAATCAATTGTAGAAATTGGAACTGGGTCAGGGGTCAGCGGGCTTTGGGCATTTCGCAGCGCACCAAGTGATTCGACTTTAACTTCAATAGATTCTGAACGTGAACATTCGGCGAGTGCTCGAAACATCTTTGAAGAAGCTGGAATTTCGGCACAAAGATTTCGTCTCATTACAGGCAACATTGTTGATGTCGTTGGGAAATTAGCTGATGCAAACTATGACCTGATGATCGTCAGATCGCCTAAAGATATGGTCGATGTTGTTCAGGAAAGTTTCAGACTTCTCAAAGCAAATGGCGTTTTACTTATAGACAATGCCTTGGCGGGCGGAAAAGTTGCAGACCCAACGCAACGAGACTTCGACACAATCGCGCGCCGGGATTCGATTAAGGCAATCAAAGAGGATGGTCGTTGGCGTTCTAGCGTGCTTCCAATTGGCGGCGGCATCTTAATTGCCAGTAAAATCTAGTTATTGAATTGGCTATTTAGTAAATTGAATTGGGGGAGTCAACTTGGATTCAGAGCAACCGAGCACACCACCTTCCAGTACGCCATCAAACACAGCATGGTGGATTTCTGACTATCCCGTTGTAACACAAGAAGACCTTAAACAACGGTCTGGTTCTCGTAGCATCTCATTTAACCTGGCGATCGCTATGGCGGTTATTGCTGGCGTAATTGGCAGCATCATCGGCCACTCATCGATAAGTCTTAATTCAAAAACTAATTTAGTTTCTACGGCAAATGTTGTAGAACGCGCCCCGAACTCCATCGCAGGAATTGCAGCACGAGTTTCACCCTCGGTTGTTTCAATCAGCGTTAAAACCCAAACAGGTGGCGATACTGGGTCTGGATTTTTTATTCAAAGTAATGGCTACATACTTACAAATAATCACGTTGTTTCTAGCGTCGCCTCATCAGGTGCTTCAATTCAAGTTATTTTGAGTAACGGCAAAAGTTATGATGCCAAATTGGTAGGTCGAGATGCTGCATATGATCTAGCAGTTATAAAAATTGATGTTACTGATGCACCCGCACTTCAACTTGGAAACAGCGATGACATTCAGGTCGGTGATGGCGTGATCGCAATTGGCTCGCCACTTGGGCTTGCTGGCACCGTCACATCAGGAATTATCAGTGCCAAAAATCGCGCCGTAACTTCCGGCAGTGGAACTGGTGAAAGCTCATTCATAAATGCACTGCAAACCGATGCCGCAATCAATCCAGGCAACTCTGGTGGGCCACTTGTTAATTTAGCTGGTGCTGCAATTGGTGTTAATTCGGCGATCGCATCTCTTGGTTCATCTTTTGGCGGGCAATCAGGTTCGATTGGGCTAGGTTTTGCAATTCCAATCAATCAAGCGCAGAAGACGGCAAGCCAATTAATCAAAACTGGAACTTCAACCTATCCAATAATGGGACTTTCACTTGATTCAAGTTATCGCGGTGTGGGTGCCCTTGTTGCAAATCAGCAAGGCGGCGTCCTTGCTGGCGGTCCAGCAGAACGAGCTGGCATCAGACCTGGTGATGTAATTACGGCTATTGATGGGAAAGCAATTAACTCATCTGATGAAGCAATTGTCGCGGTTCGATCACACAACGTTGGAGATCGGATAAAAGTTAGCTTCACACATGGCACAGCATCACATGAGATTTCACTCGTTCTTATCGCAGCGAAGCGTTAAGGGCGCTAGGGTAATCAAATGTTTGGTATCGGTGGTGGTGAATTCCTAACGCTGGGGCTGCTTGCGCTCATCCTCATTGGCCCGGATAAATTGCCACAGTTCTCAAGAGATGCCGCTAAATTCCTAAATAAAATTCGTGCGATGGCTAATTCGGCGACTGCAGAGCTACGCGAGAATCTCGGACCAGGTTATGAGGATCTTCAAGTTACCGATCTGCACCCTAAAACTTTCATAAAGAAGCACTTGAATGAAGCACTGGCCGAACCTGCGGCAGAAATAAGTGAAAAAAGTAAGAACGCTAAGATTGACCCGGACTTACTATGACAACGAAAATAATTGACGATATCAACGCTGCCCTTGGCACGGTTTCAGATCCAGAACTACACCGCCCGCTTCCAGAATTAGGAATGGTTAAATCAGTTGCATTCGAAGCTGGCGTGGCACATATCGAAATACTCTTAACGATTTCTGGTTGTCCGATGCGCGATCGCCTTCAAACTGATATTTCGGCCGCAGTCACAAAAATTCCGGAAGTTAATTCGGTTCAATTAACTTTTGGTGTTATGAATGAAGAACAGCGCGGCGCAGTTAAAAAGCTGCTGCACGGTGGTGTTGAGAAATTTATTCCATTTGCACAACCCAATTCACTTACCAGAGTCATCGGAATTGCTTCCGGCAAAGGTGGCGTCGGAAAATCTTCAGTCACAGTCAACCTTGCAGTTGCAGCCGCTAAACGTGGCCTGCGGGTTGGAGTTTTAGATGCAGATGTCTACGGTCACTCGGTTCCAAGGTTGATGGGAATTTTAGGCCAACGACCTACTGCAATTGATCAAACATTTATTCCGGTTGAAGCCTTCGGGGTAAAAGTTGTATCGATGGAAATGTTCAAGCCGGAGCGATCGGATGCTGTTGCATTTCGTGGACCGATGTTGCATAAAGTTTTGGAACAGTTGCTAAGTGATGCTTACTGGGGTGATCTTGATTTACTTCTCTTGGATTTGCCACCGGGCACTGGAGATGTAGCAATTTCACTTGGTCAATTAATTCCGGCATCTGAAATAATTGTTGTAACCACGCCACAAATTGCTGCTGCCGAAGTTGCCGAACGTGCTGGACGAATTGCACATCAACTTAAGCAACACATAATTGGCGTCATTGAAAACATGTCGGATAGCAAATGTGCAAAATGTGGCGATCCGATCGCAATCTTTGGTTCTGGTGGCGGATTGGAAACTTCAAAGAGATTATCAAGTTTGGTTGGCGCAGATGTGCCGCTACTGGGGGCAATCCCATTTGATAGTTCACTTCGCGAGGGCGGGGATGCTGGTACGCCGATAGTCATCGGAGATCCAACAAGCCCAGCGAGCGAAGCTTTTTCTGCATTGATCGAAAAATTAATGGTCCGTTCAAAGTCTTTGGTGGGCGTAAGGCTTGGTCTCGCCTAAGATTTGACTATGAAAACGCCACCAGTAACTGGAATTAATACGGTGGCCAAACGAATCACCGGCCGCCGGGATTCGGTATTAGAACGTAAAAATATTCGCGATGCACTTGTTTCTGTCGCTGGGTTAATTGGCCGTCCAATTCGCGATGAAACCGGGCGCGACATCGGTAAATTGGTAGACATCGTTGTTCGCCATGGTGAAACTACCTACCCACCAGTCTCTGGCTTAATCGTTAAAGTTGGAAACAGCACCTCGTTTATCGATGCTTCAAGTATCTCTAAATTTACCCACGATGAAATTCGACTCTCTTCAATGAAAGTAAATCTCGAAGAATACAAACGCCGCCCAGGTGAATCACTGCTGGATGCTGACGTTCTTGATCACCAAATTGTTGATGTAAATGGTCTACGTGTTGTGCGTTCATCAGATTTGTATTTAGCACCACTCGATCGTGAGATTCGAGTTGTTGGTGTAGATATTTCATTTCGATCTTTTGTCCGCCGAATTTTTCCAGGCTCCTTAAGCCGGCGTCCAACCCCAGAACATGTTGTTGACTGGGCCGCGGTAGCATCACTCGCAGATGGAACTGGCGTTGTTCGTTCTTCAGAATCGCGAGCTGCGCTAAGCCAACTTCGCCCGGCAGACCTCGCAGACTTAATCGAAGATCTAGCCGGCCGCGAACAGAGCGCATTGATCGAACTTTTGGATCCAGATCTAGCTGCGGACGCACTTGAAGAAATGGAAGATGACGAATTGCAGGGCTTGCTTCGTGGTCTGCCATCACAGCGCGCAGCCGAATTGATAAGTCGTATGGAGCCAGATGAATCTGCTGAAGTTCTCCGTGACTTGGATGTCGACCACCGCGAGAGCATCTTTGCTGAGATGGATTCCAAAATTGCGGCCCAACTTCGCAAGCTAGTTTCCTTTGATGAAACCCTCGCTGGCGGAATCATGACCACGCACATTTTGGTAACTCGTGAAACTGACACAGTTGGTGATGCGCTAAAATTGCTCGTTGAAAATAGGGAACGTGATATTTCTGACGGGGTTGTTGTAGTTGATGCTAAAGGTAAACTTTTAGATCACATTCAAATTATTGAACTTGTTGCTGCAAAATCTAGCGCTGAACTATCTACTCTAATTGGGCCACCATTTCCTACGGCAATTAACAGCAATACTCGCTTAAAGGAAGTTATCGAAGAATTCGCAAATAACCGGGGCTCTTCAATCATTGTTATTGATGAAAAGAACAAGCCAGTTGGACGTATCTTGGCCGATGACTTGGTCGACGCGCTAACTTCCGATGAAGAGAACCATGGCTTTGCTCAGGGAAGCGGTGCTTTCTAATGAGCGAAGTTAAAGCCACATCAAAGAAGGCGCCAGTTTCACCAAGGAAAATTCGTATTGCCGCACTGCTTGCTGTTATGGGACCTGGCGTAATTGCTGGCCTTTCCGATGATGATCCAGCGGGTATTACAACTTATTCAGTACTTGGTGCGAAGTATGGCTATCAAATGCTCTGGGTTTTAGTTGCATCAACAATTGCGCTGATTGTGTTCCAAGATTTAGGTGCCCGAATTGGTGTTGTAACTCGCCAAGGAATGATTGGTTTGGTCCGCCAAAAATATGGCGCTCGTGCTGGCACGCTAAGTGCAAGTGCGCTAATCATCGCAAACGTTGGAACAATGACCGCCGAATTTGCCGGTATCGCTGCCGCTGGACAATTATTTGGTTGGAGCAGATATATCTCGGTACCGCTTGCTGCACTTTTAGTTTCATTCCTCGTACTTCGCGGTTCTTTTTCTCGAGTTGAGAAAGTTTTCTTTATTGTTTCTGGCGTATTTCTTGCCTACATAATTGCTGGTTTTCTTGCCCACCCAGATTGGGGCCAGGCGTTTAAAGGTGTTGTTACTCCGACAATGCCATTCACTCACGATGCCATCTACATTGCGACTGCAACACTTGGTACAACTCTTGCACCGTGGGGTCTGGCCTTCATTCAATCCTATGCAGTTGATAAGCGCCTAACCCGCGATGATTTAAAATTATTGCGAGTCGATGTTTGGACTGGCTCACTACTCACCGGAATTATTGGCTTCTTTGTAATCGTCACCTGCGCAGCAACGTTAAATAAGCAGGGCATAACAATCAACGATGCCTCCGATGCTGCCGCTGCTCTTAAGCCACTTGCCGGAACACTTGCCAAAGATCTCTTTGCATTTGGACTAATTGGCGCCGCACTTCTTGCAGCTTCAATTCTTCCATTATCAACTGCTTACTCCGTAAGTGATTTAACCGGCCGTCCGGCCGCATTGGATGATTCACCTTCTGAAGCACCGCTCTTTTATGCGACCTTTGGTGCAATAACCGCGCTAAGCGCCGCTCTCATTCTGATTCCCGGGGCACCGCTGATAACAATTCTTGTGGTCTCACAAGTAATCAATGCAGTTCTGTTACTGCCATTGCTTCTGTACATGTATGGAATTGCAAAAGATAATCGCCTGATGGGTGAATTTGTAGCGACAAAAAATATGAAAATTGTCTACGCAACAATCATAAGCATCGTCGCTTTTGCGATCGGTTGCATGCTCTGGTTTACCGTTATTAAATGACAATTTAATGACAAAAGACCATACCGCCCTGCCTGCGGGTAGAGATATTGCCTTTATGTCCCTTGGCGTTTTAGGCATTGGTACTTCTGGCCCAGTGATCGCAAATAGTTTGATGCCGGTCCCGACCTTAATCTTCTGGCGCAATCTAGGCGGCGCAATCATCATGTCGCCATTTGCACTCGCAAAACGCGAATGGCAAACCGCGCAACAACGATCTGCGATCAAGATTTCTATTTTTTCTGGATTCCTCTTGGCGCTGCACTTCATGGGATTCTTTATTGCGATGAGATTTACCAGCGTCGCCGCCGGAACTGCGCTAACAGCTGTACAACCAATCTTCACGGCAATTTATCTCCGCTTTAAAGGCGGAACTATTCCCAAGCGCGCCTGGGGTGGCATGGCAGTGGCATTTCTTTCGGTACTTTTGATCACCGGCATTGATATTCAAATCAGCTTTCATAGTTTTCTTGGGGACCTTGCTGCCCTTATAGGAGCAGCACTCGCGGCGGCATATATGTTGATCGGTTCCAAAGCACAAGAAAGCCTTTCAACTTCGACATATACGACTTTTTGTTATGGCATGTGTGCCTTAACCGCACTTCCAATTGCACTCTTTGCGAAGTTGCCAGTTTTGCATTTCCCTGCTCGGCAATGGGTCTTGGTAATTGCACTAATACTTGGTGCGCAAATTCTTGGCCACACAATGTTTAATCTTTCACTGAAGCGAGTATCACCTGCAGTTGTATCTTTAATTGTTTTCTTTGAAGTGCCAGTAAGTGCGATTTTGGCCTACTTCTGGTTGGGACAAAAACCACCAGCCGGGATCATTCCGGGAATTGTGGGACTTTTAATTGGATGCGGCATCTTCGTTTTCCGCTCTAAAAATACTGAGGCAATTTAATTCAATGTTTGATCTACATACGCACTCAAATGCAAGTGATGGCACCGATTCACCGGCCGAGCTAATAAATAAGGCACATGCCGTTGGGCTAGCCGGTATTGCGCTAACCGATCACGACACCTTGCACGGTTGGACCGAAGCTATGGATCATCTTCGCCCAGGGATGTCACTAATTTTGGGTTCCGAAATTTCATGTCAAACAACTGATGGAATCAGCGTTCATATGCTGGGCCTACTTTTCGATGCACAGAATCAACCGCTGCTCGATACGCTAGCAAAAACTCGCGAAAATCGGATCGGTCGCATGGAGCGAATAGTGGCGCGCTTAAATGAGGCAGGGTATGAGATAACAATGCAAGATGTTCTAGCTCAACTCTCTGATGATGGAACTTTAGGTAGACCACATCTTGCCGATGCGCTTATCGCAAAGAAATTTGTTGCGAGTAGAGAAGAAGCCTTTGAAAAGCTACTTCACAACGATTCGAAATTCTATATTCCACACTATTCGCCAACACCGGAGGAGGTCATCAAGCTAATCAAAGGGGCCGGCGGCGTTGCAATAATTGCCCACCCATTTGCTTCACTTCGCGGTCGAATTATCTCTACTGAAAGTTTTGCTGGAATGGCAGAGGCTGGTTTAGATGGTGTTGAAGTTTCGCATCGTGATCACACGCTCGAACAACGTGCGCTTCTCTCTGATGTCGCCAAACAGTACGACATCGTTCAAACTGGTGCCAGCGACTATCACGGCAACGGTAAACTAAATCTGTTGGGCGAATTCACGACAAGTCAGCAAGATTTTGAAAGACTCGAAGCAAGAGCAGATCAACGAAGGGTGGTTAGAGCATGACAAATGCACTCGCAATTTCGGCGCTCACCTTTGGAATTCAGGCTTTCGTTACGCTCTTTGTAATTTTAGATCCACCTGGAGCAGTACCAGTTTTTCTTGCACTAATTTCTGACGCATCACCTAAGAAACGAATTCAATTAGCTTGGCAAGGCGCTGCAGTATCCCTTGCGGTAATTGTTAGTTTTGCACTCTTTGGAAAATTAATACTTGATTATCTGCACATCTCTATTAACGCCCTGCAAGGTGCGGGTGGACTCTTGATGTTGTTGATCTCTCTCGAATTATTAACCGGTAAAGATAGTTCGACGGACTCAAATAAAAAAGATGTCAATGTTGCACTTGTGCCACTTGGTACACCTTTATTGGCTGGCCCGGGCGCAATTGTCACAACGATTATTTATGTTCAGTACGCCCACACTACAAATATGAAGTTGGCACTGGCTGCCGCGATCATCGCAGTTCACTGTGTAATTGGTCTGACCTTGATGTTCTCGACAAAGATCCTGGGAATTATTAAAGATTCTGGCGTTACCTTATTGGCACGAATAGCTGGGCTACTGCTGGCAGCTATTGCCGTCGAGATGGTTGTTCAATCGATTAAAGGCTTTTTCAACCTCTAAAGTTAGATTGTTGCAAAACCAACCCGGCGATCAGCACTCTCGCCGACCTCCACAAATGAAATTTTGCTATTTGCAACCACGGTTTGGCGGCCGCGAATATCCGTAAGGATTAGCGACTTGCCAGAGTCCAATGCAGCAGTAACTTCTTCGATCACCTTGCTTGCAGGTAGGTCGCTCTCAATATTTAATTCTTGGTTTGAATCGCTGATTCCGATTCTGATATCTGTGTGATTTCCAGTTGAACTTTTCTTAGTTGCCATGGCGCTACTTTAATACCTATTCGCAAATCGCGCGCACTTTAAGCGGGGAGCCTACTCAGGAGGATTTAGGGAATCCAGAGATACCTCGCCAGATTAGATTTGAAACCAATTCGACCGCAGTCTCGCGATCTAACTTCCCATCGCGTTCTAGCCAATGCCGTGCTGAAGTTTGGGCGGTTCCGATCAATCCAACAGCCAACATCATCGAAGCTTCCTTGCTTAACCCAGTATCAAGTGAAATAACCGCGCTTAGTGCGGCCGCAGAGTCATATGTCATCCGATTTAAACGTTCTCTTACCTGTGGCTCAACACTCATGTCACTTTCGAATAAGAGCCTAAATGCTTCACCTTCGCGATTTATAAATCCAAAGTAGGCATCGACTGTCGCGCGAACTCTTGCAGCGTTGTCGGAAGTAGATGAGATTGCTTTTTGAATGTCGAAAACAAGGGAGTCAATATGAAGATCGAGCACAGCAAGATATAGATCTAGTTTCGATGGAAAATGCTGATAGAGAACTGGCTTGCTGACATTTGCACGATCTGCAATTTCATCCATCGCAGCAGAGTGATAACCGGCTGCGGTAAATACCTCAAGGGCTGCGGTTAGTAATTGGGCGCGACGCTCATCTCGCGGAAGGCGAGCTTTATTAGAAGAACCTGTGGCGCTGGTATCAGTACTCATTGCCCTTATCGTACGGTGAATTGCGCCCAAATGGCGAGTTCTTGCGAGGTCTTCGCAATAACTATTTCTAAAACTAGTACTTCGATTTTGATTTGCGTGGAATATCCGCGAAAATTGAGTTGTTAACTTGATTAGTAACTAGTTGAAACCAGATAAAACCAGAGAAGAGAATTGATGCCCGCAGCGATTAAGCCACTTGTAGAACCAGGGCCAGAGTTAACCGTTGATGAAGTGCGTCGATATAGCCGCCATTTAATTATTCCTGATGTTGGAATGTCTGGCCAACGCCGACTAATGAATGCAAAAGTTCTCTGCGTTGGTGCCGGTGGGTTAGGTTCACCCGCTTTAATGTATTTGGCCGCAGCAGGTGTTGGAACGCTGGGCATTGCTGAATTTGATACCGTCGATGAATCCAATTTGCAACGACAAATTATTCACGGTCAATCAGATATCGGAAAAAGCAAAGCCGAAAGTGCGAAGGAATCGATCGCGGAAATTAATCCATACGTTAAGGTCAATATTCATAATGTAAGACTTGATGTTGATAACGTGCTGGAAATTTTTGCACAATACGATTTGATCGTCGATGGAACTGATAATTTTGCAACCCGTTATTTAGTTAATGATGCAGCCGTCTTATTAAAGAAGCCTTACGTTTGGGGCTCTATCTATCGCTTCGATGGTCAAGCCAGCGTCTTTTGGGCTGAACATGGTCCTTGCTATCGCTGCTTATATCCAGAACCACCACCGCCAGGAATGGTTCCAAGTTGCGCCGAAGGTGGCGTACTTGGTGTTTTGTGTGCCTCTATCGGATCGATTCAAACAACTGAAGCGATAAAACTTCTTATGGGAATTGGCGAACCGTTGATAGGTCAACTCATAGTTTATGACGCACTCGAAATGAGCTATCGAAAAGTTAAGGTACGTAAAGATCCAAATTGTCCGATCTGCAGCGATAAGCCAACGCAGACCGAACTACTTCCAGATTACGAGTCATTCTGTGGCATGCTCTCGCAAGATGCGAGTGAAGCGGTTTCTGGCTCAACAATTTCAGTCACCGAACTCAAGAGCAAGATGGATGCGGGAGATAAATTCGTATTGATAGATGTTCGCGAACCCGGTGAATTTGAAATAGTTCGTATTCCTGGTTCCATCCTGATCCCAAAGCAAGAGTTTATAAATGGCTCTGCGCTGGAGAAAATGCCCCAAGATGTACCTATTATTTTACACTGCAAGTCTGGTGTTCGATCTGCGGAATGCCTTGCCGTTCTAAAACAAGCGGGCTTCGCTGATGCCACACATGTTTCAGGTGGGGTACTAGCATGGGCCAAGCAAATCGATACTTCACTGCCAACTTACTAATCTTATTAACCAGGAGAGTCCATAAGGATGATGAACGAAAAACGAATGTTGCTTGTCCACGCACATCCTGATGATGAAACCATTAACAATGGTGCAACTATGGCTATGTATTCCAAAAGTGGAGTTGGGGTCACGCTAGTTACTTGTACTCGCGGGGAAGAGGGCGAAGTTCTTGTTCCGGATTTAGCGCACTTAGCTAGTTCACAAACTGATGGTCTGGGCAAACATCGAGAAACTGAACTTGCCAATGCGATGTCTGAACTTGGCGTGACCGATCACCGATTTTTAGGAGCACCAGATAAGAAGTGGCGCGATAGCGGCATGATGGGAACCGAACCAAATAATCGTGCTGATGTATTTTGGCAAGCCGATCTTGATGAAGCTGCCGGTTATTTAGTAAAGATTATTCGTGAAATAAAACCACAGGTATTAGTTACTTACGATGAAATGGGTGGTTATGGCCATCCGGATCACATCCAAGCGCACCGCGTTGCAATGCGCGGGGCTGAATTAGCCGCTGATGCAAACTTTGGCACAGGTGAACCTTGGGAGATATCAAAGATTTATTGGAACACCATGCCTAAATCTGTAATTGCCGAAGGAATGGCCAAGATGAAGGAGATTGGTTCAGATTTCTTTGGCGCAGAAAACGTTGATGATCTGCCATTCGCAAAGCCTGATGAATTGGTTACTACGCTGATTGATGGCACAAAATATATTGATGCAAAAATGGCGGCGATGAAAGCTCATCCAACCCAGATTGAATTAGATGGTCCATTCTTCGCCTTATCAAATAGCCTGGGAAATGAAGTTTGGGGTCACGAGTATTACACCTTGGTTAAAGGTGAAATCGCTGGCACCTTGGATGAAAAGGGTCGCGAAACGGATCTCTTTGCTTAAGAATGTTTAATTATATTCGGGCGCTGCTGTCGGGAATTTTCCTGGCAGTTATTGGAACCTTTCTACACAATGCTATTTCACCTATCGGTTTATTAATTGCACTAGCAACTGCTGCGATAGGGATTTGGTACGTGGGTCAGTTATTACACCTTCGAAAGTATAAGTTTGTTGCCGCACTCAGTTGGCTAATCGTTGTCTTGATTGCCGGCAGCAGCGGGAGCGGAAACGAAGTTCTAATTATTGGTAATGCTAACGGCGAGATATTTCTAGTTGGTGGCGCAATCCTTGTAACAGTAATTGCACTCCTTAAGGCTTAGTGCCGCGTTAGCACCATTCCCAAGTTTGGCCCGATGGCGTGTCTTGAACCTCTACGCCCAGTTTGCGAATTTTCTCCCGCAATTCATCGCTGCGACTAAAGTCTTTTGCGGTACGTGCCTGTGCGCGAGATTCGATAAGCGCCGCCAACTCTTGAGTAAGTTCACGCTTTGCTATTGGCGCCCGCGCTAAATCTAAGCCAAGAATTTGATCTATCTTGCTAAAGATTGCCGACTTGGTATTTGAAGGGATGCTGGCATCCTTCTCGATTTTGCGTAATTTCAAAAGCGCGCGTGGCGTATCTAAATCCTCTTGAATATCTTTAACCATCGATCCAACTTCACTTGAAATTTTGTCGTTATCTATAACCTCATCCGAATTTACGGTGTTGACCTTTGCTCGCCATCTTTGCAGAGTTGTTGAAGCGGCTTCGAGAGACTCCCAAGTTAGATCCATTTGACTGCGATAGCGGTTCTCCAGGAAACACAAGCGGGCCGCCAGTGGATCTAAACCTCGCTGAACAATATCTTTTAGCAATAAAACATTTCCCGCACTCTTGGACATTTTGCGACCTTCAAATAGTAAATGTTCACCATGAACCCATTGATCAACCACTTCAGCATGAGCGCCGGAATTTGATTGGGCTCGTTCATTTTCGTGATGCGGGAAGCGCAGATCAATGCCGCCGAGATGTAGATCGACGTGGCCATTTAAAAAATGCAGTGACATGGCCGAACATTCAATATGCCATCCCGGAAATCCTGGACCCCAAGGTGATGGCCAAACCATTTCGGTGCGCCCGCCCGCAGCTTTCCAGAGCGCCCAATCTGCATGAAAACGCTTTGCACCATCATCAACATACTCGTATCGATGCCCTGGCTTTAGCGCATCCAGTCGATTTCCAGAGATCGCGCCGTAACTTGGAAAACTTTGTGCCGCGAAGTACACACTGCCATCATCACCAGGATAAGCATGACCACTCTTAATCAAGTCCGCGATTAATTCGAGCATCAGTGGAATCGTTTCACTTGCCCGTGGATAGTTATCTGCTGGCAAAATATTTAGTAGCGCAAGGTCTTCGTGAAACCTACGTTCGTACTCCCGGGCAATCTCAAATGGATCTTTCGCTTCTGCCTTGGATTGCGCCAAGATCTTATCTTCACCAGTTTCACCGCCATCAAAATCTTCGCCCATATGTCCAACATCAGTAATGTTTTGAACTAGTACCGTCTTGGTTCCAGTGAAATTTAAAGTCCGGGTAATTAAGTCACCTAGTAGAAAAGTTCGCAGATTTCCAACATGGGCATCTCGATAAACAGTCGGCCCGCAACAATAAATTCGAACAGTTTCACCGTTGCTGGAGGTGACTTCCTTGAGAGCGCGGTCTTTAGTATCAAATAAAATTAAGCCAGTCTTCATTTTGTCGGTACAACTTTCCAGAGCGCAATCAAAGCCGGATCAAAAGGAGCAAGGCTTCCATCCTTTTTTCGAACCGAAGTTAAAGTTTCCAAGGTGCCAAGCACATCACGGAAGCCACCCTCGGGATCGTGCAGGCGGATAGATACCCGCGACCCAATATTCCTCTCGGAAGGAGAGTTGCCTTCGGGAGGAGTGGCGGCGACCATAGTTCCAAACCTCCATTTACCGACGCATTGCATGCGATCTAGGGA
>Ga0194058_10000604_pt1 | contig 17772 bp, 19 predicted proteins | sample SepL4417m_MetaG_FD_155490 | JGI IMG/M metagenome (GOLD analysis project Ga0194058, IMG submission 155490) | Anoxic zone freshwater microbial communities from boreal shield lake in IISD Experimental Lakes Area, Ontario, Canada - Sep2016-L442-17m | ecosystem: Environmental > Aquatic > Freshwater... | reverse complement strand
TCAAGGGTAAGAGAGAGGTTTCAGTGGTGGATTGCATGTTCGTACTCGACAGGTTAAATTATAATGAAATTCTACCCTAAATTGGTAAAGCATTCTTCGGAAATCACCTTAAATCAAGCCGATAAATTTATTCTTGCCATTGTCTTGGTGGATGGTGTTAACCATCAAGGTCCGTATTACTTAAAAAATCCTTTTAATCAAGAACCGGATTTTGGCGTTGCCAGTATTAATTATGATTTAAAAGAGTTACTTTCCAAAGTCGAATGCCTATAATGTACATAAATACTGTACAGAATAGGAGTGTGTATGAACTCAGTCAATGTCACCGAATTACGCCAGCACTTGCCGGACTATCTTAAGCAAGTACAACAAGGTGAAGAAATTGCAATTACCTTACATGGAAAAACTATAGCCCGCATCGTGCCGGATCGTAAAGAAAGCCGACGTGAAGCTGCTTTAAAACGCTTGGAAGCCTTGCGTGGCACAGTAATTATCGGTGATATTCTCGCCCCCTTGGATGAAGAATGGACGGGCGATGCTGACAATCTGTGATACCAATATCCTGCTTTTTTGGGCAGATCGCAGGGATCGCTTAACCGCTACAGCCTTGGAAACACTGGAAAACGGACGAGCGCAAGGTACTCTTGCCTGTGCCGCTATTAGTTTTTGGGAAATTGCTTTGCTGTTTCGCAAAGATCGTTTGGTCTTACCGACGCAACACACCCCCACGTCTTACATGGAAGATATTGTTGACTCGCTTGATTTAACTATTCTCCAGCTTACACCCGCCATTGCTGCTTTGGCTGAAAGCGGTATTATTGCTCATGGTGATCCCGGTGACAGATTAATTGCGGCGACCGCTATGACACATCAGGCACCACTTCTTACTGCGGATGGAAAGCTCCGCACCACGCCCGGTTTACGGTGCATTTGGTAACCCACTTTTTAAAGGCTAATGACGAATACTTCTCGCTAAAGCCATCTTTTTTGACTAAAATTGTCAAAAACAACACTTTAATTAGAAGCAAAAGCCTATGTTGATTCAATTTAGCGTAAAAAACTGGCGGTCGATCAAAGATCAGCAAACCCTTAGTATGGTCATGGCGACGGGGAAAGAAATGTGCGAAACCAACACCTTTCTTCCAACAACGCCTAGTGCCTCCGAATTGCTTCGCTCCGTCGCTATTTATGGTGCAAATGCGGCAGGTAAATCAAACTTGCTAAAGGCACTGGAAATCATGCAAGAAATTGTTGTCGAATCGGCCAAAGGTCAGCATGGCGAACCACTGCCGATGGTGCCTTTTGTCTTGGACAGTGACACCGATCAAGCACCTTCCGAATTTGAAGTCATTTTTATCGCCGAAGGTATTCGTTATCAATACGGTTTTGCCGCCAATACGCAGCGTATTACAGAAGAATGGCTCATGGCTTTTCCGCTTGGCAGAGCCAGGAAATGGTTCGCAAGAGAATGGGATGCCCAAAAGAACGAATATGTGTGGGACAGGGGCGCTTCACTCGCAGGCCCCAAGCAGCTTTGGCAAGATTCAACCCGTCAAAATGCCTTGTTTCTATCCACGGCTGTGCAACTAAACAGCCTGCAATTACAACCCATTTATAACTGGTTTTCAAAAACCTTACGCTTAACCAATGTCTCTGGCTGGGCACCCGCGTTTACGGCCTCTTTGTGTAAAGAACGGGATCAACTTGAACAAGTGTTGGATTTTCTTAAGGCGGCTGATCTTGATATTCATGATGTGATTGTTGAACCGGAAAAATTAACGGCAAAGCATTTACCCGCTGATATGCCCGAGGATGTTAAAGCAAAGCTCTTAACTGATCTTAAGGATCAATTGGTTTATGACATTAAAACTGTCCACTTGTCCAAGCAAGGTAAACTGGTTAATTTTAGTTTTGCTGATGAATCAGACGGCACCCGAAAGTTTTTTGGTTTCGCCGGGCCTTGGCTGGATTCTTTAAAAAATGGTTACGTACTTTGCATTGATGAGTTACACGACAACCTACACCCAAAAATGGTGCAGTTTTTGGTGTCACTTTTTCATAACAACCAAACCAACCCGAATAATGCCCAATTAATCTTTACCACACACGAAACCTCCATACTCAATCAAGACGTGTTTCGTCGTGACCAAATCTGGTTTTGTGAAAAAAGTACCGACCAAGCCACCAAGGTTTTTCCCTTAACAGATTTTAATCCGCGTAAAGGCCGAGAAAACCTCGAAGCCAATTATCTTGCCGGACGTTATGGTGCCTTGCCTTATGTCCGTAGCTTAAAAATGGCTAAAAGCGCCTAAATGGGGAGCGATAACCTGTTTCAAAAACGTAAAGCCAAAGCGGACGCGGATACCCGACGTCGTAAAGCCAAACGTGACGCTTACGCAAAGGTGTTAATCGTCTGTGAAGGTGAAAAAACCGAACCCTTGTATTTTTCCGAACTGGTCGACCATTACGAAATTCATAGTGCCAATGTCCGTGTAACCGGCGCTTGCGGTTCTGATCCACTCAGTGTGGTTAACTACGCTGACCAGCTTTACCAAGACGAATTAAGTGCTGGCAGTGGCCCCTTTGATCGTGTTTATTGTGTTTTTGATCGCGATACCCACACCACCTACCAAGCCGCCTTAACCAAAATCGCCGGCTATAAACCGAAAGGGACTTTTTTTCCGATAACCTCGGTACCTTGTTTTGAATATTGGCTGCTATTGCATTTTACTTACACAACAGCGCCTTTTATGCCCATCGGCACTACCAGCGCCGGAGCGACAGTTTTAAAACAATTACAGACTTATTGGCCGACTTATAACAAGGCCGCTAACGGCACATTTGCCCATACACTCCAAATAAACAACGATGACTTAGGCTTTGCTAAAGCCAATGCCAACCGCGCCTTAAGTCAGTCTAACCAACACCACGATGATAATCCTTCTACTCAGGTTCATGAATTAGTGGATTTTTTGCAAAATATAAAAAAGAATTGCACTACATGAGTCATATTAAAAACCACCAAATTAGCATTTTTCAGGTGTCTAATTAAGATGTCTAATTTAAACATAATTGGTTGGATACACGGGGCTTAATCATGAAATTTTGGTTGGGTGTTACTGATAATAAATGGTTTGATTTTCTTTCTCGTCAAGAACTTGATGAAGTTAATTTTTGGCAACCAAGCGCAAAGCCTCTTTTTAAAGAAGCTCCAGTTGGAATGCCTTTTCTTTTTAAACTTAAACGACCTTATAATCATATTGGAGGGGATGGTTTTTTTGTTGCTTATAGCACGTTACCTCTTAGTCTTGTATCGGCTGGACAACCAACCCCTAACGGTAATGCCTGAAAAAATAAATTTGCGTCCAGACCCCGATTACCTCCAGTGGCACTATAAAAATGTTTTTCAAGCGTGAGAATTTTATGTTGCCTAAAGAATTGATGGATGAATTACTTATGTTCAGACGAGAGCGAGATTGGGAACAATTTCATTCCTCAAAAAATCTGAGTGTCTCCATTTGTATTGAGGCCGCAGAACTTTTGGAACACTTTCAATGGGCAAAGGATTCAGAACTAGAAGATATTTTGTTGAACAATCGAGAAGAAATTGAATCGGAAATTGCTGATATAGCAATTCTACTCGCGTATCTTTGCAATGATCTTAATGTTTCTCTGACCGATGCTATTCGACGCAAAATTGCAATCAATAACGTAAAATATCCTGTTGATAAAGCTAAAGGTGTTTCAACGAAATATGATCGCCTCAAATAAAAAATCATATATTTCCGAAAACAGAATTTTAGATTTCTGTGTTGTTTTTGCCTTTTTTTCGTATGATGCTACCCCCAGAAAAATTTATTATCTCAATATAAAACAAGAGCTTAGGTTAGCTTTTAAAGTTATGATCAGCGGTCTATTGGGAATCAAATCTAGTAAAGTACATTTATTAAAATGGGTTAAATATCCGGATGAATGGTCATCGGAACAAGATAACCGACCCCCGGTTTTGGAAGCCTTGCATCAATTAATTCGGGTATTAAATCAATGCGGTGAAAGCGTGGCGGGCGATCTCACTTCCTTATTGCCGAAACGCAGCGCCGCTATCCATCAGTTGGCTACAAAGGCGAACAAATTACAACAAGTCAGTTTGAAGAATAAACCATGATTAAGCAGTTATCATTACGCAATTTTACGGTCTTTAAAGAAGCCGATTTAACCTTTTCGCCAGGACTGAACGTGATTATTGGTGAAAATGGCACAGGGAAAACCCATTTATTAAAATTGGGTTATATCTTTTCTAATGCTTGGCATACTTTGGTTAAGAATCAATCTCTTGTTTCTGATCAAAAAGTCGAGCGATATTTTTCTGAACGACTGCAAAATATTTTCAAACCAGACAAAGTTGGTAACCTGACTACAACGGGTAGCGATGGTAAAAGCAATGTGTCCACCTTGGTATCTGGCAATATTCCCACCGTATCAATCAGGATGCCAAACGAACCGGAAACGCTGCCATTACCTGATGAAATAAAATGGGAGTTTTCGTTTTCAAATCGCTCAATCGACAATGTTGTTTTACAAGAGCGATTAACCAGAAATGCAATCTATGGAAAAGGTCTTTATATTCCAAGTAAAGAGATGCTTTCTTTCTTTGAGGGTTTTTTAGCGTCTTACGAGAAACGCGAATTTCAATTTGACGAAACCTTCCGAGACTTGGCTTTGAATTTATTGACGACCAAACTAAAAAAACCACCTGAATTTATTAAGCTTGGTCTTAATAATTTAGCCGATGATGTGGGAGGGACACTCAAACTGGAAGGTGGTAAATTTTATCTGGTTTCCAGTGGATCTAAATCAAGAGAAATCACCTTGATTGCTGAAGGCATCAGGAAAATTGCTACCTTACTGTATTTGCTTGAAAACGGTAGTCTGGAAGTCGGTGATACATTGTTTTGGGATGAACCGGAAAGTAATCTCAATCCAAAATTAATCAAAGATGTGGCGGTTGCCATTCTGTTCCTTTGTCAAAACGGTATTCAAGTCGTTATTGGTACGCACAGTTTGTTTTTGTTGCGTGAAATCGAAATTCTTACCAGCGAAAAACAGTTTAAGGCAATCCCGCAACGTTATTTTGCCTTAGGCAAAAATGGCGATACTGTGACGGTTCAACAAGGTAATTCAGTTGATGAAATTAATCCCTTCGTGATGCTGGATGAAGAATTGGCACAATCTAATCGATTTATGGATGCGGGTAACGATTGATGGCGATTTTGTCAGAAGGTCTTCTACAGTTTGATTTTAATGAATCCTGCTTGGCTGAGAAATATGATGACTGGTCGTTTTTTCGTAATCAATTTCAGGCTACTTGTGGCGGTGCAAAAGCCGTTGATATTATTTGCCTGTCCGGAAACACCAGTTGGTTAATTGAGATTAAGGATTACCGTCAACATAAACGCACCAAACCACAAGATATTGGTGAAGAAATCGCTCTTAAGGTCAGAGATACTTTAGCAGGTTTGGTCGCAGCGAAAATGAATGCTAATGATCCTGATGAAAAGAATTTTGCAAAAAAAGCCTTACAGAGTAGCGTCATTAAAGTAGTCTTGCACTTGGAACAACCCGCAATACATTCCAGGCTTTTTCCGAGAGCAATCGATCCCGCTTCTGTAAAGCAATCATTAAAGCGACAGTTACGGGCAATTGATGCTAACCCACGTGTTGTAAATAAAAATAACCTACCAGCCACTATGGACTGGGCAGTAACAGGATAATCGATGAGCATTAAACCCTGGCGTGAAATAGCCAAACCCCATAAGGACGTGCTGGAAGGCACTTTTAAACAATCCGAATTTGCAGCAGATATTAGTTTGGTGGCCGCCGGTAAGGCAACCGAGGAATATCAGAATGCCGAGAAGTTTTTTCCCGAACGTTTATAACCGAAGGGATGCGTTTATTGCTGACTTCCGTGGTTCAGCGTTTAAGCGGCTTGGGTGGTGATCCGGTTATTCAGTTACAAACCGCCTTTGGTGGTGGTAAAACCCATACCATGCTGACAGTGTTTCATTTGGCAACCCGTAAAGTGGATACCCGTCTCTTAATGGGTATCCCACCCATTCTGGATACGGCAGGCATTACGGAGTTACCTAATGCACGCGTTGCCTTTCTGGACGGAATTAAATTGTCTTCCAGTCAGCCCTTGGAGCATGACGGGCTAACGGTTAATACCTTGTGGGGTGAACTGGCCTGGCAATTGGCAGGGCAAGCCGGTTTTGCTTTAGTTCAGCAAGCCGATAGTGACGGGACTTCACCAGGTAAGGAAGTATTAATCAAGCTGTTAACGCAAGCGGCACCCTGCGTCATTTTGATTGATGAGTTAGTGGCCTATATTCGTCAATTTGAACCAAGGCAGCATTATCATGGTGGTACTTTTGACAGTAATTTGTCTTTTATTCAAGCCTTAACGGAAGCTTTAAAGGCAGTGCCTAATGCGTTATTGCTGGCTTCGTTACCCGAATCGGATTTAGAGGTCGGTGGCGATAATGGTCAGCGGGTCTTAAATTCACTGGAAAAATACTTTGCCCGGGTGGAATCGGTCTGGAAGCCGGTAGCCACAGAAGAAGCCTTTGAAATCGTGCGCAGACGTCTGTTTGATAGTGTCGGCGATACGGCTGAACTGGATGCCGTGTGTCAGCAATTTGCCGAACTCTATCGCCAAGGCGGCAATAAGTTTCCACCCGAAACCCAGAGCCATCATTATGTCGAGCGTTTACGACAGTCGTATCCGATACACCCGGAAATTTTTGACCGGCTTTATGAGGACTGGTCTACGCTGGATAAATTTCAGCGTACCCGTGCTGTTGGCGATCAGCCCCGGCAAAAACAAAATCGCTTGGTTTTTTTAGCGGCAGATACCGATGTAGCCAACCGTTTACGCGATCAGGCCAAGATTTTTTTGGCTTGGCAGTCCATTGTTGCAGACATCAATAACGAAAAACTGAATCTGGATTTATTTCAGGTTAAGCAAGCCAAGCGCTATAAAGAACTTAGCGGGCAAACGCTGCAACAAATGATACGGGAAACCTATAAATGGTTAATCTGCCCTGTCGAACACATTGTTAAAGATAAGCCGCAAACTACGTGGGAAGTGGTCTCAGTCTCTCCAACAGCACCGAGTTTAATCCAGGATATTGAAAACCGTTTAAAAGAAGAAGAATGGCTGATATTTGAATGGTCACCCATCCATCTGATGAACTTGTTACAGCGCTGGTATTTTAAAGACGGCGTAACAGAAATCGGTGCGTTAAAAGTATGGCAAGATTGCAGCCATTATCTTTATTTGCCTCGCTTGGTTAGGGACGATGTTTTTAAAAATGCCATCAATCTGGGTTTACACTCACAAGATTTTTTCGGCTTTGCCAGTGGCAAAAGTGACGACAAATATCTGGGCTTTATGTTTGGAGAAAATACCAGCATCATCCTGGATGACCAATCGTTGCTAATTGCGCATGACGTAGCCGTAGCTTATAAAGAAAGCTTGAAGCCGATAATACCGGTTATTACCGGCGGTGATGACGATGATACTGATACAGACGATGGCACCCCGCCACCGGTTATTATTCCCCCTATTATCATTAAACCACCCGTAACGGCCACAGCCAAAAAACACTTCTACGGCACCATCAGCCTTGATCCTATCAAAGCCAAAATGGACTTTGCCACCATTGTCGATGAAGTCATTGAACAATTTACCTCCAAATTGGGCGTGGATGTGAAAATTTCAATCGAGATTCAAGCAACCTCAACCAGAGACGGTTTTGATGAAGCCATGCAATGGTCAATCAAGGAAAACTGTAACGTCTTGAAGTTTGGTAATGCGGAGTTTGAAGAGGATTAGTATGGAGACCTTCGTTGATTTAGCGACATAGATCTCCAGTCAATAAAGACTGACTCTTAGCTCATGTTAACATGTGAACCGTTCGACGTGGCACTGATGAGTGGAACTCGATTTGAGATAAATGTGGAAGCAGTTCTCAAGAATAACTATGTTCTATGTAACCATTTTATCGTAGTTATTCAGTTTCCCTCTTTGACAAAGAGGGGTTAGGGGAGATTTTATTAGATAAATCCCCCTCAATCCCCCTTTTTTAAAGGGGGAAGTGAATATTTACATTTTATCAGTCTTCCTTGCTGGTTTAAGACCTCGGCTTTTAGGCCGAAAGGAGCGCCCCGCAATAATACGCGCAAGCGATTATTGTTTTATCGGGCGAGGATTAGGGAGGAGATGCAGACCCCTTCCTAATTTTTGGCTTCATCCCAGAGGGATGTTTCCTTATTGCTAATGAGATCCCAATTAACTTGTGTTACTTGGGTTACACCACCAATGGTGGCATGTGGGCAAAATAAAACAACCTTTGGCATGGGTCATTTGATAGTAAAAGTAAATTAACGGATCGCCGTTTGAAAGTAGCTTTTTTTGTGATAAAAAAGTGTCAACTGCTTTTGGGCTTCTATGAAGAATGCCAAATCAAGTCCTAAAATTCGTTAAAAACCAAGTCGTTAATCAACCGGATTAACGCTGTTTACGTTTGCGCCAGATGATAAAGCCTGTGCCCGTTAACAATAACGGAAGGATAATTAAAAAGCCAAAACCGATGACAGCAACGGCTGTTTGGGTTAATTGCAGTGTCTTGTCTGTCGCGGTTTTTGCCGGAATGTCGATAAAGTGGTCTTCATGAATAAGCCACAAAACCAGCCTTAGCCCCATATCCAGATTGCCGACATTGCCTATATAGGCATTGGCTAAAAAATCGCCATCGCCGACAACAATAATGCGTTGTTGAATGGGTTGATTGATGGTTCGGGTTAACGCGTAGGCAAAAACCAGCGGCCCCTGTTTTTCCTGGCCATTGGCATCAAAGCGGATTTTTCCTGCTATGGCTCCGGTTTCTGTCCATGATTTTTCGGTACTGCTGAGTAAAGGCGTGGTCGTGAAATCGGTTTTACCGTCAATTTCAAGCGCGGCAACAACCGGATAAAGGCTGAGGGTCTTAAAACCCTTGGTAATTGGGTGTTGGGTATAGTCGCTGGTGAGTATAAAACTGGGGTCGTTAACGCCATAAAGCGTGGAACTGCTGTCGACAATAACGCCATTAAGCTGCTTGATACCTAATTGTTTTTGCAAAGCGGTTAGTTGTTTGTTGTCCGGGTCGGTTAACACCAATAGATTGCCGCCGCGTTGAATATAGCGTTGTATTATTGTCATCTCGCTGGCCAGTAACGGCACTTTGGGCGCAGCAATAACCAGCAACGCAGCGTTATCGGGAATGGCGGGCAGTGTGGCCAAATTGAGGGTTTGGGTATTGATTTTTCGGCGGGCCAATTCCTTGCCAAATTCGCCTAAATCAAAATTGGCTATGCCGTCTGGCGAACGTTCACCGTGACCGGTTAAAAACGAGACCCAACGCTCATTGGCATTGGCAAGTTGCAGCAGCGCATTGGTCAAGGAAGATTCATCAAGAAAGGTCAATTTTTCTGTGCGCCCCTGATACTCAACAAGAATAATGCCTTCCGGGCCGATATTTAAGTCACGGGCTTTTTCAGGCTCAAAATCAGGGTCTATAAAGTTAAGCACCACATCGGCTTTAGTCCGGCTATAGCGATCAACTAACTGGGCAATTTGGGTTCTTATCGGCTGACCTTTTTTAATGTAAGCCGTGATGGTGATTTTATCAGGGAGTGAGGTCAGTAGTTTTTGCGAGGCTTGCGACAAGGTATTGCCGGCATTGTTGGTTAGGTCTGTTTGCACGCTATAGCGGTTACTTAACCAAGCCAGTGAGCCGAGTAAGCACAATAACAGTGCAGTAATGAGGGCGTTTTTTACGCGCAGTTGTTGGTGAATGCGGGGTGTTATTTTCATTTTTGCAGGCGGTCGTTGGCAAGGCTGCGGATACTCAGCAGGATAAAAGTCGCGGTAAACAGCAAAAAATAGCTGACATCGACTGAGCTAAGCTGACCACTTTGCAGGTTTTGGAAATGCCTTAAAATGGATAGATATTCAAACAATTCACTGCGCTGGTCTTTCATACTGGCTGACCAGTCCAGAATCCATAACAATAATAAAATGCCAAAAGTGCTCATGGCGGCAACGGTAGGGTGACCGGCCACCGTGGACATAAAAAGACCGGTAGCCGTAAAGGCACTGACCAACAAGACTAACGCCAGCAGGTTGGCAGCCAGTTTGCCCCAATCAAGCTCGCCGCCTACCAGCAAAGACAGCGGCATCAGGGTAACCAGAACAACCACCAGTAATAACAAGCCAAGGCTACCCAAATACTTGCCAAGAATAATATCGGTCGTGGAAATGGGTGCCGACAATAACAGCGCCAGGGTTTTGTTGCGGCGTTCTTCACAGATTAGGCGCATGGTTAATAGCGGCGTGACCAGCAACAAGATAATGGCGGCGTTACCATACAACGGTGTCACGACAATATCGGCCAAGCCTGGCGCTCCGTCAATAGACGCTAATTTTGGCTGAATCAGGGTGAAGGTTTCAACCTGGGTTAAAAATAAATAAGCTAAAAGTCCTTGCAGGACGGCTAATACCGTCCAGGCCAGCGGTGACAAAAACAGGCTTTTAAACTCTCGTTTGGCGATGGTTAATATCATGCTCATTAATCGTTGTCCCGGGTCAGGGCGATAAAAATATCTTCCATCGATTTTTTTACCGGCGTCAGTTCTTGAAGCTCCCAGCCGTTGGCAATAATGGTTTCAGCAATGTGCCGGGTTGGATCATCGGTCACGTGGCAGTAAATTTTGAGCTGATTATTGGCAAGGGTCTCGATTGAACTGACGCCGGGGATGGTTAATAAAAGGCTGGCATCCGCTGGCAGTCGCGTCGTTACGTGAAGACTGCCGGTATTCATGGTCTTGTTAAGCCCCGCGATGCTCTCGCTTAATATCAGTTGTCCCTGATGAATAATTTGTACGTGCGAGCAGGATTCCTGTACTTCACTCAAAATATGCGTAGACAGAATGATACCGTGATCTTGCCCCAATTCGCGTATTAAGGCGCGAATTTCCCTGATCTGGATAGGATCAAGACCCACGGTTGGTTCATCAAGAATAATAACATCCGGATTGTGCAAGATAGCCAGGGCAATGCCCACACGCTGCTGAAAGCCCTTGGACAGATTGGCAATCAAGCGGTGAGAAACCGCCGTTAAGCCACAACGTTCCTGGGCATGATTAATCGCCTGAGCGATAGCATTTTTGGCGATACCCTGAAGTTCAGCGCAATAGTGCAGAAATTCCTGCACGCTGAGTTCTTTATAAAGTGGCGGCGTATCCGGTAAATAGCCAAGACTGCGCTTGGCCTGGTTGGGTTGATCCAGCAAATCAAAGCCATTGATGGTGATTTGTCCGGAACTGGGTGCCAGATTACCGCTCAACATTTGCATGGTAGTGGTTTTACCCGCGCCATTAGGGCCAAGAAATCCCAGCACTTCGCCTTTTGCCAAGGTAAAGCTGACATCATTAACCGCGCAGACTTTACCGTAATAGCGACACAGATGGTCGACAGTGATCAGGTTGGTCATGGGGTAGGGCTATACTTGCTTGAGTAAAACTTGTAATTCAGCCTGGATTTTTTTACGGTAAAACAAAAATTTCCAGCGCGTACCGCCACATTGCCGCCACAAAATAGCAGAACGTACTCCCGCCAGCAAACAGGCGCGTATTTTATTGGCAATCTCGGGTCTGGATAAATATTCCTGCTCACCATTAACCATGATTCTTGGCTGGAGTGTGCTAATAGTGTTCTGATAAACTTCGCCCAGGTTGGCGAGTACATTTTCATGTAACAAACCAAAATGTTCACTCTGTGCCTGAGCTTTAGAGACGCCGATTTGAATGATTTGAAGCAGATCCTTGCGACTGGATAACTGGTTTTCAATAAAAACCAGTGAAGCGGAATAACGTGCCTGTTCAGGATTGACCACTTTAAAACCGGTCATTTGTATGTTAAGTTGCACCAATCCCAGTTTTAATCCGGCCAGACCGCCATAAACATCAATGACACTGTCAGAGTCTATTTTTAAGATACTGGCAATGCTGGTTTCAAACGCAACCGGGTCAGCCGTGCCTTTGGTCGCCAGTTGTTGCACCAGTGCCGCTGCTTGAGCAATGCCGGCCAAGGCGATAGTTTGATGAGTGATCGTGTTTAATTGCATAAGTTACTATTACAGGTGATTGGGTTATCAAAAATATTGGTTTTATGTGGTCTACAGTGGATAAACAATAAAAATCACCGATAAACACAGGTCTTAATTATTAGCTAAAAAACTCTAAAGCCGTCATCCCGGCATGGACTGCCGGGATCCAGTGCACAAGGATGTACTTATCTATATTGTAGGGTATTTATTAAAAATACAATTATAAATCAGTTGATTAGATGCTTTGTAAATGCCATCCATGGCAACCGGATTCCGGCAGTCCATGCCGGAATGACGGCTCTACGAATGGCAGTAATGTCTACTTATCATGCGATATGCTTAGATTTTTAATCATTATATTGCTCACTATAAATCACATACGGCCAAAATATCTGGGTAGTCTAAAACATTTACGGTTCAGCGGACTATCAATATTTGACAGCACGGCGAGGACAGGGCTATTCTTTTGAATTATGCATGATTACCCGTTGCTACTGAATATATGATATAACAATTAAGCGGTAATTAATCAAAAGCAAACACGAAAACCGCAAAACCAACCAACACAAAGGAAAGAGAAATGATTGAATCTGTTGTTTTAACCGTTACCGATATGAAATGTGGCGGTTGTGAAACCAATGTCACGGGAAAACTAACCGCTATTGAGGGCGTTATTTCGGTAAAAGCCTCGTTTAAAGAAGATACCGTCAGTATCGAGTTTGATAATGAAAAAACCACGTTGGCCAGTATAAAAGACACCATTATCGGCGCTGGTTTTCCGGTATTGAGCGATTAAATAATCAAGTTATAGTAAGGTAGATTCTATGAGTGCAGAAGAGACTTCTGATGAGATACGGCTATCCATTTTAGGGATGCGTTGTGCGGGTTGTGTAAGTGCTGTTGAGGGTGCCTTGGCTGCCGTTGCGGGTGTTACGTCTGTCAGTGTTAATTTTGCCGATCACTCGGCAATGATTAAAGGCCACGCTGACCCGGATGCGTTAAAGCAGGCCGCCCAAGAGGCCGGTTTTGATGCTGCGGTCATGGAAGGTTTTGAAGATCCGGCAGAACAGGAAGCCCAAGAATTACAGCGTTACCGACAACTGATGAAGAAAGCGGCGGTTGCGGGAATTTTTGGCACCTTGCTGATGTTGTCAGAACATTTTGGCTGGCTGCCGGAAATCGGCTCAGCGACCGGACAATGGCTCTGGCCGGAAATTGCACTCATCACCTTAAGTATCCTGGTGTATTCAGGCTGGCATTTTTACAGTGGTGCCATCAAGTCTTTAAGTCTGGGTCAGGCCAACATGGATACCTTGATTGCCTTGGGTACCGGTTCGGCTTGGCTGTATTCCTGTATCGTCATTGATTATTCAGCGACTTTACCGGCTTTGGCAAAACATGCTTATTTTGAAGCAGCCGTTGTTATTCTGGCTTTTATTAATCTGGGAACCGCGCTGGAAACCATGGCCCGAGGTAAAACATCCAGTGCCATTCGGCAACTAATCGGCATGCAACCCCGAACTGCCCGCGTGGTTAGAAATGGCGAAGAACTGGATATTCCTATCGAAGCAGTGGGCTTGGGTGAAACACTGCGGGTCAGACCCGGTGAAAAAATTGCCGTTGACGGCGTGCTGATCGAAGGGCATTCCACTCTGGATGAATCCATGTTGACGGGTGAACCGATCCCGGTAGAAAAAAGTGTCGGCTCAGAAGTGGTGGCAGGCACCATGAATCAAACCGGCAGCTTTTTGTTTAAAGCAACGCGCATAGGTCGCGACACCGCTTTGGCGCAAATTATTAAAAGCGTGCGGCAAGCGCAAAGTAGCAAACCAGAAATTGCCCGCTTGGCCGATAAAATTTCCGGTATTTTTGTACCCGCCGTCGTCGCCATTTCGGTACTGACTTTTTGGGTGTGGTACATCTTTGGCCCCGAACCGTCATTGGGCTATGCCTTTGTCACCTCCATGACCGTGCTGGTTATTGCTTGCCCTTGTGCGCTGGGTTTGGCAACACCTATTTCGGTGATGGTTGCGGTGGGTCGGGCAGCACAATCCGGTATTTTGATTCGCAAGGGTGATGCCTTACAAACAGCAGGCAAACTGACCTGTTTAATATTGGATAAAACCGGTACGGTCACCGAAGGCAAACCGACGGTATCCACCATTGAAGGCAGCGCCGGCACTACACAAGAACAAGTATTGTACTTGGCAGCCAGTATTGAGTCAGGTTCCGAGCATCCATTAGCGACCGCTATTTTAAAGGCAGCAGAAAACCGGCAAATCAAACTGGAAAAAGCCAGGCACTTTGAAGCGATTGCCGGTTTTGGCATTACCGCGCACATTAACGAACAAATCGTGGCCTTTGGTAACGAGGCATTAATGGATGCCAAAGGCATCACTTTTGCTCATTACATTGACCGACTTAAAGAACTGTCGGCACTGGGGCAAACCCCGATGTTGCTGGCCGTAGACGGTAAAGTGGCCGGACTTATTGCTGTTTCTGATCCCATTAAAAAGGACTCTGCACTAGCCGTGCAGCGGCTGAAAAACCTGGGGTTACGCATCATCATGGTAACCGGCGATAATCAAATAACAGCCCATGCTATCGCCAAACAAGCCGGTATAACAGAAGTCAGGGCGCAAGTGTTGCCGCAGGATAAAGCCGCTGTCGTTAAAGAATTGCAGGATCAAGGTGAGATTGTCGGCATGGTCGGCGACGGTATTAACGATGCACCTGCCTTGGCGCAAGCTAATGTCGGATTGGCTATCGGCACGGGAACAGATATTGCCATAGAAAGTGCGGATGTGGTTATTTTGCAAGGCTCCTTGTTAAAAGTCCCCGAAGTGATCGCATTATCCAAAGCCACCGTTATTAATATCAAACAAAACCTGATGGGCGCATTTTTCTATAACACCATCAGCATCCCCGTTGCCGCAGGTTTGTTGTACCCGCTGTTTGGGATCTTGTTAAACCCGATGATTGCCGGTGCAGCAATGGCCATGTCTTCAGTGACCGTTGTGACCAATGCCAATCGCTTGCGCTGGAAAAAGTTCGATGAGGATCAATAAACCAGCATTTTTTCGTGTGATTTAAAGAGTGCGGTGGCATCAAAACGTTGGGATGGGGTTGTAAGCCTCGTCCCGCGTGGAGGGAAGTGAATATTTACGAAAAGAATTCTGCACATAGAAGCCGCTTATTTTAAATAGTAGTGTTTTATAGGTATTTATACGGATTGTATTTTTATTTAAAAGTAATATAGTTGTTTGCTAGGCTTAGCTGCTTCAAATTTTATATACAAACATATCCCATTGATTAATATAAATAATGTTCCCGCCTAACTCAACGCTCCAGCGGAGCTTCGCTTTACCTTAGCATACACGGTTTGATGAGGGAGGGCAGGCGCAAGCCTGTTCTCTACTTTACCCTTAGTTGTTCCTACATTGCGTTGAATAACAAGAGGTCACGAAAATCGCTCCAAGTTGTTTTACCCTACCTTATAAACGCTTAACTTAATCTCGGAGAATATGAACATGAATAAACTCCTCAGTAGCATCATCATTCTGCTTGGAACCGCCAATATAGCAACGGCTACCGGACATGACCAATACAACTGGGCGGGGGTCTACGCCGGTCTCAATCTGGGGTCTATCTGGACCAACTCCCACCTTACCGCCAACCATGAGTTTTTCATCTCCGAGACGGCCACCTACAGCCAGAATCTCAACTCCACTAATGTCAATCCAGGCTTCCAGTTTGGCTACTTACAGCAATTGGATAACAATTGGGTGGTAGGGGGTGAGGCCGATTTTAGCTATCCGGCCACCAGCAACACTTACACAAACCAGTGGTCAGGAGACCCTGGTGTCTGGGATCGCTTCAATGTCCGTAACAATCTGCAAGGTTCCTTGCGGCTAAGGGCAGGTTATACCATTGACCGCTTCCTGCCTTTTATCACCGCCGGTGTCAGCTTTGCCAGTATGGGGCTTTATTATGACAACGAAGAGCAAAACAGCGCCAATGCTTATTCTACCTCAACCACCCAGACCGGTTGGGTGCTGGGTGGCGGACTTGAGTATGGCGTACTGGATAATCTCTCTGTCCGCACCGAATACCTCTATACCGACTACGGTAACGCCCTTAACATGAATATGCCCAATGTTGCTGGTATTCCAGACCCCAACGGCGCGGCGCATGTCAACATGTCCACCAATGTGCTCAGGGCTGCGGTCAATTACCGGTTTTAGATGTATGCACACATTTTGACCTTATCGCACCTGACGGGAAATCGTGTAGCCGGAATAAGGCTTTTCAAGTATTAGTGAGAACAAGCGTTTCCAGCTTACCGCAGCACGCATACTGTTTCAGGACAGGTCTAACGCCTTTATTTTTGCGCTGTTTCCCTGTTGCGCGTTTCCCAATCTCCAGCTTGGGAATGGACAGAGATTAATAAAATTTGGAGATTTAAAATGTTACGACTAATGATATTTTACCTTACCCTGGCTGCTGCTTTATTTGCCCCGGGCGTGTTTGCCCGGAATGATGTCACCTCCCAAAATGGCGTGACTGCAACCGGGTTGTTCAAATCCATTGCGGTGAGTTGGACCAATACTTGCGCCGTCTGTTCTTGGCAACTTAGCACCAAGTACAACAATGACCCTTGGGTAATACACGCAGTGCTGCCCAAAGGGGTTACCCAATACACCATACTGAACTTGCGTCCCGGCCAAGAGTACCGGGTTAAAATGGATGCAAAAAGAACTAACCGCTGGGTAAATCGGGCGCTTTTTACAAACATGACTGGCAAGTTAGCAGAGGATGGCACTATCCTTAAGCAGATCATCTTCTTTGGCCGCCATGGCATACGCTCTGCCGCATTCCCCAACGTACCCCCCAAATTAATGATGTTGGGACAGTATGCCTATCAACCTTACCCCGACTCCGACTTCAAAGTCCATTGGGGTTACCTGACCCTCAACGGACAGAAGGCGGCCAAACTATTCGGCTCCTACTTCAATAAGTATCTGCTCCAAGAAGGGCTTCTCACGGGCGACCCTACAACAGATCTATCTCACTCGTATTTCCGCGCCAATTCCATTCAGCGCTCAAACATTACCGCTGCCAAATTCGGGCAAGGGTTGATCCCGGCGGTACCTCCATCGGACACAACAATAATACCTGTACACTCATACCGACTGGGTAATCCTAATGATCCTAAAGATCCTGTCATACCCGACCCGGTGTTCGATCCTATTGCAAAATCCGTGGAGATGAATAAAGTTGTCCCTCACGTTGGCGCTTACGTTGATCTTCATCTTGACCCTGCTCGCGCCGTGAGGGAAGCTGAAGGAATTTACGGAAATTACGCAGATGTGCTTTCTCTCATTAGTAAAGTGCTCTATTCGCCGCCAGAAAAACCGACGATGCTAGCAGGGACACCATCACCACTACCACCGCCAGTAAAACAATACCCACAAGGCTCGCTTGATCCAACAACCCAACCTTTTATTCTTGAGGCCAATCCTGTAGTCCCAATACCCCCACCAGTCGATTTACCCCATAGAGC
>Ga0194058_10000601_pt1 | contig 17837 bp, 15 predicted proteins | sample SepL4417m_MetaG_FD_155490 | JGI IMG/M metagenome (GOLD analysis project Ga0194058, IMG submission 155490) | Anoxic zone freshwater microbial communities from boreal shield lake in IISD Experimental Lakes Area, Ontario, Canada - Sep2016-L442-17m | ecosystem: Environmental > Aquatic > Freshwater... | reverse complement strand
GCTACAAGGCGAGAGATCTTCTGCTTATTTTGAATATTCATGCATTAAGCTGAAGATTTTTCGTCCCGACCGAAGCGTCGGGAAGTCGAAATGACGGCTATATATTTCTACCTAATTCAGAAGACTCGTTCCTATAGAATCCTCGAATTTAAACAAAAAACGCTCTTTGTGAGCGTTTTTTGTCCAAAATGGGGGATGATTGGTTATTTGACTGTGGAAATCTTGCCGTCCTTGATCTGAATCATACGGGTGGCGTATTTCTTGACGTAGTCGCCGTGGGTGATCAGGATAACGGTCTGCTTGTTTTTCTCATTTAGCTTCTTCAGAATATCCAGAATTTCTTCACCAGTGTTTGAATCAAGATTTCCTGTTGGCTCATCGGCTAGGATGATTGCTGGTTTGTTGATCAGCGCTCTGGCGATCGCAACTCGCTGCTGTTCGCCACCAGAGAGGAGACTTGGCAAATGATTTGCACGCTCCTCAAGGCCGACTTGTTTTAGCGCCGCTTTGACCCTATCGGCATCATCTTTTCCACGTTTCGCGATTGCAGCTTCAACATTTTGAGCGGCAGTAAGCGTCGGAATGAGGTTGAAATTTTGGAAGATGAAGCCGATATTGTCTCGGCGGAGCTTCGAAAGATTTGCATCGCTGATTTTAGCAATGTTCGTTCCATTTATCTCGATGATACCTGATGTCGGGCGATCAAGCCCGCCAATGAGCTGGAGGAGCGTACTTTTGCCTGAGCCAGACGGCCCGATGATGACGAGGAAGTCACCCTTTTCGATTTTGAGATTTGTGCCATTTACGGCATGAATGATCCGTGCACCTTGTTTGTAATTTTTTATTACGTTTTTTGCTTCTACTATAGCCATAGGGTCCTTATCGTTAGTTTTTAGTTGATAGTTTTTAGTTTTTAGAAATTATTATATTGAATTTTTTTGTCATTCCCGACCCGATCGGGAATCTATATATTCAGCCTGGATCCCAGCCTTCGCTGGGATGACAGATGATTTATTCCAAATTTCTTAGTGCTTCTTGTGGCTTCATGCTTGCAGATTTGATTGCTGCAAGCGCGCCAGCAAAAATTGAGCCGATGAAGGCGACACCAGCACCAAGCAGCAAGATCATGGAATTATAGGCAACCTTGAGTTCTACTGAGGTGGTGATACCTGTGGATTGGGTCGCAGCTTCTGGGCCTCTTCCGCCTCTTCCCATAAATCTTTGTGCCATGCCTTGGAATGAGCTGCTAGTATCGGCTACCGTAGCTGAAAGTGAAATATTGTAGTGATTTAATATTGCGATGGCAAGAATTCCCATGCCGACACCGAGAGCCGCCCCTAGAAGACCCAAGACAATATTTTCCATAATAATTTGGCGGATGATTGCTGCGTTGCTCCAGCCGAGGGCCTTGAGTGTACCGATCTCGCGAATACGTTTGTTGACCGAGAGAATCGTGAGAAGGCTGACGATGACGAAAGCGGCAAGAACGATGATTATGCTGACGATGCCGATAAATTTGTTCGTAAGATTTGTCGCGCTAACAAGACTACCAGAAACTTGCTTAGCGGTGTCTTCTGCACTAGTGATGCTGGCACCGGTAAAAAGAGTTTTTAGTGAAGTGCCAGTTGCGTCGACATTTTTCGCATTTGTCGACTTCACTAGCAAGATGTTGATGCGATCTGTTTTGCCAGACAATTTCTGAAGATCTGCGAGAGGCAAGTACAAGTCAGCTGTGTTTGTGTAAAGCTTTGGGTCGACGATACCGATGACAGTGAGCTCGGTTTTGGCCATAGTGATCTTGTCGCCAAGCTTTGTACTGTTTTTGTCTGCATATGATTTGTTGACGATGACACTGTTCGCCGTACCGTCGAAATAGACGCCCGAAGTGATCTGGCTAGGTAGGATCAAGCCGATATTTGTTTTTGTCGTATCAACACCAGCAACGGTGAACGAGGTGGTCTTGATATCGGTCGAGATTGGTCCTACATCTTGAGTGAACGAACGATCTTGCGTTTGATATTTAAATGTTGAATTCTTTAGTCTCTCTGGCATTGCGGCGTTCTGCGCAGCGCGCATTGCTTGGCGGCCTTCTTCTGATCTTGCATCAACTCCTTGCGCTTTTAGATCGTCCATCACCTTTGTTCGCGCAGCATCGACAGCTTGTTGCTCGGCGTCTGTCATCGGTTCAATTTCTTGATTTAGAGTGACGGTCTCCCCGGTAACCTTAAATGTTGAAGTCACAACAGGGATTTTGCCTTCTTGGTGTTGGACAGTGAGAATCAAGCCGCTAGCTGAGTCTGCTACTAAGTTCTTGTCGAGAGTGGCGGTGACAGCAGTTTCGAAAGTAAGCTGAGTTCCCGACATGAAAGTGTCGTTTACGAATGAGTCTCCAGCGTTTCCGAGCTTTGATAAATCGGTCGAAATTCTGTTTTGCGACATTATCTCGGTGCGGCTTGCCTCGTCGAGGGTGCTTGCCTGATCCATACTAACCGAACGAGAGACCATAATGTCTGTACCGACATTTTGTAGGGGATTGAGCACCTTGTCTTGAGCAGCCGAGAGAGACTGCGAAATGGAAATTATCGCGATGATGATCGCACTTGCGATAGACAAACCGAGCGAGATCGTGAGGGTCTTGCCCCAGCGTCGGAAGAGCTCCGAGCCAAGATAGCGTAAATGAAACATTTTTTTGCTTTCTGTTTAATTAATTTATTGTTGTCTATATCATAAATCATTTATTCTAAGAATTCGCTGAGAAAAAGATCATTAATAATCAAGATACAAGAAACAAGATACAATTTATCAATTGCAAAATATTAGATAAAATCCTATGATTAAATGAGCGATATTAAAATGTCTTAATTCGTAGACCACGCTTCAGCGTGAAACAAACAAACTAAAGTTTGGGATACGGTTAAATAGCGTAGTAGACCACGCTTCAGCGTGCTAAATCCAAGCTAAAGCTTGAGCTACGGTGCGCGTTATACATTAGTAAATAAAAGGAGAATATGAAGAAGTCGAAAGTACGTCTGATTGTGACTATTGTCGCGGTCTTGTTGATTGTTTGGTTTTTGCGTCCGTTCTTTCATCCGTTTGTGATGGGTTTCGTAATTAGTCCTCTCAAGGGGATCTTGATCTTGGCGATCATCGCAGGGATTGTCATGTTCCTGAAAAAGTTTGGGAAGCTCACTTTTGTTCCTGCCGGGCCTCAGAACTACACTATTCATCCGTCTAATCATGTCGGACCGAAAATAGTTTTTGGCTACATCGGGCTGCTAGTCCTGCTTTTTGTTGGGCTGAATTTCGAAAGTGAAATTCGCTACCTCATAACTTCGAAGCAGATTGACTATACGACAAAGGCAGACCTGCCAACTTTTGATCCTATTCGTTTGACGCCAAAACAGGTGGCGAAGAGATATGCTGACGATACTTTCCAGAATCCACAGGAGTTTCTTGGCGATTCTCAAATAGTTCTCATGGATGGCAAATTACAGAGAATATTCCCAAGACTTCCAGAGGGTGGCCTACTTTATTTCCTGAACAAGATGACTGGCTTCGTCACAGTAGACGTAGACACGCTTGAGCGAAAAGTTTCGATTGAAGATCAGGAGTTCAAATATTCTGAGGGAATAGGCGTTTTCGATAATCTTTATTACCGACTGGCGCTGAAGAAATACGCGGTGACTTATTCATCTGAGCCAATCTATCTGAAGAATGATGCTGGCAAGTGGGTGACTGTCGTTCCTTATATGGGCTACAAGGGTTTCGTATTCCGAGTTCCTTATTGGGCTGGTGTCATGGTGGTAGATTCTGACGGTACGATCACCGACTACACTCCAGAAAAAGCACAGGAGCTTGCTTATATGAAGGGAAACAGAATCTATCCGAAGGAGCTTGTCTACTACTTTACCGATTCTTATTCGTATAAGGGTGGCCTGATCAACAAGTGGTTCTTGCACAAGAATCAAATTGAGGCTGTCAGTCTCGCGGGAAGCGAAGAAATACTACACGCATCGACCACCGAGGGTTTGAAGCAAATGGTAGTTGCTGAGCCCTATGGCAGCTCATACGGCATCTATAAAATATTCCTTTTTGATGCGACAACGGGCAAGCGCGAAGTTATCGAATACAATCAAAATTCTCAGCTCACTGGTCCTGTCGCCGCCGCAGACTACATCAAGCGTGAATTTCCAACATATAGCTGGGACGCCTTTAGCTTGGCTGAGCCAAGACCTATCAAGGTAAATGGTGACCTGAATTGGCTGCTCTCAATCATCCCAAATGATGCAGCAGGTATTGCTAAGACTGTACTTTTTGATGCGAAGACAAATAAAGTCGTCGGCGTTGATACATTAGAACAGTTCAATGCGTTTGTGACACAGGGGATCATAACGACTGGCACCACCGTTGTTCCCGCTACCACAACGACGACAGGTGATACTGCCGCAATCAAAGCGAAGATAGACGAGATCCAGAAGCAAGTTGATGAGTTGAAGGCGCTGGTAAAGTAACACGAGAGCAAATTTAAAATTTACTAATTTAGAATTTAAAACTTCAAAGCTTATTCGTATGTCATCCTGAGGAACCGAAGGATCTCCCTGTTCTGTCATCCCAGCCTGTGGCTCGAGAGGTGGGATCCAGGCGGAATATACAGATTCCCGCCTTCGCAGGAATGACAAAAAGTTACAGGAATGGCAAAGCAGAAAAGGCCTCCTGGATTCCGGATCGAGTCCGGAATGACGTAAATAGACATACAAAAAAGCAGCCAACAGGTTGCTTTTTTGTATTCAGGTCAAATATTTATGCTTTTGGTTTTCCAAGTAGCTCGAACATTTTGCTCTTATACGCCTCGACGCCTGGCTGATCGAACGGATTAACCTCAAGAATGTATGCGCTGAGCGCGCAAGAGATTTCGAAGAAGTAAAAAAGCTGGCCCATATAGTAGGCAGACATTTCTGGAACTTGGATTACAATATTGGGCACACCGCCCTGTGTGTGAGCAGTGACAGTCGCTTCAAGCGCTCTGCTGTTTATGAAATCCATGGACTTACCACTCAGATAGTTCAGCCCATCCAGGTCGGCCGTATCAGTAGGAATTGTAATATCTTTTTTCTCGCCATCAATCTTTATTACTGTTTCGAAAAGGTGCCTTTCGCCATCTTGGAGGTATTGTCCGAGTGAATGCAAATCTGTCGTGTAGTCAACTGCGGCAGGGAATAAACCTTTTCCCTTTTTGCCCTCGCTCTCGCCAAAGAGCTGCTTCCACCACTCGGCGAAGTAGTGCATGTTTGGCTCGTAGTTGGCCATAATTTCGATTTTCTTGTTCTTCTGGTAGAGAATGTTGCGCGCTCCGACATACAGCCATGCTGGGTTCATCGAGAGATCCTTGATCAGAAGATCCGGCATTATTTCGGCAGCGCCTTTGCGCATTTCGTCAATATTGATTCCGGCAACTGCGATCGGTAGAAGTCCAACAGCAGTAAGTACCGAGAAGCGTCCTCCAACATTGTCTGGAATCACAAATGTTTCATATTTTTCAGTATCAGCCGTAGTCTTGAGCGCGCCTTTAGCGTGATCAGTTGTAACATAAACTCTTTTCGCAGCAGCTTCTTTGCCATATTTCTTCTCGAGATATGCCTTCATTAGTCGAAAAGCGATGGCCGGCTCGGTCGTCGTGCCGGATTTGGAAATTACATTTATACTGATATCTTTACCTTCGATAGCTTCCATCAGGTCATGGACATAGCTGCCGGAGATATTGTCACCAAGAAAGTAAATTTCTGGGCAACCACGCTGTGCCTTAGTCTGTTTGTTATAAAAATTCGATTTGAGTGCTTCTATCGCAGCTCTAGCGCCTAGGTATGATCCACCAATTCCGATGATTATGAATACATCTGAGTCTGATTGGATTTTTGTCGCCGCTTCTTTGATCCTGGCAAGCTCTGCAATATCAAAAATCTTTGGTAGATCAAACCAGCCAAGAGACATCGCACCTTCGCCATTTTTGCTGACGATCTTATCCTGAGCTTCGCCCAGATGATGCTCCATATTTTCGATTTCATTGAAATTTAGAAACTTGGTAAGTTCTTCGAACTCAATTGCAATTTTTTCCACATCAGTCCTTGTTTAATTAATCTCATTATATCGTTATTGCTGAATAATAAAAGACTCTTCGCTGAATAGGGAAGAGTCTTTTTACTGAGAACACATGCTATTTCGTCTGATCCAAATCTAGTCGTATCTTAAACTCCGTGCCCTTGCCTGGCTGGCTTTCAGCATCAATCTTTCCATTATTTAGCTCGACAATTTTCTTCGCAATCGATAGCCCTAAGCCATAGCCAGGGATGCTATGCTTGGAGCGTGAGAGATCCGCTCGGTAGAAACGATTGAAGATAAATGGGAGATCGGAAGCTTTGATCCCCAGACCATGATCTTTAACGGAGACCACAACATGTTTTCCTTGTATAGTGCTGGCAATCTCAATTTTTGTTTTATCATGACTATACTTTACTGCGTTGTCGAGAAGGATTGTGAATAATTCTGCGAGACTGTTCTCTTCGCCAAAAATGAGTAGATCTTCGGTATTGTTCTCAATCGTAATATTTCGATTGGCAGCTATTTTGTCTACTTTGCTAATCGCTTCTGCAATTACACTTTTAAGATTTGAGCTCACTTTGGCTAGCTCCTGGTCATTTTTCTGATATTGGGCGAGCTTAAGCAGGCTATTTGAGAGTGATTTTAGCTTTTCTATCTCCTCGAGATTGCTCTGAAGCAATTCTTTCGCTTCGGCAAGTGTCAGTTTTTTATCACGAAGGGCAACTTCTATTTCGGTCTCCATCGCGGTTAGCGGCGTGCGTAGCTCATGCGAAGCATCACCCGTGAAGCGACTTTGGAGCTCGGCCATCTCCTCGATAGGTTGTAGAGTTTTCTTCGCCAAGAAATAGCTGGCAATCGCGGCAAGCAGCAGTATGATCAAATTTAAATAAAACAGGTATGATTTTATATTTTGATCAATTTCATCCATTCGAGCAGCACGTTCTTTCTCTAGACCATTTTTCTGCATCAAATCGCCGTTCCCGTTCATCATATAGACAACCGGCTGACGACGAAAGCCACGATCTAGCTCGTTGAATGAAACTTTGTAGATTGCAACGCTAAAAGCGAGGCTGATACCCATGACGATAAGCATGTACCATAGAGTGAGTTTGATGTAGCTTGGAAATTTTTTTATTTGCATATTTTGTAGCCAAATCCTCGAACAGTTTCGATTATCGGCTCTCCTTTAAATGGTTTATCGATTTTATTTCGTAAGTACCCGATATATACCTCGACAGTGTTGGGAAGGATGTCGGCGTCATAGTCCCAAACATGCGCGATCAGATTATCTTTTGTTAGTACTCGATCCTGATTTCTCATCATATATTCGAGTAGTGCAAATTCTTTTGACGAAAGCGCTATATTTTTTCCAGCTCGCGCAACGGAAAATTTGAGTGTATTTAGCTCTAAGTCTTTTGACTTTAAAATATTCTCAATTTTATTCTTTGGTCTTGTGAGAAGTGCTCTTATTCTTGCCAGAAGTTCTTCGAAGGCAAAAGGCTTGATGAGATAGTCATCTGCGCCTGAGTTTAGGCCCTCTACTCGATCAGAAACTTTGTCTTTCGCGGTTAACATCAAAACTGGTGTGTGAATAGACTTTTGTCTCATCGCCTTGCAAATATTTAGTCCGTCGATTGCGCCAGGTAGCATTCTATCTAGTATAACTATGTCATAATCCTCGGTGACGGCTGAGCCAAGACCGTCTTTGCCATCGTAGGATACATCGACAGCATAGGACTCTTGTTCGAGTCCCTTCTTGATTGCGTTTGCTATTTTGTGATCATCTTCGACAATTAGTATTCTCATATCTATAATATATACCACAGATTCTGAGAAATTGCTGAAAAGGCCACGTGAATCGTCGTCGTTTATTCTTCGACTCCGTGTCGTTTACCATGAGCTTGTCGAATGGCGGGTGGAGAAGTATTATATATTTAGTTCTCCACCTGTTTCACAGAGTCGAACAATAATCGTGGCGATGGTCAAATAACAAACAGTCGCAATATCTTTACTAGAACAAGTAAATTTAATAATTTTATCCATGTAAAAACTTTTCAGAATCATCTTTTTCTGATATTCTGAATCTAGAGAAAGGCAATATTATGAAAAAAAGAGCCAAAGTTATGTTCGCAAGCTTCGCAACTGTTTTTGTGGCGTTAGCTGTTTTGGTTTACTTCTTTTTGCCTGGTATGGTCGCAGATGAGGTTTATCCGCTGAAATATACTGAATTTATTGTGAAATATTCGACGCAGTACGACGTTGATCCTGCTTTGGTCGCCGCTGTGATTTTGCAGGAGAGTAGATTTAATCCTAAGGCGCAGTCGCCAGTTGGTGCACAGGGCCTGATGCAGTTTATGCCTGGCACTGCTGCGACGATGGCGAAGGAGACTGGTCACTGGCCAACTTATGATATCTTCGATGCAGAAACATCAGTCGAGTTTGGCGCCGCCCACATTCGTGATCTCTTAGTGAAATACAATGGCAACGTTTCGCAAGCACTAGTTGGCTATAACGCTGGCACAGGCACAGCTGATCGTTGGATTAGCGCCAACATCTTCGATAAGGTTATAAATAGCAATTCTGGAAGCGAGACAGTGAATTATGTCAAAAAGGTTACGCATTATCAGCAGGTTTATACAGACATGTATGCGACTGAGCTTGGACTAAACATTAGCACTGAGCTGAAAAAAGCCGATCTCGAGCCTCAAAGTGCAAAGGTTCGTGGATTTGTCTGGTCAAGAATTTTCGATAATATTTTTAATCTAGGTGCAAAATAATGAACTCAAAGGTGCTACGTCAAAAGTTTCTAAGCTATTTCGAATCTAAGGGTCACAAAATAATTCCGTCCGCTTCGCTCGTTCCAGAAAATGATCCAACGGTTCTTTTCACGACATCGGGTATGCATCCTCTGGTGCCGAATCTGATGGGCGAAAAACATCCTGAGGGGACCAAGCTTTGTAACGTCCAAAGATGTGTTCGGACTTGCGACATCGATGAGGTTGGCGACAAGACGCACTGTACTCTTTTTGAGATGCTTGGTTATTGGTCACTTGGTGACTATTTTAAAGAAGATGCGATCAAGCTTACTTATGGATTTTTGACAGAAGAGTTGAAAATCAATCCAAAAAATTTAGCAGTCACTTGTTTCGAAGGCGACCCAAAATTTAATTTCCCAAAAGATGATGAAGCTGCCGATGTCTGGAAATCGCTGGGAGTTTCTAGTCAGAGAATAGCTTTTCTTGGCTATGAAGATAACTGGTGGGGGCCAGCGGGAACGACGGGTCCCTGTGGGCCTGACTCAGAGGTTTTCACTTGGACTGGAGAGGGAGATGCACCAGAAAAATATGACCCAACGGATAAAAACTGGGTAGAGATATGTAACGACGTATTTATGCAGTACAACAAAACCAAGGACGGGCAGTTTGATAATTTGGCTCAAAAAAACGTCGATTTTGGTGGAGGTGTAGAGAGAATATTGTTATGCCTAGAGGGTCGAGACAATGTTTTCGAATTAGACATGTTTAAGCTGATAATAGCTGAAATTGAACGGTTATCTGGCCTAGAATATGGAGACAGGAGAGATGAAGAATATATTGCTGAAGGCAAACAATGTTGGGTAGATACTCGGAAGCAATTTCGCATTGTTGCTGACCATTTGAAGGCTGCGACATTTATGATCAGCGATGGTGTCGTGCCGTCAAATAAGGATCGTGGCTATGTATTGCGCCGTTTGATTCGCCGTGCGACCGTAAAAGCTCATCAGATTGGTATCTCTGATAATTTCACTCACAAGATTGCTGAAAAAGTTTTTGAAACCTACGATGGAGAATATGTTCTAAACAAACAACTTGTCGTCTCTGAGCTCGAAAAAGAAGAAACCAAATTTCGAAAGACGCTAAAAGACGGTCTGAAGGTCTTGGATTCTTTCAAGGAGATTGATAGCAAATCCTTGTTTGATCTTTATCAGTCGTTTGGCATTCCTCTCGAGATCAGCTTAGAAGAAGCGAACACTCGTGGATTAGATATCAACGATGAAACAATCGAACAATTTAACAATTTAGTTCGTGAGCATCAAAATTTATCCCGTACTGCTTCGGCTGGTATGTTTAAGGGCGGCTTGGCTGACGATGGCGTGGCTACAAGACGACTTCATACAGCAGCTCACTTAATGCTTGCAGCACTTCGAAAAGTGCTTGGAGACCATGTATATCAGAAGGGTTCGAATATTACAGCAGAGCGACTACGCTTCGACTTCTCGCATCCCGACAAGATGACGCCAGAGCAGATCGAAGAAGTGGAGAAGCTAGTAAACGAGCAGATCGAGATTGATCTACCGGTGATCATGGCTGAAATGTCGCTTGATGAAGCGAAGAAGTTTGGCGCAATGGGCGTATTTGACTCTAAATATGGTGAAAAGGTAAAAGTTTTCGAGATTGGCGGATTTTCGAAAGAAATTTGTGGCGGCCCTCATGCTAGCTACACGAGCGAACTTCATCATTTCAGGATTCAGAAGGAAGAGAGCTCAAGCTCAGGTATACGACGTATCAAAGCAATACTGGACTAAATAGTTTTTAGCTAGTTTTATAGCTCCTCCCTCTTTTAGGGGGAGGTTGGGAGGGGATTTGATTAGCAGGCAATAGTAGGCAGTTAGCAGTAGGCAGAGTAAAACCTCCCCTAGCCCCTCCTTGAAAAGGAGGGGGACAAAAAGATAAGCTACGTTGAAAAGGAGGGGGACAAGAACGTATTTAGTGCGCTTTCTTGTCCCTCCCTCTTTCAGGGGGAGGTTAGGAGGGGGACAAAAAGATAAGCTGAAGCTTGCGCTACGTTTTCCTCGTAGACCACGCTTTAGCGTGAGTAGCAGACTAAAGTCTGAGCTGCGGAAAGGATTGAGACCAAGCTTTAGCGCTAGCCCCTCCCACTTTCAGGGGGAGGTTGGGTGGGGGTTAGAATGTTTAGTGGTAGAGTGGCAGAGATCTTCTGACGGTAAATATTCGATTTGATAGATTTCTCCGACTGTTCGACAAGGCTCGTAGGGTCGAAATGACAAAAAATTGGCACGGTAGAGTTACTTTTTATTGCATTTTTCTACTATTTGGACTATATTTCTGTGCGGAGAGGCTAAACTATTTATTTAGTTTGGCTTTTTTGTAACATCTGCTAAGTATTCGTTGCAACATGTAGCGAAGTATATAGCAAAACATATTTCTAAAAGGGGGACTTATGTCTATATCTAGAGAACAGTTATTGGCAATGACCAGTATCAATGAACTTCGCCAGCTGAATTGGCAGGATTTGCGTGAGCGTTCGCTCACTGTCGAGGAACTCGTCCATATATACACTGTCTGCGAATGTTTCTGGCAGTGGAGTGGCAGACCTGAGGATCCACATGCAGAGCTGAAGAGTGGCAACCACTCAGATGGCTACATTAACAGCCGAATTCCTCTATCGTATGCAAACATTTGTGAGCTACTCGGCTACCAAATGGCGGTATATTTTCAGAGATGCAATCCAAATGCGAAGATCGATGTTGTCGTCTCGCCAAGCTATGGTGCGATGGGTATTGGGATGTTCTTAGCCAAATTCCTACGTGCTCAGTATTTTTATACTGAGAAGTCGGCCTCCGGTCAGAGCTGGAATGCTCATGTCTGTGAAGACAAAGTAATCTTGGCAATTGACGAGCTACTCACTCGTGGGGTTAGCACTGGTGCAACTATTCGCGCGATCAAAGAAGGAAGTTCCGGCAAGGTAAATTTCTACCCTGAAATACTTATTCTGATCAACAGATCGAATACTCAGTCGGTAGAAGGCCTTGCTGTCTCGTCAGTGTTTGACTTCAAGATGGAAGACTATCGACCCGCCGAGTGCATCCCTTGCAAACAAGGCTCGGTCGCTCTGCCACCAAAGAGAGATGGAAATTGGAAAGAATTCCAGAGACAAATGAAGAAGTAGATGAACCGAAGAGTCGATCTAGCATTAAGCTGGATCGGCTCTATTTTTATTGTAAAAAATGGTTACTTGTACAAATTTTGGTTATTAATTATAATGTAGATAACCTTAACAAAGAGGGCTTTTTGACCTAGTTTGCGGATAAATGACTATAAAAAAGGGAGTGGGAGTTCATGGCACTATTTAAGAAATCGAAAAAACACTACGCGATCGCGTTAGACATCGGCACAGAATTTGTAAAAGTGCTAGTTTTTTCGATAGAAAATGACACCGCGCGTGTTATCGGTGTTGGCCGACAAAAACAGGCTCTTTCTGACATGCAAGGTGGGCGAGTTACCGATATTTACGGCGTGATAAAGAATTGCGATATTGCGCTAGAGCAAGCTTTTGAGGAGGCGAAAGTCACACCAAAGCAGTGCATCATCGGTATCGCTGGTGAGCTTGTGAAGGGCGCGACTACTACAATTCATTATAAACGTGACAAAGTTTCGGAGAAAATTACGGTCAAGGAACTGAAGGAGATCATCGAGCAAGTTCAAGACCGTGCTTTTGACAAGACTCGAAGCGAATTAGCTTGGGAGAGTGGCCAGACCGAGGTAGACGTGAAATTAGTGAATTCAGCAGTTGTCGATGTCCGAATAGATGGCTACAAAGTCACAAATCCGATCGGTTTTCAGGGTCGCGATGTTCAAGTCGGTATATTCAACGCTTTTGCGCCTATTGTTCATATTGGTGCGCTTCAGACTGTCGCCGAAGAGCTAAAACTAGATCTTCTTTCTATCGCTGCGGAGCCTTATGCGGTGGCTCGTTGTGTTGGCATGGAGGATTCAGCTGAGTTTTCATCAATATTTATCGACGTTGGCGGCGGCACGACAGATATTGCCGTGGTTCGTGCTGGCGGGATCGATGGGACGAAGATGTTTGCGATCGGTGGACGAGTATTTACCAAATCTATCGCAGATGCGTTCGACAAGCCTTTTCATGAGGCAGAGAAGCTAAAGCTTGATTACTCTTCTGGCAAGATCGCGAAGGGATCAGAGATTCATCAGAAGATCAAAAAAGCGATTGAAGATGATTGCGAAGTTTGGCTCTCAGGCGTAGAATTAGCACTAGAAGAATTTACAAATATTGAACTCTTACCATCGAAGATTATGCTTTGTGGCGGCGGCTCATTGCTTCCAGAAATAAAAGAGTATTTGTCGAAAACTGGTTGGGTGAAAAATCTGCCTTTTGCAAAGCTGCCAAAGATTGACTTCATCAAGCCAAGCCAAATTGCCACGGTGATCGATGACACCGGCAAGCTTCAGAGCACCCAAGACATTACACCGATGGGCCTGGCCAATCTCGCTATTGATCTTGCTGGAGATGAAAAAGTCGTAGATAACATTTTAGACAAAATAGTAGATGGATTGAGATCATAAACCATGAACAAAGTATTTTACCTCGAATCTGATGAAGAAATCACAAAAGTCATAGGCCGAATCCGCAATTGTAAGGAAGATGCGGCTGTTTTGGTGATACCGCGAGGCGGCACGATCGGTCAGAGCATCATCAATCTGAAAATACTTCGCCGAAATGCCTTCGAACATGGCAAGGGTATCGCTTTGGTGACGAACGATTCGGTTACAAATAACTTATCCGATCAGCTTGGTATTTCTGTTTTTTCTAAGGTTAGCGAAGCCGAGAAAGCAAATTTGGCAGAAGCCGTCGTGACTGAAAAAGCCAAGCCAAAATTTGTCGATGATGAAGAAACTGCAAAATCATTCAAAAAATATGATCTTAGCCGCTTAAATGAAAACGGAGCTGAGGCTGATGTGAAGGACGTTCCAACAGATGAAGCCGAGCTAGACGAAGGTGAAGATATTGAAGAGGACGAGGATTTGGATGAAGTTCCTCTAGAAACTATAGCAGATGAAGACGATGCACCCGAGATAAAACATCATAGCATCGATGAGATGACAGAAGACGAACCAGCCGCAAATACCCATGAAGACCGAAAAAAACATCATCAAATCAAGATAGACGATGAGAAATCCGATGACAGGAGGGAAAAAGTGGATCGAACGGAAAAATCCCAGTCTAGCGATCAGGATGATCATGAAAAAAGCGATTTTAATTATGTTTCACGTGACCGCAAAAGCCAATCTGAAGACACTGTCACCAGCCGAGAATCGGCTCGAAAATCCGAAGGAAATACTCCAACTAAGAAGCCAATGAGAAGACTTACGAAAGTACTCCTTATTACATTATTTACAGTTCTGATCGCAAGTATCGCTGCAGTATGTGTGATTTTGCCTACAGCTACAGTTTCCTTGATTCTGAAAACAAACGATATAGAAAAAAGCTTCGATGTCATCGTCGATAAAAATCAGGCGACTAGCGATCTTACGACTATGAAGCTAAACGGACAAGCACTCACAGCCGAAAAAGAGCTTACTGGCCAATACCCATCGACTGGTACTAAAAATGTTGGCGAAAAGGCTCTTGGCAAAGTGACTGTCTCAAACTCTTATGATACAAGCAAAACTATTCCTATAGAAAAAGGTGCTGTAATCGCCAGAGGTGATAAGCAATTTGTAGTGCAAAAAGGCGTCTTCGTTCCTATCGCAACCGCCACGATCGCTGTTGTGGATGGCGTTAGTGTCATGAGCATAACACCAGGTAAGATTGATGTAGACGTTGTCGCGATCGACCCAGGTGAAACTTTCAATCTTGAACCTGGCGTCTTTAGCTTCATTGCCTTCACCGGAACAAAAAAAGAAAAAGTTACAGCATCAAACGCTGTTGCGATCGCTGGCGGCAGTACGAAGGAGCAGAAATTTGTAACGGCTGATGATTTGAAAAAGGCCGAGATAGATATGAAAAAGAAAGTTTCAGCTGCAGCGAACGCGGATCTTCTGGCTACGATCGAGACATCTAGCCTGAAAGTCCTGGAAGGTTGCATGACTGAGGATATAATACTTGCTGAGTCAAGCAAAAAAGTTGATGACGCTGTAGACACCTTCGACTTCAAGGTGAAGACAAATGTTTCTGCACTTGGTTTTAGCGAAAACGATTTCAAGCAGTTTGTCCTGAACAGCGTAGTCGGTCAGCTCGAGACAGATCAGATGATCATAAATCCAGAAGATATGAAGATCGATTACAAGCTAAACGTAGCAAATCTTGACGAGGGAAACATTACCTTGAAAGCTGATTATAAGGGTAAAGTTGGTAAAAAGATCTCTGAAGATGTCGTCAAAAAAGCAATTACCAACAAGAGTCTCGGCACAGCTCAGAACTACCTCACTGGTCTTGATGGCGTCGAATCTGTGACTCTAGAAGTCTGGCCAAAGTTCATCCCAAGAACTCCGCTCTTGCAAGAAAAAGTCGAAGTTAACTTTGATTATTTACCATAATTTGTTCTGGAATAGGTGAGTATGAAAATACATATCGGTTCGAAAAGCCCAACCAAAGTTAAAGCAATTACAGATATAGTAAAAGATTATGATCTCTTCAAAAATGCGACTTGCGAAAATTTTGCTGTGCAATCAGGAGTCTCGGATCAGCCGATGACGATGCAAGAGACTATTAATGGAGCAAAAAATCGTGCCGAGAGATGTTTCGAAGGTGCTGACTACTCTTTTGCGATCGAATCTGGCCTTATGGAAGTGCCAGAGACAAAAAGTGGCTACATGAATATTTCTGTGTGTGCAATATATGATGGTCGCGAGTTCCATCTTGGAATTGCTTCTCTATTTGAATATCCTAAAGAGGTGATCAGGCTAGTTAAGGAAAAGGGACTTGAGATCAGTCATGCGTTTAAGGCAGCTGGTTTTACCGATAAGGATAAAATTGGCTACGAAGAGGGCGTGATTGGAGCCGTGACAAAAGGCAGGGTTAATTCTGAAAAGTATTTTAAAGAAGCAGTTGTTGCAGCATTGATTCATCTTGAAAACCCTGACATGTATTAGTTCTTCCTCTTCCAATAACATTGATTCTTCGATATTATAGACTTATATGTATTTAGCTATAGATTTTGGTTTGAAAAGAATAGGCTTGGCGCTAGGGACCATGTACCCACGTGGTGCTGGAGTTCTTGATGGTGCCAAAAATACTGAGATTATACTTTCTGAGCTAGCTAGTATTATAAAAGAAAATGATGTCGAGGCGATCGTGATCGGCATGCCGATAAGAAGTGCTGGCGAAGAGGGAACAATCGCGGATAAGATTCGTGATTTCGCCGACAAATTAGCAAAGTTTGCAAAGCTACCAGTATATTTCGAGCCAGAACAATTTTCTTCGGCCGAGGCCAAGAGAATGTTGGTTGATAACAAGAAAAGTCACACTCGCGCGGGCGGTGAAGTCGATGAAATGTCCGCAGTTCTCATACTTGAGCAATTCTTAAATCAAGTTGAGAGAGTTGGGCTAGATACGATCAAACCTGATTACATTTGATTATTTATAACACGCTGAAGCGTGGGCTACGGTGTCTCATGTAGTTCAGACTTTAGTCTGTTGAATTCACGCTAAAGCGTTGTCTACATAGTAACCGTAGTGCAAGCTTTAGCTTGGATAAAGGACGCTCCACACTTCGCTCATGGTAACCGAGCTAGAAGGAGCAGGAAAGCGTGGGCTATAAATTGATTTAGAGGGAGTCTTTATGGACGAAGAGAAGCAAAAACCAAGGAAGAAAACAGGAATTATTATAAAGCTTTCAATAGTCTTTTTGTTGATTGCTGCAATCGCTACATCAGTAGTTTTTTTTAATAAAGAAACAAACAAGAGATCAAATTTGCTCTCGGAGAATAAACTCGTTGATATCGTAGATGGCTCTGGGGCGAAGCAAATTTCCAAAACTCTGATCGACAGCGGCGTGCTCTCAGACGGCGCGATAAACTATTTTTATATACTTGAACGCATCAAACACAAAAAGATCGTACCTGGTGTCTATGAAATCACGCCAGCGATGTCGATGATCGACATCATCAATCTTATCGATAGCGGCAAGATCAAGCAGGTCAAGGTGACTTTTCCTGAAGGCTGGCGTATGGAGCAGATGGCAATTCGTCTGGATGCAAATGGCGTTGTGAGCTATGGTGAATTTGTTACTGCGGCTCGCGTTTATGAGGGTAAACTATTTCCTGACACTTACTTTTTCAAACCAAATATGACAGCGCTTGATGCTATAAAAATTATGACAGATGACTATCTTTGGCGAACAGAAAGCTTGGCAATCTCTGATTCAGATCTTATCATCGCCTCGATCGTTGAGCGTGAAGCGGCAAACGATACTGATCGCGCAATAATCGCTGGAATTTATAAAAATCGTGTAAAAGTAGGCATGAAGTTGCAATCTGACCCGACAGTCGAGTATGGTCGTGACACAAATAATCTAGCGAAGCTCAGCTTTGACGAACAGAAGGAGTATTTCTTCTGGAAAGCTGCTCGTACAGTTGAGTTTACAAGCGTTGTTTCACCGTACAATACTTACCAAGTTAGCGGTTTGCCAGCAGGACCTCTCTGCAGCCCAGGGATTGCAAGTATTAAAGCAACGCTTGCGCCTACCTCGAGCCAATACTATTACTTCCTATACGGAAAAGACAAAAAGATTCACCCAGCAAAGAATCAAGCCGAACACGAAGCCAATATTCAGAGATATATGTAAAGACAATGTCGATAAGATCTCAAGTGATGTTGTGCTTGACCGTAGTCTCTATTTGAACTAGACTAAAAAATGTCTCACAGTCGGCAGCTGGCTGTCGGCAGTTTCCAGATATGACTCCTTGGACAATTAAATATTCATAACTATTATTTCA
>Ga0194058_10000600_pt1 | contig 17838 bp, 9 predicted proteins | sample SepL4417m_MetaG_FD_155490 | JGI IMG/M metagenome (GOLD analysis project Ga0194058, IMG submission 155490) | Anoxic zone freshwater microbial communities from boreal shield lake in IISD Experimental Lakes Area, Ontario, Canada - Sep2016-L442-17m | ecosystem: Environmental > Aquatic > Freshwater >... | reverse complement strand
AAACAATAGCTGTTGCCAATAATATACATGAAGCTACTGAGCGCATAGGTCTATATACTCAATCTGCTGCCGCTGGCGGTTCGAATGGCCGGACCTAAAACCGCACTCATGCACGCGAGCATCGCAAAAAATTTCGGATGTACCCACATCATTATCGGAAGGGATCGTGTTTAATGCAAACAAAAAATTTTGACAGCTTAATCCGGTTTGATCCCCTGAAATTCATGAACGCCGTCAGTCCGGAGCAATGGCATGCGGTTATGCAAGAGAATGCCTGGATGCTCGGGCAACACAGCGGGATTCTTAACCGATCCGGCTGGGATGAGCTTGTGAACTTTTGTCTGGGAGAGACACAGTTCGGAGAGAACCGATACTGTTTGGGCGCTCTGGAAAAAACTTACTATCGCATCAAGCCGATTATCGTTCTGTCTTCTTTGCTTCACACGCTTGTCAAACGCTATAACATGGTCCGTGCGAAAAGGCGATTCCCCTTGCAATGGCCGATCGAAGACCGTTTTGTGAATTTTCTGCTGCAATGCATGTCTCAGGCCGATAACAACAGGGTTCCGGATTTCTGGCCTGAAAATAAGGACTTTGCTTTTGTCCTGACCCATGATGTGGAATCGGAAAGAGGCATGAAGAATGTTCTTCAACTGGCCGATGTTGAAAGGGCCCGCGGATTCCGGTCCTGTTTCAATATCGTGCCCGAGCTTTACCCCGTTCGGGATGGCATCCTTCAAGAGCTGCGGGATCAAGGATTTGAAATAGGTGTTCACGGCCTGATCCATGATGGCAAGTATTATTTCTCAGAAAGAACATTCAACCAGCGTACTGCCCGAATCAATCATTATTTCAGGAAGTGGGGTGCCGGCGGTTTCCGGTCTCCGATCAATCACCGGAATCCCGTGTGGATGCAGGCACTTGATATGCAATACGATTCCTCATTCTTCGACACCGATCCCTATGAACCTATGCCCGGCGGCGTGATGAGCATCTGGCCCTTTTTGATCGGTCATTTTGTGGAACTCCCCAATACCTTGCCTCAGGATTCGACCCTGTTTATCATGATGGGTCTGACCACGATCGATATCTGGAAGCAAAAGCTGGACTGGATCGTAAATAATCATGGGATGGCGCTCATCAACGTCCATCCGGATTATATTGATTTCAGCGGTGGCGGCATCTGCAAAGCGTCAAGAAGTACATATCCGCTGCGGCTGTACACCGAGTTCCTGGATTATGTTAAAGAAAAGACAAATTGCTGGCATGCGCTGCCCGGAGAACTTGCAGCATACTGGAGAAGAAGGAATGCCTGAACTCGAGATGGTGCCAAGATGCTAACCACAAAATCATGTAGAATCGGTGTTATCAGGGTGTTGGAAAGTTCTGCTTCCCGAAGTCATTGACTTCGGCCCAAAAAAACAAAATGACACAAGCTGTGTGGCGGATTCATTTTCACGATAACTCAGGGATTTTCTTATGTGCGGAATATCCGGATTTTTTTTTCCAGGCCCCGCTGGCGATGAATTGGTATCGCGAATGATTTCATCGATTCGCTATCGCGGACCCGATGAAGCGGGTATTTATCTGGATGACGATATTGCCATGGGCCATTGCCGCCTCAGTATTGTCGGGCTGAATGATGGCATTCAGCCGATCTGTAACGAAGACGCTACCCTCTGGATTGTTTACAATGGCGAGGTATTCAATTATCCGGAATTAAGATCGGAGCTTCAAAAAAAAGGTCATGTTTTTAAAACCGGAACGGATACGGAAGTTCTTGTTCACCTTTATGAAGAATATGGAAAAGAATGTCTTTGCAAAGTCAACGGGCAATTTGCATTCGCCATCTGGGATTGTCTGAAAAAAGAACTTTTTCTGGCCAGAGACCGCGTCGGGATACGTCCGCTTTATTATTATCACAGCAACAATAAATTCCTCTTTGCATCCGAGGTCAAAGCCATTTTCGCTGACCCATCCGTTCCACGGGAAATCGATCCTGCAGCCCTGCATCAGATATTTACCTTCTGGACGACATTAACCCCTAAAACCATTTTCAAGGGTATTTATGAACTGTCGCCAGGGTACTATCAAATCGTCAGGAACGGAGCTATTGTTGAGCAGAAGCCTTTCTGGAACATCCCTTATTATGCCCCTGAGAATCGCTGGAAAGGAACTTTTGATGAGGCGGCGGAACACCTGAAGTCATTGTTGATGGATGCCATCCGCCTGAGATTGAGGGCGGACGTTCCTGTCGGAGCCTACCTGAGCGGAGGACTGGACTCATCCATTATCACCTCGCTCATTTCCAGTCGCTTCAACAATAGATTGCGAACTTTTTCGATAGGGTTTCAGGAAACCGCATTCGATGAATCACCTTTCCAGAAAGAATTGGTTAAATACCTCGGGACCGAGCACAGTGAACTGGTAATATCGAACCGGGATATCCGCGAACACTTTCCCCAAGTCATCCTGCATTGCGAAAAGCCGCTGTTAAGAACTGCTCCCGTTCCCATGTTTCTGCTCTCCAGGTTGGTGCGTGATAATCATTTCAAGGTGGTTCTGACAGGCGAAGGGGCGGATGAAGTTTTTTTTGGGTACGATATTTTCAAGGAAGTGAAAATACGGCAATTCTGGAGCAGGTTTCCGCAATCCAGCTACCGGCCGCGCCTTCTTGAAAAGCTGTATCCTTACATATTCAAAGATGCGACTCGAAACAAAAATATCCTGAAGAAGTTTTATGCGGTAACTCCCGATGATCTTGCAGATCCCTTCTTCTCACACAGGATTCGTTGGAGGAATACCGGGAAGAATCAGATGTTCTTCTCAGATGAGTTTTTGCAGCAGGCATTAGCTGCTTACTCCCCGGAGCATGAGCTTCTCCGGCGACTTCCTGATGGATTCGATACCCGTGACCCGCTTTCTAAGGCTCAATATCTGGAGATGGACATTTTCCTGTCGAACTACCTTCTCTCTTCCCAGGGGGATCGGGTGGCGATGGCCAATTCCTTGGAGCTGCGTTTACCATTTCTGGATTTCCGGGTGATCGATTTTGCAGCCACACTCCCTCCGTCATGGAAAATCAAGGCGCTGAATGAAAAATACATTCTGAAAAAAGCCTTTCATGACATCATCCCCTCCCGAATCCTGTCTAGGCCCAAACAGCCCTATCGTGCTCCGATCCGGGAAGTCTTTTTTTCGGGTGAGAGCGGCTATGTTGAAGAACTCCTGTCAGGCGCCTATCTGAAAAAAACCGGCTACTTCAACCCGGAAAAAACTCGCCGCCTTGTCGACAAGTACCGAAATTCAGGGCAGTTGATCGCCAGTGAAACCCAGAACATGGCTTTGGTTGGCATACTCTCCACCCAGCTTGTGTATTATCACTTCATTGACGACCGCGCAGCGGACTTAATGCGACCAATCGAAATTACCCAAAAAATCATTCGCACGTCATAGCCGTTTTTTCGGGAGTGTGTCCTACATGAACGATTTTTCTGGTGCTGTTCTCAAAATAGACTCTGAAAAAGAAACCGTGTACATTGTTGAAGGTATTCGAAGCGCCATGAGAAACGATTTGAAGCGCCGAGGAATGGTTGTCGGCATATCGGGGGGCATCGACAGCAGCGTCACCGCTGCACTTGCGGTCAAAGCTTTAGGCAAGGAAAGGGTTTTCGGCCTTGAGCTGCCAGAGCTTCATTCGGCAAAGGAAACCATTGAGCTGAGCAGTTCAGTGATTAAACATCTTGGGATCGAATCCGTGCGAATGGACATCACCCCCGCTCTTCAGGCTGTCGGAGCTTACCGTCATTACGATGACGCTGTGCGGATGGTGATTCCGGATTATTGTGATGGCTGGAAATCGAAAATGGTTATATCGAACATTTTCGACAACAAAGGGTTCAGTCTGTCCTCTTTGGTTGCCCAAGCTCCGGATGGGTCTATTTTCAAGAAGCGGCTCACCCTGAAACCCTACCTTGAAATTGTGGCGGCTACAAACTTCAAGCAACGCACCCGAAAGATGATTGAATATTATCATGCCGACCGCCTGAACTTTGCAGTAGCCGGCACGCCGAACCGGCTGGAATATGATCAGGGCTTTTTTGTCAAACTGGGGGACGGTGCTGCGGACATCAAGCCGATAGCCCATCTGTATAAATCCCAGGTCTATCAACTTGCCGAATATCTGGGGATTCCTGAAAAAGTTCAAAAACGTCTTCCTACGACCGATACGTACTCCATGCTGCAGGGGCAGGAAGAATTCTACTTCTCCCTTCCCTATCCCATCATGGATATTTGTCTGTATGCCAAAAATCATGGTGTTTCTCCGGCAGCCGCAGCACCTTCGTGTGGACTCTCCCCAGAACAGGTGAAGCGCGTCTATGACGACATAGATACGAAACGGTCTACAACCCGCTACCTCCACCTCAAAGCGATCACCCTGCTGGAAATTCCGGAAATTACCGGATAATAAAAACTACTCAGCAAAATCAAGCTGATTCTGATACTAAGGATGCAATCGGCCGTGAGAGAAACCATTACCAAAATCAGAAAATTTATTCTGGAAAATTTCATGTTTACGGATGATGAAGCCGCGTTACGCAACGAGGATTCTTTTCTTGAAAAAGGGATTATCGATTCTACTGGCATGCTTGAACTGATGGCTTTTATAAGCGATGAATTCCACACTACCATTGATGACGATGAAATCATCCCTGATAACCTTGACAGCGTTAATCATGTTGCATCCTTCATTCTCACAAAAAAAACCGGAAATATTTGATACATTTATGGGTATTCACCAGTATCTTATAGAATCTGCTGAAAGGTATCCTGACAGACAGGCGATCGTCGAGGTACATAAGAGCAGAACCTATCGAGAATTATGCGCCGATGCCAAAAAAATTGCGGCATGGCTGTTTTCTGAAAGCATTGCGCCGGGTGATAGAGTGGGCATTCTCATGGATGATCCGGCGGAATATGTCGCCTCATATTTTGGCATACTCATGGCCGGCGCTGTCGTTGTTGCATTGAACACTCAGACAACTTCAAGAACGCTAAAAGAGGTCATCAATGATGCCGAAATTTCCATTCTTGTCACGCAGTTCAAATTCGTTCGATATCTGACATATATTGCAGACGGCATTCCGAGTTTGCGGGCTATATCCGTTCATGGGTTTTCATCGCCGCCCCCATCGCTGCTGGGCATCAAACTGACCGATTCAGCTTATGTGTATGATGAGAGCTACCTTCAAAATAAAGAAATGCTGGCTTTTTTAGGAGGCAGTGACATGGATATTGCGCAGATCGTTTACACATCAGGAACATCGGGTAAGCCCAAAGGGGTGGTGCTGCAGCACGGAAATCTAATGGCAAATACCTGCTCCACTATCCGATATCTCCAGTTGACTCCGGATGAGCGACATATGGTTGTGTTGCCATTCTTCTATTCGTTTGGCAATTCCGTGATGCTGACCCATATTGCTGCAGGCGCCACAATGATTGTCCATCAAAGCGTGATGTATCCCAAGGTAGTTCTGGATATCATGCAGAGGGAAAATGTAACCGCTATTTCTGGTGTTCCTTCGACATTTGCCATGCTTTTTTCCACCCCTCTGGTAAAACGGTACTCGTTCCCATGTATGAGATATTTCGCACAGGCCGGTGGTCCCCTCTCCCCCAAGTATGCCATGGAAATGAAAAACACCTTTCCAGAAGTGGATATCTATATCATGTACGGACAGACCGAGGCATCTCCCCGCCTTTCATACCTGCATCCGGATGATTTTTACAGAAAACCCGGTTCCATTGGCAGGGCCATACCCGGTGTCACGCTTAAACTGCTGGACACAAAAGGCAGGCCCGTCCAGGCAGGAGACGTGGGTGAAATCGTAGCCTGCGGCCAGAACATCATGCAGGGCTACTGGAAGGATCCCGGACGAACGGCTATGGTACTCCGAAAAGAAGGACTGTGGACAGGTGATCTGGCCAAAATGGACGAAGAAGGACATTTATATATTGTCGGCAGAAAAAGCGAAATGATTAAAAGCGGTGCTCACAGAATCGCTCCGAAGGAAATCGAGGAAATTATGTTGGAACACCCTGCCGTTAAGGCTGCTGCCGTGTTTGGTGTGGCGGACGAGATTCTTGGCGAAATAATCGTTGCCTGTATTATCACCAAAACCGGCGGCGATTGTGACGAAAAGGCGCTTTTTTTACACTGCAAACAAAATCTGCCGGGATTTAAAGTGCCGAAACACATATGTTTTGTTGAAAACTTTCCGACGACCGGCAATGGAAAGATTGATAAAAATTCGCTTAAAAACAGCTCTGCCGAGTTGCTAAAAGGGTGACCTATATGCAGAGTGCTAAAGAGGATAGCAACAATAAAAAAATATACAATAACTTAAGGTTATTGGGGGAAATATTGCATGAGAATTTTGAGAAATATTTTGAATCGGTTTTTTCATAAGATTGCATCTGTGGTACCGGGAGGCTATTCTGTCAGGCCGCGTCTGCACAGGATGCGCGGAGCATCAATCGGAGCAAATGTCTGGATCAGTCAATATGTCTATATTGATGAACTACATCCGGAAGGTGTTATTATTCACGATAATTGCACCATCGGCATTAGAAGCTCCATCATCACCCATACATACTGGGGCAAACGGAAAGAAAATGGCGGATACAAGAAAGTCATCATAGAAAAAAACGCCTATATCGGACCCCACTGTTTAATCCTGCCGGGGGTTAGAATCGGAGAAGGCGCTGTCATTAAAGGGGGAACGACGGTTACAGGCAATGTTCCTGCCTTTACTTTCTGGGGTTATCCGAAGCCTGGGCCTTTGGCCCGGATTACCGTTCCGATGACCTCGGAACACGAATATGAAGATTTTATCAGAGGCCTTCGGCCCATCATACAAGAATGATCCGGTGACTTGGGAGGTATATGGGAGAATCACGAAGGGAATTCTTATGCAACACTCTCTTCCGCCTGTTGTTTTTGATGTTTAGCAGTACGGGGCAAGCGTCAGAGAAAAACGATCAATCCATTGAAAACCCTTCCTGCACGCTGTACAGGGTTGTTAACGGGTCTCCATCAGCGAACATGATTCAGCTTATCGAAATGATGGGAGGCATCGAATCGATTATCAGTCCGGATGACATCGTTCTGATTAAGCCCAATGCTCAATGGTGGAACCAGGGATCGCCAAATCTTTGCGCATTGAAAACATTTGTTGATCTAATCATGAACCGGTCTGGTGGATTCAATGGTGAGGTAATCATTGGAGAGAATTGTCATCGCGGCCCACAGCCCTGGATATCTCAAGATTCGGGATGGGCTCATGTTTTTGAGCGAAACGCTGACATTGATTCCATCCGTAACCTGAATGACCTTACCTCGCACCTTAAAAACAGATATGATGACCGGTTTTCCGGAGTCCATTTTGTTGATGTGAAGGCTGGCGGCAGGCGCGTCTTTGGCCCGTCAGAGGGTGCTGGATATGTGTATTGCGATGGAACCGGTGGGGCGCCGTTATTAAAATATGACAATGGCGCTGCCGACAGTGATTTTCGGCAGGTCATCATGACATACCCCATATTTACAACTGACGGGGGTACGACGGTGGATTTCAAAAACGGGATATGGGCAAAGGGCGCTTATACCGGACAGCCTCTGAAGTTTATCAATTTTGCGGCTATTAACCACCACAGTACATACTGCGGGGCTACCAGCGCCATCAAAAATTATCTGGGCATCACTGACCTCAGCGGAGGTCCCGATCCGGAAAACAAGGGGAAAATCGTCTCCCAGTATTACAATTTTCATTCCTTTCCGTTTAACAAATGGTCATCAGGTCCTGTGCCAGGCATGTTAGGAGGCGAAATCGGCGCCTTTATGAATACCGTCAGAAAAGCAGATTTGAATATCACAACAGCCCAGTGGACGGGTCTGGCGTCACGGACCGATCTTCCGGCAGCCCATACAAAAGCTGTGATTGCCTGCAGCGACCCGGTTGCACTCGATTATCATACCACAAAATACATCCTCTACCCCAATTCCCACATTGAAGTTCACAATCCGGATAACGCCTCCGGACCATTCCGTCATGAACTGAAAAAATGTGCAGACATCACAGGGTACCAAGTTGATGAGCGGCGGGTAAATGTTAAAAGTTATGACTGCGACCATCAGATTCTGACCGAGAACAGTGGTTCAAAAATCATCGGTGGCATCAAGTGGGGAAAGGATTACAAGGCCCTTCTCAAATATCTGTATTTACGCATTGCGTAACATTTTTTTCAATCAATTGGCTGTCCACACGCAAAATGCTGAAAATGGAATTACTGACCAAAGAATTGCTGTTATTACTGGAGCAAACTCGAAAATGGGCAAGGCCGCAGCCTTTCAACTCTGCGAGTTCGAGAGGCAATTGATCCTGATTAGCAGAAATGTGCTGAAGGGAAGAGCGGACAAATAAAATTACAAGATACACGGAAAGAATCAGGCCGCCTTTGTGTGAATTGGGAGTCTTAAGTGCGCTATAAGCTGCTGGTTACCGGGAGGGTGTCTGAACGCTTACATAATTTGTTTCATCCTGCTGCATGTTCGATACCGCTTTAGGAGAGATTGAATGCCATCCTGGATATTGAAAACCGCACTGCAACATGTCATCGGCCGCTTGCCTAGAAGCTACTGGTGGAATGGATTGTTTCAGAAATATGTCACAGGAGGGTACTATCCGAGTCGAAAAATCTTCGAGGGTAAGCTTAATTTCTGTCGGATGCACCTGGACCACTACTTGAAATTTTCCTCTGCACCCGAGCCAGGATTCATTGCGCTGGAACTTGGGAGCGGATCATGGCCGATCGTTCCACTTGGTCTTTACCTGTGCGGGGCCACTGAGATTTGGGCCTATGACGTGATTCCCGTGCTTCGACGAGACACTTTAAGGCGTACACTTGAACTTTATTGCGAATTTGCTCGCACGGGAGAGTTGGAGCGTATACTGAAATTTGTCGAGCCACAGCGGCTCCTGCGCCTTAAGGAATTGCTTGAACTGGTTGAAAAGAAATCGCCGACGGATATTCTTGAAAGGCTGAATATTCAATTGAGGGTCGGGGATGCAGGACGCACTGCATTGCCGAATAAGTCTATCGACCTGGTTGTCTCCACAGTGGTCCTTGAGCATATCAGCTCTGAAAATTTAGGTGAACTTCTGGCGGAATTCAGGCGGGTGGCCTCACATAATGCTGTCATGAGCCATTACATAGGGCTGTCTGATCAATACGCAAGTTTCGATAAAACCATCACCCCTTATAATTTTTTGAAGTATTCTGATCACTCGTGGCGTTTATTCAACAACCCCGTCATTCCTCAAAGCCGCATGCGTCTGACTGATTATCGTGATCTGTTTGAACGAACTGGATGGCATATCGTTGAAGAACGCAATACCCCCGGTTCTATAAATGACCTTAAAAAAGTCCGGCTTGCACCGGAGTTTCAAAAGTATTCAACTGAGGATATTATATCTCTGTTTTCTTGGTTGGTTGCGAGACCTATTGACATTTTATGCTAAAAAAAGGGCTTCGTTATAACTATGGCTGAATTTTCTATGCACTATACGCCTCGAATCACATCATCTTTGTCCGGGGTTGTCGGTCATGTGCCGCCCGAGTGGAACGATACGATGTACCCGCATGTTCTGTCGAAGTGTGTGCATGAACTTTTCGAGGAACAGGCATCACTCTTTCCAGAGGCGGTGGCGGTGGAAGGCGATGGTTGCAGGATTACTTTTCGAGAGTTAAACGAGCGTTCGAACATGTTGGCGCGTGTTCTTCAAAAGATGGGAATAGGACCCGGCACGTTTGTAGGTATCTGCATGGAGCGTTCGCCCGAAATGGTCGTCAGTATTTATGGAATCCTGAAGGCAGGTGGCGCTTATGTACCGTTGGACCCGGTTTACCCGCAGGATCGTCTATCGTATATGCTTCAGACTGCCAAAATCCGCGTCCTGCTGACTCAGGATCGGCTGGTAGCGCTCTTCGGCAATCCATCGGAGGTGGATATCATCCGAGTGGACACCGAGTGGTCCGCCATTTCGGAGGAAGATGGTCGCAACCTGGAGCCTGTCGCCACTGCCGAGGATATCATTTACCTGATCTTCACTTCTGGTTCGACCGGGCGCCCAAAAGGCGCAGCCGTTTACCACCGAGGCTTCACGAACCTCCTGCTCTGGTTCGTGACAGAGTTCAGTATCACCCATGCAGACCGCAACCTTCTGGTGAGTTCTCTCAGCTTCGACCTGACACAGAAAAACCTTTTCGTCCCCATGATTTGCGGTGGGTGTCTGCACTTGACTCCCACTGGTCCCTACGATGCTCAGCAACTTTCGAAATTGATACCGGATTACGGTATCACCCTGATCAACTGCACGCCCAGCGCGTTCTACCCGCTGATCGAACCGCTTTCGGAAGAGATTATGAGGCGTCTGGCTTCATTGCGGACCGTTTTCTTAGGCGGTGAGCCGATTTCAATCGGACGTCTGCGCCCGTGGATGACCCACCCGATCTGTCAGGCGGAGGTGGCCAACACCTACGGCCCTACCGAGTGTACAGATATCTGCGGCGCATACAGGATGACTTCGGAAAACATGGACCACTATGATTTTGTTCCGCTGGGACGGCCGATCCACAATGTTCAACTGGTCATCGTGGATGCTGAATTCAAACCCTGCAATGTCGGCGAACCTGGCGAGCTGTGTGTAGCCGGTGTAGGGATTGGCGCCGGGTACATCAATGATCCGGAAATGACTGCGGCCAAATTTGTCCCAAATCCATTTCCGGGAATTTCGGGCGCCACGGTATATCGAACTGGCGATCAGGCGCGATGGCTGTCGGACGGGGCGATCGAGTTTCTCGGGCGATTGGACCACCAGGTGAAGATTCGCGGGTTTCGGATAGAACTACACGAGATAGAGAGTCTATTGAAAGTACATCCCGTCATCCGGGATGCGGTGGTGGTTGTCCGAAAGGGCCCTGGCGGCGACGAGAGCGCGCGGCTGGTGTGTTATGTGATGCCACAGGAGGACTTTAATGCCAACATCGAAGATATCCGCGACTACTTGTCCGGCCGGTTGCCAGCTTATATGATTCCAGCGGCGTTTCATATATTGCCAAAGCTCCCGCTTTCGCCTAACGGCAAGGTGGACCGCCAGGCGATTCAGATGATCCCAGAGCCGGATGCGCCCGCGGCAAGGCAGTCTTTCGTTGCTCACGGAAGTGTTTTAGAACGTCAGGTTCTACAGATATGGATCAATGTTCTGGGCCTTTCCCAGATCGGGATGGACGACAACTTTTTTGATGCCGGCGGCAACTCGATTCAACTGGCGCAGGTACACACGCGATTGCAGGCTCTGGTGAAAAGGGAATTTCCCATCACGGATATGCTTGTTCACACCACGATTCGGGCTGCGGTAGCCTTTCTTGCAAAGGACACAAAGCTTCAGGCAGGCGGCAACTCAATCCAGGACCGGGCCCGACGTCAGCGAGAGGCTTTGTCCACACGCCGAAACGTAAGGAGGCCTTAATTTTCATGATTCAACAAGAGCCTGAAAATTTGGACGGCATTGCCGTTGTGGGGATGTCCGGGCGGTTCCCAGGCGCGAAGAATGTCGAGCAATTCTGGCAGAATCTTGTGAACGGGATTGAAACCGTTTCACTATTCCGGGAGGACGAATTGGAATTTACGGTTGCCTCTCCAGATGCAGTGGCGCTGGGACAGACGTTCATCAGGGCCCGGGCCATCCTCGATGATGTGGATCAGTTTGATGCGTCGTTCTTCGGCATCTATCCGCGGGAAGCCGAACTCATGGACCCCCAGCACCGACTTTTTCTGGAGTGCGCCTGGGAAACACTTGAATCCGGAGGTTACGATCCGGACCGCTATCCAGGGATGATCGGTGTTTATGCCGGTCTGAGTCTCAACACATACTTGCTCTATAACCTCTGTGCTGACCGGGCGTTTGCCGCGAATTTCGCAGGTAATTACCAGGTTGGCCTCTATCAGGTGATGCTTGGCAACGACAAAGACTTCATGCCAACCCGTGTGTCTTACAGGCTGAACCTGAGGGGGCCAAGTATGAGCATCCAGTCGGCGTGTTCTACATCTCTGGTCGCTATCTGCCAGGCATGCACAAGCCTTCTCAACTATCAGTGTGACATGGCGCTGGCGGGTGGTGTATCCATCACTTTTCCCCAGAAGAGGGACTACCTCTATCAGGATGGGGCCATGGTGTCGGCTGACGGCGCCTGCCGCGTTTTCGACGCCGATGCCAGCGGCACGGTGTTCGGGCACGGCGTGGCTGTCGTTTTGCTCAAACGCATGGCGGATGCGGTTGCGGACGGCGACAGCATTTTGGCGGTGATCAAAGGCACTGCTCTGAACAATGACGGTTCGATGAAGATCGGCTATGCGGCTCCGAGCGTGAATGCGCAAGCAGAGGTGATTGCCATGGCGCAGGCTGCCGCAGGGGTTGATCCCGAGACCATTTCCTACATTGAAGCCCACGGAACTGCAACGCCGCTGGGAGATCCCATTGAGATTGCAGCGCTTACCCAGGCGTTCCGGGGTGGCGGGGCGAGGCGTAACTGCTACTGCGCCATCGGTACCGGAAAAACTCATATCGGCCATATCGATGTGGCGGCCGGAGCAACAGGTCTTATCAAAACCATTCTGCAGCTTCAACACGAACTAATCCCACCGCTCCTGCATTTCAGATCGCCGAATCCGAAGATCGACTTTGCAAATAGCCCGTTTTTCCCCGTGATCAAACTGATGGAGTGGAAGCGGGGGGAAAGCCCGCGTCGGGCGGGCGTGAGCGCTTTCGGGGTTGGCGGAACGAACGCCCATGTCGTGGTCGAGGAGGCTCCGCTGCCTGCCCCCGGAGGTCCATCCCGGCCGCAGCAATTGTTGGTTCTGTCGGCCAAGACAGACAGCGCGCTACAGGCGATGACCGCGAACCTTGCAGTCCGTCTCGAAGGCCAGACCGAGCTTGATCTCGCCGATGCTGCATTTACGCTGCAAAGCGGCCGTAAGCAGTTTGCCTACCGTCGGGCGATTGTTGCATCTGATACAACTGAAGCCATAAACCGACTGCGGTCGCTTGATACAAGGACCGTGGCCACCGGCAGGGTCGGGATACAAGAGCCGTCAATCGTCTTTCTATTCCCTGGCCAGGGGGCGCAATACCTCAATATGGGTCGCGAACTCTACAATTCGGAAGCGGTCTTTCGCGAGGCGGCCGATTGTTGCGCGGATATTCTTCAACGTAGCCTGGGACTGGACCTGCGTACGGTGCTTTACCCCAATAGTGCGGCAACTTTACCGGCTGAAACGCAGATTAACCAGACATGGCTTGCTCAGCCTGCCATTTTTGTGGTGGAATACGCATTGGCAAGGCTCTGGATGAGCTGGGGGGTGAGGCCGGCAGTGCTGATCGGACATAGCATCGGTGAATATGTGGCGGCAGTTCTGGCGGAAGCCTTCACGCTGGAGGATGCGCTTGCCCTTCTGTCCGAGCGTGCGCGGTTGATGCAATCACTGCCGGCCGGCTCAATGCTGGCGGTCAGGTTGGGCGCCTGTGAGGTAGAACGCATTCTGCCCGAAGGCGCCTCCATCGCTGCAGTCAACAGTCCGGTGCTTTGTGTGGTATCAGGTCCGACATATCTGATTCAGGAGTTCCAGCAGAAAATGGAATCGGAAGGTGTTGCCGCCCGTTTCCTGCACACCTCGCATGCGTTTCATTCCGCAATGATGGAGCCCATGCTCCCCGAGTTTGCCGCCGCCGCCCGGCAGACACTCAGTCAACCCCCGAAGCTGCCTTGGGTGTCTACAAGCACCGGCCGCTGGATGCGTTCAGATGATCTTGCCGACGGAGACTACTGGGTGCGGCAGGTGCGCCAAACTGTTCGTTTTACCGAGGCGATAGAGTTGGTCATCGAGGATGCGCATAACATCATGCTGGAAGTCGGGCCGAGCCAGACTCTCAGCCAACTGGCACGGCAGCATGCTAAAAAACCGGCGGATGCGACGGTAATTTCAAGTATGGGCTCAGTTGCTGAATCTGGGCATGATGTTTCCTCGATTCTGGCTGCTCTTGGCCGGTTGTGGGTTGCAGGCGTCAGCATCAACTGGGGTGAGTTTTCTTCCAAGGAACAGCGTAGGCGGATAACACTACCCACATACCCGTTTGAGCGAAAGCGTTACTGGATAGAGCCTGCCACGTTCGGAGCCATGGCCCCTCATGCCATCGAACCCACCCCCAGTGAAACATGTCAGATCAAGGAATCTAAAGTGCAAATTGTTCAGGACTCGAGTATAGTTGCTACTAAAGCCAGAAAAGACCGGTTGCTAAATGAATTGTGCGATCTGTTTCAGAGCTACTCTGGTACCGATTATAGTCAGACTGATCCCAAAGAGTCGTTCATGGATCTTGGGCTTGACTCCCTGTTGCTTACCCAGGTTAGCCAGGGCGTTTTGAAGCGTTTCGGTGTGAAGGTGACCTTCCGGCAGATGCTCGGAGCTTTCTGCACGTTGGACAGCCTGGCTGCATTCCTGGATGAGAAGATGCCGCCCGATGTGATAACACCACCTGTCTTGCAACCTGCAACTGTTCAGGCAGTGAAGGCAGTCTCTGGAAGTGCGGTTACCAATGTCGCTATGGCGATGGCTGTTCCTTCTCAAATTCCATCATCATCGATGAGCGGAAGCTTGTTGGAAACGGTCATTCAGCAGCAGATGGCCATTATGACGCAGCAGTTGAATTTGCTCCGTAAGGAGGCGGTGTCTGGAGCTGAGCATGCCGATCCCGCTTCACCTGATGTCGCACGTTCAAATACAGCACCCGCCATGCCGGTCATTACCGCCGTGAATCTGGAAAAACATAGCCATTTTGGACCATTCAAGGCCATCGAAAAGGGTGCGGCAGGAGGTCTTACAGAAAGACAGCAGGTTGCGCTTGACAAGCTGGTTGATCGTTACAATCGAAGGACGGCAAAGTCAAAGACGCTTGCGCAACAGCATCGCGCATACTTTTGCGATCCCCGGGCTGCAGGCAATTTCCGGCAGCTCTGGAAGGAGATGGTTTACCCCATTTCGTGCACAAGGTCCAAGGGATCGCGCATCTGGGACATCGACGGCAACGAATACATTGACATTACCATGGGCTTTGGCGCCAATTACCTGGGGCACTCTCCCGATTTCGTGATGCAGGCTGTTGAAGCGCAGATGAAGCTGGGTGTTGAAATCGGTCCCCAGTCCCCCATCGCAGGCGAAGTGGCCAGAATGATCTGCGAGTTCACCGGCATGGACCGCGTCACGTTCTGCAACACGGGCTCAGAAGCTGTTATGGCAGCGTTCCGTGTGGCGCGTACCGTGACCGGACGGGAAAAAATCGTTTACTTCTATGGCGATTATCATGGAATTTTCGATGAGGTATTAGGGCGTCCAGCGCTGTTCGACGGAATGCCGGGCGCCATGCCGATTGCACCCGGTATTCCGCATTTGGCGAATATGATGATCCTCGAATACGGAAATCCATCGTCGTTGGATGCCATCCGCCGCCACGCCGACGAGATTGCAGCAGTGATTGTCGAGCCCGTGCAGTCTCGCCACCCTGAACTGCAGCCACGGGAGTTTTTGCAGACTTTAGGGCGTCTGACCCGCGATCACGAAATCGCATTGATATTTGACGAGGTGATCACCGGCTTCCGGGTAGCGCCAGGTGGAGCTCAGGAATACTTCGGGGTTAAGGCTGATCTGGCAACCTATGGCAAGGTGATCGGAGGCGGGATGCCGATCGGTGTACTCGCTGGTTCCGCCACCTACATGGACGCTCTGGATGGCGGGTTCTGGGAATACGGTGACGACTCATCGCCTCCCACAGGGGTCACATTCTTTGCAGGGACTTTCGTCCGTCACCCGCTTGCGATGGCTGCGGCTTACGCTGTTTTGAAACACCTAAAGTCCGCCGGGCCTGAGCTGCAGGAGCAGACCAACAAGCGAACCGCACGGTTTGTGGAAAATGTGAACCGCTTTTTCCAGGGACGCGAGTTGCCCATGCAATTGCGGTCATTCAGTGCGATGTTTTATTATGACTTTCACTCGGATCTGAGGTATGCTGGGTTGCTGTTCTACTATCTCAGGGACCGCGGCGTCCACATCTGGGAAGGTCGGGTTGGTCACCTTTCCGTGGCCCACACCGATTCAGACATGAATCGTGTGCTACTGGCGATTCAGGAAAGCGTGGAAGAAATGCAGGCTGGGGGTTTTCTACCGGAGTCGGGTTCCCATTCTGCCGCACAGAGCGATCAAAAATCTACTGCTGTCGTAACTAGGGGCTTGGGAGCAATGGTTCCGGCTGAGCGAATTTCCCCGGTTGCTTCCCGATTTGCGCTGGCCGAAGCACAGCGCGAAATGTGGATTGGAGCACAGATGAAACCGGAAGCCGCCGGCTCCCATCATGCCTGCACCGGGATTTACCTGGACGGAGATATTGATGTGGAGTCTTTGCGACGGGCCATCCGTGCGGTAGTGCAGCGGCATGAAGGATTGCGGTGTACATTTAGCGAAGAGGGCACAGAAGCGATACTTCATGCGGAGCCAATGCCGGAAGTAACCCTGCACGACTTGAGCGATCTTCCAGAGCCTCAGCGTGAAGAGCGGATGAACGAGATTCTTCACCAGGAGGGCCGACGGTTGCTCGATTTGACCAAAGGCCCCCTGGTCAACTTTAAGATTTTGAAATTATCAACTCAGCGGCACATGCTGATTTTCACCGCCCAGATGATCGTCTGCGACGGCTGGTCTCATTATGTCGTGTTTGAAGATTTGGGAGCGCTCTATACTTCTTTTGCCAAAGGCGAGGAGCCTTACCTTGAGTCTGTTGTTCCGATGCGCGAATTCGCCCTTTGGGAGCAGGCCAATGCGAGATCCATTGAGGCATGTGAGTGTGAGGCATTCTGGCTGTCGCAATTTAAAACGGTTCCTACGCCCATTGATTTTCCAACAGCGCACTCCCGTCCGCCTTCCCGCACCTTTGAAGGCGACCGTCAGGTTCTGACTCTGCCTGCAGAACTTTGCAGAAGCATCAGGAAATTGGCTAAAGAACAGAAGAACTCCTATTTCGCGGTTTTTCTGGCAGCCTTCCAGGCGTGGCTGTACCGCATCAGCGGGGCCAGTGACATAGTTGTGGGAGTTCCCTTTGCCGCACAAAGCCAGCTCGGGATGGACACGCTCGTTGGACAGTGCGCCAACATACTGCCGCTGCGGACACAGATCGAACCGACCGAGTCATTTTCCAGTCTGTCCGTGAAAACCTGGTCTTCGGTGCTTGACGCACAAGAACATTGGAATTTTACGTACGGACGCCTGATTCCCAGCCTGGATCTGCCGCGGGATTCCAGCAGGATTCCCCTGGTATCGGTACTGTTCAACATCGATCCGCCGATGTCCAAGGTGAAGTTCTGGAGTCTGAAGCACCGCTTCATCACGGGGCCGCGTTATTATTTCCAGTATGACATGGGCTTCAATCTGATAGAAGATGGAGACACTATCAATGTGGAATGCGATTACAACCGCAACCTGTTTGACGGGGATGTTATCCTAAGCTGGGTGGCCGGCTACCAGGCGCTTCTTGAAAAGGTTGTGGAAAAACCGGATCTGCCCGTGGACCGTCTGCCGATGATGAATGAACGAGAGACCCAACGCCTTCTATCATTCGATGCCTGTTTAGAAACCACTGATGTCCCGGTGCTTGCGATTGATGGCATGTTCAAAGC
>Ga0194058_10000597_pt1 | contig 17891 bp, 21 predicted proteins | sample SepL4417m_MetaG_FD_155490 | JGI IMG/M metagenome (GOLD analysis project Ga0194058, IMG submission 155490) | Anoxic zone freshwater microbial communities from boreal shield lake in IISD Experimental Lakes Area, Ontario, Canada - Sep2016-L442-17m | ecosystem: Environmental > Aquatic > Freshwater... | reverse complement strand
AAATTAAATTCAAGATTTTTTGTGATAATATTTCTTTGAAATAATTTTTAATATCCTTTTTATTATTTTCTTGAAAAGCTAAAACTAATGTTTTATCTAATTGCACGGAAGTTAGTTCAGGAAAAAGATCCAGCTTGATTAATACTTCGCCTTTTTTTAATAATGCTAAAATATCTTTACTAATATCAAGCACCAGCGGACCACTAAGTCCAAAATGCGTAAAAAGCATCTCACCTTGAAAGCTAGCTTGCTTTCTTTCATCTTGCCAAAGACTGACAGTTGCTTCTTTCAAGCTTATGCCTTGTAGTTCGCAAACCCAATCTTCTTTAATTTTCACTGGCACAAGTGCTGGTGCTGGTGCAATAATTGTGTGCCCCAATTCTTTAGCCCAAACATATCCATCGCCAGTTGAGCCTGTTACTGGATAAGATTTTCCGCCAGTGCATAAAATAAAGCTGTCTGCTGTGATTATTTCTTCTCCCACTTTTACGCCACTAATTTTATTTTCAGCAAAAATAAAACCAGCCACTTCCGCGTTCGTAATTATTTCAACTTTATTTTCTTTGAGATATTTTGTGAGTGTGGAAAGCACATCTATCGCATCGTCAGAGATTGGAAAGACCCGACCATTTTTTTCAACTTTTGTGGCTAGATTTTTTTTCTCAAAAAACTCAACCACTTCTTTCGGTCCAAAAATAGAAAAAGCTGAAAATAAAAATTTGCCATTTCTGCCAAGCTTCTCCGTAAATTCTTTAGCATCGTGATTAATTTGCGTGAGATTGCAACGACCATTGCCAGTGAGCAAGAGTTTTTTTCCCAAGGCTGAATTTTTTTCCAACAGCACAACTCTTGCACCGAGCTCCGCCGCTTTTCCCGCAGCAATCATTCCTGCTGGTCCCCCACCAATCACCGCAACATCAAATTTTCCTGATATTTTTTTCACATTTTTAAGACCAATATTATTTCACATCTAAAATAGTATATTTCACTTCCCCACCTGGCGTATTAACTTCCACAGCAGAACCTTTTTTCTTTCCCATAAAAGCTTTACCCATCGGAGATTCATTGGAAATTTTTAGTTCACCCGGATTGGATTCATTTGATCCTACAATTTGAAATTCCATTTCCGATCCATTAAATTTCACATTCACTTTTGAACCAAGTTGAACTACACCTAAATTTTTATCATAAGTTGCTACTCGCGATTCCTTAAGCATAAATTCCAACTCAGCAATCTTAGCCTCATTCTCTCCTTGTTGCCCCTTAGCGGCACTATATTCAGCGTTCTCGCTCAAATCGCCTTGTTCCTTGGCTTCTTTAATTGCACCAGCAATCCCTTGTCGCAGAGTAGTTTTACGATGAGCTAATTCGTCTTTAATTTTCTTCAAACCTTCTTCGGTTACAAATTTTATCATAATATTTTTTATTAATTTATTTTTTATAAAAAATTGTCGCTCTTTCGAACGACATTAGGAATTATACCAGAAATAGACTTTGTGTCAAATTTTTTTTATTTATTTTTGTCTCTTGTGAAATACCAATCATAAACTTCTTTCGTCACTGGAACAGCGCTAGAATGTCCTTCACCACCGCCTTCAACTAAAACTACCATGGCAATTTTCGGATTATCATAGGGTGCAAAAGAAATAAACCAGGCATGTGTTTTGTCTTGCGAGCCAAATTCTGCCGTGCCAGTTTTACCTGCTACTGCCACTGGCAAATCTTTAAGTGATTGAGCTGTTCCATCTGTGATAACTTTACGCATGCCTTCTCGCAAAACTTGCATAATATCTTTGGAAATAAAATCTTTTCGAATTATTTCTGGTTGCACAAAACTTTCTGCTCCATTATTTTTACGAACACGGTTAACAATTTTTGGAGAATAAAGTGTTCCGCCATTAGCAATTGTTGCCGTAAAATTTGCAATTTGTAGTGGTGTTGCCAAAACAAATCCCTGTCCAATGGCACAATGATAACTATCACCAATATACCATTTTTCACCAACCTTATTTAATTTCCATTCTTCACTTGGAATAAGTCCTTTAGATTCTTCTTGAAGATCAATGCCCGTTTTTTCTCCAAAGCCAAATAAATCTTCATATTTTTTCATGCGATTCATACCTAGTCCGGAAATATTTCCATAACCACCACCGATGGTATAAAAAAAGACATCATTACTTTCAGCAATCGCCGTTCGCACATCACTTGGACCATGCACTTTCCAATCGCCAAAACGAAAACTGCCAATATTAATACTTCCGCCCATACCACTAATAATTGTGGTGGGAGAAATTGTTTTTTCTGAAAGGGCCGCAGCAGCCACAGCCGGTTTAATTGTTGATCCGGGTGGATATTCACCACTAGTTGCTCGATTAAGCAAGGGAATATTCTTATCACTAATTAATTTTTTATATTCCTCGCTACTAATGCCGTTGGCAAATAAATTATTATCAAAACTGGGAAAACTAACCATCGCCAAAATTCCACCAGTACTTGGATCAATTGCCACAGCCGCTGCGGTTTTTGTTTCAGTTTTTTCCAATACCGCTGACAAACTGTCATATATTTTTTTTTGTAATTCTTGATCGATATTCAAAATCAAATCATCCCCCGCTTCAGGTTTTATAACGCCCAGATTTTTCTTTATTTCTCCTCGAGCATCGACCTCGACTTGTTGTGCTCCGTGCACACCTTTTAATTGTTGTTCATATTTTTTTTCCAAACCAGTTTTTCCAATATAATCTGTCATGAAATAATTTTTATTTTTATCCATTTCTTCTTTGGTTATTTTCCCGTCATAACCAATTACATGTGAGAAAATAACACTATCAGCATAATTACGAATAGCGGTTTTTTCCAGAGCAATTCCCGGCAAGTCATTAATTTTTTCTGCTAAAATTAAAGCTTGATCTTGGGTAATATTTTCTTTAAGCAAAATTGAATCAGTTGATTTTTCATTTTGGCTAAGCATTATTATTTCCACATTGCCAGAATTAATATTGAGAATGCTAGCAACTTTTTCTGCGAGTAGCTTTTTTTCTTGATCACTCTTTGGTAAATAACTCGGAACGATAACGACATCAATACTAGGAGAATTCCGTGCTAAAATATTACCAAATTTATCCAAAATATTTCCTCTTGGAGCTTTAATTGTGATTTTTCTGATTCGATTTTCAACTGAAACGAGTGCGTAATATTCGCCTCTAAAAATATCCAAATAAAAAACCCTGCCAAATAAAAATAGCAAGGCAATAAAAAATAAATACCAAACAGTCGCGAGTCCTTTTCGTTCGAAAGGTTTTTCAATCAGCGCCTTTTCTTTTTGAGAAACATTCATGATAGCATCTTCAATTTCGATGCCTCGTGCCATTCTCCTTTTTTTGAAATATCGTTGAAACATATGGCTCTATTTTAGCATAATTTAAAAAAACATGCTACAATACAATCAAATGAAATATTCTCTTCACACAACTTCATGGAAAGCCTGGGACGCAATGCTCCGAGCGATTGATGGTGCTCAAAAATCCATTTATCTCGAAATGTATATTTTTATTGATGATACTAATAAAAGACATAACTTTATTGAAAAAATTAAAAGCCAAAGCTGATTCGGGAGTTCGTGTAATTGTTGTTGCGGATGCTTATGGTAGCAAAATTTTAAAAGAAGAAATTGCAAAAGATAACAATAAATCAGCTATTGAATTTATTTTTTTTAGTCATTGGCTTCGCCATATTCATCGAAAAATTTTAATTGTTGATGAAAAAATCGCTTTCATCGGAGGGGTTAATATTGGCAAGCAATTTAAGTATTGGCAAGATCTTCAACTAGAAATACACGGGAAAATTGTGAAAAATTTATTGCGATCTTTTGCCTATACCTATACAATGGCGGGTGGGAAAAATAAAAAAATTTTAGATTATCGTGAAAAGAAATTAATTGTTAAGTTAAAATTTTGGTTACTTGAACATTGGCCGACAAAAAATATTTATACACTCAAAAAACATTATATCGAAAAAATTTCTGCGGCAAATAGTTTGATTCAAATTGCGACGCCATATTTTACACCACCGCGTTGGTTAATTGCTCTTTTAGATGATGCAATTCGGCGTGGAGTTGTGGTTGAAATTCTTATTCCTAAAAAAGTTGACTGGCAGATTATGAATCTTTTGAATTTTCGCTATATGCACAATCTTAACTCATTGGGAATAAATTTTTATCTCGCCAAAACAATGAACCACGCTAAACTTTTAATTATCGACAAAACTGAAGGATTAGTTGGAACGCAAAATGTAGATTTTTTTTCTTTTCAATTAAATTCTGAAGTGGGAATTTTCTTTCGTGAAAAAAAATTGCTCCATGAGTTGGAGCAAGTTATTTTAAATTGGAAAAAGCATTCCACAAAATTTGAACCAAAAAAATATAAAATGAGAATTAGTGATTATATTATTTTAGCCTTACTTAAAGTTTTTCGCCCGATACTTTAATTATTCATAACGCAAGGCTTCAATCGGACTTAAATTTGCTGCACGACGCGCAGGATAAAATCCGAAAATAATCCCTACTCCGGCAGAAACGCCAAAGGCCAAAAGCACGGCCGACAATGAGATACTTGTTTTTAAGCTACTCACAAAATGCGAAATGAGCAGTGACGCTATCCAGCCTAAAATAATTCCTATTGCACCACCCAAAAAAGTCAGAAGCACAGCTTCGGCTAAAAATTGTAAATTGATATAAATCTTTCGCACGCCAACAGCTTTTCGCAATCCGATTTCTCGTGTTCGTTCTGTAACAGTTGTGAGCATCATATTCATAATGCCAATTCCACCAACTAGCAAGGAAATTCCGGCAATCGAAGAGAGCAATATTGTAAAAGTGCCAGTGATACTTGTGGCTGTGGCGATAATATCATTTTGATTCATCAAACTAAAATCAGCTTGTGTCGCATCTTTGATATTGTGGCGTTTTAATAATAATTCAAAAACCTGATCTTGCACTGATATCATTGAAGCTTGATCTTGAGCAGCCACACTAATATTATTCACAAATTCATTTCCGGTTAAATAATGTTGCGCACTAGTCAATGGCACATAAGCGACATCGTCTTGATTACTAAATCCTGATCCACCTTTGGAAGCCGTGACGCCAATTACTTGAAAATCCATATTATTTGCTCGAATAGTTTGGCCAATGGGATTAACATCCACCCCAAATAAATCATCTCGTGTCGCTGGTCCAAGCACAATTACTTTTGCCGAACTCTTCATTTGTTGCTCACTAAAAAAAGTTCCAAAATCAATTGTTACATTTCTAGCAATTAAATAATCCGCATTAGTGCCTGTGATTTGGGTGTTTGTATTATTTCCCTTGGCAGTTAATTGTGAGCGTTTTGTTACGGAAGGAGCAACGGCTTTGACATTTGTTATTTCTGCTTTTATGGCATCCGCATCTTCGATTGTTAATGTTTGCGAACTGCCACCGCCTTGATTAACACCAGCGACTCGTTGTGCTCCTGGTGTGATCATAATTAAATTAGAACCAATTGATTCAATGCTACTTTCGATAGAATTTTTAGCGCCTTGTCCAATAGCAACCATCGTGATGACCGAAGCAATACCAATAACAATTCCCAAAATCGTAAGACCGGAACGAATTTTATTACCAGCGAGCGACCAAATTGTTTCTTTTAATAAATCGATTAGCATATAACAAAATAAAATAATTACGGCAAATAATGATCTCGGGGTTTATTCAAAACATCTTTTTCGATTATTCCATCACGAACATAAATTATCCGATTAGCGCAATCTGCCACATCCATTTCATGTGTAATTAAAATTATAGTATGCCCTTTTTGGTTTAGTTCTTGAAAAGCTTGCATAACCACTGCGCTAGTTTTTGTGTCGAGATTTCCGGTTGGCTCATCCGCCAAAATTATAGCGGGATCATTGACAAGCGATCGGGCAATTGCCACTCGTTGCATTTGTCCTCCAGATAATTGATTGGATAAATTATAAAATTTACTTTCTTCCATGTCAGCGTATTGCAAACATGCCTTAGCTTTTTTCTCTCTTTCAGCTTGAGACTTTCCGGAAAAAAGTAACGGCAACATTACATTTCGCAACACTGTTGTTCGTGGCAAGAGATTAAACGATTGAAAAACAAAACCAATTTTATTTCTTCGCAAATCAGATAGCTCGTCATCAGCAAGTTTGGAAACCTCATGTCCATCTAAAAAATATTCACCACTCGTTGGTGTGTCCAAAGCGCCAAGGATATGCATCAAAGTTGATTTTCCTGAACCAGACGGACCAATAATTGAAACGAACTCGCCTTTTTTGATACTAAAGGAAACTCCATTTAAAGCATTAGTTTTTATATCGCCATTTGTGTAAGTTTTTACTAAATTTTTACATTCAATCATAATAATTCAAGTTTAGTGTCCCATAAATCCACCCATGCCACCGCGATTAGTACCAGCACCTGAAGAAGTTGCAGAAGTTTTCGCCGTTGCACTTATTGTTTGCGTGACCACTTTATCGCCAGAATTAATTCCACTAATTATTTCCGTATCTGTATTATTAGCCGATCCAATTTTGACAGTTTTTTGAGTAGGCTTTTTATTTCCATTATTTAAAACTTCTACGAAACTTTCACCATTTTTAACTTTCACAGCACTGTTTGGCACAAGCAAAACCTCTTTCTTGACTTCAGTGATAATGTTTGCCGAAACACTCATTTGAGGCTTTATTCTTGGATCAGTCACATCAAAACCAATTGTTACATTATAGGTTACAACTCCTTGCGTGATCGTTCCTAGGGAATCAATTTTTTCAACTTTTCCAGAAAGCTCTAATCCTTCTATAGCACTAAATTTAAGTTTTACGGATTGACCTTCTGAAATATTAGGCACATCTATTTCGTTGATGGCCAATTGAGATTTTAATGTTCCCAGATCGCCGATAATAATTGGCGATGTATTGGAAGTGCTAGAAGAACTTTTTCCTAGGTCATCTCCATTTTTTATATTTATCTCATTAACTGTTCCATCAATTGGTGCTGTTACTTTCCGCTTGGAAGCATCGGCCAATTGATTTTGATAATCTGCTGCGGATACTGCTAAACTTTCCGTGGCGATATCAATCGATTTTTGAGTCAGGGCTATTTTGTCTTTTAATATTTTTTTAGGATTAGCGTGATAATCTGCTTCGGCTTGTTTTTTTGTATATTTTGCATCATCAAGTGTTTTTTTTGCTTGCGAATAACTAACACTAGCTTTGGCTGCACTCACGCCCAGTTGGTCATTTATAATTGTAAAAAGTAATTGACCTTTTTTAACTGAATCGCCCACCTTTACTGCTAAGCCCGCTACGGTGCCAGAAATAGTCGGATCGACTGTGGCAAGCTGATCAACAATCACATTGCCCGATCCAGAAATAGAAGTTGTTAGTGTGCCCTTTTCTGCTGTAGCAGTTTTATATGTTGGAGCAACGCTAGCAGTATTAGCTTTGCTATACCAGTAATAACTCCCGCCAATAATTATAATCGCAACGATGCTTAAAATATATTTCTTTTTCATGAAATTAATTTGATTGATTACTAAAAACACGAATTAAATCTGCCGTAACAACTCCTTGATCATTAGGTGTTCCCATAATAACAAGCTGATCATTGGCTTTAAGATCTGTAATTTTTAAATCATCCACTCCTCGCTTAATAAGTGTTTTTTCTGTTGTTGCGATCGTCGCTTCCTTGTTGTCGCGATCTTTTATAATTAAATTATTATCGGAAATAGAAAGTATTGTTCCTGCTAGTCCATGTGCATTGCGAAAATTTTGTCCTTCAGCGTTGCGAGGAAAATTTTGCATTCCACCACCAGTGCAACCTCCCATCATCTTGCCAGCACAACCAGCAGATTCTTTTTCTCGGCCATTCCCTTTTTCCGATCCCATAAAATTTCTTTCATAGTTCTGTCCCCATTGATAAGAAAATTTTGCTTTATGTAATCCGACTGCCACGCCACCAGCGAAACTAATAAAAACAATGAGAAAAAATCCCACTACTGCGACAGCTACTTTGATTTTTTTCGACTTAACTAATTCTTGTGTGCTCATAGGTTTAATAAATAAATTTATGTTTATAGCTATTCTTGTTAATAAAATAAAAATTAGCTGAAATTAGCATTGTGAAAACTGGAACCAAAAAAATAATAATATGCATAGTTGGCAATGTTTCAAGTAAAGACAAGAAAAAGGTGTCCCAATTGCTGATTACAACTGCCACATCAGAAAACATAAGAGAAAACATTGTCCAGAATTCTGATTGTAAAAATGTTTGACCAAAAATACTTCCTACGCCAATCGCAAAAATGAAAGATCCTGCTAATCCGCAATAAGAAAAAATTAGCTGTCTTTTAGCTTTTCTAATTTTTTCTCTTTCAATTCGTGAAAAAATAAAATCAGCCAATACTTTTGGCGGATTCAACTCGCTGATATTTTGAAATAGTTGCTTTAATTTATGGTGCATAATACTTTTGAGACTTGCGCGCTTAATGTTTTATGAAATAAAATGAAAAAAAACATAAAAACTATTAAACGCACATGTCTCGCTAGTACTACGACTGGGAATTGTTTATGGATGCAAAAATTCTTTTTTCAAGGCACTGAGCGCTCTTTGATGCTGACTTTTGACAGTATTTTGCGGAATATTTAATATACTAGCAATTTCTGCCAGACTTAAATCGTCCTTATAGCGGAGAAATAATATGGTTTGATATTTTTTGGGAAGCTTTTTTATTTTTTTTTTTATTTCCTCAACAGATTCAATTTGTTCCAAAATTTCATCTGGCAATAATTTTTCTTCCGCAATTTCTTCTAACTTATTATATCCGTCACTATTTTCAAAAAGCGAAAACGATAAAGTTTTTTTCTTTTTCCAGAAATCGCGCGCATTATTTTGAGCAATTGCAAATAACCAAGTTTTAAAATTCTTTTCTGGATTAAAGTGTTTGATATTTTTCCAAGCTTTAAAAAAAGTTTCTTGTGTTAAATCATCCGTCAATGCCGTGTCTCCTCCGGTTAAACGATAGAGAAAATTATAGACTGCTTTTAAATTATTATTTACCAAAAACTCAAATGATTTATCATCACCCGCCAAAAAGTTTATGATTAATTTTTTATCTGCTTGTTGCATGAATTTCAGCTTAGCACAAACTAATTATTATTCCAAAAAAATAAAAACCACCCGAGCATTGCCGGGTGGGTAAATTGTTAATATTTAGAAGTGTCCAAACTCCGCTTGTGGAAGAACAAAATAATCCGCATACAAGTCAGGGTCGAACAAATACATACTCTGTTCTTCTTTACCCTCTTTATTGATCCACTTGACGTGAAAAAAGTCAAACACTCTTTCTTCTCGCAAGTTCAATTCAATGGGCAAAATCTCGTTGATTTTTTTTCTGAGATCAGTGCGAAATCTCAGGTTGGACAAATAGGCAAAGCATAAAACTTCTGCTATGCCATGATTGTATTTCCCTGCCATTCCGCAAGGGAAATGATGATCGAGGAAAAGAGTTTTGGTCTGTTTCGCCAAGAAACCCTTAATAATATTCTTGACAATCACATTTTCCTCCTCCGTGTCATAGCCTCCATATTCTTGACAGACATTGAGCGTGCCACCAAAAACTTTTATCTCGTGTGGTCGCCCGCTGACAGCGTAGCTATGATATTTTGAAATATCAACATCGCCATCCGAACAAGTCAACATCACTCCGCCGTTTTTTGTGAGCTGTCGCATATCATCAGTAGAAAAATTTCTGAGAATGTGAAGCTCTTTCATTTTTCTCACAAAACTTCTTTCGCCTTTTGATAGATACCCCATTTTCTAATTCTCCTCTTCTTGTTTTGTTAAAAAACTGCTTATGAATCCTCTAACTTCAACCCTATTTTCAAATTTATCAGCTACCTTCTTGGCAACCAATTCCATTGTTTTTAATTGTGCGTCATCCTTTGCGGAAATAATAATATAAAATGGATCCTCGGCTGTAAACTTATTTCCAAATCCATGATTTCCCAAAGCAATCCCAGCTAATGTTTCCAGCTCTGCTTGCATATATTCTTCACTAAGTCCAAACCCATAACCACTGCAAACAAAATGACCAGGCATCTCACTAAGCATAGCTGGATTAAATTTTCCTGTTCCATCAAAACAAATTGCTCGCTCATCATGAAAATCACTTCTCATTTCTTGCATAGTTAGATGCTCATATGTTGCTCCCAACTGTTTTGCAAGCCATTTTGCAAAATCCATGCCCAATCCATCCGCAGTGCCTGTCACAATTTTTTGCTCCTTAAACGCTTTATTTGCTGCACCACAATCTTCATGACTAGTTACTTTTTTTATTTTACCGCGATATTGTTTAATAAATTTATCCAATTCTTCTTGATTAAGTAAAATGCCTTCACCAGCAAGACCCAGCTTTGCTCCTGCTAATGGCAAAACCCTTCCATCAGAACAAACAATTACATCAAGAGGCATAAACGCTTCATTGAAATTAGGCAAAGATTCCATTGTTTTTTGCAAATCTACGCCTTTTTTCAAATCTTGAATAAGCTTACTGGATTGTGATTCTTTCCAGAGCTCAGATTTTTCTTTTTCTTTTTCTTCATCTTGGTTCTCAAAATTAAACATAATATTTTTTTTAATTTTTAACAACTTATTTCATTTGCATTCCTCGTTTAGTATAATGCTTTCTTGCGACTCTGATTCTTGCTGATTCTTTTTGAATGGCAGCTGCCACTCGTGCATATTCTTCGTCATCGGTTGAAATCGCTGTTCGTTTTAATTCTTCTGCTCGTGTTCTTGCTTCCTCGGCGCGTTTAAGATCAATCTCTTCTGCCCGCTCTGCCGTATCCGCTAAAACTATAAGCATATTATCATGAAATTCAATAAACCCGCCAGAAATAGACAGAAAAATTTCCTCACCATTTTTTTTTATCATTGCTTCACCAGATTCAAGACTGGTTATATATGATCGGTGATTTGGCAGGATTGTGATTTGACCACTCGTCGTATCAAAAGTTGCTTGATCAATTAAATCGTCATAGACCGTTTTCTCCGAAGTAACAATTTTAAATTTAATTTTTAATTCAGACATAAAATTATTTTTTTATTTCACTGATGCCACCTTTCATATAAAATTCTTGTTCTGCAATATCATCCAACTCGCCATCAATGATCATTTTGAAACCTTTGATTGTATCTTCTAGTTTGACATATTTGCCTGGTGTGCCAGTGAATTGTTCTGCCACAAAAAATGGTTGCGAAAGAAATTTTTGAATTTTTCTCGCTCGTGAAACTGTTATTTTATCATCGTCGGACAATTCTTCCATACCAAGAATGGCAATAATATCTTGCAAGTCTTTATATCTTTGCAAAATCATTTGCACTTTTCTGGCAACGTTATAATGCTCCTCGCCCACAATTTTTGGATCAAGAATTGTGGAAGATGAATCCAATGGATCAACGGCGGGATAAATTCCAAGTTCAGTAAGCGCCCGAGAAAGCACCACGGTCGAATCAAGATGACCAAATGTTGTGGCTGGTGCTGGATCAGTTAAGTCATCGGCTGGAACATAAACTGCTTGCACGGAAGTAATTGAACCTTTTTTGGTTGAAGTAATTCTTTCTTGCAATTTTCCCATTTCTTCTGCCAGTGTTGGCTGATAACCTACTGCTGATGGAATTCGTCCAAGCAAAGCTGACACTTCTGATCCAGCTTGCGTAAAACGAAAAATATTATCAATAAAAAGTAAAACATCCTTGCCTTCATCATCACGAAAATATTCTGCCATGGCGAGAGCAGACAAAGCTACACGCTGACGCGCTCCTGGCGGTTCATTCATTTGACCAAAAACTAAAGCGGTTTGTTTCAACACGCCAGATTCTTTCATTTCATTATAGAGATCATTGCCTTCGCGTGTTCGCTCTCCCACTCCAGCAAAAACAGAATAGCCACCATGTTCTCTTGCAATATTTCTAATTAATTCTTGAATCAAAACAGTTTTTCCCACACCAGCGCCACCGAAAAGTCCAATTTTTCCACCTTTCACAAAAGGACAAATAAGATCAACCACTTTGATGCCTGTTTCAAAAATTTCCGCCTTGGTTGATTGTTCGGAAAATTTTGGTGCATCTCTGTGAATCGGATATTTTTTAGTTGTTACAACTTTTTCAGCCACTCCGTCAATTGTTTCTCCAAGCAGATTAAACATTCGTCCCAAAACTTCTTTTCCGACTGGCACAGAAATTGGTGCGCCCGTGTCAGACACTCCCATTCCCCGACTAATTCCATCAGTCGATCCCATCGCGACTGTTCGCACACGATTCGCTCCAATATGTTGATTGGTTTCCAAAATCAATTTTCCACCATCAGTCAACGCAACTTCCAGCGCATGATAAATTTCTGGCAGATTACCTTCAAATTCAACATCAATAACGGGTCCGATAACTTGAATAATTTTTCCTGTGTTTTTCATAACTTTGCATTTATAATTTTTAAATTAAAAAAATATTTAAAATATTTATCCTTCAAGAGTAGCTTTTCCTGCTGAGATTTCCGCGATTTCTTGTGTGATTTTTGCTTGACGCAATTGATTATAGGCTAGCGTTAAACCATCTGCCATTTCTCCTGCCGCATCCGTGGCATTTCTCATCGCCAACATTCTTGATGATTCTTTGGAGGCATTCGATTCCAAAATAGCATGATAAATTTGCATTTCAATCAATCGGGGAAAAATATAATCTAGCAATTCCTTTGGACTTGGCTCAATCTTATATTCAATCTCTGGCTCTTTTAAACCAACTTCTTTGGCTAGAATATCCATTTCAGCGATTTGTTTTTCCAGATCAACTTTTGATACTGGCAGAATTTGTCTAATTTTTGTTTGTTGATTAATAGCTGAAACAAAATCAGTATAAATCACCGCCACTTTATCATATTTCTTTTCAAGATAATCCGCAATTACAATTTTTGCTACAGCTCTAACATCTTCAATTTTTGGCAAATAAGTTAGCTCGGGAAATGTCGCTACGACTTCCTTGCCAAGTCTTCGCACCATCGCCTCGCCTTTCTTTCCAATAGTAATAAAATCTATTCTTAATTCGTTATTGGGAATATTTGATTCTATTTTTTTATTACCAATCCGATTAACTTTTAATTTTTCTGGATTAGTAATTTCATCTTTAATTTTTTTAGCGACTTGGGCATTAAAAGATCCACAAAGTCCACGATTAGAAGTGATTGCAATTACGAGCACGCTTTTCACTTCTCGTACCTCGAGAAGTCCTTTGTGATGATCCTTGAATGCTCTGGTTAAATTTGTGAGCACACTCCAAGCGCTATGTGCATATGGTCGAATGCCCACCACATTAGCAACAGATCGGCGCATTTTAGCAGCCGAAACCATCTCCATGGCACGAGTAATTTTTTTGGTATTATTAATCGATTTTATTCGACGCTTTATATCTCTAGCTGAATTCATATTATTTTAATGTTCGCTTTGATAAACTTCTTTAAATTCCTTAATTACTCCTTGCAATTTTTCCACGACTTCATCGGTTAAATCTTTCTTATCGATTATCATGTCCAACACTGCCTTAGCTGATGAATCTAAAAATTTATGAAAATCTCGTTCCCAATTTGCCACTTGTTCAACTGCAACATCATCAAGATAGCCATTGATTACAGCATAGATAATTGCCACTTGATGCTCAACAAGCATCGGCTCATATTGACCTTGCTTTAAAATTTCCACTGTTCTTCGTCCTCTCTCAATTCGTTGTCTGGTATTTTCATCAAGATCAGATCCAAATTGGGCAAAAGCTTCAAGCTCACGAAATTGTGCAATATCCAATCGCAATTTTCCCGCCACTTTTTTCATGGCTTTAATTTGTGCTGCTGATCCCACGCGCGAAACAGAAATTCCCACATTAAGTGCCGGACGAATACCTTTATAGAATAAATCGGCTTCCAAATAAATTTGTCCATCAGTAATAGAAATAACATTGGTTGGAATATAGGCACTCACATCGCCCGATTGTGTTTCAATAATTGGTAATGCGGTGATTGATCCGCCACCAAAATTTTCATTTAATTTAGCACTTCGTTCCAAAAGTCTAGAATGAATATAAAAAACATCTCCGGGATAAGCTTCTCGTCCTGGTGGGCGACGAAGAATTAATGAAATTTGACGATAAGCCCAAGCGTGTCGAGAAAGATCGTCATAAATAATTAAAACATCTTCACCTTTGTCCATAAAAAATTCGCCTAGCGTGCAACCAGCGTAAGGTGCAATATAAGACAGTGGCGCTGGATCTGATGCGCCAGCGACAACCACAGTCGTATATTCCATTGCTCCACGCGCTTCGAGTTCTGCCACAATTCTGGCTACTTTGGATTCTTTTTGTCCAATCGCCACATAAATACATTTTACATTTTGACCCTTTTGATTAATAATAGTGTCCACCGCAATCGCAGTTTTTCCAGTTTGACGATCACCAATAATTAGTTCTCGTTGTCCACGACCAATTGGAATCATGGCATCAATCGCTTTAATTCCAGTTTGCAATGGTTGATGCACAGATTTTCTCGTGATTACACCCGGAGCAATTTTTTCAATCGGCATAAATTTGTCAGATGCAATTGCTCCTTTTCCATCAATCGGAATTCCCAGCGGATTAATCACGCGACCAATAAAATTTTCTGAAACGGGAACAGAAAGCACGCGTCCAGTTGAACGCACGGTATCGCCTTCTTTGATTCCTTCATAAGCGCCAAGAATCATTGCGCCAATCCGATCTTCTTCCAAATTCAAAACCATACCATAAATTGGTTCTGCCTTTTCTTTTGCATTACTCTCGTCTGCCCTTATAAATTCTAACATTTCACTCGCCATGGCATTTTCAAGACCAGTAATTCGCGCCACGCCGTCGCCAACTTCCACAACCGTTCCGATTTTTTCTGTCGTGGCAACACTTTCAAATTCACCAATTTGTTTTTTCAGTTGTTCGATGATGTAATCCTTGTTCATAATTTTTTTAAAATAAATTTAAACCTCGCTTAATTATTCAAAATATTTTTCAACTTTTTTAATTGCCCTTGCACACTCGCATCAAAAATCTCATCTCCTACTTTTACAATCACTCCGCCTTTAATTTTTTCATCAATTATATTTTTAACTACAACTTCTTTTGCCAAATATTTTGCTTTGATATAATTTTTCAACTTTTCCGCTAAGTCATCGCCGAGTTTTTCACGAGAATATATTTCCGCCACAACGATCTCGTTTTTTAAATTAAATATTACTTCGAATTTTCGCAAAATTTCAGTTTTTAATTTTAGTTGTCCATTTTTTGCCAAAACTTTTACAAAATTAGCTACTAAAATATCAATCTTCTCGTGAGATTTTTCAAAAGTTACTGCATATAAAGATTTTGCGTATTGGGCTGATGTTATTCGCATAAAATTTATTTAATCGCTTTTTCAATTAACTCTTTATCTTTTTCTTTGTCTAATTTTTCGCCAATAATTTTTTCTGTCGCCAAAACTACTAAATTAGCAATTTCACCTTTCACTTCCGAAAGCATCTTGTCTTTTTCTTGTTCAATTTGTTTTTTAGCACTCACGATTAACTTCTCATTTTGATTTCTCGCTTCAAGCACAATGCTTGTCGCATTTGCCTTAGCTTGTTTTTCTGCTGTCTTAATTATTTCTTGCGCTTCTTTTTTAGCATTCGCCAAAACTTCTTTTTCTTTCTTCATAATCTCTTCTAGTTTTTTCCCAGCAGTGTCCGCATCAGAAAGTCCTTTTTCGATTTTATCTGTTCGACTGTTTAATGTTTTCAATACTGGTTTATAGGCAAATTTATATAGCACCAAAAGCACAATAGTAAAATTAACTATCTGTGCCACTAAGAGATTAACTTCAATGTGAAATGTTTTAATTAATTCATCCATAGTTATAATAATTAAAAAATAATAATCTTATTTCAATCCCGATTATTCGGGACTGAGAAAAACAATTATTTGATCGAGAAAGCGATAACCAAAGCATAAATCGCAACCGCTTCAGCAAAGGCAGCAGCCAAAAGCATTGGAAGCAGAATTTTTTCTGCACATTCAGGATTTCTCCCAATTGATTCCATGGCTTTTGCACCAATCTTTCCAATTGCAAACGCTGGTGCAATCGATCCGATTCCAATAGCCAACGCTTTTGCCAACATTACTGTATCCATAATATTATTTTTTATTCTAACGGTCGACTGTTTTTTATGGTGTTTAATGTCGCCGTAAAAATAAATTAAAAAAATTAATTAACTCTTTAAAAAACTCAATGCTCGTGTTCCTGTGTTGCAATTGTCATATACACCAATGCCAGTATCGAAAAAATCAATGCTTGAATTATTCCCACAATCATTTCTAGGAACATAAAGGGTAATGGTAGGACATAAGCAAAGAGTGCCATCATCGAAGCTAAAAGCACTTCGCCTGCAAAAATATTACCAAAAAGACGAAATGTAAGTGAAGCCATTTTGGCAAATTCGCTAATAATTTCCACTAAGCCCACAAAAATCTTAATCGGATTGACCAAAATAATTGTAAAATCTTTGCGTATTTTCCCCGGGATTTCCAGCAGTAATTTAATATTAACAAATTTATTGAAATAATTCCATGTGCCAATTGTGAGTACTCCGGCAATATGTGAAGCGATTACAGCAAAAAGTGCCAATGCTAGCGTAGTGTTAATATCGGCTGTGCCTCCCCGAAAAAGTGGGATAAATATTTTATGCCCTTCTGCTATTTCATTAAAACCAATTGTTCCCATTCCAGGAAGCAAGCCCATCCAATTATTTACAAAAATAAACAGAAACAGCGCCAAAGCAATTGGCAAAAACTTTTCTGATTTTTTTCGTGAACCAGTTACGCTATCAGCCAGCTCCAGGGCTTTTTCAAGAATAATTTCAAAAATATTTTGTAAACCCCTTGGCACTTTTTTGACTTTTCTCCCAACTGAAAAAAGAAAAATAACTAGAATAATCACAGAAATCCAACTAGCCAATAGCGAATTAGTAACTGTCAGATTGCCAATATAACCCAATGGCTCAGCAAAAAGTGTCGCCTCATGACTCGCTTCCCCACTTGGCGTTTGAGTAATTTCAGAGTTGGTTGTGAGAGTTGTTTGTTCTGACATAATTATTTAGATTTTTCTGTTGTTAGATTATTTTTCAATTCTTTTTCTTTTTTTGCATCATCTTCAATTTTTTTCATCACAACCAGCGTGTCCTTAATAATTCCAAAAGTAGAAACAAAAAAAGCTACTCCAACGCAAAGCAAAAATAATTTTGGCTCGGTGGAATATTTTTTATCTAGCCATTTTCCCAAAAATAATGCTGCAATAATTGGTCCGCCAATCCAACCGCTTAATTTTCCAAACAAAACTAAGCTCGGTTGCCACCAGAGCATTCTTATTTCTTTTTTTTTACTGTTCATAGTTTAGATTAGCCTACTTAGCTATTCTTATGCAAAAAGCGAAAAAAGTCAAGAACACGCAATTTGACAAATGTTTTACGAAAAAATAGACTATTTAATATACAAAGATCACTTATTATGTTGCAAAAAATAAATACTTTTTTTCTTGACGCACTATTTCCTATCGTTTGTTTAATTTGCCAGAAAAAAGATGTTTGGCTATGTGATGAGTGTGTGGAAAAATTTCCACTGCTCTCCTTTCAATTTTGTCCTTATTGCGAAAAAGAAATTACAACAAGTGGCGTTGTTTGTGGAAAATGCAAGAAATCGCAACTAGCACTTGAGGCGCTTATTTGTGCCACGGAAT
>Ga0194058_10000596_pt1 | contig 17897 bp, 18 predicted proteins | sample SepL4417m_MetaG_FD_155490 | JGI IMG/M metagenome (GOLD analysis project Ga0194058, IMG submission 155490) | Anoxic zone freshwater microbial communities from boreal shield lake in IISD Experimental Lakes Area, Ontario, Canada - Sep2016-L442-17m | ecosystem: Environmental > Aquatic > Freshwater... | reverse complement strand
AATGTCGTGTCGTGTCTTTTGCGTTTGGCTTTCATTTTCGATGGTCTTTCAGGTTGTGGTTTTTCACACCCGTACGCCATCGCTTTTTATAGCTTAACTGCTGGTCCGAATTCCGGGGGCCACCTCAATCGTCACCGAAGGGGTGGTGTATTTCCGCTCCGGGGATCGCGAACTGAAGCTGGGTTGCGGGGCACTGTTCTGGCACTTGGCCGGAGAGGAGACGATCCATCGGACAGAATCCGGCTCGCCCTACGAATGCCTGGCTCTGGCCTTTGCCGTGAGCCCGCGCGCTGGGAGGCCGGCACCGCGGGTGTCGGTCATCCCCGACCACCAGAGGGCGCGAGAATTGTGCCGGGAATTCCTGCTCAGCTACCATGATGACGCGGTCGACCGCGGGATTCTCGGAGGCTACGCCCACTCGCGGCTTCTCTGGGAATCCCATCGGGGAACGGTCCAGCACCCCGAGTCGGTCCGCCCGCCAGCGGTCGAGGCGGCGCTGGTCTTTCTCGAGGCCGGGTTTCGCCGGCATGACCTCGGGGTGGGGGATCTGGCTAAGTCCGCGGGAATCAGCACTCCCCATGTCCACGCCCTGTTCCGCAAACACCTCAGCCAGACGCCGCATCAGTTCTTGACCGCACGCCGGATCCGCGAGGCGAAGTGGCTGCTCTCCGGGACCAACCGCACGATCAAGGCGATCGCCATCGACTGCGGGTTCCCCGCCCTCGAAACGTTTTACCGGGCGTTCAAGAGGACCGTCGGCACGACGCCCCACCAGTTCCGGGCCAGCCACAGCCGGCGGATCTTCACGGATCTCTGACCAACAAAAAAACGCCGTCCAGGGTGAACTGGACGGCGTTTGCTTCTGCCTGCCTCCCGTCTGCTATTTTCTGCTATTTGGTTGGAACCGTCGCGATCGTTTGGAGGATCCTGCTCGCAATCTTGTAAGGATCGCCCTGGGAATTCGGACGCCGGTCCTCGAGGTATCCCTTGTATCCGTTGTTGACGAAGCTGTGGGGAACGCGCACCGATGCCCCGCGGTTCGCCAGCCCGTAGTTGAACTTGTCGATGGACTGGGTCTCATGCAGGCCGGTGAGACGCAGGTGGTTGTCCGGCCCGTAAACCGCAATGTGCTCGTTCTTGTATTTGTCAAACGCCGCCATGAGCGATTCAAAATAGGCCTTTCCTCCCACCTCGCGCATGTGCTTGGTCGAGAAGTTCGCGTGCATGCCAGATCCGTTCCAATCCAGGTCCTTCCCTAGCGGCTTGCAGTGCCAGTTCACATCCACCCCGTATTTTTCGCAGAGGCGGAGGAGCAGGTAACGGGCCATCCAGACCTGATCGGCGGCCGTCTTCGAGCCTTTGCCGAAGATCTGAAATTCCCACTGTCCCTTCGCCACCTCGGCATTGATTCCTTCATGGTTGATCCCTGCTTCCAAGCAGATATCGAGGTGGGTATCCACGATCTCGCGGGCCATATCGCCCACGTTCTTAAAGCCGACTCCGGTATAATATTCTCCCTGCGGAGGAGGATATCCGCCCCCTGACGGAAACCCGATAGGAACCCCGTCCTGATAAAGGAAATATTCCTGCTCGAACCCGAACCAGGCATTCGGATCATCAAGGATCGTCCCGCGCGCATTCGTCGGGTGCGGGGAGCCGTCCGGGAGGAGGACTTCGCACATCACCAGGGCGCCGTTTGTCTTGGTGGGATCCGGGTAGCAGGCCACGGGTTTCAAAATGCAATCCGAGCTGTGGCCTTCCGCCTGGCGCGTGGAGCTGCCGTCAAATCCCCACATGGGGAGCTCAGCCAGCGACGGAAATGTGTCAAATTCTTTGACTTGAGTTTTTCCGCGCAGGTTGGCTACGGGCTCATAGCCGTCCAGCCAGATGTATTCGAGTTTAAACTTCGCCATATAATGTTGTTTGCAGTGTCGTATTTTGACCATCTCACGCCGGATTGAGGTGGTTATTGTTGGGTTTTTCTGTCCGGTGACCGGCGGAGCTTAAACAAGCAGAAACGATGCCAATTGTCGAAAGAAACCAGTTTGTCGGGAAGCTGGGAGCTGAGATCACCCCAGCATCAGCAGGCCTCCCGAGTCCTGAACCGCACCACGCCCTCCCGTGATCCCTCTCGCCCTGCGCTGGATCAACGAGCCGATCACATCGGGAGGCACGCTGAGCCATCGGGACTCGGATGCGGGCATGCCCTCGACCAGGTCGAGGAGCACATCGGGATCTCGCTGCAGGGCGTTCGCCACCTGCCCTTTGGAGAGCTGGATCGAATTGCATTTTGTGCGGGCCAGGATGTAATCCAAATCGCCCTTCAAGAGCTCGACATGCTCGTCGCTCAAAAGCATAGCTGCCTCCATTCGTGACGGCGGTGAAAGCTCAGATCCTCGTGAGGGCTCGTTGAAGAGAGCACCGGCGGGCGGGCATCCGACCACGCATCGTATCGGCAGAAGGAGGCCTTCCAGCGGGATTGAGCCAAAATTTCTCCCGCCGGATCCACCAGCCCGACAGGGATGCGGACTTCGGCCGCCCACCCTGAGGGAGTTTTCATATAGCGGCTTTCGAAGCCGGGCGGACGAACGATCAGGGCAGAAAGCGGGAGCGACTTCTGCGCCATCGCCTCGAAGTCTTCCGGGCGAAAGCGAAGGTGCAGCCGGTGGTTCCCAGGAGCGACATGCATCTCGGTGTAAAAACCGGCCCCTTCCGCCTCCAGAAAAACTTCAAAGACATCCCCAAGCATCCACATGTGCTGGGAGTCGCCGGTGGCGGCGGTGGTGACATCCTCATCCTCCAGGTCGGCGCGGACAAAAATTCCTGAAGCATTCCAAGCGATGCGCACCTGGGACTTTGCGCAGCTGGCACCTGGCGGCCAGGAATAGGCCAGAGAGGTCGGCTGTGCACCGGGGATCGCCTCCTCGAGGGAGCCGTGAGCATGGGCTGCGGGGATCATGGAGATACCGGGGCCTCGTCAACAATGCGAGTGAGGGCGGCCGCAATGAACAGGGAAATTCCCCCGACAAGCACCGGGGCAAGCTGGTTCCCCCCGCTGAGCTTCACAATCAGCCCTCCAAGAAAAACCGACATCACAATCTGAGGGATCACGATGAAAAAGTTAAAAACGCCCATGTAGAATCCTGTTTTATCTGGCGGGAGCGAGGATGCAAGCATGGCATAAGGCATGGCCAGAATCGAGGCCCAGGCAACCCCGACGCCCGCCATGGAGGCAAGCAGGTGAGCCGGGTTGGAAATGAATGGCACCGAGGCCAGGCCTAGCCCGCCGGCCAGCAGGCAGAACGTGTGGATATCTTTCGCCCGGAACCGGCGGACCAGCCAGAGGAGCGCAAAAGCAAAGACAAAAGCGATCCCGTTGTAGGCGGAGAAGCAGACGCCTCCCCACGCCACCCCTTCCGTGTAGCGCGCGCTTCCAGGTGCCCCGCTGAAGATCTTCTCCGCGATCCCTGTCCCAAAGTAGATCCACATCGAGAAGAGCGCCAGCCAGGTGAAAAATTGCACGGCAGCTAGCTGGCGCATGGTTTTCGGCATCGTTTTGATGCCGTGAAAAATCTCCTGGAATGCGCGGAACGGTCCGGCCGTGGCGGCATTATTCCGGCGGAATGCCTCGATGTCTTCGGGAGGGTACTCCGGGGTGGAAACGATCGTGTAGAGCACGGCGGCTAAAAACACCCCGGCCCCGATATAGAACGCCCAATGAACGGCCGCAGGGATCGATCCGCCCGCTCCTGCCTCGGCGGTCATGCCGCACCAGTTCATCAGCACCCACGGGAGCGCGGAGGAAACCACAGCTCCGAAGCCGATCAGGACGCTCTGGGTTGCAAACCCGATGGAATGCTGCTCCTGGGGAAGCTTGTCCGCAACAAATGCCCGAAAAGGCTCCATGCTCAGATTCACCGAGGCGTCGAGGATCCACAGCAAGCCGACAGCCATCCAAAGAGCCGAGGAATTCGGCATGAGAATCAACGCCCCCGACGCGCAGATCGCCCCCCCTAAAAAATACGGCCTCCGGCGCCCGAGCCGGTTCCATGTGCGATCGCTGAAATACCCGATAATTGGCTGGATGATCAGCCCGGTGAGCGGAGCCGCAAGCCAGAGACGAGCGAGCTCATCGGGCTTTGCGCCCAGGTATTGGTAGATGGAGCTCATGTTCGCCATCTGGAGGCCCCACCCAAACTGGATGCCAAGAAATCCGAAGCTCATGTTCCAAATCGCCAGAAAGCTCAAACGAGGTTTATTCATAGGGTGATCTCAGGCTGCCACGGTTTTTTCATTCGTTCAACCAAAGAGGTCGAGAATGACGTTGTGGATGCCCTCAATAAAAGATACGATGCAGATCACGCACATCTTGTTTAAGGAAAAAATGATATCTCAATTCAACGTTTTACAAAGCTCGGAGGGCCGCTGGGTGGCACCGGGTTCGAATCTCTGCAGGGCCTGCCGCTTTTCTCCCATGAAGCTCATCCCCCACCTCTTGCTGGCAGCGCTGGCCGGCATTTTCTCCGGCTGCGCATCGGTCAGCGTGAAGCATTCGGTTTTTCAGCCGGGGACGGACCTCGTGCAGACGCCGGAGGCGATTTACGTGCGGCCGTTTCTTTTGCCGAACGCGGGCCTGCGAGTGGATCGAAAAGGGGCTGATCTGGGCACCTTTATCTCTGAGTTTCAGGAAGCTTTTTCTGAGAAATTGACCTCCCGGCTCACGAAGCACATCGCTCCGGCGCAGGCCATCGGGCCGTCCGAGCCCGTCGAGAGGTCAAATTCCTGGCTTATCGAGGGAGAGTTTTCGCGGATTTCCCAAGGGAGCAGGGCCTTGCGGGCGACTCTCGGCCTGGGGCTCGGCGGAACCAAAATGGAATGCGTTGCCCGCGTTTACGACCTGAGGCAAGGCCGCAGAACGCCATTTGCGATCATCGAGACAACCGGCGGATCCAATGCCGAGCCAGGGGGAATTTTCAGCGGGCCGTTTGTTGCGGCACCCCATATCGTTCTGACATCGGTCACGAGCGGGGTGACTCCGGACGCCCGGCGAACCGCGCGCATGATCACCGCCACACTTTCGGAATACCTGACCAAATCCAAGGCCAATCTTCCGTCCAAGCCGATGCGGGCAAAGCAGCTCGGAGAAATCCCCGGGCTCCCTTCCAACCCGCTTTCCAAGCCTCCTTCCTCGTAGCCCGAGGAAACCACAGGGGGCGGCCGATCCCGGGCTTTTACTTGCTACTCCGCCTGTGCGTCTTTGTAGAGCGCGGCGTAGGGGCCGTTTTGGGCGAGCAGCACCGGGCCTGGGCCGTCTTCGACGATCCTCCCGTTTTTTAGAACAATGATCCTTCCGACCCCATGCACGGTGGAGATCCGGTGGGTGACGATCAGGGTGGTTCTCCCGCGCATGAGGTCGCCGATCGTCTCCATGATCGCGTGCTCGGTCGAAGGGTCTAAAGCGCTGGTCGGCTCGTCGAGGAGGAGGATCGGCGCATCCTTCAGAAATGCGCGCGCGATGCCGATCCTCTGCCTCTGCCCGACGCTGAGGTGCCCGCCCCGCTCACCCACCGGGCTGTCGAATCCCTCCGGCATTTGCATGATGAAATCGTAGGCCTGCGCGCGGATCGCGGCATCGATGATCTCCTCGTCGGTTGCTTCCGGCTTTCCGTAAGCGATGTTTTCACGGACCGTCGTAGAAAAGAGCAGGGTGTCCTGGAGGACCATCCCGATGTGCGAGCGCAGGCTTTTTTTTGTAATCTGGCGGAGGTCGCACCCATCGAGAGAGACGATTCCGGATCCCGGCTCGTAAAACCTCGGCACCAGGCTCAGCAGCGTGCTTTTTCCTGTTCCGGTGCTGCCGACAAAAGCCACCGTCTGCCCGGGCTCGATCTCAAACGAGAGGTCGTTGAGTATGGTTCGCTCGTCGGTGTATCCGAATGATACGCCAGAGAATTTGATGCGGCCGTCAGCGCGCTCTAGCAGATGGGCATCGGGGGCATCCGGGACATCGTTGTCCCGGTCGAGGACCTCGAAGCAGCGGGCCGCGCCCGCCGCCGCCCCCTCGAGCGCCCAGGCCGTGTAGGTGAGCTGCTCGAGCGGCTGGTAGAGCATGAGAAGGTAGGACGAGAACACGAGGAGATCCCCGAGCGTGAACTCATTCCCGGGCTTCAGCACTTGCAACGAGCCGATATAATACATGAGCGCGGTCCCGACCGCCATGAGAGCTCCCACGACCAGGGCGCTCGCCACGGTGGTCATGTTCAGCCTCATGTTCGCCTCGAGGCTCTGGGCGGCCCGGCGCTGGAACTGTCCGATTTCAAACGCCTCGCGCCCGAACGCATGGACCATCCGAATCTGGCTCAAGCCCTCCTGCGCGAGGGTCAGCAGATCGCTCTCGCGCTCCTGGATCGTGGTGGACTGCCGCCGGACGCGCTCGGCGTAATGGTGGATCGCCCACACGACAAACGGCAGGATCGCCAGAGAGGCGAGCGTGAGCGGCCAGTTCATCCGGAACATGATCACCAGCGCGCTGAAAAGCATCACCAGGGAGGACAAGATCGTGGCGAACCCTTTGTTGTAGATCGTCTGGATGCTCTGGGAATCGTAGGCGACCCGGAAGCTCGAGTCCGCGCTCCGCCGGGCGTCATGAAACTTCAGGGGCAGCGCCTGCAGCGCCGAATAAATGTCGGTTCGCAGCTTGAGCAGCGCGCGCAGGCCGACCCGGATAAAAAGGTAGTTGGAGGCGAGGTTTATCAGCCCGGCCATGACGCTGATGACGACCATAGCCAGCGCGAAGCCCAAGATTGCTCCGGATGGGTTCCCGTCCCCGAACCACCGCCTGACCGCCGCCCGGGCTTCGGATGTCCCCCCCGACGGATCAAGGATTCCGTCGACGATATACTTGAACGGCCAGGGTTTGAGCAGGTTGAATGCGATCGCCGCAAGCGTCAGCAAGACCCCTCCGAACGTCGGCCAGAAGAACGGCCGGAAATACCGCAGTGCCCTCGCGTAAATGTTCACACCGCATTGCTACTCCCACCGGCCTCGCTTCGCAAGCCGATTGGCAGGAGAGCTTTTATCCGGAGTAGAGGGCGCGGATCAGGGCCTGAGCGCGAGCGCCGGGCAGCACCCCGGCCTCCATCCGGTTCATCACATAGCCGAAGCCGATGGCGGAATCCGGGTCTGCAAACCCGAGGCTCCCCCCAGCTCCCGAGTGTCCGAACGCCCGCAGCGAAGGCCCGAATAGCTCCCGGACTTTCCCTCCAGCCACGGGATCCATCATGAAGCCAGCAGAGAACGAGGTCTCGATGTGAAGGATCTTATCGAACCCTTGGGCGATGCGGGTGGACATCCATCCAAGCTCGCTGTCGCCGAAATAGGAAACCCCTTCCCACCTGCCGCCTGCGGCGAGCATGGCATAGAATTTGGCGAGCGCGCGGGCCGACCCGATCCCGCTCATCGAGGGGATCGACGCCGAGCGGGCGGCGGGGGAGTTCATTGTGGAGACGGCGGCAAGCCCGCCGGGCGATGTGAACGCCCTGCGCGTGAGCGAGTTCGGCCGGTTTATCGCCGCAAGGAATGCCGAATTGCCTTCAGAGGCAGCCTCGCTGGGAGGGAGCATGGTGGCCGCGCGGGGGTGCTCGACCTCCGGCAGGCCGATCCAGAGGTCGAGCTCGAGAGGTTCTCCGAATTCCCTGCGCCAGTAGCGCCCGAGCGGGGTCCCCCCGGCGATCCGCCGGACGAGCTCGTCCGCGATGAATCCGAACGTCCTCGGCCCGTAGCCCGGACCGGAGGCGCCCTCTGCGAACGGCACCTGATCCTCAATCGCCCGGGCTACCCCCTCGTGGTCAAGCACCGAGAGGTCGGTCCGATCAAGCGCTCCGAGGCCTGCGCTGTGCGAGAGCACCTGCCCGATCGTGATCCCTTCCTTCCCGCCTCGCGCAAATTCCGGCCAGACATCGGCCACACGGGTTGCCAGGCCAAGCCCGGCGCGCCCGATCGCATGGAGAGCGCAGGCCGCCGCGATGCCTTTCGTCGCGGACCAAATGAGGACGAGGGTCTCCGGATCCCATGGGATTTGCTGCGCGGCATCCCGGAACCCGCCGCAGACGCTCACGATCTCCCGGCCTTGCTGCCACACCGACAGCGCTGCTCCGACCTCAAGCCCAAGAGAAAAATTGTTTTCGAAGGCGGTGCGGACGCTGGCCGCAGCGGTCATGGAACGTCATCCTCCCGCCGGTCGGTCCCTTGCCGGATAGAGGTCAGGGTGCGTTCCTTTGCCATGCGGCGAACGATACTGTGGGATGCATGCTTTTCAATCCGCATTTTCCCCGCGCGCTCATTCCCACCGGGGACGATTCATCCCGAACTCCGATGGGAATCCGCAAAAGCGCTCGTCTTCCTCCGCTGATGATCTCAAAACAAAAAGTCCAGTCCGGAGTGAGCTGCGAGCCGGCCATTCATGCACGCACGGATTCGCGTGCAAAAAAAATGAGGCTCGCGCAATATTGCGGGAGGCATCCTCATGCCGAAACACAAATCATCTTTATGGAATTCCCAAATGTCACAGCCCTCGCCAAAGCCAACGTCTATTTCGACGGACGCGTCGTCTCGCACACGGTCCTTGCTGCCGACGGCTCCAAGCGCACCCTCGGGCTGATCTACCCGGGAACCTACCATTTCGGAACCGATGCCGCCGAGCGGATGGAGATCAGCGACGGCTCCTGCTCGGTGGTTCTCGACGGGGCGCACGCCAACTCCAGCTTCGCCGCAGGCTCCTCGTTTGAGGTGCCCGCAAAGTCCGGGTTCACGATCCAGGTGGAAGACGGGATCTGCCAATACGTCTGCTCGTTTCTGGTTTGAGGGGATGAGCTCGATGGCTGCTAAATGATTGCCATCTGACAAGCTTGTGTGCGGGCGTGGATTCCGCTTGGATGCACGCAATGAAAGCTTTCCTTCTAGCGGCGCTCGGTTTTCTTCTCTCTGGCTGCCTGGCTTCCCCGGTGGCAAAGTCCGGCGGGCTCGGCTCGGTGACCGTGACAAACTCGAACCCCGCAGCAATCGTCGCGGCCGCGCAGGCGGTTTTCCCTCAGGCCGGCTACCAGGTCGGACCGGCCAATTTTCCAGACTCGGTCTCGTTTGACAAAGGGTCCAGCCGGTTTGCCAACGTGATGTGGGGGAGCTACGGCGACCCGCAAACGATCCGCGTAAGGGTCAGGATCTCGCAGCTTCCGGGAACGAACGACTACCGGCTCTCTCCGCGGGTCTTCTCCGTCAGCAATGCCGGGGAGTCCGGGTTCGATGACCCGCGCCCGCTCATGGGCCTGTGGTCGGGGGAGTTCGGCCCGCTTCTCAAGCAGGTGGCCGCGCAGGCCGGCGGCGCCGGGGGAATGTGATTGCCGGGATCATTTTCCGATTCCGATTGAGTTCCGCGCGCGAATGCCGTTTTCTCGGCGGATGACCGTCCGCACACGATTCGCGCCATCACCTACGGGGTTCCTCCATGTCGGGGGTGCCCGCACCGCACTTTTCAACTGGCTATACGCCCGCCAAAACGGCGGAAAATTTATCCTGCGGATCGAGGACACCGATGAGAAGCGGAACACGGCGGAGGCCTACAAGGTTATCTACGACGGACTGAGCTGGCTCGGGCTCGACTGGGACGAGGGGCCCGACAAGGGCGGCCCGTTCGGCCCCTACCAGCAGAGCGAGCGCACCCCCATCTACGAGAAATACTTTGCGAGGCTCGAGGCCGGAGGCCACCTCTACGAGGATGGGGGCGCGATCCGCTTCCGCTCGCCGCGGAAGCCGGTCGTCGTCGAGGACATCGTCTGCGGGAGGATCGAGTTCGATATGTCGAACCCCGCCACCCATCCGGACATGACGATCCGCCGCCCGGACGGCTCGTGGATCTTCCACTTTGTGAATGTGGTGGACGACATCGAGATGGAGCTCACGCATGTCATCCGCGGGGAGGACCACCTGTCAAACACGCCGAAGCACATCGAGATCTACCAGGCGCTGGGCGCCGAGCCGCCGAAGTTTGCGCACATCCCGCTCATCCTGAATGCCGAGGGAAAAAAGCTGAGCAAGCGGGATGGCGGGTCGAGCATCACCTATTTCCTCGACCTCGGATACACTCCGGAGGCGGTTGCGAACTACCTCTGCCTGCTCGGATGGTCTCCAGGAGAAAACCGCGAGATCCTCCCGGTCGCGGAAATCCAAGCGCTCTTCGACCTGGCCGATATCAACCGCCGGAACGCGATCTTCGACCTCGACAAATGTTTTTGGCTGAACGGCCAGCACATCCTGCACATGTCTCCCGAGCGGTTCGAGGAGCTTGCCCTGCCGTTTGTGGACAAGGCAGGGATCCCGTACGGGACGCACGAGGCCCTGCGGCCCGCGCTCGCGATCGTCAAGCCGAAGGTCAAGCACCTGAGCGATGTCCCGGGCTGGATCGGATTTCTCTTCACAGAAGATTATGCGTTCGATCCCGAGGCGGTCGCAAAAAGCCTATCAAAGCCCGGAGCCTCCGGCCGCCTCCAGGCGCTCGGCAACGCGCTTTCCGAGCTCCAGGATTGGTCGCACCCGGCCATCGAAGCGAAGCTCAAGGAGACCGCTGCCACACTCGGGGTCAAGACGGGCGAACTGGTCCACCCTGCCCGCGTCGCCGTCAGCGGCCGCTCGGTCGGCCCGGGCCTGTATGAGATGTTCGAGGTGCTGGGAAAATCCCGGACGCTCGCCCGCTTCGAAAATGCCCGCGCATTGGCTGGCTAGCCGGGAGAAATCATAGTGAAGCTGCACATCTTGCTCCTCATTTTGCCGCCGGCCGAGGCAATACCCAATCTGAGCCCCTGATTGATCCAGGTGAGGTCTCCATGCCGTTCTCAGACGAACTAGAAAATTCCCTCAGCCGCAAATCCTCCGGGCTCAGGGCCTTTGAGCGCCTGCTGGATCCCAGCAGCGACCTGTGCCGGCTCGCGGCGGACGCCGCTGCGCTGACACGGCGGCATTTCGGGAGGACGATGCGGCTGTTCGCACCGCTTTATCTTTCAAACGAGTGCATCAACTCGTGCGCGTATTGCGGGTTCTCGCGGGAAAATCCGATCCAGCGGGTGACGCTGGAAATCGATCAGGTCGAGGCCGAGGCCAGGCACTTGACGGCCGAGGGTTTCCGCAACCTCCTTCTTGTCGCCGGCGAGCATCCCAAATTTGTTTCGGGCGGCTACCTGGAGCTGTGCGTCCAGCGGCTGCGGGGATTTGTTCCCGGGATCTCGATCGAGGTTGCGCCGATGGAGGCCGGTGGCTACCGCCCGATCGTGGCGGCCGGCGCCGAGGGGCTCGTGGTTTACCAGGAGACCTACCACCGACCGACCTACGCGGAGATGCACCCGCACGGACCCAAAAAAGATTTTGCCTGGCGGCTTGACTGCGCGGAGCGCGGGCATGCGGCAGGGTTTCGCCGGATCGGCATCGGCGCGCTTTTCGGGCTTTGGAGCTGGCGCGAGGAGGCGCTCGCCCTGGCCGCCCACCTCGAATTCCTGCTGCGGGTTTGCTGGACGTCGCAAATCACGGTGAGCCTTCCGCGGCTGCGTCCGGCGGCTGGCGGGTTCGTCCCCCGGCATCCGCTTCCCGACCGGGAATTCATCCGCCTCCTCTGCGCGCTGCGGATCACCTTCCCGACGGTCGGGATCGTGCTGAGCACGCGCGAGTCGGCCGCCCTGCGCGACGTGGTGGCTCCGCTCGGAATCACCATGATGAGCGCTGGCAGCCAGACAGAACCGGGCGGCTACACCGGGCAGGGACGTGGCACCGCCCATCTGACCGTGCGCGGAAAGCCCCTTGAGGCTAGCGGGTCAGAGGCCGCTACCGAACAGTTCGCGATATCCGACGGGCGCAGCGCCGACTCCATGAAAAAAGCCCTCAAAAACCTGGGTCTTGACCCGGTCTGGAAGGACTGGGATGCCGGCATCCTGGGAGCTGCTTCGATCGGTGGGCTTTAGGCTGCCATGTAGGGCAGGGCCGAGGCGCAGGCCCGCACGCCATCGAGGCCCTCGAGCAGATCTGCGATGGCATCCCATCGGCCGGTCACAAGCGCCTCCTTGGCATGGTCGGGCAGCGAGGCCTCGAAGTCCATGTCAGCGATGCTCGCCTTGCCCTCCAAAAGATCCAGAGTGAGCAGCGCGGCGGGGTCGGACTCGATGATCGCTGCCACCGCACGGAGATCTTCAGGCCTCATCACAGCGCAGGGCATCCCGAGGGTGATCGAGTTTCCAAAGAAGATTTCCGCGAAGCTCTCGGCGAGAATCGCGCGGACGCCGAACCGGGAAAGTGCCTGGGGTGCATGTTCCCTTGAGCTGCCGCACCCAAAATTCGAGCCGGAGAGTAGGATGCAGCCATCGGAAAGGCGGCTGTCGTCGAACGGGTGGATTCCCCCGGCTGCCTTCGTGGCTCCACGGGCATCGGCAAAGGCAAACTCCCCAAGACCATCAAATGTCACGCACTTCATGAAGCGCGAGGGGATGATCCGATCGGTGTCAATGTCGTCGCCAGGAACATAAACTCCAAGCCCGGTGACCTGCGTGATTTTTTTAAGTGCCATCTTTTTAAAATTAGAAATGAGAAATCAAAAATTGGAAATGAGAAATGGAGAGGTGGGGGCTCACGGGAAAAGCGCGGGTTTGTTTTTCGATCTGCATTCCTCTGGGCGAATCGTCGGAAAGATTTCTGCGGTCCTTGGTTTTACTTTACTTGGAAGATCTCGCGGGCATCGGAGATTTCTCCGGAGACGGCTGCGGCGGCGACCATGAGCGGGCTCATGAGGACGGTGCGGCCGGTCGGGCTTCCCTGGCGGCCTTTGAAATTTCGGTTGCTTGAGCTTGCGCAGAGCTGGTCGCCGACGAGCTTGTCCGGGTTCATGCCCAGGCACATCGAGCACCCGGCCCCGCGCCATTCGAACCCTGCATCGCGGAAGATCGCGGCGAGCCCCATGCTCTCGGCAAGCGCTGCCACCCCCTGCGAGCCTGGGACAACAATCGCCTTCACCCCGGCATGGACCTTGCGGCCCTTGATATGCCTGGCGACTTCCGTGAGGTCGCTGAGGCGGCCGTTTGTGCAGCTTCCGAGGAAGGCCACGTCCACCTTGGTCCCCTTGATCGGCTGCCCTGCCTTGAGCTGCATGTGTGCGAGCGCCTCCTCAGCCGTGCCGCGATCCTTCTCGGGAACCTCGTCCATGAGCGGAACATTTTCATCGATGAAGATCGCTTGGCCTGGGTTGATCCCCCAGGTCACGGTCGGCGCGATGTCTTCCGCCTGGTAGGTGACGACGTCGTCGTACTTCGCGTCCGGATCGGAAGCCGAGGCCTTCCAGCGCACGACCGCAGCATCCCATTCCGCTCCCGCTGGCGCATGCGGACGCCCCCTCAGGTAGGCGAACGTCGTTTCATCCGGGTTGATATACCCGACGCGAGCGCCGCCTTCGATGGACATGTTGCAGACCGTCATGCGCTCTTCCTGAGTAAACCCCTCAACCGTCGTCCCGCCATATTCGTAGGCAAACCCCAAGCCGCCATTCACACCGAGCTGCCGGATGATGTGAAGGATGACATCCTTGGAATATACTCCTGGCGCAAGCTTTCCGTTGACGTTGATCCGCCGGACTCGAGGCTTCCGGATCGCCATCGTCTGGGTGGCTAGCACGTCGCGGACCTGGCTGGTGCCGATGCCAAACGCAATCGCCCCGAACGCCCCGTGGGTCGAGGTATGCGAGTCGCCGCACGCGATCGTCATCCCCGGCTGGGTGATCCCCTGCTCCGGGCCAACAATATGCACGATCCCCTGCTGGCCGGTCGGCAGATCAAAAAACTTGATGCCAGAATCCGCGCAGTTATTCCGGAGCGCGCGGATCATCTCATCTGCGAGGCTGTCGCTGAACGGTTCCTCGCGCTCATCGGTCGGCACGATATGGTCCACCGTCGCGAATGTGCGGGATGGGTACAGAACTTTCAATCCGAGGTCTCGCAGCATGCCGAAGGCCTGCGGGCTGGTCACCTCATGGATCAAGTGGGTTCCGATCAGGAGCTGAGTGGATCCGTTCGGAAGCGTCCTCACGGCGTGCGACTGCCAGACTTTGTCGAGTAGCGTCATTTGTTTGAAAAAAGGAAATTACCGCCTCGGCGGGCGATGCACAAGAATAAGAGGCCGGCCTCCGCAAAGAAATAGGGCCGAAAAACATTAAACAGCTCGCCCGTCTCCGATGTCGCTCAGAATCCTGCGGTAGGCGTCGATATCATTCGCGAGCAAATCTTCCAGGAACCGGCGGATGTCTTCGGGCATGCTGGCATCGGAGGTCGGGTTGAGCTTGATCGTGAGGTGGCGGTTGAAGAAGAGGGCCTTCGTGGTGACGCCGAGAAACCTCTCGACATCCTCGAGGAAGGGGCTCGGGGCGCTGACGATCCGGTCGTAGCGGCCGAGGTAGAGGTGCACGGGGGCCAGGTGCCGCTTCCACGCCGCAATCATCGACGGGTAATCCGCGCGCTGGCGCTGGCCCGTGCTCTCGAAATACTCCCGGAACTTCTCGAACCCGACAGGCTCAGAACTGCCTCGCACCAATGTCTTTTTCGCATGGGACCAGGCGCGCTCGACCGGATCGCGCAGCATGATGATTCCTTTGATGCCCGGCTTGCAGGCAACGATCTCCGCAATCACCTCCTCCGGAAGAAGCGCATACGATGCCGTCGCCTCCCCATGGATTTTCGGACGATAGACCGAGAGAGATTTCCTCAGGCAGATATAATGTTTTTTCAGCCGCTCCCAAAACCGCTCGTCAAAGGAACCCAGGTAATCCTCCAGGCAAGGATAGCGAAAGTGCGGGTGCTCCGGCTTCCCAAGGGTGCTGAAAAAGTAGGTCTCCTTCATCCGGTGAAGAAGGATTTCCGGGTGGAGGTGGAGGTTGAAGAACAGCCAGGTTGTTCCGGTTCTTTGCGGGCCGAGGATGAGAAAGTCCGGAAAATTCCGCAGGTCGGGACGGTCGGTTCGCGTCGGGATCACATTCATGCGGTTTGTGCGGCACGGTTCTGCTGGCGCGCTGGGCGCTCGCTCAAGCCCGGCAGGTCGCCCGGGACTAGAGGCTCCTGAGCGCGGCTTCGATCTTAGCGAAGTCCGGAAGGTCTTTCGGCGTGGGCGTCCGCTCGCTGTAAACGATCATGCCCGCCTGATCCACGACGAATGCGGCGCGGGCGGACGTGTCTCCGATCCCGGCCAGCCCGGAAAACACGACGTCATAGGCAAGGGTTACCGATTTGTTGAGGTCGCTCAAAAGCTTGATCGAGATCCCCTCCTTCTTCGCCCAGGCTCCCTGGGCAAACGGGCTGTCCACGCTGATCCCCAGCACTTCGGCTTTCAGGTCCGCATACTTCTGCAGCCCGGACGTCACGTCGCACATCTCCTGCGTGCAGACCCCGGTGAAGGCCAGCGGAAAAAACAGGAGGACCGTCGCCTGCCTGCCGAAATTCGACGAGAGGGTCACGTCAACCAGCCCGTCGGCGGATAGGGATTTCAGTGTGAAGTCAGGTGCTTGGGTTCCAATTTCGAGTGCCATAGTAGTAGTGGAATATTCTTGCGGATGAGTTTGGCGGAAATTTCCGGGCTGTCAACTGCGTTGCCAGGGCGCGGCGTCACGCGGGCGTAAAAAATGGAGGGTGGGCGCCCCCGCCCGCCTTGCCGAGGCCCGAGGGCTGCCTCCCTTCGGAGAATGCAGGCAGCGGGCTCGGCCAGGCATCTGGTTTTCGTGGGGCAGATGAATCAGCCCCTCCGGAAGTGAGCTGCAACGCATGGCTGCGAACCGCATGGCCGCCATAGGAGCTCCCTCTCTGATTTATCCGCAGGCGCCCGCTGCCCGGCGGCGGAGGATTTCCCTGGCCAGCAGGCCCCCGCCGGCCAGCAGGACAAACACGATGGTCGCAGGTTCCGGCACGACATCGTAGCCCATATCTTTCCACATCCCGAGCTCGAGCCCAGAATAGCTGTATGCGAGCGGGAGCCCTGGCGCGTCGCTGGGATACATCAGCAGGCTCTGTGCCAGATTGACGCTGAAATCGAGATGGCTCATGCTGCTGCCATCGCTGTATGCAAGCGGCGCGTAGATTTTGATCGGGCTCCCGAGAGCCTCGTTGCCGTTGAGGCCCGTCCAATAGACATTGTTGCTGATGAATGCGGCTTGCAGGGCCGGATCCGATTTTCCGATCAACGGATCTGATCCGCCGGTTCCGAGCCCCAGATAATAATCGAAAACTAACGGCCCCGGACTAGTCCATCCCGCCCCACCAGCAACTGTGTTCATTTTGCAAGAGCGATTTCGGAGTTTTTGAGGGAAGAATTAAGGAGGATGATGAGTTTTCTGGAGATGGCGATGAGGGCGACCTTTGCCGCTTTTCCAGCCGTGCGCAGCTTGGTGTAAAAGGCGCGAAAGATAGGGTTGTGGCGGATGGCACTGAGGCTGGCCATGTAGAGAATGCGGCGAACTGAACCACGGCCTCCGGAGATGTGGCGTTGGCCGCGCATCTGGCCACTATCGTGATTGAGGGGAGCGAGGCCGGCGAGTTTGGCCACGGCGCGGCGGCCGAGAGTTCCGAGTTCAGGCATGTAGCCGAGCAGAGCCAGCGCGGAATACGAACCGATGCCAGCGGCCTCTTGGAGGCGCGCAGCGTTGGCCTTGAGCTTGGCATGGCTGTCGCGCAGGGCAGTCAACTGCGCCTCGAGTTTTTCGATTTCGCGGGTGAGGAAGCCAACCACACGTTCGGATTGAGAGCGCAGCCATCGGTCCTCGATCTGATGGATGCGGGTTTTCTCCACAGCGCGCTGGGCAATGAGGTGATCGCGCGCCGCCAAAAGGGAAGCCAGGCGCTGAATGTGCGGGGGCGTGGGGGCGTCGGGTTCGGGCGAATTGGCGAGGCCATAATCGGCAAGCACCCCGGCGTCGAGTCGATCGGTTTTAGCCAGGATGTTCCGCGAGCGGGCGAAGTCGCGGACTTGGCGGGGATTGATCACGCTTACCAAAATGCTTTTGGTGTGCAGATGCGCGACGAGCTCGTTCTGATAACCGCCGGTCGCTTCGCAGACGACATGGACGGCCTGGTCCTCAAAGGAGCGCATCCGTGCATCGAAGGCGGCGAAGCCGGCACGATTGTTGGGGATCGAGAAGACACTATCGGAGATCCGGCAGTCGATCATGGCCTTGGACACATCGGCGCCGAGGTAAATAGTGGTTGTAGATTTTATAGACATAATTTATTGGATTTTTTGGTTTGGTTTGGCTCTGCCTTATGTTTCGAGCTCGGAAGGGCGTTCATCGCCCAATCTGGCTCTGGCAACTGTTCGAGTTCAAGCCGGGTGAAGTCAGGGCACGTGCTGGGCTGCGAGCTGCTGTTTAAAGGCGCTCAAGGGTTGAACGTGCTCACTGACCTCTGCCTGCGTGGACGGCAATCCGCGCAGGCACCCCGGTGGACATGCCACGATTGCCACCGTGCATGTGCAGTCGGAAATACATTTTGCAAAAAAAGTCCAAGGGGAGAAAGGTGCGCAGCGCCTCGTGGGCCGCTCGTCAGTCGCCTTTCGCTACGCTCCAGGCTTCTTCCTCCCGGCCCACGAGGCGATTTCCCTCCAACCTCATCAATCAAGGAATCAGGCATTAACGGCCATATATAAGGGTTGCGAAGCTACCCTGGGTATTGTACCAATCGCGATCAAACCCCACCGGGGTTTTATCCCGTTTCCATGAAGAGCGTTTTCCGCATATTGCAAAATTTTCCTGGCAGGCGGGATACGGGGCTTTTTCCGTGAGCACATCGAATGTTGAAGCCGTGCGCACCTACATCGCTAACCAGCCGGAACATCCTGCC
>Ga0194058_10000593_pt1 | contig 17925 bp, 17 predicted proteins | sample SepL4417m_MetaG_FD_155490 | JGI IMG/M metagenome (GOLD analysis project Ga0194058, IMG submission 155490) | Anoxic zone freshwater microbial communities from boreal shield lake in IISD Experimental Lakes Area, Ontario, Canada - Sep2016-L442-17m | ecosystem: Environmental > Aquatic > Freshwater... | reverse complement strand
GCTCCCGAGTGGCTCCTGGTGGACAAAGACAACCTCTCGGGCAGCGTCGTCCGCATCCCGAGCCGTGAGGAAATCAAGCCGATCGTCAACGAGCAGCTCGTCGTCGAGCTATACTCGCGCTAACCTGCAAGGCAGCGCCTTCGCTTCCAAGGCCACCCCGGTCCGACGGCCCGGGGTGGCCTTTGGTTTTTTCAAAAAAATCTCGGCAGGGCAGGTGATCTGCTGGCAGAATCTCCAGATCAAACGCCCCCCCTCATCCCTCGTCGTCCGCCCTGAGGAAAAATAATGGTCCGACGCTTGCTTCAACGAAGCCAAAAGGAACGCCCCGAGCACCATGTGGACATGAAGCTCGGCGAGGGGTGGCATAAAAGGAATTTTCTCGCCGAGGTGATTATCCCGACGCTTTTTACGAAGCGCCAAGGCCTGAAGCTCAAGCCGGTATTCCCGGAGCTGGACGCCGGGCAGATTTCGATCACGTGGATCGGGCACGCCTCGTTTCTCATCCAGACGCCCGAGCACAGCATCCTCGTGGATCCGAACTGGGCGAAATGGCTGAAGGTCATCAAGCGGATCCGGCAGCCCGGGCTTGAGATCCACGACCTGCCCGCCATTGATCTCGTGCTTGTCACGCATGCCCACTTCGATCACCTCGACCGCCGGACCCTCCGCGCGGTGGCCAGCGACCAGCCGGTTGTCGTGCCCGAGCATGTCGGCGGGCTCGTCAGCGGGCTCGGATTCCGCCATGTGCAGGAGCTCCGTTGCTGGGAAGCATTCGAGCTCGGAACGCTAAAAATCACACTGACCCCAGCCCGGCACTGGGGAGCTCGCATCCTCCACGATAACCACCGCGGGTTCGGCGGGTTCCATGTCGAATATGGCGGCCGCTCGGTCTTCCACTGCGGTGATAGCGCATATTTTGACGGGTTTAAAGAAATCGGCGAGCGCCTGCCCGTCGAGATCGCCCTCCTCCCGATCGGAGCCTACGACGCTCCGACCAGACGCGATGTTCACATGAACCCGGAGCAGGCGCTCAAGGCCTTCGTCGAGCTCAACGCCCGCACGATGATCCCGATGCACTTCGGCACGTTCCGCCTCAGCTACGAGCCTCTCCACGAGCCTCCGCAGCGGCTCATGGAATGCGCGGACAGCCTTCACCTCACGGACAGGATCTGCCTGCTGCGCGAGGGCGTGCCAAAGGTTTTTTGATGCCTCCCAAGCCGCGCGCGCCTGAGACAGTTTTTGATTCATTAATCAGCGGTTTTCCAATAGCCTTTCCGCAGATCGGTATCAATTATGAAACCCACTGATGCATTGTCCAAGTCGCCGGAAGAGGTCGTCCACGAGCTGAAGGTTGATCCGGCCTGCGGATTAGCTGGCGAAGAAGCCAAGTCCCGGCTTGCCGAATACGGGGCAAACGCCATCGTCGAAGTCAAAGAAAGCCAGCTGAAAAAATTTCTTGGCTACTTCTGGGGGCCGATGCCGTGGATGGTTGAGGCGCCCGCGATCATGGCCTTGGCGATTGCGGACTGGGTGGATTTTGGGATTATCACCTTCATGCTTGTTTTCAATGCGGTCCTTGGCTTTTGCGAGGAAAGCGCCGCTTCGAGCGCGCTCGCCGCCCTGAAAAATTCGTTGGCATTGAACGCCAAGGCGCTGCGCGACGGAAAATGGGGTGACGTGCTGGCGGCGGATTTGGTTCCGGGCGATATCATCAGGGTGCGGCTGGGAGATGTGATCCCGGCCGATTCCGTGCTGCTGGAGGGGGGGTATCTGAACGTTGACGAAGCCGCGCTGACCGGCGAATCGCTGCCGGTTTCCAAGAAAAATGCGGACTCTGTCTACTCCGGATCCATCGTCAAAAAGGGCGAGATGACGGCGGTCGTCACAACGACCGGCAGCAACACCTTCTTTGGCCGCACGGCCAAGCTCGTGGCCTCGGCCGGAGCCAAATCCCATTTCCAAAAGGCCGTCGTCGACATCGGAAATTTTCTCATCGTCCTCACCGTCACCCTCGCTGCGATCCTCGTCATTGACCGGCTTGCGGCGATGGACAGGCATTTTTCGAAGGATGCCATCTTCAAGCTGGCAGAGTATGTGCTGGTCTTGCTTGTGGCGGCGGTGCCGTTCACTACTCCGGCGGTCCTTTCCGTGACGATGGCGATGGGCGCAAAAATGCTTGCGGTCAAGAAGGCCATCGTCTCGCGGCTGGAATCGATCGAGGAGCTCGCGGGAATTGACATCCTCTGCTCGGACAAAACCGGAACCCTCACCCAAAACAAGCTCACCTTGGGGGACGTCATCCCCTGGGGATCCGCCTCCGCGCAGGATGTCATCCTGGCGGGTTCGCTCGCCTCCAAGGCGGAGGACAAGGATCCGATTGACATCGCCGTGATGGCTGGGCTGAAAGATGCCGGCCTTCTCGGCAGCTACCGGCAGACTGACTATATTCCCTTTGACCCGGTGAGCAAGCGCACGGAGGCGACTCTCCAGGATGCTTCCGGAACCTCCTTCCGCACGTCGAAGGGGATGCCGGCCGTCATTCTCGATCTCTGCAAAGTGTCCGGGGATGACCGGGGGAAAATTGATGCCCAGGTCACCGATCTGGCGCGCAAGGGCATGCGGGCGCTGGCCTCGGCCCGCAGCGCCGATGGCGAGCGCTGGCAGTTCCTGGGGATCCTGCCGCTCCTGGATCCCCCGCGAACGGATTCGAAGCAGACGGTGGAGGAGGCGCGCAGGCTTGGAGTCATCGTCAAGATGGTTACCGGCGACGACGTCGCGATCGCCCGCACGATTTCCGGCGAGCTCGGCATGGGCACGAACATCCAGCTCGCCAGCGACCTTTTTTCTGCGGATTCCGCCAACGGCTCGCTCCCGGCAGGCGCAGTAGGCAAGATCGAGGCCGCCGACGGCTTTGCAAGGGTTTTCCCCGAGCACAAATACGGGGTGGTCAAAGCGCTGCAGGAAGCGGGGCACATTGTGGGGATGACGGGCGACGGCGTGAACGATGCCCCCGCTCTGAAGCAGGCCGATGTGGGCATCGCCGTTTCCGGAGCGACCGACGCCGCCAGAGCCGCCGCCGCACTCATCCTCACTGCCCCGGGGCTCTCGGTTATTATTGATGGGATTCTGGAGGCCCGGCGGATATTTGAGAGGATGATGAGCTACATGCTCTACCGCGTGTCCATGACTCTCGCGATCATGTTCTTCGTGGTCTCCTCAGTTCTTTTCTTCGACTTCTTTCCGCTGTCCGCAGTGATGATTATCGCTCTGGCATTGCTGGACGACCTCCCGATTATGACCATTGCTTATGACCGGGCAACAGCGGCTCCGAAGCCGGTAAAATGGGACATGCCGCGAGTCTTTCTTATCTCCTCTGTGCTGGGGCTTTGCGCGGTGGTGCAAAGCTTCGCGCTCCTTTTCCTCGGGCGGAACCATTACCACCTCGACGCTCCCCACCTTCAGACAATGATGTTCCTGCAATTGGTGGCGGGCGGGCACCTGCTGCTTTTTGTGACCCGCTCGGTCGGCCCTTTCTGGATGCCGCCCTTCCCGGACTTTCGCCTGTTTTTTGCGATTGTTGGCACCCAGATGGTCGCGGTGCTGGCTTGCGGCTTCGGGATTGGAACTCTCGTTCCCGCCCTGCCTTGGAGCATTATCGGGTGGGTCTGGGTCTATAACATCGCCTGGATGTTTGTTCTGGACCTAGTCAAAATCGCCCTCTACCGCGTCTTGAACGGATGGAACCTCCATAGCAGTCCGTCCACGTTATTCAGCCGCCTCCGCACGGAGCTGAGCCCATACGGTTCGCTCCACTCGCGCCGGAAGTAGAGCCGCCGGCCGATCTCCGCCCAAGACGCTATGGAAAGCGCCGCCCGTTCCCGGGTCTGCTGATTTCTGGCCGGATGGGCGGGCTACCTCAGCTCCCGGCGGTGGATCCAGATGCTCTGCAGGAGCCCGAAGCTGAAGAGTATGATCATCACAAATGACCCTCCATAGCTCACGAGCGGGAGCGGGAGGCCAGTGATCGGGGTGACAGAGATCGTCATCCCGAGGTTCATGAACGTGTGGGTGAAAATCAGCATCGCGATTCCAGTCGCGAGGAGCCGCCCGATATCGTCCCCAGCCTCGATCGCAATGTTCAGGATGACCACGAAGAGGAGGGCGAAAGTTCCAATCAAAGCGACGCCGCCGATGAACCCGTGCTGTTCGCCCATGACAGAAAAAATGAAGTCGTTGTGGACGATCGTCGAGGGCAGGAACCCGAGCTCGTTCTGGGTGTTCGGCGCCTTGAACCCCTTCCCGGAAAACCCTCCCGACCCGATCGCGATGAGCGATTGCGTGATGTTCCATCCATCTCCCTGCGGGTCAGCCTCCGGGTTCAGGAACGTCGTGATCCGAGAGTATTGGTACGGCTTGAGCCCGAAGTGGATGACCAGAGGGACCATCGCCAGGCCGATCAGAAGGATCACAATCAGCCAGCGCTTCGGGATCCCGCCCACGAACATCATTGCCAGCACGACCGGTACCCACACGATGCACGACCCGAGATCCGGCTGGATGAGGATCAATATCCATGGGATCCCCACGATCGCCCCGCAGATGAGGATCCTGAGAAAGGACATCATGCCCCGGGATTTTTGTAGGAATATGGCAAGGGTCAGGATGCCCGCCACCATCGCCAGCTGCGAGGGCTGGAAATTCATCGGCCCGAGATTCAGCCAGCTTCGCGCTCCGAAGCGCTTCTCGCCGACGATCATCACCGCGATCAGGCCCAGCATGCCGAGCACATACAGGGGAACTGCGCCAAAGCGAACCCACCGGTAATCGACGAGCGAAACCACAAAAAATCCCGGCAGGCAGATCAGGATCCAGACTGTCTGCGAGCTCCAAAAGTTCACCTCCCGCATCCAGGTCGCGCTGTAGATCGCATACACCCCATAGGCGAGCAATGCCATCATCAGGCCGAACAGCAGCCAGTTCATGCGAAGAAAATTGCGAAGGATCGGATGCATGGCCCGGGTTATGTGAGCTGCGGCACGGCGGCGAGAAGAGCTTTCGTGTAGCTGTCCTGCGGGTTGTGATAAATTTCCTCGGCGGTGGCGGACTCGACAATTTTCCCGTGGTGCATGACGAGGACATGGTCGCTGATGTGCTCGACGACGGCGAGGTCGTGGGCGATAAAAAGGTAGGCGATCCCGAGCTGCTCCTGCAAGTCCTGGAGAAGATTCACGATCTGGGCCTGGACGCTTACGTCGAGCGCGCTGACCGGCTCGTCGCAGATGATGAACTGGGGTTCGACAGCCAGCGCGCGCGCGATTCCGATCCTCTGCCGCTGGCCGCCGCTGAACTCGTGCGGATACCGCGCCATCATCTCCGGGCTGAGGCCAACCAACCGGAGCAGCTCGGCAACGCGATCCCGGCGGTCGGATCGCGACATCCGTGCAAAATGGATCTCCAAGGCTTCCGAAACAATTTCTGCGATGGTGAACCGGGGGTTCAACGAGCCGAACGGATCCTGAAAAATCATCTGCATTTCGCGGCGCATCGGGCGGAACTCCCTTTCGCTCAGCGGGAGAATATCACGTCCGTTGAATGTCACCGCCCCAGAAGTCGCTGGGATCAGCTTCAGGATCGTCCGTCCAACGGTCGTCTTACCGCTTCCGCTTTCGCCGACAAGGCCAACGGTTTGGCCCGGTTCGACCGTAAAGCTCACCCCGTCCACGGCGCGGATGTCCCCGGACTTGCGGCGGAGCACTCCGCCATGCACGGGAAACCAAGTTCTCAAATCATTGACCTCAAGGAGCGCATGGGAAAAAAAGCTATTCCATGTGGGAGGTCTTGTCACCCGTCAACATGCCAAGAGAGAAATTCGCAGCCCCCAAAGGGGTTCGCTGCGAGCGGCTTCTTCCCGGCTCGGTGGGTGGGGGCGCGGGACGGACGCGGCATGTTGGGGGCACTTGCTGGAGTCTGTGGAGCCTGCATCCGGCCTGGTGCTCTATATCGCCGAGGCTTCGGGCTGGATGGGGCCGCACGATCGGGCCAGATGCCGCAGCGAAGCCGCCCCTACTTGATCAGCCCGGCTTTGCTCAGCGTTTTCAGAGCGCCGTTTTTGGAGATCGTCTTGAAGGCCCTGGCGGTCGCCTTGACGGTCACGAACTTCTTCAGCTCGGAAACCCAGACGCGCTTGGTTTTCAAATTTGGGCAGAAGAACCGTGGGGTCACTGCCGTCACGTGCATGCCGATGCCGCCCTTTTTCTTGGCCAGACCCCGGCGGTGAATCTTCGATCCGCGGACGGGCTTAGCCCCTGTAATGCTGCACTTTCTTGACATAATGAGAGCTTGAAAAAATACCTTTTCCTTCTGAGCTGTCAAGAAGTGATTTCGGTATTTCCAGCATTCCAGCATTCGGGTGGGGAGCGCCTGCGGACAGTTTCTTTTCGGGGCGCTCGGAACCTGCTGTTTTCCCTGCTCGCCAGGCAGGCGGCAATGTGCGATGGTTTTGCCATGCCGCATCGCCCGCCGAGAAAAACCAAAAAGCCGCCGGGTCCGGCCAACCTGGCGGACCGCGCCGCCCAGATCGAGGAGCAGCGCCGCCGGGAAATGTCCGCCCGCTCGACGCTCGCCCGGTTCCAAAACCGTTCGTCCGACCGCAAGTAGCCGGATTGTTCCTCCATGGCAACTCTTGGCAGGCGCAACCAGCTTACCGTCCTCCGCGAGGCCCCTCCAGGATTTTTTCTGGATGGCGGGCGGCTTGGAGAGATCCTCCTGCCCGGCCGCTACATTCCTGCCGGATCCGGGCCGGGATCGGTGCTGGATGTTTTCGTCTATCGGGATTCCGAGGATCGGCTGGTAGCGACGACCGAGACGCCGCTCGCGATGGCGGGCGATTTTGCTTTTCTGCGCGTTGTGAGCGTGAAGCCAAGCCTCGGTGCGTTCCTGGATTGGGGGCTGAGTAAGGACCTCCTTCTGCCCCGGCGCGAGCAGGTCAGCTTTCCCCGAGCGGGCGAAGGCATCATCGTCCGCGTATTCGTCGATGAAAAATCCGATCGCATTGTTGCGAGCGAGCGGATCGACCGCTGGCTGGATCTCGCCCCTCCGGCCTACGCTGCCGGGCAGCCGGTGAAGCTCCTCATCGCGAGGGAGACCCCGCTCGGCTACAGCGCCATCGTTGAGAGCTCCCATTGGGGGCTTCTCTACAAGTCGGATTTCGCTGCCCGGTTTGGCGTGGGCGATGTGGCGGACGGTTTCGTGCGCGCCGTGCGGCCCGATGGGAAGATCGATCTCTCGCTCGACCGGTCTGGCTACAGCCGGATCAAGCCGCTCGCAGGGCAGATTCTCGACGCATTGGAGTCCGGCGGCGGCTGCCTGCCCCTCCATGACGGGAGCTCCCCGGAGGAAATCCGCCATGCCTTCGGCGTCAGCAAGAAAGCCTTCAAGCAAGCGCTCGGCTCGCTCTATCGCGAACGACAGATCGAGATTTCCCCCTCCGGGATCCGCATCCTTCGCAGGCGCGGATCTTCCTGAAGCGTGGGCTACTCGCCGATCGCTTCCCCGATCGCAGATGCGATTTTGTCGGCGTCGGCGTTGATCGCGTCCTGGTCGGGACCTTCGATGAGCAGGCGGATTTTTGGCTCGGTTCCGCTGTAGCGCAAGAGGACTCGGCCTTTGCCGGCGAGCCTGGCTTCGGTTTCAGCCAGCAGCTTCGAGACGTCCGCGAGTGATTCGAGCGGCGGCTTTTCGCGCACTCGGAGGTTGCGCTGGGCCTGCGGGTATTTCCTCAACACTTTTTTCAGCTCGCTGAGCGGCTTTCCTGTGTCGGCCATGACCCGGAGGATCTGGAGCGCGCTGACGATGCCGTCTCCGGTGGTGGCGAAATCGCGGAAGATCATGTGCCCGCTCTGTTCGCCTCCGACATTGTGTCCGTCGCGGAGCATTGCCTCGATGACGTAGCGGTCGCCGACCTTTGTGCGCAGGACACGCCCTCCGTGCGAGGCGAGGGTCTCGTCGAGGCCGAAGTTGCTCATCACGGTCGCCACGAGCGTATTCCCCTCCAGCTTTCCTCTCTGGAGAAAATCCACGGCGGCAATCGCCATGATCTCATCTCCATCCACGAGCTCCCCGAGCTCATCGCAGAGGAGGACGCGGTCCGCATCGCCGTCATGCGTGATCCCGATGTGGGCGCCGGTTTCCCTGACGAAGCGCTGAATTTCCGAAGGGTGGGTGCTCCCGCAGCCGGCGTTGATATTCGTGCCGTTCGGCTGGTTGTGGAAGACCGCAAGGTCGGCGCCCAGCTCGCGGAGGATGCAGGGCGTGGATTTGTAGGCCGCACCGTTTGCGCAGTCCACAGCGATCTTCAGCGACTCGAGCGTGCGCCCGCGCGGGAAGCTCTGCTTGGCAAACTCCACATACCGGCCGACGGCATCGTCAATGCGAAACGCCTTCCCGATCTTCGTCGCTGTCGGCCGGATGCTCTCGATCGCACCGCTGAAAACCAGGCCCTCGATCTTCGCCTCAATCTCGTCGTCAAGCTTGTACCCGTCGTGGCGGAAAAATTTGATGCCGTTGTCTTCGTAGGGGTTGTGGGAGGCGGAGAGCACGATGCCAGCATCCGCGCGGAGCGAGCGCGTGATGTAGGCGACCCCGGGCGTGGGGAGCGGCCCGATGACGAGCACATCCACGCCGAGCGAGGTGAGTCCTGCGACCATGGCATTCTCGAGCATGTAGCCGGAGAGGCGGGTATCCTTGCCAAGGACGACCTTGCGCCGCGCCCCCGGGAGGTGGCCGGGCCCTCCGAGCGACGAGAAGACATGCGCTGCGGCGCGCCCGAGCTTGAGTGCGGTTTCGGCGGTGACGGGCTCGATGTTTGCCACGCCTCGGACGCCGTCAGTTCCGAAGAGTTTTCGCTGGTGTTCGCTCATGTGTGGGTTTCTGGGTGCTGGCAGGTTTCGGGGATGCGGCGGGTTTGAGGGCTGCAGGGTTCGGAGGCTCAGCCAGAGGGGCTAGGAGCCGGGCGGGTTCGTTGGCGCGGTCGCGTGGAAATTCAAACCTTTCGTTTGCCCGGTCCACGTTCTGCTTGATGAGATACCAAAGGGCGGACGCTAGGATCAGGCACGCGGCTTTCGCTCTCCAGTTGTTGAGGATCATCTCTTTCATACTTGTCATGCAGCAGAAGCTGGCTGAGCCGCCTCCGGAATTTATCCAGGCTGAGATTGCGCTCGATCAGCCCGCTGTGGCAAATCGAAACCTGCCCGGTTTCCTCCGATACCACGATCGCGACGGCGTCGGAGTCCTCGCTGAGCCCGAGCCCGGCGCGGTGGCGCAGCCCCAGGTTCCGGTCGAGATCCTCGCGCTGGGTGAGAGGGAAAATGCAGGCGGCGGAAACGATCCGGTCGCCGCGCATGATCAGCCCCCCGTCGTGCAGGACGGTCTTTGGCTGAAAAAGCGTGAGGACGAGCTCCTTCGAATACTCGCTGTCAAGAAGGACTCCGGTTTCGGAAAACTGCTTGAGGCTGATCTCGCGCTCGATCGCAATCAGCGCGCCAAACCCCTTGCTCGCCAGCTCGAAAACCGTGTCCGTGATCTCCTCGATCGTCTCCCTTTCCTCGAAGACGGAGGAAAAGAAATGGTGGCTGCCGAGCTCGGTGAGCGCGCGGCGCAGCTCGGGCTGGAAGATCACGACGAGCGCGATCGCGAGGAAGACCGAAAAGCTTCGCAGGATCCACCCGATGACCAAGAGGTTGAGCATCTGGGAAACCAGGGTGAGGGTCAGAAAGACCAGCGCGAGGCCGATCAGGATCCTCGCCCCGTGAGTCCCGCGCAGGTAGAGGTAGGTGTAATAGAGGACGACAGCTAAAATCAGAATCTCCACCCCGGAGGTCCAGCTCTCGCTCAGAAATTTTCTTGCCGCCTCAAGCATCGCCCATCACCGCCTCGGTCATCCGAAGCGCCTCCCGGTTTGGCTTGACATCGTGGACGCGAAAAATCACGGCGCCGCGCTCGCGGCAGAAGCTGGTCAGGCAGATTCCAGGCCAGAACCGGTCGGCTGGATCCGGGCTCCCGGCAATCCACCCGAGAAACGATTTCCGGGAGATCCCGATCAGGAGCGGGCGGCCGAACTCGAGGAACGCGCCGAGACCGGCAAGCAACTGGCAGTTGTGCTCCGGGGTCTTTCCAAATCCTATTCCGGGGTCGAGGGCGATGCTCATCGGGTCAATCCCGGATCCTACCGCGCGGGCGAGCGCCTGTCGAAAAAAATCCCCGACCTCTTCTGCGGCGCGCTCGTAATGCGGCGCATCCTGCATGGTTCGGGGGATCCCCTGCATATGCATGATGACGACCCCGGCGCCGGTCCGAGCGACGAGCCCTGCCATGGCGGGATCGCCGCGCAGTCCGCTCACATCGTTGACGATCTCGGCGCCTGCAGCGAGGGCGGCCTCAGCGACTGCCGCCTTTGAGGTGTCTATGGAGATGCGCCCCTTGCCAGCGAGCCCGCGGACCACTGGAAGAACCCGGCGGAGCTCCTCCTCTTCGGGGACCGCCGTCGCGCCCGGGCGCGTGGATTCCCCGCCGACGTCCACCACATCGGCCCCCTCGGCAAGCATGCGGAGGCCGTGCAAAACGGCGCTGCCAGGGGACAGAAAGCTGCCGCCGTCGGAAAACGAATCGGGCGTGGCATTGAGCACGCCCATGATCCAGCCCCGCCGCGAGAGGTCGTGGTCGCGCCCGCAGATTCTCCAGATCACTTTTTCTCGATCCGGATCCGCGCCGAGCGCCCGTGAGCATCGAGGCCCTCGATCCTGCTGAACGTCTCCAGAAATGGGAGCGAGGCCCGGAGCGAGGGTTCATCGAACATGACGACGCTCGTCCGGCGCTGGAACTGGTCAACAGTGAGCCCGGCAAAGGACTTGCCGGCGCCGCCGGTCGGAAGCTCATGGCTCGGCCCGGCGAGAAAATCTCCTCCGGCGACCGGGGAGAGCCCGCCGAGAAAGATTCCTCCCGAGCTCGTGAGGTGCCGGGCGATGTCCCCTGGCCGCGCGGTCGCGATCGAGACATGTTCCGGGGCGTAGGCGTTCGCGAGATGGATCGCTGAGCTCATGTCGGGAACCAGGATGAGAGTCGCGTTCCCGAGCGCGGAAGCAAGCTCCTTCGGACGCTCGGAAAGCTTGATTTGCCTGGCGAGAGCCTTTTCCACAGCGGAAAGGATTTTTTGCGAGTCCGTCACCAGAATGGCCTGGCTGCCGTGCCCGTGCTCGGATTGCGCCAGGAGGTCGGCTGCGATCCAATCCGGCTGCGCGGTGCTGTCGGCGATCACCAGCACCTCGCTCGGCCCTGGGAGCAGGTCAACCGCAACGCGCCCGAAAACCTGGCGCTTCGCCTCAACCACATAAGCGTTCCCGGGCCCGAAGATTTTCTGGACCGGGCGGATGGATTTTGTCCCGCACGCGAGGGCCGCAACCGCCTGCGCGCCGCCGATCCGGTAAATCTCCGTGGCCCCGCACTCGGCGAGCGCCGCGAGAAGCGCGGGATGCACGCAGCCATTTTTTCCGGCCGGGGTGGTGGCGACGATCTCTGGGACTCCGGCCGCTGCGGCGAGCGTGCAGGTCATGATTGCGGAGGAGACCAGCGGGGCCGTGCCCCCCGGGATGTAGATGCCCACGCGGCGGAACGGATCGTATCTCTCGCCGACGACCGCGCCCTGACGGTTCTTCATGAACCAGCTTTTGCGCAGGCTGCGGCGGGCAAAATTCCGGACGTTCGTCCGCGCGGCGGAAATTGCGCGGCGGGCATCGGCGGGCAGCTCGGCGATCGCGCGGGCCGTCTCGGCCGGCGACACCGGGATCTGCGAGGCCAGCAGCGCTGGCCCCCCGAATTTCTTGGTGTAGCGGATCAGGGCCGCATCGCCTTTCGCCTCGACGGCGGCGAGGATTTTCGAGACCACCGCTCGGACCTTGGGATCCGCGACCGCCCGGCGGCTCAGTGCGGCGATGGCTTTTTTATAGCCTTTGTCTTCGGGGCGGAGAACCCTCATATCAGCGGAGGTAGGCGAGGATAAACGCCGCCAGGAAGATGTTCGCCAGCGCGAGCTCGAAGAAAAAATACCACCCGAGCCTCATGAGCTGGTCGTAGCGGAATCTCGGAAGCGTCCAGCGCACCCAGATGAATAGCAGGAGGATGGCGCAGACCTTGGCAAAGAAGACGCCGATGTTGACGAGCCCGAGCAGGGCGCCAGGGAGGCCGGGGGCCGAGCCGTCGGGAACCATCGGCAGGCTCCAGCCGCCGAGGAAAAGGGTCACGATCACGCCGGATCCGGCGATCATTGCCGCATATTCTCCAAGGAAAAACAGGGCGAACCCCATCGAGGAATACTCTGTGTGGTATCCGCCAACAAGCTCCTGCTCAGCCTCCGGAAGGTCAAAGGGCAGGCGGTTTGTCTCGGCAAACATCGCGACCAGGAAGACAAAGAACGAAACCAGCATCGGGATCCAGAGCAGCACGCGCTGGAGCGACCATCCGGCTGCGCAGGCCGCGCCGACCGCCTGCCAGTCGCCGGAAAGAAGCATCCCCGCCTCGAGCCCCTTCGGCCACCATGGCGCGACGAGCCATCCGTTCTGCACCTGCCAGCCCACGATGTCCGGGAGGCTGAGGGTCCTGCAGACCATGAAGACCGGGATCACCGAAAGCCCGAGGGCAAGCTCGTAGGAGACCATCTGCGAGGCGGATCGGATCCCGCCCAGAAACGGGTATTTCGAATTCGAGGCCCAGCCGGCAAGGACGATCCCGTAAACCCCCAGCGACGATACCGCGAAAACATACAGGACCCCGATGTTCAGGTCCGCAATCACCATCGGAACGCCAAACAGCGACGAGCCAAACGGCAGCACCGCCAGCACCAGAATCGGAGGGATCATCGCCAGCTTCGGCGCGATGTAATAGTAAAACTTGTTCACCCCGCCAGGCATGAAATTTTCTTTGAGCAGGAGCTTGACCGCATCGGCGATCGGCTGCCCGAGCCCGGCGAACGGGAGATCCTTTTTCAGCCCGAGCAACGTCAGCGGGATTCCGACCCGGTTCGGCCCGACCCGGTCCTGGATGAGCGCGCAGACTTTCCGCTCGGCGTAGACCGTGTAGGAGACAAGCCCGAGGATCACGCCCAGCAGGCCGAGAGTCTTGGCCAAGGACGTCCAAACCAGGAAGGCCTCGGGAAGGGAAAGCACACTCAAAATGTCCATCAAACCTGCTTAGCCGCTCCGCGCCTTGCCTGTCGAGAATCAAGTGATCCCCGGGAAACCCTCACGGCGAGATGGTGAACTTTTGGTTTCCGACCCGCGTGGCGGGCGAGATGTCTGGCGGGGTCGCGTTCTGCTCCTCCGGCCCGACCCACGAGCGCTTTTGATGCCCCCCCTGCGACGGGGAGATCAGGTCGTTCCAGCCGTCAGGCCACGAGCAGAGCGCCCCGTCCTTGGTTGCCGACCACTTCCCCTCCCTTCCTCCGCCGACCGTGCTGAACGCCCGGCCGCACGACTGCAGGGCCACATAAAGGGTGCTGCCGTCCGGCTCTTTGTTGAGCTGCCAGATGCCGGTGAAGCCGCCGTCCTCGACCTTTCGGGCCGCCGCCTCGTTCTTCCATATTCCTCCGAGATCCGCTCCCGGCTCAAACCCTCGATGCACGTAAGCGCCGCCCTTCGCGACGATCTCATCTGTCCAGCCGTCGTGGAACACGACGAGCAGGCGCCCCCGCTCGGTCCGCCAGAACCCGCGCTCCCCGTGAGCTCCGCCCGGCCCCTTGACCCAAGTGCTTACCGCCTGCCCGCCAGGGAAGATCACCACGTCGAACGCCTGGCCCTGGGCGTCCGACGTCGCCCAAGTTCCGACGAAGGCCGCCGCATCAACCGCCACGGCCTCCGGCTTCGTTTGCGCAGCTTTCGCTTCGGCAGCCTTCGCCTCCGCAGGGGGGGGCGGAGGTTCAGGAGCCGGAGAGGCCGGACGTGAGCATCCGCAGAAAAGCCATAGGGGAGCCAGAGCAAGGAGGGCGGCTGAACATTTCATTCGCTGCGGAGTCTCCGCCTGCACCGCCGCGCGCGCAACCCAATTTCTCCCCGCCCGCGACAGGCAGGAAAAATTCTTTTTTGCCTGTTTGACAAGCTGGCGGCAACGCTTCATGTTTCTCGGTTCCTGATAACTTACCGAATGAAAACATATTCTGCAAAATCCGAAGAGGTGAAGCGCGCCTGGTGGGTGATTGACGCTGCCGGCCAGCCGCTTGGGCGCGTGGCCGAGAAGGCTGCCAACCTCCTGCGCGGGAAAAACAAAACGATCTTCACCCCCCATGTGGACACGGGAGATTTTGTGGTCGTCCTCAACGCATCGAAGGTTGAGATCGGAGGGAAAAAGGAAGTGGCCAAGACATACATGAGCTTTTCCGGCTATGTTGGCGGGCACAAGCACGAGACGTTCCAGGCCCGGCGGGAGCGTCGGCCCGAGCTCCTGATCGAGCGCGCCGTGCGCGGGATGATCCCGCACAACCGTCTCGGGCGCTCGGTTTTCACCAAGCTAAAAGTGTATGCCGGCACCGAGCATCCGCACATCGCCCAGAACCCGCAACCCGCCTGATTTACCGAATGAGCACATCGAATCCTATCCTCGCCACCGGCCGCCGCAAAACCTCGGTCGCCAGCATCCGCATGCAAGCCGGCACGGGAGCTATCAAAGTGAACGGCCGCGACTTCCTGGACTACTTTTCCAGCCTCTCGCTGCAGAACCAGATCCTCCGCCCCTTGGAGATCGCCAACTCAGTTCACACCTACGACGTGGTTGTCCGGGCGAGCGGAGGCGGGATCAACGGGCAGGCCGGGGCGCTTCGGCTCGCGCTGAGCCGCGCGCTCTTGCAGGTCGACGAAGCTCTTCGCGTGCCTCTCAAGCTGGAGGGTCTCCTGACCCGCGATCCTCGGATGAAGGAGCGCAAAAAGCCCGGGCAGCCGGGTGCCCGCAAGCGGTTCCAGTTTTCGAAGCGCTAATTTCGAGCCATTCCAGAACGTCCGGCGCACGGATCCCATGCAGGCACTTTCCTGGGATCCCGCGCTGGCAAAGCATGCGTTTCGTTTTTAGGCACGCGCAGGTGCGGACATCCGCTATCGCGCCCGGATGCAGCGGCTTCCAGTGATCCGCCCGCGATGGGCCGAAGTGAATCAGCATTCTCTTTTCCAGCGCTGCCGCGATGTGCTCCGGCGCGGTATCGGCCCCCCAATAAGCATCGCACAGGGAGATCGTCCCGACGAGCCCATGCCAGTCGAGGTCATGGAAGACGCGGTATTTTTCCGACGGAAGGCCGGCGGTGCAGGCGGAGGCATGCTGCCGCTCGATCTCCGCGCGTCCCCCGGTGAGGACGACGCCCCAGCCAGACCGGATCGCCCCGGACAGAACCTCCCTCACGACGTCCGCAGGGATCGCCTTCTGCATGTCCCTTGAGGTGACGTGCGCGTGAAGGACCTTCTCCGGCAGCCCGGACAAGCGCGCGCGCGACGCATCGAGCGGCACCCGCCTCGGCACGAGCCCGAAGGACTGCCCCTGAGGTGGGACGCCGCAGGCCCCGAGCAATTCCAGGCGCTGGATCAATGTGTGCGGCTTCGCTTTGCGGTGCGGTGGGCGGAGCGTGTATGCCGCGCGGCGGAGCGACCATGCGGGCAGTTTCGGCCGCTCGTAAGCCACGCGAAATGCTGCCCTTGAGGCGAGCGAGATGAGGGCGCTGCGATCGTTTCCCGTGAAGTCCACAGCCCAGTCGTATCCGCCGGCCGCGAGCCGCGCCAGCGCTGCAGCTTCGTGAAGGATGCCGCGCGCCGGCCACTCGACCACCCGCGAGACATCCGGGCAATCGTCCAGCGCGCATCCGGTGCCCGCCGCCACCACGGCATCAATCCTCGCCCCGGGGAAAGCCGTCCGAAGCGCCCGAAGGCATGGGCGCAGCAGCAGCGTATCGCCGAGATATCTCACGCAGATGATCAGAATTGCGCCGGGGTCAATGGGCTTCATGCGTTCCGATCAAACAGTTTTTTCAGTCCGGGGAAAACTTGCTCTGGCAAGATTGCGGTCATCGAGGCATCGCGGGGCGAGGTGTATCCATCGGGGCGGGGCAGGGCGACCACCACATGTTTTTCCAGATCCGCCGCAGGCCCGACTCGATCCGAGCCCGGCGAGCAGTGCAGGATCGCGACCGTTGGCGTCCCGATGGCAAACGCGAGATGCATAATCCCTGTATCCGTCGAGACCAGGCACCGCGCCCGCTCGATCAACGCGGCCGACTGCGGCAGGGGAAGCTTTCCCACCGCATCGAAAAACGGAAGATTTCCGGCCTTTGCCGCGAAATCCATGGCCTTGGTCCGATGGTCGGGCCCGCCTAAAAGGAATATTGGGCCGATTCCGTCGGAATGCGCCATTCGGGCGAGCTCGATAAAATGGTCGGCCGGCCAGTCACGAAAAGCCGCGCCCCCGCCGCCAAGCTGAAAGACGACGCCCGGATCGCTGGGGAATCCCAGCTCCGAAAGCCTCCGGTCCAGCGCCTCGCGATCGGCAGGCACCACATCGTAAACCATTCGCGCAGGACCCTCGGAAGCGCCAGCCTCCTGCGCCACCCGCACCGCCTGCGCCGCGAGGTGCGCCCGGTGGAGGCCGGGCTCATCAATATTGCGGGCGCACAGCCATGGCATTTTCGTTCGCCGGGCCAAGCCGATCGTGGCGTCCCTCGCAAGCAAATACCCCAGGCATCGCGCCTCGGGATCATGGCAGCTCAAATAGAGCACGGCATCCCACGGCCCGCGCCTCCTCAGATCCTGCCAAAGCGTCCAGAAAGTCGTCGGCCCCTTGCGCAGGAAGTGCAGCTTTTTCAAAAATGGATTGCGCGAGGAGATATCCCTTCTCCGGTGGTGGACGACCGCCTCGAGGTGAATGCCCGGAAATGTTTCCGCCAGCGCGCGGATCCCTGCCGAATCGAGAAGGGAATCCCCCAGCCCGGCAGTCGAAAAAACCAGAACCTTGCTGCCTGGCCCCAAATCAATTTTTCGGGAGCTGGGCGGCCGCACTTTCACCAAAAGCCCGAAAAGCGCCCGATAGGCAAGGAGGTTGATCGATGACGACAGGCTGAGCGCGCCCTTCCTTTTCTCCCGGCCGGCCACCCCCGTTATTTTACCACCGACTTGCCGTCGGAGGTTCCTGCTGGCGCCTTGCCGCCAACTGGCTCCGGGTGCGGGATCGGGCCCTTCAGCATCCGAGTGTAGGGGCCGTTGACCTTCTGAGGAGAATACATGTCGCGGCGGTTTTCAAGCGTCGTGCATGCAGCCAGCCCCAAGACTGCCAGCGCCAGAGCAAAGAGGGAAGATTTCACGCCTGCCAGCTAAACCAAGAACTCTGCAGCCTGTCAATTCCCGACATGTCCGACATGACGGTGCCTCCTCACGCGGCTGTGGAAAGGGGAATTCTTGATTGCGTGCGGACGGAGCGATAGGGTTGCCGGCTTTCTGTCTATGAACCTTCAAAGCAAACATGTCGCGCGGCTGGCCGACGAATCGGCACGGACCGGCCACCCGGTGGAATGGTGGTTTGTCCAGGGGCGCTTTGAAGGCGAGGGGGTCGAGCCTCGCGAATTCATGGTGTCGCTGTTCCGGCACGCGCTCGAGTGGGGCGGACTTTCGGCCGGCAACTCCTGTTCGTTGATGGTTTCCATCCTGGATCCGAAGACCGGACAGTGCCGGACGCTTTCCCAAATTGACCCGGCCACGACATCGTTTCTTGTGATGGCCGCAAAAATCTCCCCCCCGGCCGGGCTGGATCCGCTCGTCATGGCGGCGGTGACCGAGGAGATCGAGCGCTACGGCCCGCCCGGGCATATCCGCGTGGCAAAAAAAAAGGCGCGCCTGGCATCGAAGCCGTTCCGGG
>Ga0194058_10000584_pt1 | contig 18056 bp, 20 predicted proteins | sample SepL4417m_MetaG_FD_155490 | JGI IMG/M metagenome (GOLD analysis project Ga0194058, IMG submission 155490) | Anoxic zone freshwater microbial communities from boreal shield lake in IISD Experimental Lakes Area, Ontario, Canada - Sep2016-L442-17m | ecosystem: Environmental > Aquatic > Freshwater... | reverse complement strand
GGTTTGTAGGGGGTGCTGCGGTTATTAAGCACAAACCCAGGTTTGTACTCCAGGTTGGGTTGATTTTGTGCAGGGTTATCGTTGGCCTGTAAATGCTGAAGACTGGCGTAAGTCGAAGAGCGCGTTGGCATGGGAGTACAAACCTGGGTTTGTATTCCAAATTGACAAGGTGTCGGGCGCATCACTGCCATTAAGTTAAGGGTGTGTAAACTATAAAATGGGGGTTTATTTTTTGCGAACTGCCTTAATTTATCTGAATGGGTGATGAATCGATTGTATCAAATAAAGAAACAATGCATATATCCACAGTATTATTGTCAACAATAATAGTCTTCTGTATAGTTAACCTGTACTTCAAAAAACCCTTTAACTTTATAAGAGAGATTACTCATGAACGACCTTCAAAAAGACATTTTAACAGCTGCCGTATTTATAACCGGTTTGGTTGGTTTTATTTCAGGTGAATTTATTATTTCATCTACCCTGTTCGCCTCGGCAGCTATTGTCACTAACCTTAAGTTTAACCGTAAACAAGTCAAAGTCGGTCAATATTGATGTTATGGCTGTCTTTATCTGAATGGCTACACCCTTCTTCTTGAAGACTTCCAAGGCTTAACGGCCTTGGAAGTTTTTATGCTTTACTGCCCCGCTCGAATAAAACCCGTTAGCATAAAAAAATCATTACCCTTTTAAAAAAACCATATCCCTACAGTCGACCTTAAACACCACCTTCGCCGATGCCGATTTTGCGGGCTTCACGTCACCAAACATGCGGTATAATTTCCAAGCTGGCGTTGAACTCCGGCATCCGCTATTTCTGGATGCGAGGCGTGGCGAGGTATTTTTTACAAGTGGCCTACGGTGCAGAGAACTTATAAATTTTTTACTGATTGAGAATAACCATGCAAATATGGGTTGATGCGGATGCTTGTCCTAAAGCGATTAAAGACATTTTGTTTCGGGTGGCAGAGCGCACTCAAATAACGACAACGCTGGTTGCCAATCAATTTCTGCAAACGCCTCCCTCTCGTTATATCAAGCTGTTGCAAGTATCATCAGGCTATGACGTGGCCGATAATGAAATCGTCAAAAGCTTAAGTGCAGATGACTTGGTCATTACCGGCGACATTCCCCTCGCTTTTGAGGTTATCTGCAAAGGCGGCCATGCCATTAATCCACGCGGCGAACGCTATACCCAAGACACCATCAAGGAACGTTTGAGTATGCGTGACTTTATGGATACGTTGCGCGGTAGCGGCATTGATACCGGCGGCCCTGCCGCGTTAAATTCAAAAGATATACAAGCATTTGCCAATCAACTGGACAAGTTTTTGGTGCAACGGAAACAGTGACACGCTGCTTCAATAAAGTTTTCCGACAACATCGAGGTAAGTCAGATAAAGCCGCATATCAAATTCCAGTTGGTGATAGTCGGGTTCCATGTACTCACATAATTTGTAAAACGCTTTGTTATGCTGTTTTTCTCTTAAATGCGCCAGTTCATGCACGACAATCATTTTAAGGCATTCAAGGGGGCCATTTTTAAAAATCGCTCCTATCCGGATTTCATTTTTTGATTTCAGGTTATTGCCCTGAACTCTGGATACAAACGAATGCAGTCCCAAAGCCTGATGGATTACGTCAATTTTGTCATCGTAAACCACTTTGCTAAGCGGCCCGGATTGCCGAAGAAACTGGTTTTTCATATCCACGACGTAGGTATAAAGGGCTTTATCTGTTCTGATGTCATGACTAACCGGATATTTTTTTAATAACACCCCCGCCAATTTATTGTTATCGATAAGGTTGTGCACTTGATCTGTTACCGTTACCGGGTAGCCGTTCAAGTATTTTAATGTGTTCATTTTATGCAACCGAATTTGTTAGCGGTGATTAATAAGGTATAAAAACAAGGATTATTCCCAAGGTGCTTGATCGCCGTTATAGGCCATAAAGTTTTTATCTGCGGCTTGGGTCATCACGCCAAGAACCGTATTTTTGACAGAAGCCTTGGTGGTGGCGGATGAAGCACGCGCCTTTGGTTTTCCGGTCGTTGATGCGGGCAAGTCCAAAGCGCCGGCTTGCGGTTGCCATTGCTTAAAAAGAGCCAGGTCTTTATCGGCAGATACAAACCATTTCTTGTTAGCGGCATCCCATCTTGCTCCCAGCGCTTTTACGGCATCTTTTTGTGCATAGGGTACAGTGAGATAAATTTTTGAATTCGTCATTTTATAACAGCGGCAGCACAGCCTTGATTAAATAATGACTGCATTGTAAATGATTGCTTACCCAACCGGAGTAGAAATTTAAACAATAAGGCGTTGTAACGGACTCAGACGTTAAAAAATAGAACACGGGTGACACGGATTTGACTGATTGACGCGGATTTCGACATCTCACAACAAATACCGGCAAACGCGTAATATCTTATTTAAATTAAAAATAAAATCCGCTGCACCCCCTATAATCATTGGGATTCGTGCTATATAGTTACAGCCAACACCGCCTGAGTCGTTATAAAACGATAACTATTTGAACCCTAAACCGAGTTTATAAGCTTTTGTCATAAAATCGTAACACGCAATTTGTTACAATGGTTCATTTGTATTCCAACTATTAATTATGTCCAGTTTTAATATTCTCGTTGTAGAAGATGAAGATGCCATCAGAGGCATGTTAATCATGATTCTTGAGCAGTCCGGTTTTACGCCGATTGCCGCTGCCGATGCAGAAGAGGCGCAAAAAGCCATGGATGAAAACCTGCCGGATTTAATATTGCTGGACTGGATGTTGCCCGGCATCAGTGGTGCCGAATGGGCCAGACGCTTAAAAAAAGAACCCATTTATCGGGACATCCCCATTATATTGTTGACGGCACGCGGTGAAGAAGAGGATAAAGTGAGAGGTCTTGAAATTGGCGCTGATGACTATATGACCAAACCTTTTTCACCCAAAGAGTTGGTGGCGCGTATTCGCGCTGTTTTACGCAGAAGTGGAAAAATTCAGGGTCTGGCACAAATTACTTTGGGCGATTTAATGCTGGATACCGAACAGCACCGGCTCAGCATTGGCGACAAGCAATTGGAAGTCAGCCCCACCGAGTTTCGGTTAATGCATTTTTTTATGACTCATCCTGATAAAGTTTACACGCGCACCCAATTGCTGGATCAGGTTTGGGGCCGCAGTGTTTATATTGAAGAGCGCACCATTGATGTACATATTCGTCGCCTTAGAAAAATTCTTGAACAATACGGGCGTGAAGAATTGGTGCAAACAGTGCGTGGTTTTGGTTATCGGTTTTCATTAGTGGATTAAACGCTATGGGTATCTGGCAAAGAGAAATTATCACCGTATTTTTACTGTTGTTGGTAACTACGGTGGTAGGCGTAATGACTAAACTTTTTCTGCCCTTACTGTTTTTACTGATGCTGGCCATCATTATGCGTCAGGTTGTTCAGATTACCCGTTTTGAAAGATGGATCAGTACTGGAGGTCGAGGTAAAGCCCCTAAAATGTCCGGTATTTGGGAAGAGATTTATTATCATATCTATCGCCTTAAAAAGAATGATAAACGCCGTAAAAAGAAACTGAGCAAAATGATTAACCAGTTTCGTCAATCCACGGAAGCGTTACCGGATGCCGCCGTTGTTCTGGGTATTCATGATGAAATTGACTGGGCGAATAAAGCCGCCAGAGACGTTTTTGGTTTAAAAGCGTCTGATAAAGGTCAGCGCATCCCCAACCTTATCCGCTTTCCCGAGTTTATCCATTACCTTAAAGTCGGAGATTACAAAGAATGCGTCACCTTGCCATCACCTGTCGATCATCAAATTACCTTGCAAGTCCGGATTGTACCTTATGGCGCAGGCCTGCGCTTGTTGTTGGCGCAAGATGTCACGCAACTAAAAAAAATGGAACGAATGCGCAAGGATTTTGTGGCGAATGTATCCCATGAACTCAGAACGCCATTAACGGTATTAAAAGGTTATCTGGAAACCTTGCAGGATCTGGATGACGAACAGTCACCGCTATTAACCACGTCATTCCAGCAAATGCAGGGGCAAACCGAGCGTATGCAGCATCTTGTTGATGATTTGTTGTTATTAACCCGACTGGAAACGCAACAAAAAAAATCACAGTGTATTGATGTGCCTGAATTATTAAGCCAGATTTGCAAAGAAGGTGATGCCCTTGAAAATGCTGAAAGACGCATCCAGTTAACCCTGGAATCAACTGGCCATATTATGGGTGACGAGCAGGAATTACGTAGCGCATTTACTAATTTATTAGGTAATGCGCTTAAATACTCACCGTGCGATTCAGTGGTAAAAGTGCGCTGGTATCAAACCAAAACGGCTATCATATTGGCCGTTGAAGATCAGGGCGAAGGCATTGAAAAATCCGACATCCCCAAAATTACTGAACGCTTTTACCGGGTTGAAACCAAACGCGCCAAGAAAGTAAACGGAACCGGATTGGGTCTGGCTATTGTTAAACATGTGCTCATGCGTCACGATGCAGACTTGATTATCTCCAGCAAAATAGGCGAAGGCAGTAGTTTTTGTTGTCGTTTTCCTGTGGCACGACTCTGTAATTAAGTAACCCCACGCACGACACGGCAAAATACCCGCCCCTATACACATCAACTTAAAGATATTACAGACCACGAAGCACACGAAGATTTTTCTTTGGGTTTTCTTCGTGAACTTCGTGTCTTCGTGGTGAAATGTCTTAAATTGATGTCTATGCACCGTTAACTTTTACCAGGCAACATACCGACAGAACCCGGTTTAATGCGTTTGCAGGTAACCACTATATCTTCCACACGGCATTGTTTTTTATCGCTACGGGTATCACTGCAATCGGTACAAGCGGCTTTGCCTTTATCTTTTATTGCCTCAACATGCCAGCCGTAACCTTGCGTCTGACAAAATTTCTTGCTGTAACTCTTAATATTGTAGGGTTTTGATGCTATTGCAATCGCCTCTGACTCTACAGCACAGCCAGGCGAAGGCAGCGTATTCGCCATCAAGTCCCTGTAAATATATTCTGTTGCCAATGCCGTACTTGAAAAAAGAGCTAGCACCGTTAACAAGATGGGTAATTTAAGTTTCATGGTTTTCTCCTGGTTATTTATTATTATGTAACTCGATCTTTAAGTTTTCTTACCTTGACTTTATAGATCCTGGATAACCAGTAACATAACGGCCAATAGAGGCAGGCCGGAATAAGGCTTTTCAAGCGCAAGCGAGTTGAGCGTTTCCGGCATCCGGTACGAGGATGCCGGAAACGCCACCACGCGCTACGCTTGGGTGGTGTTATTCCGGCCTACGCCTAATGCTTGTTATCGCTGAATTCCCCAAAATCAAGAATTAAAAACTTGAACATTGAGTGTAAGGCAATCTCCAATAATGAATACTGCCTTAGCCCATAGGATTTTTTGTTCACTACAAAGCTGCAAAACAGGCTACACAACTATTTTGACAGCTCGGAAAATGCATAAAAAGTCCGGCAAGGCAGCGATATTCTTCATAAGAAATCGCCTAAGGGTTGTAATTGAAAGATTTTAAACGACTCTATTCAGTTCAAAACCCGGATATTCATTTGTGCATTTTCTTCTTCCAACTGCTGCTTAATCGGAGCAAATTTTTCGTTCTCACTTTGTTTAATCATAACAATAACGGACACTATAATAATCAATGTGGCAGTTACATAGTGCCAGAACCGGTCTTTTTGTTGTGTCTCTCCACTCATTTTTTTCACCTTATTATTATTTTAAGTCATCAATAGATGCGCCAAAGTTAATATGAAAAACCTGGCCATTCAAGACTAACGCCGGCACCGACTTTACCCCGGCAGCTTCGGCTTCCGCTATTCGGCCGGTCTGTTCCCCCAAATGCACAACATCAACCTGATACTTTGAAGGGTCAATGGCATCAGCTATCATTTGCTCTGCACCCAAGCAGACAGGACAACCGGCATGATAAAAAACGGCAATATTCATAATAAACACCTCTTAAGTTTTGATAGTGAATCGCTACTATAAAAGCACACAAGAGCCGTGTCAACTAATTTCGATTCGAAACCAATTAACCCATACCCAGCACTCACTACAATCCTACCTGGCTAGCCTAACTCTCAAAAAATACCCTCTGAGCCGGTGCGTATGTACATATATGGAGTATATCTCTAACAGTTAGGAAAATATTGGCCTGATAGCTCCCGGACATTGCAATCAATACAGCATCTTGCTGCGAATTCTGCGATAATAAAACCCTAACATATCGCATTAAATTTGCGTTTCTTTTACACCAGTCAATATTTTTTTACTCGACGAAAAACTTATGAAAGCCAATAAAACATATACCCCCTGTGATTTAGTAATTTATGGTGCACTAGGTGATCTATCGAAACGCAAGCTGATCATTTCCTTGTATCGCCTTGAAAATGCCAATTTTATCGAACCTGACACCCGCATTATCGGGGTAGACCTGCATGAAATAACCAGCACTGAATTTATTGATATCGCCCATAAAAGCTTGCAGGCTTTTTTAAGTGATGAAATTGATGTTACGGTGTGGGAGCGATTTTCGGCCCGACTTTCTTATTTAAAAATAGATTTGACCCAGCCGGATCAATACATGCAATTAAATGCCGTGATTGACCAGCAAGCCAGAATCATGGTCAATTACTTTGCTGTAGCGCCCTTTTTGTTTAAAAATATTTGCCAAGGACTCGCTCATTCAGGCGTTTTAACTGAAAGCTCGCGGATGGTGATGGAAAAACCCATCGGTCATGACCTTAATTCATCAAAAGAAATCAATGATGAAGTCGCCAGCGTATTCAACGAAAAACAGGTTTATCGTATAGATCATTACTTGGGCAAGGAAACTGTGTTAAATTTATTGGCATTGCGTTTTGCCAATTCAATTTTCACCACTAACTGGAATCACAATACCATTGATCATATTCAGATTACCGTCGCTGAAGAAGTAGGTATTGAAGGTCGCTGGGATTATTTTGATAAAACCGGGCAGTTGCGTGACATGTTGCAAAATCACCTGTTACAGATTCTGACCTTTATTGCCATGGAACCGCCGGTCAATCTGGAAGCTGAAAGCATCCACAATGAAAAAATAAAAGTCCTTAAAGCGCTGCGCCCGATTACCAGCAACAACGTTGAAGAAAAAACGGTTCGTGGCCAATACAGCGCAGGCTACATCAAAGGCAATGCCGTACCCGGCTACCTTGAGGAAAAGGGAGCGAATACGGAAAGCACGACAGAAAGTTTTGTCGCCTTGCGTGTTGATATTGATAACTGGCGTTGGGCAGGTGTACCGTTCTACTTGCGCACCGGCAAACGCTTAACCGGAAAACGCACTGAAATCGTGGTTTACTTTAAACAGTTGCCGCACAACATCTTTAAAGACAGCTTTCGTGAACTGCCACCCAATAAATTAATTATTCATTTACAGCCCAATGAAGGTGTGGAAATTGAAATGCTTAATAAAATACCCGGCATTGACGAGCACATTAAGCTGCAAAAAACCAAACTGGATTTAAGCTTTTCTGATACCTTTAAAGAAAGCCGTATTTTTGGTGGTTATGAAAAATTGATACTAGAAGCCATGCGTGGCAATACGACGCTGTTTCTTAGCCGCGAAGAAATTGAACAAGCCTGGACTTGGGTTGATTCCATACAAAATGCTTGGCATCATTATAAAGATACGCCCAAGCGCTATCCTGCGGGTACTTGGGGGCCTGTTGCCTCGGTTGCTTTGCTTGCCAGGGATGGTCGGGCTTGGGAAGAATAACATCATACACATCAACTTAAAGATATTACAGACCACGAAGACACGAAGTTCACGAAGAAAAACCAAAGCAAAATCTTCGTGTTCTTCGTGTCTTCGTGGTGAAATGTCTTAACTTGATTTCTATGGGGCTTGGGAAGAATAAAGTAACGCCCGGCCGTTAAAAAATAGTACCGATAACACGGATTTGACAGATCATCCGTGTTATATAAACAAAACTGACGTAAGTATTCACCTCCCCCTTTGAAAAAGGGGGATCGAGGGGGATTTATCTAATAAAATCTCCCCTAACCCCTCTTTTTCAAAGAGGGGGACTGAGTAGTTACCAAAAATTTATCATTCGCGGAACCCTAGAGGAATAAACATGCATCCTGTAATTGAACAAGTGACACAAGACATTATTGAGCGCAGCCATAAAACCCGCTCAGCCTACCTGAATTATATTGATGCTATCGCTAAAAATGGCCCTATCCGTTCAGGAATGGGTTGTGGTAATTTGGCTCACGGCTTTGCTGCCTGTAGCGCCGCCGAGAAAGCCGATTTAACCGGCAACCAAAAAGCCAACATCGCCATCATCACGTCTTACAATGATATGCTGTCGGCGCATCAACCTTACAAAGATGCGCCTGATTTAATCAAGTCGGCCATTAAAGAGGCGGGCGGTGTCGCCCAAGTTGCCGGCGGCGTACCGGCTATGTGTGACGGCATTACCCAAGGCCAGCCCGGCATGGAACTGTCCTTATTCAGTCGTGACTTGATTGCCATGGCCACCGCAGTCGGCATGAGCCACAACATGTTTGACGGTGCCTTGTACTTGGGCGTTTGTGACAAGATTGTGCCCGGACTACTAATTGGCGCACTCAGCTTTGGTCACTTACCGGCACTCTTTATCCCCGCAGGCCCCATGCCCAGCGGTTTGACCAACAAAGAAAAAGCCCGCGCACGCCAAGATTACGCGACCGGTAAAATTGGCCGTAAAGAGTTGCTTGAAGCAGAATCCGCCTCTTACCACAGCCCTGGCACTTGTACCTTTTACGGTACTGCAAACAGTAACCAGATGATGATGGAAATTATGGGCTTGCATCTACCCGGCAGTTCGTTCATCAATCCTTATACACCGTTACGTGAAGAACTAACTATCGCGGCGGCCAAACAGGTTTTAAAATTTACGGCACTGGGTGACGATTATCGCCCGATTGCCCATGTCGTTTCCGAAAAAGCCATCGTCAATGCTGTTATTGGTTTGTTGGCAACGGGCGGCTCAACCAATCACACCATGCACTTAATCGCGATTGCCCGTGCTTCCGGTATCGTTCTTAACTGGGATGACTTTGACAAACTCTCCAAAGTAGTTCCGTTAATAGCAAAAATTTATCCCAACGGCCCGGCTGACGTTAACCATTTTCAAGCCGCTGGCGGCATGGGCGTATTAATTGCTGAACTGTTAAGAAACGGGCTTTTGCATGAAGATGTTATAACCGTTGCCGATCAACCCGGCCTGAGTAACTACTGCCAGGAACCCAAGCTGATTGACAATAAATTAACGTGGGAACCTGTACCCGACACCTCTTTGGATACCAACGTTCTTGGCACTGTCGAAAAACCCTTTGCCACCGGCGGCGGTTTGCATGTAATGCACGGTAATCTAGGGCGTGGCATTGCCAAACTATCGGCCGTAGCGCCGGAACATCAAATAGTTGAAGCGCCTGCCATTGTTTTTGATGACCAGGAAGATATGCTGGCTGCTTTTAAACGCGGTGAACTGGAAAAAGATTTTGTCGCAGTTATTCGCTTTCAGGGCCCCCGTTCCAATGGTATGCCGGAACTGCATAAACTGACACCACCCCTGGGTGTGCTGCAAGACAAAGGTTTCAAGGTTGCCTTGGTGACTGACGGCCGCATGTCCGGCGCTTCGGGTAAAGTGCCTTCAGTGATCCATCTATGTCCGGAATGTGAAGTCGGCGGCCCGTTAGCCAAAGTACACAATGGTGATATTATTTCCCTGAACCTGCAAACCGGTCATATTGATGTCTTGGTTGGCGAGGATGAATTTAATGCTCGAATTCCCGTACCCAATTCCGCTAAAAATCACCACTACGGCATGGGACGCGAGATGTTTGGGCGCTTTCGTTTAGGGGCATCTTCTGCAGAAACAGGCGCGTCTAATCTATTTTTGGTGGATTAGTTACTGAAAAACTAAATGCGTGAATTGAGAATGAAACAAACTGTTGGTGGGAAATTTTATGAATGATTCAAATTTATTGTTAGAAATTCAAAAAGGTTTTGATTCTGCTGTCAGATGGGCGAAAGACCGACCAGAAGTCAGTAATCAATTAAAATCTTCGAAATTCGTTCATAGCATTGGTGAAAAATTATTTACACTACAACCAAAGGACACCGTTAATTTAAATGTAATAAAGGTCAATGATCAGGGTATAAAAGAATCTGGTGAGTGGCTTTTAGATATTACCATCACTCAAAATATAGATGGCTTTAAGAACAAAATCGTGTGGGCTGTTGAATCTGAAAGCGATGTTTCAAAAAAAGCATTCCATAACGATTTTGCAAAATTATTTCATATCAATTCAGAAAATTATCTTTACTTGAACGGTTTAAATCATAAGACAATGAAAGGGAAAGATAAATACATTGAGAAACGACTTAAAGAGGTTGATGAAATAATTAAAAATTGCGATAAAACGTTTTGGTTTGCTTTTTGGGCTTCGCCTTGTCAATCTAACGAATCCCCATCAATTTGGAAGGAGTTACACGAGGAAGGAAAATTTAAACATTTGAAGAAAGTTCGTTTGTTTAAATTTGAAGAAGGATCATATAAAGAAATCTATAAATAATTCTGAGTGGGTTAGTGTGATATATAGCCCAGTCTTTTCCACATATTTATCGGGTTACGTTATCGTTACCCGACCTAAAAATAACCGAGTAAACAATGAACACAAACAACTGGAAAATCCAACCTACCGACGTTTTAAACGCCGGCCCTGTTATGCCTGTGATGGTTATTCAAAATCTGGATGACGCGGTGCCTTTGGCAAAAGCCCTGGTTGCCGGTGGCATTAAAGTGCTGGAGATTACACTGCGCACACCGATTGCACTGGAAGCTATCCGCCTTATCAGCCAAGAAGTTAAAGAGGCGATTGTCGGTGCCGGCACGATTACGACACCCGAACAATTAAAAGCGGCTGAAGAGGCGGGTGCGGTATTTGCCATTAGTCCCGGTTTAACACCCACGTTACTGGCGGCTGCCAAAGCGGGTAATATTGCGTTGATTCCTGGCATATCAAGCCTGTCAGAACTTATGTTGGGTATGGAATACGGCCTGGATCATTTTAAATTTTTCCCTGCTGAAGCAGCAGGTGGCATACCGATGCTAAAATCGATTGCCGGCCCCATTCCATCAGCTACTTTTTGCCCGACCGGAGGCATTTCACCTGAAAATTACAGTGCCTATTTAAGCTTAAGCAATGTCGCCTGTGTGGGTGGTTCCTGGTTAGTCCCGGCGGATGCGGTAAAGTCAAAAGACTGGGCAAAAGTAACTGAATTGGCAAAGCAAGCCATCGCTAATGTAGTTCACCCTTAAGCCAAACCTGCGTTATGATAGTGCCATTCCGTTGTTAATCCAGAGAGAAAAGCCATGACCAATCTACGTAGCCTGACCTTAAACGAGAACGCTCGGCTTATATGCGAGTTACCTATTTTATCTGGATCTACCGGCCCCGATGTCATTGATGTCGAGACCCTGTATAAACAGACCGGCATGTTTACTTATGATCCCGGCTTTACGTCTACTGCCAGTTGCAGCTCTACCATCACTTACATAGATGGTGAAGCCGGTGTATTACTTTATCGTGGTTACCCTATTGAACAACTGGCAGAAAAATGTACCTTTCTGGAAGTTTGCTATTTATTGCTGAACGGTGAGTTGCCCAGCAATACAGAAATGCAGGAGTTTGAAGGCACTATCACGATGCACACCATGGTGCATGACCAGCTCACCAATTTCTTCAAAGGCTTTCGTCGCGATGCCCACCCGATGGCCATTATGGTTGCCGTGGTGGGTGCATTGTCAGCGTTTTATCATGACGCGCTGGATATAAAATCCAAAAAAGATCGTGACATTAGTGCCATTCGCCTGATTGCCAAAGTACCGACTATCGTGGCCATGTGTCACAAATACAGCACGGGCTTGCCGTTTATGTATCCGCAAAACAAATTAAGTTATGTGGAAAATTTCATGCGTATGATGCTGGCGACACCGTGCGATGATTTTGTTCCCAATCCGGTATTGGTTCGCGCCTTGGACAGAATTTTAATTCTTCATGCCGACCATGAACAAAACGCTTCCACGTCTACCGTTCGCCTGGCAGGTTCCAGTGGTGCCAATCCTTATGCATGCATTACCTCCGGAATTGCCTGTCTTTGGGGCGCTGCCCACGGCGGCGCTAATGAAGCCGTGCTTAATATGCTGACCGAAATTGGTGATGTTTCGCGTATCCCTGCTTACATAGCCAAGGCTAAAGATAAAAACGACCCGTTCCGATTGATGGGTTTTGGTCACCGTGTTTATAAAAACCATGATCCACGCGCCAAATTAATGCGTGCCACCTGTCATGAAGTGCTCACAGAGTTGGGTTTACATGATGATGAATTATTTAAATTAGCCCTTGAACTTGAGCGTATCGCTCTTGAAGACGATTACTTTATACAGAAAAAACTTTACCCCAATGTCGATTTTTATTCAGGCATTGTATTTCACGCTTTAGGCATACCCACCAATATGTTTACCGCCATGTTTGCAATGGGCAGAACCGTTGGCTGGATTGCGCATTGGGATGAAATGATCGCTGATCCCGATCAAAAAATCGGCCGCCCCAGACAACTTTATACCGGCCAAACAAAACGTGATGTCCCTGCACAGCACGGCAAATCAATTTAAGTTTAACTACCCGGCATATTCCGACTTTGTTCATAGAACACGGGTGACACTGATTCGACGGGTTTTAACGGATTTTTTCTTTTTAACCCTAAAAACACCTTACGTTTTATAGTATCCTTCATAGAAGCCCAAAAATAGTTTACACTTTGGGCCTCATGGGGCGAATTGTGTGATGCCACAAGATACTTGGGTTTGTCGGGTTACGCTGTCGCTAACCCGCGACTTCAATAAAAGCGGTCACCAAGCAATACCATCAAATCAATACCCACAGTGAAGACCTTTACGAACAAGGAATCAACTATGAAAATCAAATACACACTTGCCCTGCTATTATTTTTACCTGTCTGTCATGCCGAAGAAAGCGCAGGTAAAGTCTGTTTAAATATTCCTGAACGGGGCGCAGAAACAGTAATCATTGAGCACAACTGTAAAAAAGGCGACATTATTCAGTTGAATAAACTGCATGTGCCCAACCTGTGTGATTTTAAATCGGCGATCATCAATTATGATGGTAAAAATCAATTTGTCTGTGTTTATCTTGGTGAAAAAAGAGCATTACGCGAAGGCACCAGTTACAATTATTAAGTCACTACCCACCCTCAGCTCATCATATAAAGTTAACTGATGCGTCTTCTGCATGACTGATATTATTCTTTTATTAACCAAAAACTGAAATCAAACTTGAGCTTTTCAGCCAGACAAGATAATATTGATTCAATACTACTTGGGGTCTATAAGAATGAAAACAACAAAAAAACTTCTGTCCACATCAGTCATCACCAGTTTAACCGCGCTTCTATTACCGTTAAGCACACCGGCAATGGCCGATGATGCCAAAAAAATGCATAAGCTGTACGAAGAAAATTGCGCCAGTTGTCACGGTTCAGACCATGGCGGGTTTATTGCGCCCGGATTAAATTCGGAAAGTCTAAAGGGTCGCAGTCCTACGGCGTTACGCAGCATTATCATGACCGGCAGCTTTGACACCTTAATGCCTCCGTTTTACGGACGCTTATCGGATGATGAAATTCGCGGCTTGGTTAAACATTTACAAGCCACGCCTAAACAAGCCAACCCGGCCTGGACCATTGATGATATTAAAGCATCAATCAAAGTGTACGTTAAAGACGAAAGTACGCTTCCCGACCAACCGACCTATCAAATCGACGACATCAATAATATTATCGGCGTCGCGGCACGGGGTAAATACGGACGGGGTTCAGGTTCAAAAGCGGTATTCATCAACAGTGTCACGCATAAACAAATCGGTGAAATCGCAACCGGTACTGCCGCGCATATTATTGACTATGACCCCGCCAACCCGCGCTGGGCTTATGTAAAAAATGACACCGCTGAAATTTTTAAAGTTGACCTGTACTCCATGCAAATCGTGCGCAGCGTTAAAACCGGCTTCAATGGCCCCGGATTGGGCGTTTCCCGCGACGGTAAATACATCATGGCAGGCTCTTATGTGCCACACAATGCGGTCATTCTTGATGCCAAAACACTGGAACCTCTAAAAACCTTTGAGCTGGAAGGCATTGATCCCGATGGCAAAATGGTCTCCTCGGATTCCGGCATGATCATCGGCACACCGTTTGCCGATATTTTTGCCATTGCCCTGGAAAATGCCGGTCAAGTCTGGGTCGTTGATTTAAAAGAAGGCTTTCCGGTTACCAAAATTGAAAATGTAGGACGCCATCTGCATGATGCCTTTTTATCGCATGGCGGCAGCAAGTTAATGGTGGCTTCTTATGTCGACAGCATTGTCACAGCGATAGATTTAAAAGAACGCAAAATCATCAAAAAACTGGAAGCCGGTTGTGTTCCTCATGTAGGCGGCGGCTCAGTCGTTGAAGTGGATGGCCGCACCTTGGGGTTTGGCACCAACTTTGGCGATTGCGATAAAATGGTCGTCAGCGTCTGGGATTTGGACAAAATGGAAGTGGTTAAACAAGTGCCCGTCTCTGGCGGCACTGAATCACCTGCGGCCCACGCCAATGCGCCTTATGTGGCCGTGGATATTATCTCTAAAGACCGCCGCGCCCGCACCGTTCAGTTGATTGACAAGAAAACGCTTGAAGTGGTTAAAACTTTGGATGTAGGCGGTCATGCGTATTTTCCTGAATACAGCGCCGATGGTAAATTCTTGTATGTCAGCGCAGGCTACAGCGGTGACGAAGTCGTTGTTTATGACTCAACCTCTTTAGAAAAAATAGCCTCCATTGCCATGGAAAGCCCGGCTGGTATCTTCTCTCACGGTCGGGTTAAATACATGACACGCGGTCTTTCACCTGATGAAATGAAAGGGGCCAAATAATGAAACTTAGGGTACTTTCATCTGCGTTAATGCTGGGGCTGTTATCGACCCAGCCTGTTAATGCCGCGAGTATTTATGCAGGTCAGGCCAGAGCAGCCGCCGTGTGTTCTCAATGTCACGGCATTAAGACACCGTCAGCCGATGCGCCATTTCCGCCGTTGGCAGGACGTGATTTTGCTTACCTGAAATCAGCACTGGAACAATACCGCGATAAAACCCGTAAATCCGACCTTATGAATGCCATTGCCGGTTCATTAAGTGATGATGATATTGCCAATGTAGCCGCTTATTACGCCGGTTTAAAACCCTAATAATCGTAACTATTCAGTCCCCCTCTTTGACAAAGAGGGGTTAGGGGAGATTTTATTAGATAAATCCCCCTCAATCCCCCTTTTTTAAAGGGGGAGGTGAACACTTACTAATAATTGTTACGTACGGGGTACAATCCCTTGCGGTTGTCCTTGGGATTGGGCAAGCGCAAGGGGATTGCCCCTACATTTTATGGTTTGGCCGGAATAACCAACATGTTAAGAAACAGGGTTTCGTGCTTATGAAAACAATGCAGTTGTTACTGTGCCTGACCCTGCTTTGTTCACTGCAAACCGGTTTGGCAGCCGAACCATCGCCAGAGCGACAAACCCTGCTCCGCGATCTACTTAAAAATGATTGCGGTGCCTGTCACGGTTTAACCTTACAAGGGGGTATGGGGCCTGCGTTACTGCCTGAAAACTTAACCGGAAAACCGGATGAATTTTTGGTTACGACTATTCTTAACGGGCGCAAAGGCACGGCCATGCCGCCGTGGCAACCGTTCATGAATCATGATGAGGCGTTGTGGTTGGTTGGGGTTTTGCGTAGCACTTCATATCAAAATAAATAATAAATGTTGTATTAAATACTATTTTGTATAAAACTAACAAAATACCGCTCTATTATTAATTTTTATTTCACTTCATTATGCTCTTGCAATTTATTGTCAGCAATTTCCGTTCTATCAAAGATACGGTTACTTTAAGTATGAATACCGCCTCAAACAAAGAAAGCGAACACAGCTTTCAAGTAAGAGGCTATCACCTGCTTAATAGCGCTGTCATTTACGGTGCCAATGCCAGCGGTAAAAGTAATGTCTTACGAGCCATGGGCTTTATGTGTTATCTGGTATTAAACAAACCTAAAATCACGCAATCAACTGATAAGTTACCGCATCAACCTTTTCGTTTAAACACAGAAACGGAACAAGCTTCGAGTTATTTTGAAATCGTGTTTTTTTTAGATAATATTAAATATCGTTATGGCTTTGAAGCCGATAGTACAACTGTCTATGCTGAATGGCTTTTTAGCGATGAAAGTGGAAAAGAAGCGCGTCTATTTGAACGAGACAGCGAACAGAATCTACATTACGTTAACAAGCAAAAGTTTAAAGAGGGTATTGGATTAAAGGTACCCGACAACCATTTGTTTATTTGGAAATGCGATCAAAATAACGGTGACATTTCAAAGAAAATTCTGCAATGGTTTGTTCGTTTTAATTTTATTGATGGCTTGGAAAATGAAAGCTACGCTAATTTCTCTTTAACTCATATAGCAAATAGTGGCTCTAAGACTGAATTACTCAAATTAGTCAAAACTGCTGACTTGGGTATCGAAGAAATAGCCGTTGGGCAAAAAGATGTGACCCATGCAGCGACCCAACATTTTATGAATGATCCGTCTATTCCAAAAGAAGCAAAACAAAAAATGCTTCACGAAGTTAATAATGGCGCAAGCGCATCGATTGAATCATTACAATCCCGCCACAAAAAATTTAACGCTGAAAATCAAGAAATTGGCTCAGTCTTATTTGAACTGGACGAAGATGAGTCACAAGGCACACAAAAATTCTTCGCGCTTTCTGCCCCTATTTTAGATACCTTGGAAAAAGGTAAAGTATTATTAATTGATGAACTTGATGCAAGCCTTCATCCAATGCTAACAGAATGTTTTATTAAACTCTTCAATAATAAAGAACTGAATAAGCACAACGCGCAACTCATTTTTGTCACTCACGACATTCACTTGCTATCAGTCCCCGAACTTTTTGAACGCGATCAAATTTGGTTTACCGAAAAAAATCAATACGGCAGCACTCATCTTTATTCGTTACTTGAGTTTAGAAAAAACAATAAAGGCAAGGATGTCAGAGCAACAGATAATCTTGAAAAACATTATTTGCAGGGACGTTTCGGTGCGGTGCCTTATATTGGTGAGTGGTAATGGCCAGAAGACAAGGTGCAGAGAATTTTGAGAGTAATAAAAAAGCCAGAAAACAGGCAAAAAAAGCCAACCGGACAGAGGCTTCCAGAGATGAGCGCGAAACGCTGGTTATCGCTTGTGAAGACAGTGTATCAGCGCCTTTATACTTCAATGCTATTTTTGACGACCTCAAAAAAAATCACAAGATTGCCGCATCATCTTTAGTTATTGCTAATCACAATCACACTGACCCTTATGGGGTTTTACAAGATTTACTTAAGCATCCAAATTATCAAGATTTTAATCACCAATGGATAGTCATTGATCGTGACGAAGAAAGAACTCATGGTGGCGGTCATATTTTGGAAAATTTTAATCAGGCAATAACCCGCGCTAATAGCAAAAATATCAGAGTGGCCTATTCCAACCCCTGTTTTGAAATTTGGTATTTACTGCATTTTGAATATAGAAATACAGCGATGGATAGGGATGAACTCATCGGAAAATTGGTGCGCGATATTCAATATAAGAAGAATGAGCTACCCGCTCTAAATCAAGAACAGCAGAACACTGCTATAACCAATGCCCAAAATCTGATCGATTCATGGAAAGACAACCAAGGTATATCAAGACCCGCAACGGATAACCCAAGCACAACAGTACATGAGTTAGTCATTTTATTAAACCGCTTTAAATCAACCTCTGAAAAGTAACCACTGGTCAAAATAATAACTATACC
>Ga0194058_10000582_pt1 | contig 18074 bp, 18 predicted proteins | sample SepL4417m_MetaG_FD_155490 | JGI IMG/M metagenome (GOLD analysis project Ga0194058, IMG submission 155490) | Anoxic zone freshwater microbial communities from boreal shield lake in IISD Experimental Lakes Area, Ontario, Canada - Sep2016-L442-17m | ecosystem: Environmental > Aquatic > Freshwater... | reverse complement strand
GATTTCGAAGACGAGCTTGAACTGTTCCTTCGGCCCGAAAGCCGTCTCCACGGTTCTCGGAATGGTCGAGTCCACGCAGACAGCCTGTCCGGTGAATTCAGGTGAGGGATCGAACGCTTTGTTTTTCTTGCTGATTTTCATGATGTTATGGTTGATAAAAAGTCGCTCTGCATGAATGCCGCCCCCGGTGCGACCACCTCCGGGGAGGCGAAAGTGGTTATGCCGTGGCCAAGTTGGCTTTTGCCTCGGCGAGGCGACGCATCCGTCGCTTTTTGTTGAGTTCCGGGGTTGCCTTCCGATTGCCCGAGGCCTGTGGCTGGCGAGGTTTCTTCAGGAACAGCTGGGGAGTGCCCGGAGGCGGAGGGTGGCTACCGTAGAGGCGGATGTTGACGACCTGCTGCCAGACTTCACGCGACATCACCGCCCGCCACCGGCGGTTTGGCGTGCCTTCGGGATCGACCCACGAAAAATCCATGCCGGGAAGAATGGGAAACATTCAGATGCCCTCCTTGCCGGGAAATTCTTTAAATGCATCCGAAGCGGCGCATTCGGCATTGTCGTCATTGCCGGTGGCGGAGATGTCACGGAGCTGTTGCTCGCGGGTGGGACATCCGAGCCATTCCCGGACACGTTCCGGGTCGAATCGGACGAGGCCGCCTATCCGTAGTGAAGGCAGTCCCTCATGTCGGAGTGCGTAAACCTGCCTTTCGGAGCATCCCAGGAAATGGGACACGTCGGCGGTCGTCCAGAGGACGGGTATCTGTGAAGTGCGGAGTGGTTCTGTTTTGTTCATGCCAGTGGATTTGGTGTCAACTGCACCCGCATTTGCGGGCTCACTGGTAAGCGGGGGACATGTCCCAAAATCTCGAAAAAAAAACCGTTCTCCCTGGGGGATATTCTGAAAAACCTTCCGAACTCACCTTTTGACATGTCCCGACATGTCCCATTTCAAGAACTTCACATGTCCCATTTGCAGATTTCAGAAAAATGCTGAATGATCCTGATTTTATGGCTGCCGTCCGCCCCACTTGCTTCTGTCGTCCGGATATTCTCCGAAAAATGAAACCCGCGAGCGTGCTTTCGCTCTTTGAACCCGCGTCCCATCGGAAATATCTGGCCAGTAGAGGCATCTTTCTGCCTCTCAATCTTGACGAATCGTTTGATTTTGTGCCCTTGGGACTCATTTTGGCCAACCACCGTTCGGACACTCCCCCTCAATTGGTAGAAGAACTGGAATTGCTCGCCCTGATCGCCAATTCCCAGAGCGCGTTTCATTTCGAGGAAGAATGCCAAGAAATCGTCAAACGGCTTATCGAACACGGGGACACGTCGGTGGATCTGGCGGTGAAAATCCTCCGAAATGCGCCCCAGATTGCGTGGAAGGAGTTCGACAGACGGGCGCTGAAATGTCAGCGATCATTCACTTCCTTCATCGTTGCCCTGAGACTGTCGGACCTCCCCCTCAGCGAAGACCGGCTTCGGTCGGCTGAGGGAATCCTTTCACCCTGGTTTGACAACAATGCCCGGACAGGCACTTGCCGCGTGCGAGCGCAGGAAGATGCCGCTGGCATTTCTTTCATCGTCCGGCATGGCGACCTGCTAAATCGGGTAGGAGTCATTGCCGACGATGGCACGACGGAGAGTAAACTGCTCCGCCCCGAGCGCCTCGATCTGATCCATTTCCGCAAGGATACGCGTGAATGGCTCATTTCGGGAGTTGGAGACCGCATCAAGGACGAGTATCGCAAGGCATTCGGACTCTCCTTCCACGGCACTGCCAATGCTCTATCGCCCTCTCGTCGATATTCGCTCGAACCCCTTCTCAAAGGCAAGTCGTGCCTCGAGTATCGCACAGGACCGATCAGCTTCGCCGAGCTCAAATCCGTGACAGTTGAAATGCCTTCCAGCCAGCAATTTGTCATCAAACGGGCTGATGTTTTCGCTGGATTGGAAGAGCTTCGCTGTCCGGGCATGCGTCCGATCGAAGCGACAATTGCTTTGAAAATTGTGGGGCGGCGTCCTCAGGTAAAAATGACCATCAGACCGGAGCAAAACACCATCACTGGCACATCCAACATCCCCGTCGTAGAAAAGTGGTTGTTGGCAACTGGATTTAGCACCTCAAATGGCCCTGCCGCGCTTCTGGACATTGCTTGAGCAGATCGGCACAAGCGGTGCAGCCGCCTGCGATTGGGAGATTCTCCTCGGGAAAACTTGGAAATCCTCCCCTCTGCAGCGGACTCTCCAAGTTGCTGGGACGATCCGTGATCGTGCAAATCCCGACCGTCACCTGGAATTGTTCGAAGAGGATGAAGATCGTTACACAACGACCTTTCCGCTCAATTCGACAATCTCTCTCTCCCGCATGCGTGTTGAAATTTGGATCCCGGACTGGAATCGCCTTGCCGAGGAATTAGGGAAAGAGCTCGGATTCATCGCAATCGACCCCGGCGGAACCGGCCAGACCCGGCAGATTGGAAGCATCACGTCTCGAAAGCTGCCTGCCAGCCCTGTTTTTCTCCACATCCCCGGCGGACACGTCGGCATGCGGGCGGCACTCCTCCGCGATATGGCGTCCCTCCCAGCCTGCACACTTTTTCTGCCAAGCATCCGATTGCTCTCGGCCGATGTCTCCAAAATGGCAGAGGCACGGGCCATTCGGGTCGAAACCATTTCGGAGCGGATGGCGATGCCTGCCAGCGAACGAGGCACGCTGCTCGTCCGCGCCAAGTCCGCCGCAAAGAAAAGCAGCCAAAAGAAAGAACTCAATCCCATCCTCGATGTTCAACCTGGGTGGACATGGGATAGTCTCCGCATCGTCCTCGACCCGACTGGAAGCATAGCTGTCCAATACGGCCGCCAGAAGGGGGCGTTCACATTCCCCAAAGCAAACGGAAAAAAAGTCAATCGCCCAATCGAGATCCTTGCCATCATTGCCGTGAAGGGATTCTGGAAAAATCCACCGTCTGATGCCAAAAATCATGAGAGGGATCGCAAAGCGTTTTGTCGGCTTGAAAATGATCTGAAAGCCCTCCTGCCCATCGCCGGGCATCCCTTTGAAAAAGAAAAGGGCGAATGGAAGCCCGCATTCCAGATCACACTCCCGCCGGAATACGCTCAGCGCAAACGCGAGGAGATTGAGGAAGACGAGTGGGAGCAGTGAGATCTGCTCATTCGTCCCCATTCAAAATTGCATTCTTGGGAGAAATAGGGCGAAGTGGCGAGACGGAATGCCGATTCCCTGAAGAAACAGTCATGCTCTGGAAATATGAAGCGTGCAATACGCAAAAACGAAAATTGATCCATGAAGAATCTGCTGAAAATCCGGAAAGAATTCCGCGCACTCGATCTCAAGTCGCGCTTGACAGCGAGAGGCTCCTCCGCGAGATTTCTCCCTGTAAACCCCCGCTGTAGCCTCGGCGAAGCGGTCTTGGGCTGGTGCGCAAGCGCCAGCCCATGTTTTTTTATGGAGGCTATCGCGTGAAGACGATCGTTTATGTGGATGGTTTCAATCTCTATTTCGGCGCACTCCGTGGCACCGCATTCAAGTGGCTCGACATCGCCCAGGCCGCCGCCCTTCACCTTGCTGCTCAACACCAGATTATCGGGATCAAGTACTACACGGCGAAAGTGAATCCTCGACCGAGTGATCCGGACCAACCTCTCCGCCAATCGCTCTACCTCCGCGCTTTGCGCACCCGTCCGGATTGCGAGATCTACTACGGGCATTTTCTCACGAAAACCGTCAAGATGCCTCTCGCCTATCCCGTTCCTGGCGGACCCGCTACCGTCGATGTCATCAAAACCGAGGAAAAAGGCTCCGATGTGAACCTTGCCACCCACCTGCTCCACGACGCGCATCTGAACCTCTTCGATTGCGCTGTGGTGATCAGTGGCGATTCCGACCTGCTGGAACCCGTCAGGATTGTGATGGCGGAACTCCATAAACCTGTCGGTGTCCTCAACCCCCAGAAACACCCATGCGCTGTCCTCAAGCGGCAAGCCACTTTTTACAAACACATGCACCCCGGACGTCTCGCCCAATCCCAATTTTCGCCACGCTTGACTGACGCACAAGGAACTTTCCATAAACCCGCCTCATGGTAACCATCCCTACCATTATTTGTATGCGGTGAGAAATTCGGCTGTGGAGGATTGATGAGCTCACCTCCCCGGCTGCGAGTTGAGCACGCCTTTGGCGGTCATTTTAGAGCCAAAACAGGATGAGTTATGCTGGGGAGTCGATCCTACACCATCGGCAATAGGTTAATCTACAATAGCTTCCGTTTTTACTGGTAAACGGCGCAACATTTTTTTCTTCCGCTATGTCCAGGAGCTGAGCCGGCCCGCCACGGCCGCCCTCTACGTGGGCAAGGTCGTCCATGCCGCGCTCCAGCAGTGGAGCACGGCGCGCTGGCGGGGGCAGCCGCACGATGCGGAGGCCCTCAAAGCGGGGTTCCTCATGAACTGGATCACCGCTCAGGAGGAGGAGCCGGTTGCGTGGGAAGCCGATGAGGACGCCCAGCAGGAAAAAGCCTGGGGCCTCGTGGACATGTATCTGCGGGAAACCCCGATCCCGGCAGAGGAAAAGCCGGAGGCGGTGGAGGTTCGTGTCGAGGTCGACTTGGCCAGGCACGGGCTTCCGTCCCTCCTCGGGATCATCGACCTCGTGCGTCCCGGCGGGCGGATCGTTGACTTCAAAACCAGCGCCGCCACCCCGAATGCCGAGCAGGTCATCCACCGCAACGAAACCCAGCTCACCGCCTACGGCCTCCTCTACCGGGAGGCCACGGGCAAACCGGAATCGGGCTTCGAGCTCCACCATCTGGTGAAAACGAAGATTCCGAAGCTGGTCGTGAGCGAGGCCCCGGCGGCAACCGAAGGACAGAAAACGAAGCTCTTCCGCCTGATCGAGTCCTATGTGGATGGAGTCGAGTGCGAGGATTACGTGCCATCGCCGGGCTTGCAGTGCGCGGCCTGCGAGTTCTTCGACGAGTGTCGGCAAGGAGGTGCGGCATGAAACGGGCAGCCATCGCTGCGGGCCTCCTGCTGGCGATGCCGGGCTGCGGCTCCGACAGCCGCCACCAGCAGGAACTGGAAAACGAGCGCGCCCTCCGTGTCCGGGCGGAGCAGAAAGCGGGGCAGGCGGAACAGAGGATCGTGGCGGCGGCGCGGCAGGCCGAGGAAAAGGATAAGGAAACGGGCTCCTGGCGCGGCATGGCCATCTTTGCCGCGATGGCCGGAGTGGTGCTTCTCATCGTCGGCGCCGGGCTCGGCAGCATGAGCAAGCGCCATGCCCGGTGAACTCGATGTCGCCAGCCGCCACAACCTCGGCTGGTCGCCCCGGCACCTGCCGATCCCGCAGGTGGATCCCGAGCTGACCGAGCTGCACCCGGTGGTGCGCGTGGCAGAGGTTCTCCGGTATTCGACCAGCAGGTTCGAATACTGGCTCAGCCCCGGTGGCCACGTCCGGGAAGTGGCGAGGCTCAGCATCCTGGTGGCAGTCCTCCTGGGCTTTCCTGTCCTGATGGTTCTGCCGCTCGTGACCCTGCTGCTCGTGGAGGTCGCGGGCTGGACGGATCTGATCATCAAGATCCTCCTCAATGCGGCAGCGATTGCCGCCGCCGTCATCGTCGGCGTAAGCCTCCTCAAGGCCTACGCCCGACACGCCACCCGGCAAGCACGACGGAGGTGACCTCCCTGGCGGACACGCGTGTGTCCGCCAAAAGTTTCCAATCACGGCTCCGGCATATCGCCGAAGCCGAACCAACCCGGCGGCTCCCGACCGGGGGCTGCCAACAACCAAGAAAGGAAAACAACACACATGAGCACAACAACGCTCTATTTCAGGGATGGCAGCTCGGACAAAGTTTACCGGGCAGCCATCGAACCGCGAGGAGCAGGATACGTGGTCAACTTCGCCTATGGTCGCAGAGGATCCACGCTCAACACGGGCACGAAGACCTCGTCCCCGGTGGCCATCGAGGCCGCCCGGATCATCTACGACAAGCTGATCCTGCAGAAGAGGACCAAGGGATACACCCTCGGCCCAGACACCATGGCCTACCACGACGGCAGCAAACGGGTCACGGCCATCCGTCCCCAACTGCTCAACCCTGTCGATGACGTCGAGCCCTTGCTGGAGGACAACCTGTTCTACCTGCAGCCCAAGCACGACGGCAAACGCCTCCTCCTCCACAAAAAGGGAGGGGACGTCACGGGGATCAACCGCCGGGGAATCGAATGCGGCATCCCGGAGAGCATCCGTGTAGCGGCCATGGCCCTCTCCGGGGACTTCCTCATGGATGGCGAGGCCGTGGGGGAGACCCTGCATGCCTTCGACCTTCTGGAGCTGGAGGGCTCGGATCTGCGCCTTATCCCCTACCGCACCCGCCTCATGAAGCTGCTGCACGTTCTGGACAGTGGCGAGCAGATGGGCATCCAATGGGTGGTGACCGTCGCCGGGAAATCGGCCAAACGGGTCGCCTTCGACCAACTCCGCCAGGAGAAGGCAGAGGGCGTCGTGTTCAAGCGGATCGGGGCAGCCTATTCGCCGGGCCGTCCGAATACGGGTGGCGACCACCTCAAGTTCAAGTTCGTGGAAACGGCCTCGGTGATCGTCAACGCGATCAACGCCAAGCGCAGCGTCCAGATGGCGGTGTGGGAGAATGGCAAGCTGGTTCCGGCTGGCAACGTCACGATCCCGGCCGATCAGCCGATCCCGCAAGTGGGGGATATCGTGCAGGCGCGCTACCTCTATGCGATGGCAGGCAGCGGCAGCCTCTTCCAGCCGGTCTATCTGGGGGTGAGAGACGACATCCTGCCCGGAGAATGCACCCGCGACCAATTGAAGTTCCGCAGGGAGCCCGAGGAGGTGGCGGCATGAAACTCGATGTTAAGTTCGAGGGCGGACGGGCCCGCAAGCAGGCGGCAGCTCCCCCGCCGTTCGGGCCTGCCTTCGAGCCCGGGATCGTGGCCAAAACGGAAACCCTCGAAGTCCACGGCTCGGAGATCAGCGATCCCGGTGCCGACTTCTGCGAGTTCCGGGCCCTCGACGCCGGGGGCCATATCGTGGGCATCAAGAAACTGGAGGGCTACTGACCATGGCCATCCTCAGCAAAAGCGGGGTGAAGCCGGAGATGACATTCCGTTGCTGCGATTGCGGCGACCTCATCACCGGCCAGCGGGTCATCGAAGGGGAATACCTCCACATCGTCGCAGCCAACCGGGAGATCCCCGAGGCATCGGTCTTCCGGTGCGAGTGCTGCTAGGACGACTGCGAGGAACCCAGCTACGCGTAGAAAACCAACCAAACTGCGGAAGCGGCCTGCCTGTCATGACGACACGCAGGCCGTTTCCGTTCCAACACAGAAAGAAAAAATATGATCAGTATCTCAGTCAGCGATTTGAAGCCTGCGCTTGCGGGCCTCAGCAAAGTCGTCTCCGGCAAAGCCTCCCTCGAATGCCTTCGCTGCATTCGTGTGGATGCCACGCCGGAGCGAGTCACATTCATGGGCACGGACCTGGAGGTGTATGCCAGGTATGCGGTGCCCGAATTCCAGTGCGATACGACGGCGAGCTTCCTGCTCCCGCTGGACCGCCTGCAATCCACGGCCCGCCGGTTTCCTCCCCGCACGATCCTCAACCTGGAACCCGGCAGGATCTCCTGCGATCTCGGCACAGGCCGGATCAGCGAGAATATCGAGAACCCGGATGTGGACTCGTTCCCGCAGGAGCCGGAGTTCAAAATGGAACCCGTCGCCCTGCCGGAATCCTTCTCCCGCCGGTTCAGTGAGGCGCTGGGGTGCTCGTCCACTGATAGCACTCGCTACGTCCTCAACGGGGCGTTGCTGGATGTCAGCGGACCCGCTGATGCCGGCCATTACCTGGTCGGCACCGACGGCAGGCACCTGTTCAGCGCCAACAGCTTCACCCTGCCCATCCAGGAATCTGCCATCATCCCCAGCTACAAAATTCTTTTGTGGCGGGGGCTGGCGGATGTCCCGTGGGCGCTGGCCAGCGAGAAAAAGGGGGCGCTTGTGCGGATCGCCGCCGGGGACTGGACGCTGACGATGAAAACCATCGACGGCAACTACCCCAACTGGCGGCAGGTCGTTCCCAACGCTCTACAGCACCGCACCACGGTCAAGCTGCCTGACGGGCACGAGTTCACCAAGATCGTGAACGGCCTGCCCGGTGGGGAGTTGAAGGATAGTCCAGTGGATCTTGTCGTAGAAAGCGGGAGCGTCTCGGTAAAGGACGTGGCGGGCGGCAGCAGCATCGTGCTCGCCGGGGCCAAGGCCACGGGGCCGGACCTGAAGATTCGCCTGAACCGGGATTACCTGACCAAGGCATTCGACTACGGGCTCACCAGCATCGGGCTCGTGGATGCCATGTCTCCTCTGCACTTCACCCGCGAGGGCAGGCAGATGGTCGTCATGCCCCTGCGGGTCGCGGAGACACTGGCCGCAGAAGCAGAGCTAGCGGCCCGGGTACCAGAAAGCGAGACACCAGAACCCGAAAACCAACCTGCTCACATCGAGCCACCAGCAACAGAAACCACGGCTCGCAGCGAGCCACAGCCAGAAAGGAACCCCATGACCGAAACCAACGGCCACAACGGGGCGGCAACGCCCTACCTCAACGGAGCCAACCGCTCCACATCGCCGGTCCCTCCGGCGGCGGCGGAAAAGCCGGCCATTGAAGCCGCCATCGACAAACTCGATACCTTCAAAGCCACGTTCCGCGAAGCCCTCGTCGGGCTGACTGAGCTCACGACCCTGCTCAAGCAGTCGGTCCGTGACCAGAAGACCGGAGAGAAGGAAATCAACCAAGTCAGGCAAACCCTCCGTTCGCTTCAGGGCGTCCGGATCTGATAGCACACAAACCAAGCAGACAAAGGTCGGGGGCAATAACGCTCCCGGCCTTTGTCGTATCAGGAAAAAACCATGAATATTATCGAACACCCGCAACCCCGCGCGCAGGCTCCGACGCGAGGCATGCTTCTCCACTGCGGAGCCCAAACCGTCAGCCGTGAGGAACTCTTCACCGTGCCGACACCACCCGGAACCCAGACCTGGTATCCGCTCAGCCACCGGACCATCCTCCGCGAGGTGGAGGGTCAGCTGGAATCATGTGGGTTCACCATAACCGAGGAAACCCATGCGCTCAGCCACGAGGGAGCCCGATACTTCGGGGTCATGTCCGTCACCCTCCCGAGCCGCGCGGAGGCGGATTTCGGCTGGATTGTCGGAATTCGGAATAGCCACCTGTTCTTGACAATTAACCCCACAGTCCGTAAACGGGGCAGGTGAACACCCATCAGCAAATCAAGGCCTACTCGTATGTGCGCTTTTCGACGCCAGAGCAGGCGAACGGAGATTCCCTGCGCAGGCAGGCGGCGGCCTCAGAGGAATACGCGACCAAGAACGGACTCGTTCTCGACACCGTGCTCAAAATGCGCGATTGCGGCGTCTCGGCATATAGGGGACAGAACCGGACGGCGGGCGGCGGTCTCGCCGCATTTATTTCAGAGGTCGAAGCCGGCTGCGTGCCTCGCGGGTCCTACCTGCTTGTTGAATCGCTCGACCGGCTGAGCCGGGAACAAATCAATAAAGCGCTCAAGCTCTTCCTCCATCTGCTGGAAAAAGGAATCGTCATCGTGACGCTCATGGACGGGCAGAAGTATGATGAGGCGTCGGTCGGCGACAACCCGACGTCGTTGATGATGTCCCTCGTCGTGATGTGGCGGGCGCATGAGGAAAGCAAAACCAAATCCGAGCGGGTTTGCAAAGCGGCGGAGCAGCGGAGGAAGAATCTCGGCACGAAGAAATATACGCGGACTTGCCCGTCCTGGCTCAAATACGACCGGGCAACGGACCAGTTCAGCATTGTCGAGGAACGCGCCACCCTCGTTCGGTGGATGTTTACACAGGCCGATAAGGGGATAGGGGTGTTCAAAATTGCCACGATGCTTCGAGACAAGGGCGTTGATACGTGGCAGGGGTCCGATACGTTCAAGGACAGGAAGGCGAGGAAATGGCACTATGGCACCATCGACACTATCCTGAACTCAGAGGCGGTTATCGGCCGGTTCGTCCCTCACAAAATAGTCGACGGCAAACGGATTCCGGCGGGCGACCCCGTCCTCGACTATTTCCCTCGCCTGATTACAGATGCCCTTTTTGAGCGGGTCCGCCGCCACGCATCAACGAACAGGAAGAGACCAGGGCGAATCGGGTCGAAAGTCGGGAACCTGTTCACCTTCCTCGCTTTTTGCGCCAGAACGGGCGCGCCTGCCATTTTTGTCGATAAGGGGGATGGATGGGCATATATCAAGGCTGATGGCGACCTGCCGGATGGGAGGCACATGAAAGGCTGGCCGATACGCGCATTTGAGGAATTCTTCCTCTCTGGAGTCGGGGGACTGGACCTTGGCCGGATACTCGGGGATAACGACGCCACCCTGCTGGAGGTCGAGTCCCGGCTTGGCAAGGCTCAGCTCGATATGCGCGAGGTGAATCGCCGCCTTGCCACATTAACGGCGGCCATCGAAGAGGGGGGCGAAATGAAATCCCTCGTGGGCAGAATCAAGGAACTGGAATCCCAGAAGGAGGAATTGTCCGGCATTGTCCGCGAGTTGGAAGGGCGGGCGCTGGATGAACGCGCCGTATTGTCGTCGGCGGAATTGACGGCGGGCAATCTCAAGAAGCTTATCAACGAAAAGAGCCCGGAAAAACGCCTGCTCTTGCGTCAGGAAATCCGGCGGATTGTAAAGCGCATCGACATCGTTTTTGAGGTTGAACCAACGGCAGATGAACGAGCCGAACAGAAAATGCTCGCCGAAAGGGTCGGTGCCTTGCGGAAAAAGGGCGGGGTCTTCGCCGAAATCTCTGGCAAGGGCCGAGCCGCGTCGGTCACCTTCGTCAATGGCGTGGTGCGGCGGCTCGAAGAGGTTCGACCCGGCGTGGCCGCCCTGGCGGCGGAAAACGATGACGGGACGGTGGTTCCGGCTGTCGGGACGGTTGCGAGCGGGCGACTGATTTTCCAGCCCGGACTGGTCCCGCCTACCAGTCGGAAGAAAGGAAGTTGAGGGGGCTCATTGCGGGCAAGAAGACGTTCAAGATTACTAAAAAGGGAATACGGAATGTGACGAAAAATGGAACCTTGTACAGGGAACCCGCTCGGTCTTCGATTCTCATTTCATTCCCGCTCGACTCGGAGAGTCGGGCTTAGCCGCGAAGCGGGCTAAGCATGGTGTCTCGGCTGATATCCTCTTTTCCATGGGCGCGCCCGGTGAAGTGGTCTCACCACATTTACCGGGCGCGCCCATGCTGATTTCTCTGCGCGGATTCACTCAAAAATGCGGGGTCATCGACATCGAAAACCACGCCGATATCTGCGGTGAGACGACGGGGCGAGTCAGAGCACCGGAGTGTCGGCAAGCAAGTTGCCGAGATACCACGCAAACGCTTCGAAACTGCCGGTTTTTGGGTCGCCCTCGAAGTTCGCGATAGATACTTTTGCACAAAAGTGAACAAACCCCTGACATATCGTGAGATTAACAGACTCGGCATGTTGCTGAGCGGTTGGAGCTTGATGGTGCTTGTCGTAGCTGGCTGTTCGGGCATCGGCACGCTCAAGCAAGAAGCCGAGTCGGAATTCATCACCGACAAAAAAACCGATGTCTTTACCAATGGCCCTTCGCAGCCAGGTCGTCCGGTTGAGCTTGAGGAACAGGAATTTGTGACCGTCCAGCGACGCGAATCTGTCTACAGCATCGTTCGTCTTTCGGACGAACGCACAGGGTGGGTGGATTCGTCATGCCTGCGCCCCGCTCCCCCCTCCGCTTGAGCAGTCAGCGAAGACTCGGTTTTCCCGGAAAAAGTTGCGGGGCGAAACGCACGCATGTATCCACCACTATCGGAGCCCGATCTCCGACTTTCCGTTGACGATGTGCCATTGGAGGCAGGAACACAAAGGTAAGTCTGCGGTAATAAATAAAGGTAGCAAGTTCGGGTGGTCGTGTCGTGGGACGAACGCGGGCAATGTCAACAATATCTCCCCTCCCGACAACGACTTCCGCTGAGATTTGAGCAAATGGTTGCATGCAATGCCGATGGTTGAGTTGATACCTTTATTTATTACCGCGCACTAACCTCGAGTAGATGACCATCCCTCCCAAGCGACGCCCTCCTCCTGAAGCCGCTCGCAGGCGGAAAACCATGCATCGCCGTCTCAAGAACATGACCTACATCAAGAGAAAGTCATTTTTCATATATTCCAACAGACACGATGTGTGATTTCTGTTAGAATTCTCGACCATTAAAATTAAAAATGAAAACAATGACTTGCAGGCATCTTGCAATCGCCATGTCCGTCCTCATGGCCGGACTCGCCACCGTCCACGCAACCTCAAATTTCACGACAGTCATCAATAGTGCTGTCACATCCTACGACTTTTCCATCTCGGGCGGAGTGACCAGCGTTGCGTACGAGTCCGCTGGGAATGTCTACTTCACCCAGCAGGCATTCAATACTGCCACTTGGAGTGCGCCTACGCTGCTCGGGGTAGGAACTGGCCCATCTCTTTCTTTATCTGGCGGAACGGCTTTCGTCTCCTACATCCTCGCTGGAACGGTCAATGTCGCGAGTTTTTCCGGCGGCTCTTGGTCTTCGACAGACCTGCTGACGGGAGCGACCAATGCGAAGCTCCGCACCGACAGCGCCGGCACGCTTCATTTGCTGAGTTCTGTCAATAGCGGGTACGGCTCCATCAACTACACATCAAATGCCGGCAGCGGATGGGCTGCGAACACCAACATTGCGACTGGCTGGTATGATTCAGGTTCCGGGAACTACTATTCGCAGGCGATTCTGGCCACGAGTGCATCAGCAACGGGCTGCTCCTACATTTTCGAGGCAGACAACTGGGGAGGACGAGCATCTTGGTCGTCCAAGGGTATTGCAGCCTCTGGTCTAACCTCTTGGCCCAACCCAGGGACCGATTGGAATACATCTGAGACAATCGGATTCAACGGACTCTCGTTAGCGACCGACGGACATGCGATGGCTGGCTACCAGCTGGGAGGAACTGGCTACGTCCAGTCCTTCGATGGCACCACTTGGACCGAGATGAACTTGGGCGCTGCAAGCGATGTGATGGTTCTCGCCGATGCCGTTGGCGGCGATTTTGTGTATTACGCCTCCGGTGGAATCCTCAAGCAATCCCTCGGCGGAGCAGCTGCACAAGATGTCATGATCGGCGGCTTGACAGTGGCGGGATATCGCCCAGATTTCGGCTATCTGGACGCCGAGCAAAGCCAGCTATTTTATCTGGATAGCACGACAAACTATTTAATGTCCTATGCCGTGCCGGAATCTGGAAGCATCGTCCTGTGTTTACTGGCAGGCGCGGGCATCGTGGCCCTGCGTTTTCTGCGGCTTCGCAAGAGTTGACCGCACTTCGCCTTAACATTGCGCTGATGGGTGCATGCGCAAAAGTCCAAACGTCTCCAGATATATTGCTTGCATTGCTTTGCGAGTTGGAATACCGCATCAAGCCAGTGTGTTGCTGGCACCGCCGAAGCCGGATGCGGATAAGTTCTTGCCAACCGGTGGTGAACATAGATGGACTTTACCTCGTCTGACTTGAGGTAGTGCACTCATTTCAGACTTCCTGATCCCGTCCGTTAGAATCGGAATCCTCAATGGCATGTTTGGGCGTGCATCGCCGTTAATTATCAACGACTTAACGCACGGAAGTCAGCCACGTCATTTTCCGATTTTCTGTCCCGAGATCAGGAAGTCTGCACTTAGGCCTCGCATCGGTGGATTGCAATAAATTCGATGGATTCATCCCGGCAGACCTGAGCAGTTCGGGCTGCGTCTTTTCTCGCGCACCACGAACTCCGAGAAAACCGCATCTGAGGGTGATTCCAGCAGCTTGCCCTCCTTTTGCTTCGGGACAGCGGGAGCCGCCCCCCCAAACGCAACAATCGCCTATTTGCGCCATCTCTACGATCCGCTTCAAGGGGAAGCGAATTGGAAGAATCTCGGTATTGACGAGGCTGGCACCGGCGAAATCCTCGCCGTCCTCGCCCACAAGAATCGCATTCTATCCGTGCCGACACCATCTTGGACCTCAAAGTTCGAGACCATCGCCCCAGCCCAAGACTCCGATGGCAAAGCGGTGCAGTAGCAGGAACTCAGGTTCCGAAAGCTCCTCCCTTGTATCCACCACCAAAAACGAAATAGAAGGCCCCCGCGACAGTCCTGAGCAATGAGCGCCACGGATACTCAAATGTCAAAGGAGGACGCCGGTCGGCGGGATTTTCCGACGTAGCGGTTGCGGGCAAGGGCGGTGTCAATTTCATCCCACCGGAAAAACGTGGAGTGCCCGAGGCGATAACGCGGGATGATTCCCCTTTTTGCCCACGCCCATATCGTCTTCTGTGAAACGCCAAAAGCTTCTGCTATTTCCGCTGCTCGCGGGTATCTGCTTTGTTGGTTGATGCTACTCATACCAATGCATGTAAGAGCCACTGAAGGAAGAATCAATTAGAGTTTTTGATAATCGTGCGGGCATAATAAGGCATAAGGCGGCGCTTATAACGAAAGGCCGCTAAGGCAATGAATATAGCGTGTATATGCCAACGGAGAATTGTGACAAGAATGGACAATCAAGAACGGCGATAAGATGGAGTTTAGCGGAGTCGCTCGCCATCCGGAAAGCGCGGCTTAGTGAGATATGTCGCACAGCGATAATGACTTAAGCGCGTTTCTGGCATTCTTTATAAGTAGCCTTGATAGGAAATAAAAAATAGCCTTTTCCTATGGTAAAACGGAAATCTAAGGACTTTTGGACAATATTTGGACAATAAACCGGGCATTAGCTATTCCCGTATCCGGTTAATCAAATCACGCTTAATCAGACTTCCTTGGTCCGGTCTAATCGTTTGCGCCTTGAACCCCTCAACCATCTGCTTGATGGCCGGGTCTGTGGGGGATTTGCCCAAGAGTTCGCCCAGCCACTCGTAGGCGTATTGCGTTGTTGCCGCCACGTTATTGTAATGCCTGTTTGTAATGGATTCAGAGTTTCCTGCCCATGATGCGACATTTTGTTTAGCAAGTCCCATCGCCACATGTGCCGAGATGCACGACTTGCGAAGCGAATCTTTGAGGAGCGGGATTTTTACTGACCGCATCCATGCGGTGTAGGCTATGCTTCCTCTATTGGATTCTTCGGAATACGGAGATAGCGGACCTTTCCGATTCATGTAGGGTTCAAAAAGGTGCTTAGTGACCGGATTAATGAATGACCACCTTTCCAAATACCTGAACTTTGACCGCTTTGCTACGCTTTTACATACCCAGACCCAATTATCATCCCAATACTGGAAAAGTTGTTCGTACGTCATTGCATACGCCTCCTCCGGCCTAAACAAGTTTGCCGTGGTGAGTATCATTGCAGGGCGAATGTCGTCTGGGGCGAGGTCGAGTATCTGACGCAATACTTGCGCTTCGTAAATCCTCGCAGGCTCGCTGTTTTGACGCTTTGGTGCAAGTTCAGTAAAGTCTGTCGGCAGTGATTGTACTTTTGGGAAATACCCATTTGCCCGTGCCCACCGCAAAAAATTGCGAATCCGCCCGAAGTCGGAGTGGCTTTGGGTGCTTCCTGCTTTATACTTTGTGAGGAAAATCTCCATCGTCATTTCGTCGATGTCGCAAACCGGCCTCTCTCCTAATATCCCGCCGAGCCGGTTGAGAACGGTCGAGAGCGTTTTGCAGGCGCTCTTGCATAACCCATTGTGCCGCTGCAGCCATTCAAGATAAACAGGCTGCACAACGCTCATGGGCTCCTCGTAGCGACATGCATTGCTGAGGACTGCCAAACCACGTTGAACGACATCGTTGAGGGTTTTACCAGCGGGCACCTGGGCAATTATCGACATGAGCAACCGGGCCGCTGTTGCGGGCGTGTGCCCCGAGTTCGCCAGAATCAATTCCGACTCGCGAATCTGAAAAAGCGTGTCGTTGTCGACACCCTCGATATCCACTCGGTTTTCACAAAGCATTTTATAGATGCGCTTCGCGTCGGCTTCGGCTGCTTCTCTGTCCCGATGCGTCCGCTCTATTGCCGCCTTGCGCCCTGCCGCATACCACCGGATACGCCATTTGAGTTTTCCCGCGTCGCGGATTTCGTACACGCGGACGCGCGTCCGTTCCCGGTCGCTTCCCACATCCCATACTGGCCCGCGTTTGCGCATGTTCATCTTGAATCCAGGAAGGAAGATACCGGACGAGCCCGTTGTCTTTTTGAGGTCAAGATACGGGGTGTCAGTTTGGGGGGCTTCGGGGTTCATGGTGCCAAGAAACCGAAAGCGGAAAAATCCAATGTTGATCGGACGATCAACTTGATTTTTCGAAGCCTCCCCCTACGCTGGCCCTGAAATGAAATTGACGGACCGGGAAGAAAGGGCACTGGAATTTATTCGAGCGTCCTGCGCCGGGGGGCTCAACCCCTCAGTCAAGAGCGTGCAGGCAGTTCTGACAAAAATCAGCTTTGGCACTGCGCATAACATCCTCATTCGCCTTCGTGATGCTGGGCTGGTGGATTGGATAGACGGGCAGCAACGCACACTTCACCCGACCGGGGCAGGCAAGCAGGCTGTTCGCCCGACCCCGCTCTACCGGATTCAAAAGGAGATTGACTGGCCACTGGGCCGGTGGAAGCCGTCCGATGGGGTCTGGCTCGACCCGAAGATGTTTAATCTCAAATCAACGGAGAATCATATCGTCATTCAAGCGGGGACGCTTTGGGCACCAGCCAATTTTCCGGTAGTTGCTGGGGAGAAGTTTATTGTTTCCCTTTGCGGTCCATCGATGGACGGTGGCCTGGCTTTTGTTCGGCGAGGCCGGGCGCTGGAAGCTGAACGGGTGTTCTCGGACTTCGCAGGAGAATTTCATGTGAAGGGAACGGGCAGGCATGTCGCGAGGGGGACTTCTTAGGGGCAATCGTTGCCCGCGTTTCGAGCTAGGCGATAGTCTGACCGGGCACACGAAGAGCATTGAAAAGGATACGATTCTTCTTCACCGGGAGTGACTCATGGTTCGTTGTTGCCATCATCTCACAGCGGATATCGGCATAGTCGGCGTGTGCTTTCTGCTCCTGTCAGCCTTGCTTGCAGTGGTCGTTGTCGCCGTAGTTTTCGAGAGCGATGAACCCACTTTTTCGACGGAATCCTCGCAGAGAAATCAGCATGGGCGCACCCGGTAAATGTGGTGAGACCACTTCACCGGGTGCGCCCATGGAGAGGAGTTTTTTGCCGAGACACCATGCACAACCCACTTCGTGGTTGTGTCCGACTCTTCGAGTCGAGCGGGAATGTGACGGGAATGGAAGACGGAATGCGACGAGACTCAACTCGGGACCGGACCGCGACTCGGAGCGCGAGCGGAACGAAACTCTGAGAGGGACCGGACCGCGACTCGGAGCACAAGCGGAACGAAACTCGGAGAGGGACCGAACCGCGACTCGGAGCACAAGCGGAACGAAACTCTGAGGCCGGCTGGAAGCGAGGGCGCTGACGGAATGAGGGAAGGAGTAGGCGGAGAAAACTTAGAGGCGTGGCCCCGGACATGGCAGCGGATTTAAACCAGACACCTAGACCGGACGAAGTGCTTTTCCGAGGCGAAAACGGAACGGGTAGCTTCTGGTATGCTGAAACCAATCAACATAAATGCGATCATTGCTTGCTTCAATAAAGAGATTCAGTTCCGCCCGAGGGGCAGGGAGGTTGAGAAAGGCGAAGCCAAGGTGGAGATGCTCGGCATCTTAAAGGACGAGATTATCGCTCGCAGAGGACAGGGCCTTACCCTGCAAGCGATTTCGGACAGTGTCGCGGTAGCCAGCGGAGGGCTGCTTGGCATTCGTGATCTCCGCGCCGCGCTCGCGAAATGGGAGCGGCGGTCGAATAAATTGGGTCGTCCGAAAAATAGCTGCCGACGTCCGAGACGGAAGTCGGGCCACTCCACCGCCGATGCCCGCCCAGCGGTGGAGGTGCACACGGAAG
>Ga0194058_10000578_pt1 | contig 18116 bp, 19 predicted proteins | sample SepL4417m_MetaG_FD_155490 | JGI IMG/M metagenome (GOLD analysis project Ga0194058, IMG submission 155490) | Anoxic zone freshwater microbial communities from boreal shield lake in IISD Experimental Lakes Area, Ontario, Canada - Sep2016-L442-17m | ecosystem: Environmental > Aquatic > Freshwater... | reverse complement strand
CCTTGTATGGTTAACTTATTCGTAGTTTTGAAATGAGTAACGGTAATCGTATCTTGATTAGCAATACTACGAACACGCACTAATTTACGGATTGGCTCATCTTGTTCAACATTAAATTCAAACTCACGATTACCATTGTCATCCACACAAAAGCACAACTCATCAAAGATTGGTTCAATATCTTCAGAGGAAATACCTACTAGAGAATAATTAACAGTAATAAATTCTCCTGGATCAATAGTGCTATAAAAATGTTGTGCCAGCAGTTGTCCTTGTTCTTGATTTTTTCCTATTTTATATTGAACCGTTGTGGTTCCATCGTTATTCAAATGAAGATCAATAATGGCATCCTCAGTTCCTACCCGACCAATGGTTATTCTTTTCTTTTTATTGTTGTCAAGCAGTTCAGTAGAGCGCAGAACGAGAGAATTATGGGCGACAAATACACTCAAGTATTGATCAATTTCGTCTCGCCGAAGATTTAATCCCTTATAGTCGGGAGCCATTGTTTAATCCAAAATTAATAAAAAACGATATAAGAGACTTCAAATAGTTACAAACATTATGTACTAAGTTGGGTTTACAAGGTACTTTTTTTAAAGATCAATCCAAATTATCCGTCACAGCACCCAACGACGCCGAACTCACCAGTTTGGCATATTTTGCCAATACGCCACGGGTATAACGCGGTGCGGGTTGCGTCCATGATTCAAGGCGCTGGGCAATTTCGTGTTCGGTAATAACCAGTTTCAGTTCGTTGGTTTCTGCATCGATAATGATGGTGTCGCCATTTTCAATGATCGCTAACGGGCCACCGACGTAGGCTTCCGGTGTGATGTGTCCGACTACAAAGCCGTGGGTTCCACCGGAAAAACGGCCGTCGGTAATTAATGCGACTTCTTTACCCAAGCCTTTGCCCATAATGGCGGAAGTCGGGGAGAGCATTTCGCGCATGCCGGGGCCGCCTTTGGGGCCTTCGTAGCGAATCACAATCACATCACCTTTAACGATGTCGCCGTTTAATATGCTGTGCAGGGCTTGTTCTTCGGCGTCAAATACTTTGGCGGTGCCGACAAAGCGCAAACCTTCTTTACCGGTAATTTTTGCAACTGAACCACCCGGTGCCAGATTGCCATATAAAACGACCAAATGACTGTCTTTTTTAATGGGGTTGTCCAGCGAGTGAATCACGTCCTGGTCTTCAGGGTACGGTTTAACATCGGCCAGATTTTCCGCCAGCGTAAGACCGGTTACGGTTAAGCAGTCGCCGTGCAGTAAGCCTTTATCCAGCAGGATTTTCATCAACGGTTGAATGCCGCCGATTTCAATTAATTCGGTCATCAGGTAACGACCGCTGGGTTTTAAATCGGCAAGCATAGGCACGCGCTTACCGATGCGGGTGAAGTCATCCAGGGTAATGTCGACGTTACCGGCATTGGCCATCGCCAAAATGTGCAATACGGCATTGGTTGAGCCACCCAGTGCAATGACAATAGTGATGGCGTTTTCAAATGCCGCTTTGGTCATGATGTCGCTGGGTTTAATATTGTTTTTTATCAATTCCAGAACGGCAGCACCCGCACGTTCGCAGTCCAGTCTTTTGTCGTTTGAAATAGCGGCTTGAGCCGAGCTGTTAGGCAGGCTCATGCCCAGTGCTTCAATGGCCGAAGCCATGGTGTTGGCTGTGTACATACCGCCGCAGGAACCGGCGCCTGGAATGGCTTTGGCTTCAATTTCAGCCAGTTCGGTATCATTAATTTGGTTATTGGCTCGTGCGCCGACGGCTTCAAAAACAGAAACCACATCCAGTTTTTTGTCTTTATGACAACCGGGCATAATGGTGCCGCCGTACACAAAAATGGCGGGACGATTTAGACGCGATATCCCAATCATACAGCCGGGCATATTTTTGTCACAGCCGCCAATCGCAACAATGCCGTCAAAGCCTTGGCAGCCGACCACGGTTTCAATGGAATCGGCAATCACTTCGCGGGATACCAGCGAATATTTCATGCCTTCCGTGCCCATTGAAATACCGTCACTGATGGTGATGGTATTGAAGATAACGGCTTTGCCGTTGGCATTATCAACACCGGCCGCCGCAGAATCAGCCAGCTTGTTGATGTGCATATTGCACGGCGTGACCATGCTCCAAGTCGAGGCAATGCCTATTTGCGGTTTTTTAAAGTCTTCATTTTTAAAACCAACGGCGTGCAACATGGCGCGACTGGGTGCGCGTTCCATGCCGTCAACAACGAGTGAAGAAAAGGGGCGGGTGTTGTGGTCATCTGAGTGAGCCATGTTATTGATTCCTGGTGTTAAGGTAAAAGAGTGAAAGGCGAAAGGCGAAGGCGAAGGCGAAGGCGAAGGCGAAGGCGAAGGCGAAAGGCGAAGGCGAAAGCTAAGGCGAAGGGCGAAGGATACAATATATACGTATCCTTTTGCCTTGTACCTTTTGCCTTTTGCCTTGCACCTTTTGCCTTTTACCTTTTACCTTGTCCCTTGTCCCTTTCGCCTTAAATTAAAACGAATCCCAACTGCTTTTGTGTCGCCAGCCGAGTTTTGGCAAGATAAAGCCTAAAAGAACACCAGCAAGCGAGAGTAAACCGCCGTATAAAAACCAGTCCTGACCTGCTGTGTCTTTGAGTACCTGATTTTCAAGTTTGAACTGCTGCAATTCCCGTTCAACGTTAACGACCCGTTCTTGAAGTTCGTCGCGTTCATTTTTTAATTGTATCGAACTGCCCGCTGTTTTTTTGATGTCGTTGAGTTCGCGGGCTAACTGATCACGCTCGATCGCTAAAGATTTTTCCAGGGATGATCCCGGTGTAACGGCTTCTTTTAGTGTCGCCAGTTCAGCTCGCAGTGCGGCATTGTCAGACTGTACCAAGGTTAGGGTTTTGCCGGCATTATCTTTAGGGTTAACAGCGGGTGCCTGTTTTTTGGTATAACGCGAATTAATGTAACCTTCGGTGCCATCAAGCAGACGAACGTGAATAAATTCAGATTTTTTTGGTTTATCAATAACTGTCAGCGGCGCTCCCGTAGGCAGCGATTGCAGGATTTTACCCTGAGCGCTGGCTTCGTTTCTTAACGATAAATTAACATCGTCAGCCACATAAACGGTTTCAGCCTGCGCCGAAGCCGAAGTGAGTATCAGGATAAAAAAAGCACTGAGTAAAGTTTTCACGGAGTTATTCTGTGTAAGTCAGTTGGTAACGCTAATTTTAACGTTATTTTTTGCACAGGAGAAATTCCAGTAATGCTTTTTGTGCATGTAGTCTATTTTCAGCTTCTGCAAAGATAACACTTTGCGGGCCGTCTATCACTTCAGCCGTTACTTCTTCACCCCGATGAGCGGGTAAACAATGCATAAACAAGGCGTCTTTATGCGCAGCATTCATGATCTCGGCGTTAATCTGATAATCTTTAAAGGCTATTTCCCGGTGTTTTTGTTCATCTTCCTGACCCATGCTGGCCCAGACATCGGTTACGCAGAGATCAGTGTTTTTAGCCGCTGCCAATGCGCTATTAAAAAATCTGACACGATCGCCCGCCGCGTCAACAATTTCTTGTTGCGGATAATAGCCGGTTGGGCAAGCAATGTTTAAGTTAAAATCCAGCAGCATGGCGGCATGAATATAAGAATGACACATATTATTGCCGTCACCAATCCAGGTAACGGTTTTGCCTTTAATGTCGTCTCGAAATTCAAAATAAGTTTGCATATCCGCCAGCAATTGACAGGGATGTTGTAAATCCGTTAACCCGTTGATAACCGGAACGCTGGAGTGCTGCGCGAAGGTGGTGACGGTTTCGTGTTTGTCGGTTCTTAGCATGATGCCGTCGACCATGCTGGAAATCACTTTGGCACTGTCATGCAACGGTTCACCACGACCCAATTGGGTATCTCTGGGTGACAAAAACAAAGCACTGCCGCCAAAATGAACCATACCCGCTTCAAAGGAGATGCGGGTGCGAGTGGATGATTTTTCAAAAATCATCGCCAATACCTGACCTTTTAACGGTTGGTAATCGGGATCGCGAAAATTTTTAAGTTCTATGGCTCTATGGATAATGTGACGAAATTCTTCGCTGGATAAATCAAGCAAGCTGGTGAAATGTCTGGGATTCATGATCATGTTTTTTGTGCTGTTTGTTCGGTGTAGTTGTTGATAAGTGTCGATAAAGTGTCTACCAGCAGCTTGATTTGTTGCTCGTCAATAATTAAGGGCGGTAACAAACGGATAGTGGAGTCATTGGTCACATTAATTAATAAACGCTGTTGCAAGGCTGATTTAACCAACTCGGCGCAGGAGCTGTCGAGTTCAATACCGATCATTAAACCTTTATTACGAATATCAACAACATGTGGATTACCTTGCAGGTGCTCGGTAAAACCGGCGCAAATAGCATCGCCTTTTTGCCGTGCCAGTTCAATCAGATTTTCTTCGTCCAATGTAGCCAATACCGCCAAGGCCGCGCTACAAGCCAACGGATTGCCGCCAAAGGTAGAGCCATGCATACCGGCAGTGAGCAGTTCTGCCGCTTTGCCCCGCGCAAGACAGGCACCAATAGGCACGCCATTACCCAGTGCTTTAGCCAGGGTACAGACATCAGGAATAATGTTGTTGTGCTGAAAGGCAAGAAATTTACCGGTACGTCCAATGCCGCTCTGAATTTCATCCAGCATCATCAGCAACTCGTGTTGGTCACACAGGCTGCGTATCTGATTAAGGTAATCAGCGGCAGGTATATTGATGCCGCCTTCACCCTGAATAGGTTCAACCAAAATGGCAACGATATTTTTATTGTCTGCAAGCGCTTGTTTAATGGCGCTGATATCGTTATACGGTACGCGAACAAAGCCTTCAACCAGCGGCGCAAAGCCTTGCTGTACTTTACTGTTTCCGGTCGCGCTTAGCGTTGCCAAGGTACGGCCATGAAAACTTTTATCCATGACAATAACGGAAGGATAATCGATGCCTTTTTCATGTCCGAATTTTCGCGCCAGTTTGATGGCCGCTTCATTGGCTTCGGCTCCCGAGTTACAAAAAAACACGTTATCCATGCCGCTTTTTTCAGTCAGTTGGTCGGCAAGACGTTCCTGATTGGCAATTTTATAGATATTGGACGTATGCAGCAGTTTTTCGCTTTGGGCGCAGATGGCTTTGTGGATTGCGGGGTGAGCGTGCCCTAAATTGCATACGGCGATGCCGGAAAGGGCATCCAGATAACGGTTATTGTTTTCATCCAATAACCACGCGCCTTCGCCCCGTTCAAAAGTGACCGGTAAGCGATTGTACGTTGGCATAATATGGCTAGTCATGGTTTCTGCCTGTAAGCGAAAAAACAGGCAGTAATCGACTACCCGATAAAAAAACATTTGATTATATGCACCATTTTAATTACAGGCAAGCGATGGATGATAAGAATTGCTTTTTTTACTGGCGCAAAGTTGATAAAATTGCTTGGTTTTTTATCTATTTGAGTAATTACAATGAGCGTTATAGAAAGAATTAAAGACCAGATTGACAACAATCCGGTCGTTTTATACATGAAAGGTTCGCCTGATTTCCCGCAATGCGGCTTTTCCGGCCAAACGGTACAGATATTAAATGCCTGTCAGGCAAAATATATGTACGTCAATATATTTGAAGATCCAGAGCTGCGTGAAGCGCTTAAAGAATATTCAAATTGGCCTACTTATCCGCAATTGTATATCAGTGGTGAATTGGTTGGCGGTTGTGACATCATTATCGACTTGTATAAAAAAGGCGAGTTGGCTACCTTGTTGGCAGCGGCTGGCGGTGTAGAGGAATAAAATTCCTGTTGGTAGCGTAACTCTCAAGGGTTACGCTAACAAGGTTTAGCGATTAAAAGAACGTCCGTTATTGTTGATATTTTGATGTCAACTATCAACCTGTTTTCAGAGGGGCTTGGGATTAATCCTGATTTTAATTTGTGAATCTGTGGCAACTTTTGAGGGTATTTTAAGTATCTGTTTCTCCCGGAAAATCCCCGCAACACAACAAATAATACCGCTTAAAAAGCCTGTAGTCTCGCCTGTCTCATTAGCTGTTTTAACTCTTTAACTGTCTGAGCCAATCCCGAAAACAAGGCTTGAGCGATAATCGAATGGCCGATATTAAGTTCGACTATTTCCGGTATTGCGCATATCGCTTCAACATTATAAAAATTTAATCCATGCCCCGCATTAACTTGTAATCCGGCACTGTGGGCATAATGTGCGGCCTGTCTGATGCGTGCCAGTTCTTGGGCTTGTTGCACGGGATTTTTTGCATCCGCATAACAGCCTGTATGTAGTTCGACAACCGGTGCCCCTGCTTTTACCGCTGCATCAATTTGCGCTTCCTCGGGGTCAATAAAAAGGGAGACTTCAATGCCGGCGGCTCTTAAGCTATCACAAGCCCATTGCATTCTATTCAGGTTGCCTGAAACATCCAGGCCACCCTCAGTCGTCAATTCTTCGCGTTTTTCCGGCACCAGGCAACACGCATAAGGCTGTACTTTAACTGCAAGCCCGACCATTTCATCGGTGACTGCCATTTCCATATTCAGGCGGGTATGGAGCAGCTCTTTTAACAAGAAAATATCCCGATCCTGAATATGACGACGGTCTTCCCGCAAGTGCGCCGTAATGCCGTCTGCGCCAGCTTGTTCTGCAACCAGTGCCGCTTGTACAGGTTCTGGATAAAGCGTACCTCGAGCCTGCCTAAGCGTAGCAACGTGGTCAATATTTACGCCCAATAAGATGTGTGTTTTGTTCATTTTTATAGATGTTGGATAATTTGGTTGATGACGGCCCGACTTTTTAGTGGCTTACCGTGCAAATAAACAGCGATGACTTTTCGCATCAGTGTTTTCGCTTCGTAGAGAGTCTCAGAGTCGTTGAGTTCTCCGGCTTTTAGTGCCAGCAAGGTCTTGCCCGAGAATAAGCCGTCAGGCGCTGCTATCGGCCCCTGTTCTGCATTGAAGTGATAGCGGGTTAATGGATCAACGGCTTGGTTATTTTGGAGGTCATAGTCCAGTTGCAGTCCATAACCTACGGCTGCCAGTAAATCAAGTTCAAAAATACGCAGTGTCGCTTCTATTTTTGACGGCTCTGAAAGGCAGGATAAGCAGTGTCCATAATAGTCAAACACGTCCGGATGAGGGTCGTACTGATGTAAAAAACAGCCGATGAGTTCATTAACATAAAAGCCGCAATAAACGGCAAGTCCCTGTAATGGATTAAAGGGCTGTGTTATTTCAACATCGGTCAGTATTTTTAACTCACTCTTGCCCAAGTAGGAGAGTGTCAGCGGGGTAAAAGGTTGTAGCAGCCCCGCCGTTTTAGATTTGGCTTTTCTTACCCCTCTAGCCAACAGAGAAACCCTGCCAAAATCGCGGGTCAATACGTCAATAATAAGACTGGTTTCTCTAAATTTTCGCTGTTGCAGGATAAAGGCAGGTTGTAAGAGAACTGCTCTATCAGTCATTAAATCCCAGGCTTTGCATGGCGCGTTCATTATCCGACCAGTTCTTTTTAACTTTAACCCACAGTTGTAAATAGACTTTTTGGCCGATCAGTTTTTCTATATCAAACCGTGCATCCGTACCTACTTTTTTCAGCATCTCGCCATCTTTGCCAATCACGATATTTTTTTGGGTCAGACGCTCTACCCAAATAATCGCGTATATTTTGGTAATATGCGGAAGCTCTTCGTAGCGTTCCATTTCAACCGTTAGGGCATAAGGCAATTCATCACCCAAGCGACGGGTCAATTTTTCCCGGATAATTTCAGCCGCTAAAAAGCGCTCGGGTCGGTCGGTAATCTGATCTTCAGGATAGATTAAATCATTTTCCGGTAACAGCTTCATGATCAAACTTTCAAGTTGATCCAGATTGGTTCTTTTTAAAGCGGAAATAGGCACCAAATGCTCAAAGGGAAAGCGATGCTGGGCTTCGGCAAAAAACGTCAGGATGGCATCTTTGTCTTTTACCTTGTCGACTTTATTGACGGCAAGTATGACCGGCAATCCCGCTTGCTCCAGTTTTTTAAAGATGACTTCATCATATTCATGCCACGATAAACCATCAATCAACCAGACAATCACATCAACGCCCAGCAGGGTAGTTTCAGCCGTCCGGTTTAAATAGCGGTTTAACGCTCTTTTTTCATTGTTGTGCATGCCCGGTGTGTCCATATAAATGGCCTGACCTGCTTCAGTGGTGTTGATGCCCAGAATTCGGTGCCGGGTCGTTTGTGGTTTGCGTGAAGTAATGCTGATTTTCTGCTTCAGCAAATGATTCATCAGCGTAGATTTACCAACATTGGGGCGCCCTATTAGCGCTACGAAACCGCAATTCATTTCCTGTCCTTATTCAATAATTCGAGCATAAGCTCTGCTGCCGATTGTTCAGCTCTTTTTCTGGAGATACCGGTACCGATACAGGTTTCTTCAATTAAGGTAATGGTACATTTAACTTTAAACATTTGTTCGTGCGCAAGTCCTGACATGGTTATTAAGGTGTATTCAGGCAATAACAATTTTTTGGACTGCATCAATTCCTGAAGTTGGGTTTTAGGGTCTTTTTGCCAGTTATCCATCGATAACTGGCTTAGTTTTTCCGTAAACAAGAGTTCGATCCATTGTTGACAAGCCGTTATGCCTTGATCTTTAAACAACGCGCCCATAATGGCTTCCAGCGCATCGGACAAAATGGAATCACGGCGAAAGCCACCGCTTTTTAATTCACCTGAACCCAGCAATAAATAATCGCCCAGTTGATGCTTTCTGGCTAACTCCGCTAAAGAAGTTTGATTGACCAGACTCGCTCTTAGTCGGCTTAAAACACCTTCACTGGCTTCAGGAAAAAGGTCATACAATTTTTGGGCAATCACAAAGCCCAAGATTGAATCGCCCAAAAATTCCAGCCGTTCATTATTGGTTGAGCTTGCGCTGCGATGGGTTAAAGCCATGGTAAAAAGCTGTGGATTATTAAACGTTAATCCCAGCTTTCTACACAAAACTTCGGGCTTTTTTATCACTGATTACCGACCTCAATATTGTCATTAAATTCTACTAAAACACTCAGGTTGCCAACAATTTTCCGGGCAACCTCATACTCAATAACCACTTTTAGATAATTCCCGTGGCGGGTGATAGTGATGTCATCCTGAGTGACATCATCAACATAATTAATATCGAAGCGTTTGCTCAAGCTGTTTCTGATTTCGCCTTCACTTTGTACTTCAATGTCCGGGGTTTTTTTTATATCAGCCAACGCACTGACTACTTTGCTGTGATTAAGGTAAATCGGGCCTATTTTAAGACCCAACAAAACAAGAAAACCGATAAGACCGAGAATAAAAACAAGCGATATAAAGGTTAAACCTTGTTGGTTTGCAGGCGATGCATTCATTTAATTCTCCCAAACTATTTATGGTGGCGCATAAAGGTTTACTGGTAGAGATGTTGTTACACAAGTAGCAGGATAAGACCTGGCAGGTTTTGTAACCTGCCAGGTCTAACGCCGGTATTTTTGTGCCGACTAAAATGGATAGCCGAAATGATGTAAATCAGAGTCTATAACCTGGTGCGCTGTTAGCTGTTAAATTATTTTAATATTGTACCAATACGACTAAAACCAACGCCTTTATCCTGCCAATCCCAACTCATCCAGATAAAGAAAGCTTTACCTACCAGATTGGCTTCAGGAACCGGCCCCCAGTAGCGACTGTCATTACTGTTGTCACGATTATCGCCCATGGCAAAATAATTACCTTCCGGTACTACGTAAACAAATTCAACCGTAGGCGTACCATTTCTGATTAAAATACTGTGCTCAACACCGGTTAAATCTTCCAATAATTCTTCAGCGCCGGTCATATCCTCGCCCTGACCCAAACCTTGATAACGTCCCATGGATACCTGTTTAACAGGCACATCATTGACGGTCAGCTTTTTATTGTTATAAACAATTTTGTCGCCAGGCAGGCCAACAATGCGTTTAATATAATCGACAGTCGGGTCTTTAGGATAACGAAAGACGACAATATCGCCGCGCTTGGGTTCATTCAGTTCAATTATCTTTTTATTGATAACCGGCAGGCGTATGCCGTAAGTAAACTTGTTGACCAGAATAAAATCACCCACCAATAAAGTAGGCATCATTGATCCGGAAGGAATGCGAAAAGGCTCGGCAATAAATGACCGAAGCAACAGCACAATCAATACAATCGGAAAAAAAGAACGTGCATATTCGACCAGTACGGGCTCATCTTTTTCATCAAAAATGAGACCTTTTGATTTAAGGAATAATAAATAAGCCCCCCAAATGACACCCGTAATGACAGTGGCCAGCAACAGAAAAAAAGAGAAATCAAAGTCCATTGTTATATTTAAATTCAGGTTAAAGGTTAAAGGTTAAAGGTTAAGGGTTCAAGGCGAAAGGTTCAAGTTCAATGCTAAATGTTCAAGGTTGGTTTTTTGCCTTTAACCTTTAACCTTTTTTACCTTGAACCTGATCTTCATCATTCTTTGTTGAGTTGTAAAACGGCCAGGAATGCCTCTTGAGGAATCTCAATATTACCGACCTGTTTCATGCGTTTTTTACCGGCTTTTTGTTTTTCCAATAACTTTTTCTTACGACTAATATCGCCGCCATAACACTTGGCGATGACATTTTTTCGCATGGCTTTAACGGTAGAGCGGGCGATAACTTTAGAACCAATGGCGGCTTGTATCGCCACTTCGTACATTTGTCGTGGAATCAGCTCTTTCATCTTTTCAACCAAATCGCGACCCCGATTATTACTTAAATCACGATGCACAATAATCGATAAAGCATCCACTTTTTCGGCATTGATTAACACATCCAGTTTAACCAAATCCGCTGGCTGAAAACGTAAAAATTCATAATCAAACGAAGCAAAACCCCGACTGACTGACTTTAAGCGGTCAAAGAAATCCAGAACCACTTCACTTAAGGGTAGTTCATAATGCAGAGAAACTTGTCTGCCAACATACTGCATGTCTTTTTGCACGCCGCGCTTTTCAATACACAGGGTAATCACGCCGCCCAAATAAGCCTGCGGCACCAAAATATTAGCCCGAATAATAGGCTCCCTGATTTCCTTGACAGTGCCACCCTCCGGCAGTTTGGCCGGATTGTCCACCATTAAAATCTGGTCGGTCTGGGTAATCACTTCATAAATAACCGTGGGCGCTGTGGTAATTAAATCAACGTCATATTCTCTTTCCAGACGCTCTTGCACAATTTCCATGTGCAACATGCCTAAAAAGCCGCAACGAAAACCAAAGCCTAAAGCCTGCGAGGTTTCCGGCTCAAATTGCAACGCGGCATCATTAAGGTTTAACTTGTTAAGCGCTTCACGTAAATCTTCATAATCATCGGAACTAACAGGATACAAGCCCGCAAAAACGCGTGGTTGAACCCGTTGAAAACCGGTCAGTTGTTCGGTCGCCGGATTATCAGACCACGTGATGGTATCACCCACTGGCGCACCAAAAATGTCTTTAATGCCGGCCACCACATAACCGACTTCGCCGGTATTTAAAATATCTTTTTCAAGACGCTTGGGCGTAAAAACACCGACTTTATCAGCAATAAACGACTTGCCGGTAGACATGATGGTGATTTTTTGCTTTTTGCGAATACTGCCATGCATAATTCTGACTAAAGACACTACGCCCAGATAACTGTCGAACCAGGAGTCAATAATCAACGCTTGCAACGGGCCGTCTATATTGCCTTGCGGTGGCGGTACTTTAATAACCAGTTGTTCCAAAACATCCAGCACATTCAGACCGGTTTTGGCACTAATCATCAACGCTTCATCCGCTGCAATGCCAATCACTTCTTCAATTTCGGCCAGTACGCGTTCAGGCTCGGCAGAAGGCAAATCAATTTTATTCAGTACCGGCACTACTTCCAGGCCCTGTTCAATGGCCGTATAGCAGTTTGCCACACTTTGCGCCTCAACGCCTTGCGCTGCATCAACAACCAGTAACGCACCTTCACAAGCCGCTAAAGACCTTGATACTTCATAAGAAAAATCAACGTGCCCCGGCGTATCAATAAAATTAAGCTGATAGGTTTCGCCATCTTTGGCTTTAAAGTCCAGCGTGACACTTTGCGCTTTAATAGTGATGCCGCGTTCTTTCTCAATGTCCATGGTATCGAGTACTTGTGCTGACATTTCCCTGGCACTTAAGCCGCCACAGATTTGAATAAAACGATCCGCGAGTGTTGATTTACCATGATCAATATGCGCGATAATGGAGAAATTTCTGATATGTTTTAAATCCACTGTGTTTCAACTGATAATGAGGTTGTTAAGGCGTTATTGCTTTAGCGCTTGCGGCAATGAATGCCACTAAGGTATTTGACTACTTTGATAAAGCTGCAAATTATAACAGAGTTAGCCTTATGCCCAGCCAAGTTTCTGTATAAAATGCAACTTCTTGTTGGTTAGGGGCGATTAATGATTGGTGGATTCACCACATGGCCTTCGTGCGGATAAGCTTTTCTGATGGATAATGTGCTTCAGTGGGCGACAAAATGCGTGATTCTGGCAGGGAGCAAAAATCCAACAGACTGTTTTTAACGTCGACTATTCATTTCGCTGCCTTATAAATACCGCAAAGCGCGGTATTCCGGACTGAGTAAAACCTTGATACCGATAAGTCACCAAGCTTCCAAGCGGGGGTGGATTTTTCCGTTGTTGCTGGGTAAAACCACTGCCTATATAAAAGGCCTTGCCATTATCCATACGCACTTTGATAGCGCCCATCAAACCGGTATTTTTACCTTTACCGGGTTTATAATCGATAACGGTGGCTTCTGCATCTTCAAACGGTTTTAATTTAAGCAAATCATCACTGCGACCGCTATGATAAAGCGCGTTTTGCCGATGCAGCACCAAACCTTCGCCGCCTTGCCTGACCAAGTCATCCAGCTTGTCCATCAAGGCTTTATTGGAATCGACACGAAACTGCTCAATGACTTGTAGATAGGGCGTTGTTACTAATTGCCGCATCGCTTCAACACGCTCGGTAAACGTACCGCCATGAGCCGGCAAATCAAACACCATAAATTTTACCGCTTTCCAGCCGTCATCCGGAATTTGCTTACGAACGACCGAAACAACATCTTGATAATGCCCCCGTCCCATCCATAATTCACCATCCAACGGCTTATCCGGAAAACCTTGCACAAACCATGCGGGTGCCATAAAAACAGTACCGCCCCGAGAGATAAACTGCTTGCCATCCCATCGTGCCCGAACTCCATCCAGTTTTTCACTTACCCAAAACTGCGTAACATCCTCATGCTGACGATAAACATTTGCCAGCATCACATCAGGCGCTTCATTGGCTAAAACCGGCAAAGCGATTGCCAGCGTTAATAACAGCACCCTAAGAAAACACCGGATAACCGAAGAAATCAGGTTTTTTTGTAACGGTTGATAAGCAGACATGATTGACCTCGATAGAATTTATCTTGTTTGGCATTCCGAAGAAAGGGTGCGTATTTTTTGCAAGTGACCTAAACGGTTAAAAAATCAGATGGATGACCAAGCAGCTGAAGACAATCAATAATGAGTTGTTTTTGACCAAAACCTATAGCCTCCAGCGTCTGAATTTTACTGACGGAAAACCATTTAAAGTCCAACGCTTCACCTTGAGGAACAACGATACCTGAAAGCTCAACGGCATAGGTCAGGCCGATCGCATGTTGTCTGGGATCAAAATACTCGCCCCGTCCTAATTCAGGCATATATTGAATCACCTTAAGCGGTTCACCACCGCCCACCAAGGTAGTGATGGTTTTGTCGCCAAGCGCTTCAATAATTTCCCGATCCACTCCTTCTGTCAGTACTTCATTATATTGCAGTCTGCCGCCGATCAAACACCATCGCTCTCCCTGATGTGGCGTATTTCGCAAGATAAGACCAAATTCACCTATTTCACCCTTATCGAGTCGAAAGGGTAATACATCAACGCAGGTGATGGGTAAACATTTTTGAACTTTATGCCACTCGTCATCGGGCAGCCAAAAGGATGATTTGGGAGATTGTAACGTCATAAATAAAATAGTAAAGAGGAATGCATCTGGATGAAGGAGGTATTACCGATAATTTATCCGGCTTGTTCAAAATTGTAAAAATTAAAAATTTAACACACTATAAAATAGTTTGCCTAATTTCTTATGCAGATTACGAATTATCGTATAAACGTAACGGGGAAATTGCGTGACATTCAAAAGGGTAGGTGGGCAATGCCATTAAGTTAAGCAAAAATTGTTTATAGAGCCGGAGTGCAACCGCTTTAGCTGTTGCCTGTAAAACAGCTAAGGCGAGTTGTAATGTAAGTATTATTGTTGGTGGTGATGTTTTTTTAAGATTGCCCCAGAGTTCTTTCATTAACGGGATATTTAATGGTTAGGTCGACGTGTCAATTATTTGTAATTACGTATTATTATATGCATAATAAAGCGCATGAAAATTGAATTCGATTCCCGTAAAGCAGCCAGCAATCTAAAGAAACATGGCGTTCCTTTTGAGGAGGCTGCCAGTTGTTTGCTTGACCTTAATGCGTTGGCTTATGAAGATAACGATGCAACCGGTGAAAATCGCTGGGTGTTGTTAGGGATGAGCCATCAAGCAAGGTTGTTAGTCGTTATCTACACGGTGCGAGGCGAATCTATCCGGTTAATTTCAGCACGTAAACCCACCACGAAAGAGGCCAATAATTATGCGTAACGAATATGATTTTAGCAATGCCAAGCGTGCTTCCGAGATTCCACACCTGGTCAAATTACAAGCCGAAAGCGGTAAAACCCGCATTACTATTTGCCTTGATGATGCAATAGTTAGGGCATACAAAGCCAAGGCTGGTGGTCGTGGCTATCAAACCCTAATCAATGAGACTTTACGCCGTGGCTTGGAAGCCGACAGCGTAAAGGAGGCATTACGCGAGGTGATTCGTGAAGAATTGCACCTTGGCTGAAAACGGGCAGGGTTATTTTTCCTGATCCGTTTTTCACGCTGTTTTACACCGGTTGTTGCGGCTTTCGTGAAACTACTTTAATCGATGGCTTGATGCTCGAAAAACGAATCACAAAAACTGCAAGCACAAAACAAAAAGCGTAGGAAGTCCATCATTACCACATCAAAATAAGATAATGAAAGACCTGACCTCAATTTTCGTAAGTATTCACCTCCCCCTTTGAAAAAGGGGGATTGAGGGGGATTTATCTAATAAAATCTCCTCTAACCCCTCTTTTACAAAGAGGGTGACTGAATACTTACCAATTTTCTGCTAGGTAAAATAATGGAAACTGTTATTCGTGTTATACCGAGAAATGATTTCTCGTTAGAGTTATGGTTTGATACCGGTGATCACCGGTTATTTGATGCCCGACCCTATCTGGACAGAGGAGTATTTACCCGGCTGCAAGATATTGACTTATTCAAGCAGGCATTCATAGCTCTGGATACCGTGTGCTGGCCCGGTGATCTTGATATTGCTCCCGAAACGCTCTTTGATCGGTCCACATCCATATAGCTGGAAACGTAGACTACCCACTTTAGACGGGACAAGCATAAAGGATTCCTGATTAGCAAGATGCTTCAGCCAGTGACACAAACCCGTCATTCCGGCATGGATGCCGGAATCCAGTCACAGGGATGTGAAATTCTATCGGGTATCGCACCTGAATCAAGGCGCAACGGCATTGATCTATTACCATCCATGGCACTGGATACCGGCATCCATGCCGGTATGACGGCGAGGGCTGAAGCATCTTGCTAACCAGGAAAGGCTTAACCGTCAATACGGTTAACCTTAAACTTCAGGCGGGACATAGTCGAGACTTAACCGTTCGTCCTGAGCCTGTCGAAGGGTTAGCGGTTAAGTCGTTCATGGTTCGACAAGGCTCTCCTGAGCACAGACGAAGGGTTCACGACGAACGGCTTAACCTCAAGCTGCCCCGTCTTAGTTGGTAGCCAATTATTCAATTCTTCAGGCAACATTTTTTATATTTTTTACCGCTACCACAAGGACAGGGATCATTACGACCAATCTTTGGTTTTTTATCCTCATTAAAGCTAGCGGTTGAACTATTTTCTGAATAGTTGGAAGAAAATTTTGGCTTAAAACAAGCCCACCATTCCATTTCAGTAATGACATTATTAATTAACTGGCTATGACAATCCGTCTTTAATTCAGCCAAGATTTCCTGTTTTTCCCTGTGCATGTAGTAATCAAGATCTTTTTTACCAATGAGACTGGTATCAATAATGTCCCGTTCAAAGCAAACAACTAATGCATCATATAGCTCATCTGGATGGATGTCACAGCAGAAATTCACCAAACTGGCGACAAAATCCGGATCATCTTCCTGTTTAAGGCTATTATCGATAAGGGTTCTAAAATAAGCGACCAAGTCTTCGCGTGAAAGTTGGTCATTATTGTAAAGTACAACCAGTGAGGCTAATGCTGCGATGCGAACGAATGGATTAACTTTAGAGTCTTCAATAAGTTGCTTTATCAGGCCAAGATCGCCCTGGCAAACCGAAGCTAAAATAGAATTTAACCCTTCATAAACAATGTCACCTGATGAATATATCGCCTCAACCTCTAATCCCAACTGACCAAAATATTGCACAATGAGTGGATAAGCTTTTTTTTCCCTGAATTGCGCAAGAAGATATAAGGCATACGTAAAGCCCATATAATCAGGGTTATCGTCAAGAAATTCCGGATCATTAGCAATATGGTCAATGATCTTCAATAATGCCGGAGTAACGGCTTCTTGCTGTAGTACCGCTTCTTCTAAAGCTTCCCGTTGAAAAATTGAATCATAAGGGGTTTCTAATTTCGTTAATATTTGATCTATAGTCATTGTAAAAATAGGCGAGTGGGTTTACGTAAAATGTATTATATATTCTCGGATAAATAATTTCGATGCTAATGGATAACATTCCTTGAAGGGATATTATCCGTATGAGCTTACAGTGACGTGAATTGGAAATTTAATTTCTGAAACGCTATAGAAAGAAGTTTTGAAAAATTCTGCATTATGACTTGGATAGTCCTGCCTCCATTTCCCCAAGCGGAAGCCCAGGCTACCGCTCTTTCTGAGGTGATGGAAGTTAATCTTAAGACGTTGTTAGTCACCAAAGAAGATTTGATGCATGAGTGGAATTGCTTCGCCGCGACATGCGTGACATGGAGCAGTGCTTAATTATTAAACTGGGCGCTTTTATGGTATTTTAATCGGTGTTGTTGCGGCTTTGGTGAAACTGCTTTAATCGATGGATTGATGCTTAAAAAAACGGATCGCAAAAACTGCAAGTACAAAAAAGAAAGCGTAGAAGCCTATCGTTACCCCATTAAAATAAAATAATGAAAGACCTGACCCCATTTTCTGACCCCATTTTCCCTATCTGGACAGAGGAGTATTTACCCGGTTGCAAGATATTGACTTATTCAAGCAGGCATTCATAGCTCTGGATACCGTGTGCTGGCCCGGTGATCTTGATATTGCCCCCGAAACGCTCTTTGATCGATCCACATCCATATAGCTGGAAACGTAGGGTGAGTGGTTTTTTTGTAAGTTGCCCAATAAAACGGTTTCATTTCATCTTAGCAAATATTTAGCACTTAACACGCATAACATATTGAAAAATAGATATAAAAAATATTGTGGCATTAGGTTTAAAAAGATGGCGTTATTTATAATCCTATAAAATCAATTGGTTGCCTGCTGTTGCACTGCAAAGGTTAAACCTGGGTTAGATTTAATCAAGATTGGCTCATTAATAAGCTTGTTTTGCCCACTGATATTTAATCCTTGATTCGTACTTATCATCCTTTGTTTGTCGATAAGCCGTTATTTTGTAAAGGTAATCGGTTATTTTACACCGATGAACAATCATTTTACACCGATGAACAATCATTTTATACCGATGAACAATCGTTTTATACCGATGAACAATCGTTTTATACCGATGAACAATCGTTTTATACCGATGAACAATCGTTTTATACCGATGAACAATCGTTTTATACCGATGAAC